>Ga0209517_10005614_pt1 | contig 15917 bp, 17 predicted proteins | sample PeaSoiMetSII2010_FD_187695 | JGI IMG/M metagenome (GOLD analysis project Ga0209517, IMG submission 187695) | Peat soil microbial communities from Weissenstadt, Germany - SII-2010 (SPAdes) (version 2) | ecosystem: Environmental > Terrestrial > Soil > Wetlands > Peat | place: Germany... | reverse complement strand
ATTCGAGCAAGGATTCGCCAACTTTCTGCGGTACCGGGAATCATGCCGCGACTTTACTCCGGACGGAAATTCGGTGCAACCTGACGGGCCAAAAGCAAGCGACGGGGACCTACCCTTCCGGGTGACGCAGATTATTGAACATCGATTGTCGTGACGCTGAGAGCGGGAAGAGTGATGGTGAGCGAGGAACCGCTGGCGGACATGGTTCCCGCGGCTACGGGCGCGATAGGGCTCTGGTTTTGGGCGTAGGACGCTGTCATTTGATAGAGGTGCGCCGTGCCAGAGAGCGGCAGGCCGTTGATGGCGGTGATCTGTGAAGAGGTGGAACGGTTGATGGCGACGAAGACGACGCGGCCGGGCGTGGTGCTGTCTGTGCTGGCGTAGACCACGACATTCTGCACGTTGCTGGAAGTAGCTTGCACAGAGGTATCGCCGAAGTCCGAATTGGCGCCATCGAAATCGCGGAACGCGCGGAAGCCCGCGAGGGTATAAGGCTCTGTATCGCTTAAGGGCCAGAGGCTCGCGGCGAATAGTGCTTGAGCGCCAAAGATGCCGAGGTTATCAGCTTGCGCGATGGTGCCGGCGATGTGTTGGCCGCCGCCGTTGTTGTATTCGGTGATGGAAATCTTCATGCCAGGATTTTCAGAGGTGATGCGGGATTGCAGGCGGCCGAGGATGTAGATGGGCCCGCCAAGAACATCCGCGGTGATCCAGGAGTTTTCCGTGAAGGTGGTGTCCCAGAGGCTGCGGGGGCTCTGGACGATGGCTTGCACCTGCGCGTCGGTAAGCGTGGGACCGGGGAGATTAGTGACGCGGTTGCCGCTGCCGTCGGTGGCTTCGGAATACCAGTGAAAGTCGTAAACGTCCACGAGAGGCTTGCCGTAAGTTGTGGAAGCGGTCTTGATGGCGGGGAGATATTTGTCGGGGAACCAATTGTTGCCGGTGGGAGTAGCGCTGAGTTCGCCTTGCCAGTTGTAGATGCCTTCAAAGCCATAGTGGACGGGACCGAAGATGAGGAGTTCGGGGAACTGGTCCTTGAGCGCTTGCGTGAGAGACAGAGTTTTGGCGATGTAGGCATCGGAGGTGATGGGATTGGGGCCCTGGACTTCGAGGTGTGTGGAATTCCAGAGTTCGGGCTCGTTGTCGAGCTGCACAAAAGTGTGCTGCGTAGTGGGATTGGAACCGAAAATGGATTGCCCGGAGAATTTCTGATCGAGCGCCCAGATAAATTCGTCCATGTAGACGTAGTTATCGGTGGTGGGTGGGTTGAGGGTGAACGAGGCCGCTGATTGCGTACTCTTCTTGAAAACAACCTGTTTGAAGCGCGTGAGATCGGGGGGATTGGTGACGCTGACGGGGCCATTTTCGTCGCCGGCAACCAGACCTTGCATTTGGAAAGTGACCAGACTGACCATGCTGTTCGCCTGATCGCCCGCAATGAAACTGCGAACGGCGTCGGTGGGGGTAGTGCTGCTGCTGAGGTAGTTGTCGTTCTCGTAGAGATAATCGCTGCCGGCGTTGGAGGCGTTGGTTTCCCAGTTGTAGGCGGTCCAACGATTGCCGCCATCGCGATCGAAGGTAAGATTCGGTGGCGCGCCAGTGACGCCGGAATAGAAGTTGAGGCCGTAGATGTAGGGCGAAATGGGGTGAGTACTGGAGGGATTAATGGTGATGGTCACATTTGGCTGGGTGCCTGTGGGAGTGGCAGTGGCTTGCGCGGAGGGATTACTTTCGCCAGCGGAATTTACGGCAGTGACGACGTAGTAGTAGGGAGTGCCATTGGTAAGGTCGGTGTCGGTGTAACTGGTTGTAGAGGGCGAAGAGATTTTAGTGTACGGGCCGCCGCTGGTGGTGGAGCGTTTTACGTTGTAACTCGTTGCGCCGGTGCTGGCGCTCCAGGTAAGGCTGACTTGCGCGTTTCCAGCCGTGGCTTGCAAGCCTGTAGGTGCGGCCGGGATCGTGACAGGTGTGGTGGGAGTGGCGGTGGCCTGGGAGGACGCGGCGCTTTCGCCGGCAGAATTCACCGCAGTGACCACGTAATAGTAGGGCGTACCGTTGGTAAGGCCGGTGTCGGTGTCGCTGGCGGTCGTGGGTGAAGAGATTCTGGTGTACGGGCCGCCGCTGGTGGTGGAGCGTTTTACGTTGTAACTCGTTGCGCCGGTGCTGGCGTTCCAGGTAAGAGAAACTTGGGCGTTACCCGCGGTGGCTTGCAGTCCAGTCGGCATGGCTGGAACTTGGGTGCCACCACCGCCTCCGCCACCCGACGAAAGCGAACCGCAACTGGCCAAGACAACAGCAAGTAGGAGCGTGAGCAGGGGAGAGGAGCAGCGTTTGATTGGGACGCCGAATGGCATAGGGCAACTCCCTGGGGCAGTTGAGGCTAGGGCGACTCCCTGGAAACACACAGATTAGGGTGCGGGAATGTGCGGGGCAACCTGTTCCGAGGGACAGAAATGGGCCGGGGGTGAGTCACCCAGGGGCTCCGCCGCAGGGGCTAGCGGCGCGGGGATGGGCCCACTTTTCTTGCACCGTGAGAGTGCGGGGAGAACAGGTACACTGGAGGAGAGCGGAAAGGGACCAAGATACGTGACGAAGACTGGCAAGGCGAAGACGCGCGGCAAGGTGGACCCCGCGATTCTGATTTTTGACGTGGATGGCGTGCTGGTGGACGTGAAGGAGACCTACTGGCGGTCTGGGCTGCAGACCATTCAGCTGTTGACGGGGAAAAAGCCGACGTGGGCCGAATTCTACAAATGGAAGCGCAAACCCGGGAACAACGATGACTGGCGGATGGTATCGAGGTGGGCGACAGCGCTGGGCGTGCCGACAACCTACGAAGAGGCGCGCGCGGCGTTCCAGCCCTATTACTGGGGAAGCGACGGGCGGCCGGGAAATGTGCTGAAGGAAAAGCTGGTGGTGACGCCACGATTGATCGAGAAATGGGCCAAGCGGCGCGAGTTGAATCTGTTCACGGGGCGCACGCGCCAGGAATTCACGTATACTTTCGAGCGCTGGACATCGGCGAACTGCTTTCGGGCGGTGGTAACAATGGACGACGCCGAAAAGAAGCCCGACCCCGAAGGATTGCGTATCATACTGGCGGGGCGCGATCCGAAGAGCGCGCTCTACCTGGGCGACAACATTGACGATGCGTTGGCGGCGAAGGCGGCGGGCGTGCCGTTCATGGGAATTTTGCCAAGGGCAGCGTTCGATCACCGGCAACGCGCGAAGGAGTTTCAAAGGCTAGGTGCGCTGGCGCTGCTGGAGCGGGCACGGGATCTGGATCGCTGGCTGGCGTAAAGGTGCCAGGCAGCCCCAAGGCATGTTGGCTGAATCTCAGCTTATGAGCCTCTCCGCTAACGGTGCGGGAACTTTGACGGACATTTTGGGGAACACGTAAATGGGGTTCCCTGCTCTTAGGAAGCCAAAAATGAAAAACACGATTTACCTCGCCGCCATTGGATTGAGCTTTTGTGTTGCGCAGAGCCTGCGTGCTCAAGCGCCTCCGGGACCCATGCCGCCAGCTCCCTCGGTGGCCTCCTCCTCGGCGCCGCCTCCGCCAGTAAAACGGCTGGAGCCCAGGAAGAGCATCATGGGCACGTGGAAACTGAACCGCGACGAGAGCGACGATCCGCGTCAAAAATCGAATCAGCGCGCGACGAGAAATTCGAACGACAATCCTGGTGGGTACGGCGGACCTCGGACGGGTTGGCCCGGCGGTGGCATGGGTGGAGGCGGAATGGGCGGCGGGGGACGCCAGGGGAATGGCGGACCACAAGGTGGTTCACAGACTAGTTCACCAAAGGGGGGAACCCCGGAAGAAAAGCAGCGCTACCAGGAATTGCTGGACCCTTCCGAGCGGCTGGACGTTGAGAAGAGGAATGACAAGGATCCCATCGTGGAAATGATGGGAGATCAGGGCCGGAAGACGATTTTCTACACCGACGGGAATAAACCAGACGCGCCGGCGGGCGTGGGCACAGAAGTGGTGGCAGCGAATTGGGACGGAGCGAAGCTCGTGAGTAATGATGTATCGCTGCCGAAGGGCGGAACAGCGAAGCGCACATATGAGGTGTCCCCGGACCGGACGCAGTTATGGGAAGAAGTCGAGATGATCGTGGGCAAGGACAAGAATCCGTCCAGATTTCGATTTGTGTATGACGCCGTGGCTGCAGACAATTACTAGAATCTATTTCATAAATGCCTCTTGCGAGTAGCCTGCGCACCTCAGGGGTTAAAACCCCTAAATTTCGGGAGCTTTTCGGCACGGCTGAAGCCGTGCCCTCCCGGGAACCATTTATGAGATGACATGTAAGAACCGGGAGATCTAAGCGCGCAATTTGGGCAGGGCTTGCGCGAGGTCGGCGAGGAGATCGTCCGTGGACTCGAGGCCAATGCTGAGGCGCACGATGCGGTGATCGTATGGCGGGCGGCCGGGGATGCGGCCGATATCGTAGGCGACGGCGAGACTTGAGACTCCACCCCAGCTGTACCCCACCTTGAAAAGCTTGAGCGCGTCGATGAAGGCGAAAACCTGTTCCTGCGACGGGCCGGGCTTCAAGACAAGCGAAAAAACACCAGAAGAACCTAGGAAATCGCGCTTCCAAAATTCATGGCCTGGGCAGGAGGGAAGCGCGGGATGCAGCACGCTTTCCACTTCGCGGCGTGCTGCCAGCCATTTGGCGACGGCTAGAGCAGAAATTTCAATGGCGGAGAGACGCACGGCGAGAGTTTGCAGGCCGCGGAGGGCGAGGCTGCAATCGTCGGGAGAAACGGCACAACCGATGATTTGTTGCGCGGCGCCGAGGCGCTGATATAGAGCGGGATCGCGAACGGTGACGGATCCGAGCAGCAGATCGCTGTGGCCGCCGATGTACTTGGTGAGTGCTTGCATGGTGATGTCTATGCCATGGGCAAAGGCGTCGAGGAGCACACCGGCAGACCAGGTGTTGTCCAGAACCACAAGAACATTGCGGGCGTGAGCGGCGGCAACGATGGCGGGAAGATCCTGAACTTCCATGGTGATGGAGCCGGGGCTCTCCGTCCAGATGAGGCGGGTGTTTTCCTGGATCAGCGCGGCGATGCCTGCGCCGATGGTGGGTTCGTAAAACGTAGCAGTGACGCCGAAGCGCGCGAGCAGATGCGTGGTGAGTTTGCGATTCGGGAAATAGACACTGGTGGGAAGCAGAATGTGATCGCCGGTTTTCAGCAGCGCGAAATTGATGAGGGAGATGGCCGCTTGTCCGCCGGGAGCGAGGATGGTGTGAGTGCCAGATTCGAGTTCACAAACGCGGGCGGCGAGTTCCAAAGCTGTGGGCGTACCGTAGAGGCCGTAGCTGTAGCCGACGCGGAACTGGTCCCAGGTGTCGCGCACTGCGGCGGCGGAAGGAAAAACGGTTGTGGAACCGCGATAAACGGGGGTGGCGAGGGAGCGATAGCCCTCCGGGATTTTCGCGTCGGAATGAATGAGTTTAGTTTTCCAGCTTTTGTTCATGGAACGATGCCGCCGCAATTCCGCGGGCACGCTCCAGTATAGCGGGAATCATTCGGTTTGGATTGGCAGTGCCGCGGACAACTACAGCGTGCCGGCAAGGTGATCCAGGATCATGTTCCAGCCGGAGGTGGTGCTGGCGATGTAGTCCGGCAGGACGCCCTCATGGGTGAGAGTGAGTTCGCAGCCGGAATCGAGTGCGCGAATTTCAATTGTGAGCTTTGTGTTTTCCTGGGAGTACTTCGGGACCTTGAGGGTGAAGACCAAGCGGCGAGGGCGATCAATTTCAAGATATTCGCCGACGTGCTCGACGTCGACCCCGTCCCTTTGCTCCACGATCAGGTACGAGCCCCCCACGCGCGCATCGATTTTGACCTTCACCATCTTTCCGGTCGGTGTGGCGAAGAGCCATTTGCCCGCGGTGCTTGGATCCAGCCAGGCGTCGAAGACACGTTCGGCGGAGGCGCTGAACCTGCGAGTGACTTGCACGGTGGCTTTTTGCGGCGGAGGGTTCATCGGGATTTGTCCTTTCGTTTGGGAGTTTTTGCGGCTGCGGCGTTCTGGGCTTGCAACAGCGCATCAAGGGCATCGAGGCGGCTCATCCACAAGGAGCGTTGTTCCTCAATCCACGAGGCGGCACTTGTGAGGGGATCCGGGTTGAAGGAGAGGAAGTGCTCCCGGCCCGCGCGGCGGCGGCGAATGAGGCGCGCGCGTTCGAGGACGCGAATGTGCTTGGAAACGGCGTTGAGGGACATGGAGTAGGGACTAGCGATTTCGGTGACGCGAGCTTCGCCACGAGAGAGGCGTTCAAGGATGGAGCGGCGTGTGGGGTCGGCGAGAGCGATCCAGGTGGATTGCAGGGAGGCGGAGGCGCTAAGCATATTCAACCTATGGGTTGAATATAGTGAGTTACAACTTCTTTGTCAAGCCGCTGCACCCGATCGACCAGGGGCTGAGCTTCACTGTTGTTTCTGGACGGGCGTCGACCGGATCGCTTCCGGCGTAGTTCAGCGGTCGAGAAAGGCGCGGAGGCGGGCGTAGCCGGCGCGGCTGACGGGGAGCTGAACACCGTTCCTTAAGACGGCTACGTGGCTGTCTTTGCCGAAGGGTTCGACCTTCACGACGCGTTCGAGGTTGACGATGTAAGAGCGATGGATGCGGAGAAATCGCGAGGGATCCAGAGCCGCTTCGAGGCTTGAGATGGGCTGCTGCTTCAGATGCTTTTTGCCTTCCGCGGAGAGCGCGACGTAATCGTCCTGCGCTTCGGCAAAGTCCAGCTTGGATACCGGAATGATGAACACCTGAGCGCCATCCCGGACGGGTATGCGTTCAAGGTATTGCGCCGGAGGGCGCGCCGATGCAGCGAGCTCAACGGCGGGAACCGCAGCGGAGGGCGATTTGCTGTCCAGACGTTCCTTCGCGCGTTCCAGAGCTGCCTGGAAACGCTCCGCGCCAAAGGGTTTCAGGAGGTAGTCCACGGCGTGGACCTCAAAGGCGCGGATGGCATAGGTGTCGTGGGCGGTAACAAAAACGACGGCGCTGCTGGACCCGATGAGCTCGAGGACTTCGAAGCCATCGAGCTTGGGCATCTGGATGTCGAGGAAGATCAGGTCGGGATTTTGTTCGGTTATTAATTTGACGGCCTGGAAACCGTTGGCGCACTCTCCGATGATCTCGATTTCCGGGTGTGAAGCAAGCAATTCGCGGATAACCTGACGCGCCAGTTCTTCGTCGTCAACGATAACCGCGCGGATTTTCGTATCGTTCGGGAAGTTCACGATGCGCGGCCCTCGCTTTCCGCAGGGAGCGTGATCGCCACGGAAAAGCGATCTCCCTCAGTCCTGACGTTAAAGCTCGCGCGATCGCCGTAGCGGGCCTCAAGCCGCTGGCGTACGTTGAGGAGCCCCATGCCGTTCTTTTGCCGCCGGGGCGGAGCTTCAGGGTCGAACGAGTTTTCGACGACGATGGACAGTGCTCCATTCTGGCAGCGCGCATCGAGCCGGACCCAGCCGCCTTCGACGAGATTGGAGATACCGTGAGTAAAGGCGTTTTCCACCAGAGGCTGCAAGAGCAGTGGAGGGATATTCATTTTCAGAGCTTCGTCAGCAATATTCTCTTCCATGCTGAACCTGGCGCCGAAGCGGATTTTCTCTACCGCGAGAAAGGCATGAATCAGGGACATTTCTTCGGCGAGAGGGATCGTGGACTTTTCCCCCAGGCCCAAAGTGCGCCGCAGGAAATCGCCCAGCAAAATGCACATTTCGCGCGCTTTTGCCGCATCGGAGTTTGTCAGAGCGCTGATGGAGTTGAGGCTGTTGAAGAGGAAATGCGGATTTACCTGGGCCTTCAGGGCGCGCAGTTCGGCATCGCGCGCAAGAACACGAGCTTCGATTGCTTGCGCTTCGGCCGCCTGGGAGGCTTCGAAAGCGAGGAGAAGGTAGTAAAAGCTGACGGAAAAAAGATAGAGAATCACGCCCGTGCCAAACAGAATGGGGAGCGTTCGAGACAGCCGGCCGGTGAGCCCCGGATACAAGGAAATCCCCGTGAAAATGTAAGCGAGAAGTTCGGCGCACAAAACCCAAAGGCCGCTGGCTACGAGGGCGGCTGCGACGTGGACTTCCAGGAGCTTTCCAATGGTCGAACGGCTGGAGGGGATGGCGCGGCAGGAGTACCAGGCGGAGAGGCAGACGAAAGCGTAAAGAAAGCAAAGAGGGAAGGACAAGGAGATGGCCTGGCGCCCGGTCAGTCCCCCCGTGGCAGCCATGAGATAGGCCAGCAATGCCGCGAGGGGAATCCATGCGAGGAGATAGAGCGCAAGACGGCTCAGACGGCTGAGAATAGGGTGCATGAGTTCATCAGTTCTTGATTACAACACTTCCAAAAACAGCGCCACCTTTGACGACCAAACGTTTGGCGCCCGGGCCCGGCGGCTGTGCGTGAACAGTTCTGTCGGAATACTCGCCGAAGACCGCCGCGCCGCGACTGACGACAACCCAGGAGTTGGGAACACGGATTTCAACGGCGCCGAAAACCGCGTCGAGGTGGATCACGGCCTCGTCACCTTCGATATCCGCTTCGGTCAGATCGATCTTGAGCTCGCCGAATACGGCCGCGACTTTCCCACCCTGGAAATCCTTCGACGTAATGCGGCGATTGGAGGAGCTGAACACGGTGTCCGTGCGCAATTCCGGAGAGTCGGACGCAAATCTTTGTTCGTCACCGATGCTCAAGGGCGGGATCCTGATCCACTTTGTTCCCCAGGAGGAACCGCCGCCAACCGAGCGTGAGAGAATCCAGAGTCCCCAAAGAATGATGGCCAAAGGCCAGAAGAGGCTCCAGCGGATATGAAAATATCCAAGATTGCTCAACAGGAGCACAACGCCCGCCAGGGTCAGGAAAGAACCCCAAAACCTGCCGGGGCCAGTAGAGAAGACGAGTCCTTCGATGCCAAAGAAAATGAGGAACGCCGGCCAAAAAAACTGAAAGATGTGGTGAGCGGAAACGATTCCCATCTGGTCCAGCAGGAGGATCGTGCCAACCGCCATGAGAATCAGCCCCCAGGTAAGGCCTGAGGGGAATCGGCGTGAATTATCGAGCATGAGTTTGCCTTCCTTGGGAGCGCGATGGCGCGGGCGGAATGGGTTCAGGGCGCGTGAGGAGCAAGAAGGCCAGACCTATGCTGACCAGAAGTAACGGCCAGAATGTCGCCACGGCGTGCACCCCCGCCGCATCCAGTTGCAAGATGAGCATACTCCAGACGCCGTGCACAACCGTTGAGGCTATCCAAACATTGCTCGGCTGGACGTGACCGTAGCCGAGTGCACCCAACTGGAGCACGAGTCCGGCCAGGATCAAAAGGCCTGCTCCTCCCGTTATCAGTATTCTTCTCGATAGGGATAAGGCAAAGGGCGCCTGCCGATTTGAGTGGATCATGCTCTCATCTCCCGCCAAGTATGTGCCAGGTTCCATGGTGTGAGCTTAGGGGGCAGGATGGCAGTTGTCTTGCTCTTTTCGGCGGACGGCGGCCAGATACCGGCGAATGGCGGTAGTGGGTCAGTTTGAATTTCAAGTCTATTGCAATGGAGCGGGAGGGTATGGCAGCATTGCTTTATGCAAAAGCGGTCAAGCAAGGACGTGAATCAAATAGCAGCTCAGATCGTATCGGAAGCGATAGGGGCAGGCTTGGAAGTGAAAGACAAGAACCCAGCGGCGGTGGCCTTGGGTCGACTTGGCGGTCTAAAAGGTGGCGTGGCGAGGGCAGAAGCGTTGTCGCCAGAGAAGCGCAGGAAGATAGCCCGCAAGGCAGCAGCGGCGCGTTGGGGCAAGAAGAAAGCCGACAAGAAGGTAGAATAGTCCTCCAGACGGTAACACCAGTTAGGAGGCCCAAGGTGACGGTTTGCGTTGGGGTACCATTCTCCACCGGGATTGTTTTGGCTGCCGATACCCAAGTAACAGCTACAACCTACAAAGATTACGCCCCCAAATTGGGTTATACGGGCGGCAAGACTTTCTGTGTGGGGATGGCTGGATCGGGTTATCTTGACCTTCTGAATCACACAATTGACTCGCTTAGTACGCACCTAGCTGCGGTAGGTGGCCAATCACCGCAATCGGTTCAAGGTGAAATCCAGACTAAACTAACTGAAATTTACCGAGGACGTAGTCAAGATGCAAAAAACCAGCAATTGCTATCAGCTATCTCCGTTCCTCCTGCCATGCCAAGATTAGTCTTGTGGCGAAAGGACACCCCAAGCGAAGAAGGGGTGACAATTATTGGCTGTGGTGATGTCGAGTTGACGCGCTTCCTCAAGTCTTTTGTCGGTGTGCAAGTACAAACCGAAGATGAAGCCCTACATTGGGCTATCTATTTGGTCTGGCGAGCCAAGAAGTTTGTGGTCGGATGTGGGGGCGACACGGGTGCGCTTATCATTACGGATGATGCCAAAGTTGAAGAGGTAGCCTATTCAAGGACCCGGTATTTGGAGACCTATTTAGAGCAAGTCGAGCAAGAGATGGCTGAATTCACCTCCAGGGCGATGTTTTCCAAAGTTAACCGTTCGGAGTTTTCGTTACGGACAACCGCTGCCTGTCGGCGGCTGTGGGAGATGCACGAAGGAAGATTCAAAGATTTTACTTGACATGCATGACCGCTCAAGCATAAGATGTTTTCATTATGAATACCTTGAGCGAAGCCAAGCGGGTCCAAGTGATCTCAGCCCTTGTTGAAGGCAATTCCATCCGTGCCACGGTTCGTATGACGGGCGTGGCGAAGAACACAATTGTAAAACTACTGGCGGAAGTGGGAACGGCTTGCGCCGAATATCAGAACAGGGTATTTTGCAGCCTGTCCTGCAAGCGCATTCAGTGCGATGAGATTTGGTCCTTCTGCTACGCCAAGCAAAAGAACGTGCCAGCCGACAAGCAGCGGCAGTTCGGGTATGGCGATGTTTGGACCTGGACGGCACTTTGTGCGGATACCAAGCTGGTTCCAAGTTGGATAGTCGGAGCAAGGGACGCCGGGACGGCCTTCGCGTTCATGCACGATCTCGCCGGAAGGCTGGCGAATCGGGTGCAACTTACGACTGATGGGCACCGCGTTTATCTGAATGCGGTCGAGGCGGCGTTCGGGTCTAACGTTGATTACGCGATGCTGGTCAAGATGTACGGGAATGACCGGGAAGCCGAAGCGCGGTACAGCCCGGCTGAATGTATCGGTGCGCAAGCAATTTCAATTGTCGGCAACCCGAAGCAGCAGCACATTTCCACGAGTTTTGTGGAGCGGCAAAATCTAACGATGCGCATGGGGATGCGCCGTTTTACGAGGTTAACGAATGGCTTCTCCAAAAAGGTCGAAAATCTCGAACACGCAGTTGCGCTCCACTTCATGTACTACAACTTCTGCCGCGTCCACCAAACGCTCAGGGTCACCCCGGCGATGGAAGCGGGAATCGCGGACCACGTCTGGAATCTCGAAGAGGTGGTTAGACTTTTGGACAAAGCCGCTTCCGAAAAGGCGGCCTAATTCACCGGACCGCGAAGAGAGCGAAGTTTTGCATCCGTTTTTTCCCGGATGTCTTTTGCTATTTTGTCCCTGTATGTTTGCCACTTCCCAGTTTCTCGAAAGGCCGTTAAAGCAGCCTCGAATTCGCTATCCAGTACCATCTTTTTTGCGTCCAGGAGCAGTCAATTCAAACTGACCCACTACCCGAATGGCGGGTTCGTTGACGAGCGGTTGTGGCGAATGTTATAAATAGTGGTTCTGTGGGGCGGCGCACAGGTCACCGTATGCTCCTACCGGGTCTTGGGCACGGAGCGGCTGCCTATCTGAAAGCATAGGCGATACAACTCAATGACAGACTTAGTTCGCCAAATAGGGGAACTGTTCCTTCGGGCTGTGCCTGTAGCCCTGATCGTCCTCATTTTCTATTTCATCCTGCGATCCGTATTTTTCCAACCCCTTCTGAAAGTTATGGCGGAACGCGATGCGCGCACGCTGGGAGCCCAAAAGGCTGCTGAAGCAGCGCAAGCGGCTGCCGCAGAGAAGATCAAACAATACGAAGATGCGCTGAAACAGGCGCGGGCCAAGGTATACGTTGAGCAGGAAGCGGAGCGAAAGAAACTGCTGGACGAACGCGCGACATTTTTAAAAGAGGCGCGGGTGAAGGCCAGCGGAGAAGTGAATGTGGCGAAAGAGCGCGTGGCCGGAGAATTGGCGGCGGCAAAGAAAGAGATTGAAGCAACCGTGGCGCAGCTTTCCGTGGAGATCGCGCGACGTGTGATGCAGACCCCGCCGGTACCAGGAAACCCTGCGAGAGAGGCACGATGAGAAGTAAAGGATTCATGCGAGCGATGCTGACGGTCATCGTGTCGCTTCTGATCACGGTGGCAGCGCGCGCCCAAGAGGGTGGCAGCGCAGCGGAACAACCGGTCGGAACCGCGTTCAAGTGGATTCACTTTGTGATTCTGGCGGGCCTGGCCTACTGGGTTTTCGCGAAGCTGTTGCCTCCGGTATTCCGTCGCAATGCGGACAACATCAGCGCAGCAATCAGCAAAGCCACGGCGGCAAAAGCGGAGGCGGAGAAGAAACTTCAGGATGCCGCGACGAAGCTGGCAAGCCTTGAGAAGGAAATCGCAGAATTTCGTGCCATTGCGCAGCGGGAAGCCGGCGCGGAGATCGAACGCCTGCGCATCGCCACGAAGAGCGATGTGGAAAAGATCGGCGTGGCAGCGAAAGTGGAAATTGAAGCGGCCGAGCGCGCAGCTCGCGTGGAATTGAAGGCGTTGGCGGCAAAACTTGCGGTGGATGGAGCGGAATCGCTGGTAGCCAGGCAGATGACGCCGAGCGTGCAGGAAGCCTTGATCAATCAATTTGTGCAAAGCCTGCAGGGGAGGCCGAATTGAAATCGGCAAGTCTGCAATACGCAAACGCGCTGGCGGATATCGCGCTGGAACAGGGCGCAGCGGAACCGACCTTGAAACAATTGGGGGAATTTGGCGCAGCGTTTGCAGAATCGGCGGAATTGCGCACGTTTCTGGCCAGTCCGGGTGTAGTGCGCGAGGCCAAGCATGGCGTGATCGAGAAACTGGCAGCGCGCATCGGGGTGAGCAAGATCATCCGGAACTTCCTGTTTGTGATGGTAGACAACCAACGCACATCGCTGCTACCGGATATTCTAAGAGCCTTCCAGGACGTAATCCGGCAGAGGCAAGGCGTGGCCGAGGCGCAAGTCTCGTCCGCGGCGAACTTGAACGACACACAGAAAAAGCAATTACTGCAAACTCTGGAGCGTTTGACGGGGAAAAAGATTCAGGCGACGTATGAGCTGGAGCCGGAGTTGCTGGGCGGGGCGGTGGTACGTATTGGCGACACAATTTACGACGGGTCACTGCGCAGCCGCTTGAACGAATTGCGCGTGCGCTTGACGGCGGAATAGGTATTCGGGAACGGAGCAGGCATGGCGAACATCAAGGCAGATGAAATCAGCAAGATCCTGCGAGAGCAGATCGCGAACTACGAGCAGAGCGTATCCGTGGACGAAGTCGGCTCCGTGATCAGCGTGGGCGACGGAATCGCGCGCATTCACGGTCTGGAGAAGGCCATGTCCGGAGAGATGCTGGCGTTTCCGCACAACATCTTCGGTCTTGCGCTGAACCTGGAAGAGGAAGAAGTGGGCGCGGTGCTGCTGGGAGAGTCCTCGGAACTCAAAGAAGGCGACGTGGTGCGCCGCACGAACACGATTATGTCCGCACCCGTGGGGCCGGAAATGATCGGCCGCGTGGTGAATCCGCTGGGAGAGCCCGAGGACGATAAGGGACCCATCACCACGAAGCTGCGCATTCCTTTAGAACGAATCGCGCCGGGCGTGCTGGATCGGCAACCAGTACGCGAACCGTTGCAGACGGGCATCAAGGCAATCGATTCCATGATTCCGATCGGCCGCGGACAGCGTGAACTCATCATCGGCGACCGGCAGACGGGAAAGACCGCGATCATTCTGGACACCATCATCAACCAGAAGGGCAACGACATGATCTGCATCTACTGCGCGATCGGGCAAAAACGCTCGACGATTGCGCAGGTGGTAAAGGTGCTGACGGACGCGGGCGCGATGGATTACACGATTGTGGTGGCGTCCTCCGCGGCGGAGCCCGCTTCGCTGCAATACATTGCGCCGTACGCGGCTTGCGCGATGGGCGAATACTTTCGCGACAACAAAATGCACGCGGTCACTTTCTACGACGACTTATCGAAGCACGCGCAAGCTTACCGCGAGATTTCGTTGCTGTTGAGGCGGCCACCGGGACGCGAGGCGTTCCCGGGCGACGTGTTCTATCTGCACTCTCGCTTGCTGGAACGCGCGGCGAAATTGAACGACAAGCTGGGCGGCGGGTCGCTTACGTCGCTGCCGGTGATTGAAACGCAGGCGGGCGACGTTTCAGCGTACATTCCCACGAACGTCATCTCGATTACCGACGGGCAGATTTACCTGGAGTCGGACCTGTTCAATGCGGGCATACGTCCGGCGATCAACGTAGGTATTTCGGTTAGCCGCGTTGGCGGCAATGCGCAGATCAAGGCCATGCGGCAGGTAGCGGGAACGCTGCGGCTGGACATGGCACAGTTCCGCGAACTGGCGGCGTTCGCCCAGTTTGGTTCCGACCAATTGGACAAAGTGACCCAGGCGCAGTTGGCGCGTGGACAGCGGTTGACGGAAGTATTGAAGCAGGATCAGTACGTGCCTCTGTCCGTGGAAAAGCAGGTTGTGGCGATCTACATTGCCACGACTGGTGCTCTGGACACGATTCCGGTGAGCGAAGTGCGCCGCTTTGAGCGCGAGTTCCTGCAATTCGCAGAAACCAACTATGCCGGAGTACTGAAGGAGATTGCGACGAAAAAGGCACTCGACGACGGCATCAAGGCAGCACTCAAGCCTGCCATCGACGCGTTTAAGGAACGGTTTACGGCGGCGATTGCAGCGGGAGCGCACTAAGCGGACGGGCGATAGAACATGCCTACACTTCTTGATTTTCGGCGGCGCATCCGCTCGGTGAAGAACACCCAGCAGATTACCCGTGCGATGAAGTTCGTCTCCGCGGCGAGGCTGCGGCGGGCGCAGGAATCGGCGCTGGCGGCGCGACCCTACGCGAAGGAACTGGTGCGCGTTCTGCGGTCCACGATGGCGCGGATCGAATCGCCACAACACCCCTTGCTGGCCAAGCGACCTGAAGAACGCATCCTGGTGCTGGTGCTGGCGGGCGAACGCGGGCTAGCGGGAGCGTTTAACGCCAACATCTTGAAGACTGCCGGGGAGTTCATTCGCAGCAAGAAGGGCAAGAAGATCGTGACAATTCCCATAGGGAAAAAGGGACGCGATACGCTGCGCAAGGCCGGGATGGAATTTGCCGGGGAATATGTAAACGTGCTGGCGCGCGTAGATTTTGGGATTGCGCGAGAGATCGCGAACCTGGTGACGGACCTGTACGCGAGAGAGTCGGTGGATGCGGTGTATATGGTGTTCAGCGAGTTCAAGAACGTGCTGGCGCCACGTCTGACCGTGGAGAAGCTCTTGCCGGTGGAAGCGATTGAGAGCGGTGAAGAGACTCCGGCGGAAGCTGAATGCGCACAGATCGACTACATTTATGAGCAACCGGAAGAGCAAATACTGGACCGACTGTTGCCGCGGTACGTCGAGACACAAGTATTGCGTTCGATGCTGGAATCCTCTGCCGCGGAACATGCGGCGCGCATGACGGCGATGGAAGCGGCGACCAAGAACGCGGGCGACGTGATTGACGCGCTGACGCTGTACATGAACAAAGTGCGGCAAGCGGCCATCACGAAAGAGATTATTGAGATTGTGAGCGGAGCGTCCAGTGCTGGGCAGTAATTCGTGACTTGTGACGAGTCACGGATCACGAATCAGGT
>Ga0209517_10005612_pt1 | contig 15923 bp, 8 predicted proteins | sample PeaSoiMetSII2010_FD_187695 | JGI IMG/M metagenome (GOLD analysis project Ga0209517, IMG submission 187695) | Peat soil microbial communities from Weissenstadt, Germany - SII-2010 (SPAdes) (version 2) | ecosystem: Environmental > Terrestrial > Soil > Wetlands > Peat | place: Germany: Weissenstadt... | reverse complement strand
GAGGTAGGCCATGGAGCGGATGGCGATGGCATCGTCACGCACCACGGGGCGTTTTTCGATGGTGCCAACGCCCAAGATAGCCACCTGGGGCTGGTTGATAATCGGCAAGCCGAACAAACCGCCGAAGCTTCCTGGATTGGTAATCGTGAAGGTCCCTCCCTGCACGTCATCCACGCTCAGGCGCTTGGTTCGCGCCCGCTCGGCGAGATCCTGAACGACGCGCGCGATGCCCAGGAAGTTCTTTTCATCGGCGCGCTTGATGACGGGCACGATCAGTCCCGCCTCGAGCGCCACGGCGATCCCTACGTTGACGTCGCGCTTGTAGATTATGTTGGCGCCGTCGACCGAGGAATTGACTACAGGAATGTCTCTGATCGCTTCGACGGAAGCGCGAACGAAAAAGGGTGTGTAAGTCAGCTTGAAGCCGTTTCGCCGCTCGAACTCCTCACGTTGCCGCTCCCTTGCCTCCACCACTTTGGTCATTTCAACTTCGAATACGGTGTAGACGTGGGCCGAAGTCCTCTTGCTGGCCACCATGTGCTCGGCGATTTGGCGCCGCATCGGCGTCATCTGAACCACTTGGGCCGGCCCGGCAAAAGCGATGGGGGCGGAAGAAGGCTGAACCGTGGCGGGCGCGGGTGGGACCGCAGCGGGCAGCGGAAGAGATGGCGCGGGTGCGGACGGTGCCGGGGCTGATGCGGTTCGACTTGCGGCGGCAGACTGGCGCTGTTCCACATAATCCAGAATATCTTTCTTGCTGATTCTGCCGCCTGCGCCCGTGCCGTGTACTTGCGCGAGATCAACCTGGTATTCCCGGGCGATGCGCCGGACGAGTGGCGACGACCTCACTGGCTCGGATTCAGGGGGGGCTGACGGACCTTCGGCCTCGATTTCAGCGCCTGCTCTTGCCGCAGGCGCTTCCGGTTCGGCCGCCGCAGGAACTGCCGGAGGCGCCGAAACCTGCGCGTCTGCCTCCTTCGCGGGTATAGTGAGGGCTGCGCCTTCGCCGTCGATCACGGCCACAACCGTGTTCACCGCTACGGTCTCGTTTTCTTTCACCAGGATTTGGGTGAGAATCCCTGCTGCCGGCGAAGGTATTTCCGCATCCACTTTGTCGGTCGAAATCTCAAAGAGAGGCTCGTCTCTGCCGATCGGTTCGCCGACCTTCCTTAACCATTTTGTAATCGTTCCCTCGGCAACACTCTCGCCCATCTGGGGCATGATCACGTTCGTGGGCATAGAATCCCCCAATAGAATTGACTCATTGAATCATTGAGTCATTGAGTCATCGGGTCATTGAGTCATTGACCGGTTGAGCGGCCAGCAATTCAATGACTCAATGATTCAATGGCCCAATGACTCAATGGCTCAATGACTCAATGGCTCAATGACTCAATGGCTCAATGGCCCAATGACTCAATTTTAGTACTCCGCCAGTTTCCTTGCTGCCTCAATCACCTTTCGGGCGTTGGGCAGATAGTATTCCTCGAGGGGCGGCGAGTAAGGGACAGGCGTGTCCGGCGCGGTAATGCGCACGATAGGCCCGTCCAGGCACTCGAATGCCCGCTCACCGATTAAGGCGGCGAGTTCGCCCGCCATGCCTCCCGTCCGCGTGTCCTCGTGAAGCAGGACAACTTTATTGCACTTTCGCACACTGCCCAACACTGCTTCTTCATCGTAGGGCAGCAGGGTGCGCAGGTCAACGACTTCCAGGGAAATGCCTTCTTTTTCAAGTTGCTCCGCCGCCTCCAGTGCGGTCCAGACCATGGCGCCGTAAGTGATGACGGCCACGTCGTTCCCTTCGCGCCTTACCGCCGCTTTGCCGAGGGGAACCACATAATCCCCCTCCGGGACTTCTTCTTTGATTCGCCGGTAGAGAAACTTGTGTTCATAGAAGATCACGGGATTGTCGTCGCGGATGGCGGATTTGATCAATCCCTTGGCGTCATAAGCTGTCGCGGGGAGCACCACTTTCAGGCCCGGAGTGTGGACAAACCACATTTCGTTCGATTGCGAATGGTAAGGGCCGCCGTGCACGCCCGCTCCTGACGGCCCGCGGATCACTATCGGAACTGCCGGCCCCCACCGGTAATGCATCTTCGCCGCCATGTTCACAATCTGGTCAAAACCGCAGGCGATGAAATCCATGAACTGCATCTCGGCCACAGGCCGCATCCCCATCAACGCCGCCCCGATCGCCACGCCCACAATCGCCGACTCCGATATGGGCGTGTCAATCACGCGCTCTGCCCCGAACTTCTCCAGCATCCCCGCTGTGACCTTGAACGCGCCTCCCAAGATACCGATGTCTTCGCCCAACAGGAACACCGAGGGATCGCGTTCCATCTCTTCCCAAATACCTTGGCGAATTGCCTCAAGGTAAGTTAACAGTGGCATCGGCGCACCGAAACTGGAGAATCGAAACTGGAAAATGGAAACCGGAAACTCGAAAATCGAAGTACGAAAGTCGGATTCCCGTTAGACTGTCCGCTTAGCCCAGGTCATTCATGAATACGATGAGCGGAGTGCAGATTTAAGAACGTTTCACACAGAGCTCACGGAGTGTTTTATCTTTGGAGTTACCGAAGCCCTTGATCACAGAGGGCACGGAGAACATCCCGGAACCTCTCCGTGGTCTCTGTGCCTTATCTCCGTGACCTCTGTGCGAAATTCCTTTCCTCCCTCAAGTACTCCAGGAATTTCATGAATAATCCGGATTAGGCTCTTCCTGCTTGTTCTCCTGACTTCTGACTCCTGACTCCTGACTCCCGAATCCCGAATCCTGAATCCTACTTTCCCCCCACCAACAATCCGCTTCGCAATACACGCCTTCGAGCGCTGTCTCGCCCTTCGGCAGGGGGCGCGCCTCGGCATCGGCGACGGCCGCGTCGATCTCCTGCTTGATGCGGAGGTCGAGATTGCCAATGCTCTCTCTGGTCATGATCCCTTTGGAGAGCAGGTGTTTTTCAAGCCTTTGGATGGGGTCTTTCTTGGCCCACGCCTGCAACAGCCGAGCTGGAACATACTCTGCGGCGTCGTGAGCGGAGTGTCCAGTCATGCGAAAGGTCTTGAACTCCAGGAAGCTCGGACCCTTTCCCCGCCGCGCCCGCGCGACAGCTTCCCCCACGGCGCGGTAAACCACCAGCACGTCGTTTCCGTCGAAAGTCTTGCCCGGCATGCCATACGCAGGGCCGCGCGCCGACAGGTTTTTTATCGGGAATTGTTTCTCGACGGGCGTCGAGAAGGCGTAGCCGTTGTTGTTGACGATGAAAATCACGGGCAGCTTCATCACCCCCGCCATGTTCATCGCTTCATGAACCTGCCCCACGCTGGTTGTGCCCTCGCCCAGGTGCACCAGAGCAACGTTCCCCTGCTTGCGCCATTTCAGCACCAATGCAACGCCACAAGCCACCGGACAAGTCCCGCCCAGCGGAGAAATGATGGGTATAACGCCCAGTTTCAGATCACCGATGTGCAAGGTGTTGTCGCGACCGCGGGTGGGTGTGTCCGCGCGCGCCATCCAGTTGGCGAAGACGTCGGCAAGCGAGAAGCCGCGAATCAGGAAGGAAGAGAAATCCCGGTGGCTGGGCAGCACCACGTCGCCGCCGATCAACTGCAAAGCCGAGCCGACGCCAATCGCTTCCTGGCCGCGCCCGATGTAGACCCCTCCCACAATCTTTCCCTGACGGTAGAGGACCTGCTCGATCCTCGCCTCAGCCTCGCGCGTCAGCTTCAGGTAATACAACATGCGCTCGAGCGTGGCGGGAGGTATCTCCGTTCGCTGGGCGCCGCTTCGGATTGTCTTGGCTTTGGCCATTGCTGATTCAGATCCGCTCGGTTTGTCCGCCCCGAAGGGGCGAACCATGAGTAGCCGTGGGTGAAACCCACGGAAGGGAAACCGAAAAAGCCCTACGGCCCTGGAGGGGCCGCACACCCGCAGGTTGAAACCTGCGGCTACTCACGTGAGGCCCCTTCGGGGCCTTAGTCGGGAATGGCGGTCTCCACAGAGGGATCACGAGCAAGCACGAGACCTAAGCAGTCCTTTCAGCTTTGGACTTTCGCCTCTCGACTTCCTCGACTATCTCCAGCTCGAAAACACGGCCAAAGTGCAGTATCACCTTTTCTTTGACGCCATCCATCGCAACCGGCCCGCCGAGCAACTTCTGGAGCGATGTAACGCCTTTATCGCGAAGCCCGCAGGGGACGATCCAGTCGAAGTAGCGCAGGTCGGTGTTGACATTGAAAGCGAAGCCGTGGGAAGTGATCCAACGGGAGATGTGGACGCCCATGGCAGCCAGCTTGTCATTTCCCACCCAGACCCCTGGCGCGCCGGCGAGCCGTCCAGCCTCGATTCCGTAGTCTCGCGCCACTGCGATTAAGACTTCTTCGAGGGCACGCATGTACCAGGCGATATCCCGACGATGCTGCGTGAGGTCCAGGATCGGGTAGCCGACCAACTGGCCGGGTCCGTGGTAAGTCACATCCCCGCCGCGGTCAATCTCGAAGACTTGTACACCGCGCAGGGTGAGCTGCTCGGCGGAGAGGAGGATGTTGTCCTTTTTCGCATTGCGCCCCAGAGTGTAAACGTGGGGATGCTCGAGCAACAGAAGTGTGTCTGGATTCTCGCCTGCCTTCCGGGCCGCCACCCGCTCGCGCTGAAGGCGCAGGCCGTCCGCGTAGGTGACCAGGCCGAGTTGTTCGACGTGGCACGTCCTCATTAATCGTTGCGCTACTCGTCGGCCCTCGCGCGGCGCTGCGACCCCCTCACCCGTCCGTCGGCTGACGGACACCCTCTCCCCCAAGGAGGAGAGGGCAAAGACCCACTCTCCAGCCCCTCGACCCTAGCCCCCAGTCCCCAGTCCCCAGCCCCCAGTCCCTAACCCCTGCTCGTCAGATATGAATCGGCCAGTCGTGTGCGGCGTGGGCCGCTTCCATCACCGCCTCGGTGAGGGTGGGATGCGGGTGGATGGCATAAGCGAGATCCTCGACGGTGCCCTCGAGGCGCATGGCCACCACGGCTTCGGCAATCATCTCCGTTACGCGGGGCCCGATCATGTGGACGCCGAGGATTTCTCCGTACTTCTCATCGCTGACGACCTTTACAAAGCCCTCGCGGGCGCCCAGGATGGCGGCTTTGCTGTTGGCGGCAAAGGGGAACTTTCCGATGCGAACCTTGTGTCCCTTCTCGCGCGCCTGGCGTTCCGTCATCCCCACGCTGCTGACCTCAGGTTCACAATAAGTGCAGTTAGGAATCTGGCCGTAGTTGACGGGCTCAACCGGCTTTCCCGCCGCGTGCGTGACTGCGACGATTCCTTCCCGCGAAGCCACGTGAGCCAGCAACGGGCTGTTTGCCACAATGTCGCCGATGGCGTAGACGCCCGGCTCATCGGTTTGCATGTACGGATCGACTTTGACGAAGCCTCGCTCCAGCTTGGCCCGAGTTCCCTCCAAGCCCACATTCTGGGTGTTGGGCGAGCGCCCCACGGCCACCAGGAGGGTTTCAGCGTCGATGGTTTGCGGCTTCCCGTCTGCCCCAGTGTACGAAACGGACACCCCATCGGCCGTCTTCGTAGCCTTCTCGACCTTGGCCTGCGTCTCGAGCGCGATGCCTTGGTGGCGGAACGACTTCTCGAGTTCGGCGGAAATCTCTTCGTCTTCGAGGGGGACGGCGCGCGGCAGCATCTCCAGAATCGTGACTTTGACCCCGAAGCGGTGGAAGATCGATGCGAACTCCACGCCCACGGCCCCGGCTCCCATGATCACCATCGACTTGGGCAGGGCTGGCAACGCCAGGATTTCCTTGTTGGTCAGAATGGTTTTTGCGTCCGGCTCAAAGCCTGCAAAGGTTTTAGCCTCAGAGCCCGTGGCCAGCACAACTTTCGCAGCCTGGAACTCCCGCTTCTGCCCTTTAGCGTCGGTTACCGTGATCCGCCCCGGCCCGGAAAGTCGGCCGTAACCTTGAAGGGTCTCCACTTTGTTCTTCTTGAACAGGAACTCGATGCCTTTCGAAAGCTTCGTCACCACCTTCGTTTTACGCGCCTGAATAGCCGCCCAGTCAATCGAGAATTCCTTCGCAACGATTCCGAATTCCTTGCCGTTCTTGAAGTAATCGTAAACGTCGGCATTGAGGAGAAGGTCTTTCGTCGGTATGCAACCGACGTGCAAGCACGTCCCGCCCAGCTTGTCGTCCTTCTCGACGACCAGCGTCTTGAGACCCAACTGCCCGGCGCGGATCGCCGCGACGTATCCGCCAGGCCCACTGCCGATAATCACGATGTCGTACTTCGCCGTTTCTGCCAAGCCCGCACCTCCTGTCAGGATTCAGGAGTCAGGATTCAGCGAACGTATTTCCCGAATCCTAAGTCGCGAATCCCGTTCAGCCATGCATCATCGAGTCCACTAGTTGTCATCTTATTACATTACGAGAATTGGTTAAACTGGCAACCAAGGCACAAATCTCACCGACGGAGTGAATTGTGGAGAGGTCCAAAGGTACTATTGCCCGCTGGAGCACCTGAGTATACATTCCGTTACGGCTGTTCGAAGGAGACTCCAATCGAGGCAGTACCCGCCACAAGCATACCTCGGTCGGGGCTGCACGGATGGGAATACGACGCGAGCCGCAGAGCTTGTGCTTCGCATAGGGTGTCACACTCCTGCCGCCAGCATCGCGAGCGAACCCACGAAAGACAGTCCAGGCGCCCCTCGGAGCCCCAGAATCGACGACTTTTGTCCTTGGAGGCAGCATGAAACTCCTGCTTTCGCCTCAGGTGCGAACCCATCTCGTGATTGCGTTTATCTTGTTGTCATCCGCAACTCTTTTGGGGCAAACGGCTGCCGTCCCCGCCCGCGTCACTCAACCTGTCGACGTGGAGAACGTCGTCACGTTGAAGGGTAACACGCATCCGCTCGCACGCCCTGAATTTGACCAAGGTGCCGCGCCGGACAGTCTGCCCATGCAGCGCATATTGCTCGTCTTGCAGCGCTCGGCGGAGCAGGAAAGGACGCTGCGGGAATTGCTCGATGAGCAGCAGATCAAGTCTTCGCCCAACTATCACATGTGGCTTATCCCGGAGCAGTTCGGGGAGCAATTCGGCCCAGCCGATGCCGATATTCAGGCGGTGACCGATTGGCTAACGTCGCAAGGCTTCGAGGTGAATCGAGTGGCCGCCGGGCGCACGGTGATCGAGTTTTCGGGCACGGCGGGGGCGGTACGGCAGGCGTTGCACACGGAGATTCACAAGTACGTGGTGAACGGTGAAGAGCATTGGGCCAACGCGAGCGATCCGCAGATTCCCGCCGCGCTCCAACCGGTGGTGGCCGGATTTGCTTCCCTGAATAATTTCCCCCGACATCCGACGATGAAGCGCGTGGGGGCCTTTTCACGGTCAAAGGCTTCCGGCGTGGTGAAGCCGCTCTTTACTCAACCTTCCGGCAACGGGGCGAACTATTTTCTAGGACCGACCGATTTTGCCACGATCTACAACATCTTGCCGCTCTGGAAAGCCGGTTCGCCCATCGACGGTACGGGACAGACGATTGCCATCGTGGCCGAAACCAACATTAACGTCCAGGACGTGGCCGATTTTCGCAGTCTTTTCGGATTGCCCGCCAATCCCCCCCAAATCATCCTCAACGGCCCTGATCCTGGGATCACCATGGACGAAACTGAATCTGACCTGGACACCCAGTGGTCCGGCGCCGTGGCGAAAAATGCCACCATCGACCTTGTGGTTTCCGAGTCTACCGAGACCAGCCAGGGGGTGGACCTTTCTGCGCTCTACATCATCGACAACAACCTGGCGCCGGTCATGAGCGAAAGCTACAGTTGCTGCGAGGCTTTCCTGGGCACGGGCGGCAATGCCTTCACGAGCGCGCTCTACGAGCAGGGCGCTGCCCAGGGCATCACCATCATTTTGTCCACGGGCGACACGGGTTCCGCCGGATGTGACTACGGCGAGGCTGCGGCTCAGAATGGCCTGGCGGTGAACGGATTGGCCTCGACGCCGTTTAACGTTGCATTGGGCGGGACAGATTTTAACGACGTCAACTCCTGGTCCACATATTGGTCCAGCACCAACAATACAACCACCCTGGCCTCTGCCCTGTCGTACATTCCTGAGATACCGTGGAATGATAGCTGCGCGCGCAACGGGAACGCGGGCGACTGCGCCTCAGCCGGCAGTGATCCCCCCGGGATAGACCTCATTGGCGGCAGCGGAGGCGCCAGCAGTTGCGTCACATCGAATTACAATAGCGAAAGCATAACTTGCGCCGCGGGGTATCCCAAACCTGCATGGCAGAGTGGACCGGGCGTGCCCAACGATGGCGTCCGCGATATCCCGGATGTGTCGTTGTTCGCCAGCAACGGCTTTAACGGCACTTCGTATGTGGTGTGCGAGTCCGACACCGTGGAGCCCGCATCACTATCTTGCAATCCGGCTGAATCCAATTGGGTTTTCCTCGGGGTGGGGGGAACGTCCGCCTCAGCGCCTTCCTTTGCCGGCATCATGGCGCTGGTCAACCAAAAGACGGGGCAGCGGCAGGGTAATGCGAACTATGTGCTGTATGCGTTGGCCGCGCAGAGCGGCAGTAGTTGTGCGTCGAACGCGGCCATGGCCCAGACCGCCAACACTTCCGGCTGCATTTTCTATGACGTGACCACGGGTAACAACTCCGTGGCGTGCATGGGTGGCTCGCCGAACTGCAGCAACACGACAAGCGGCGGTTACGGCCTGCTCGAGGTTAATCCTCCCGCTGATCCTAGCCCCGGTTGGATGGCTACCGCGGGGTACGACCTCGCCACCGGACTCGGTTCGGTGAATGCCGCGAATCTGGTCAACAATTGGACTTCCGTCAGCTTCAAGCCTACCACGACGACATTATCGAACCTCACTCCAACCACCACTGCGCATGGCCAGCCGGTCAGCTTCTCGGTCAGCGTGGCTCCCGGCACGGGGAGCGGCACACCCACGGGCGATGTTTCAGTGATCGCACAAACGGGCAGCAGTTCGAGCGGAGTCACGGCCATCGGCAACTTCGCCCTGAGCGGCGGGAGCGTCTCGAGCTCGACGAACCTGCTCCCCGGTGGGACGTACAGTGTCACCGCGCATTACGCGGGCGATGGAACTTACGGAGCGAGTGACTCGGCGCCGGTCCAGGTCAGCATAACCCCCGAAGGCAGTCAAACGCATCTCGCCTTGTTGACGTTTGATCCCGTCACTGGTTACGAGACCAGCTCAAACGCTACCTCGGTGGTATACGGGGCTTCACTGAACATCTTGCGCGTGGATGTCACCAACGACTCGGGGCAGGGTTGCGCTTCTTCCGTTCCGTACGGGTGTCCCTCCGGACAGGTGACGCTCACCGACAATGGCCAACCGCTCGACCTCGGTGGCTACACGCTGAACAACCTGGGCTACGCCGAAGATCAGGCCGTCCAGCTCACTTTCGGGGCGAACAAGGTTGCGGCCGGCTATTCCGGTGACAGCAGCTTCAACACGAGTTCGTCCGCTGCGGATACAATCACGTACAACCAAGCGCCGACCACAGTCACGCTGAGCGGCCTACCCTCGACGGCCACAATGTCGGCGACGATCAGCTTTACGGCAACCGTCAACACGCAAAGCTACGCCGCTGCCCCAACCGGCACCGTGCAGGTTTTGGATGGGGGGACGCCGGTTCAAGCCACGGTTGGAAGCATCACGTCGACCAACGGCTCGAACTCAGGTCCGGCGTCGCTGCGAATACCGCTCTCCATCAAGGTGAGCGCAGGCATAAACAGCATCACCGTGCAATATCCCGGCGACACGAACTACCTGACGTCCACGTCCGCTGCCGGCACGGTGGCGGTGGGCGACTACAGCTTATCGACGAATCCCTCCGCGCTCAACATCGCGGCGCCGGGGCAGTCCGGGAGCACGACGATCTCGATTACTCCTCAGAACGGATTCACCGGAACAGTGAGTCTAAGCTGTGCGAACACCTCGCCGGAGGTGGCTTGTGCGATTTCGCCTGCATCCGTAAACATATCTGGAAGCTCGCCCGTGACCGCCACCCTCACCGTTACCACTACCGCCCCGGTTAATTCTTCAATGCTGCCTGCGTCGGGACCTGGCGCGGATGCTTCGCCTCTTGCGCCTAAATGGGTGGCGCACGCCTTGATTCCCTCGGACGTGCCACGTCTGCATGCGGCAAGTTGGGGCGAAGGCATAAAGAGTTATCTATGGGCGGCGTGCGAAGTCATACGACCGCAGGCAGAACCCCGGCGCTACATCTTCCTGGCTGTATTCCTACCGCTGATCTTGCTGATCGGCATGGCCAAAGCGCGTCGTCCGACATGTTTACTGCTTGCGACGGCATTGCTGGTGGTAGGAATCTGGGCGGCTTGCTCGGGACCAAACTCCGCGGACTTTTCGCCGAGCGTCAGCCTTTCGTCGGCCGGTGTCGCGTTTGGTCAGCAGAATGTGGGCTCGGCCAGCGCGCCACAGGTCGTAACCCTCTCGAACACCGGTAACGGGTCACTGAGTATCGCGAGCATGGCCGTAAGCGGCACAAACTCACGAGATTTTGCCCAAACGAGTAATTGTGGCGGCAGTGTCGCAGCGGGGAGCAACTGCACAATCACGGTGACGTTCACGCCCTCGGCGGCGGGATCCCGCAGCGCTTCGCTCACTGTCAGCGATAATGCCAGCGGCAGCCCGCAGACCATCAGCTTAAGTGGCACAGGGCTCCAGCCTGTGGTCAGCCTTTCGACAGGCAGCCTCACGTTTGCCCAGCAGAGTACGGGCAGCACGAGTACGGCGCAGAGCGTGACCCTTTCCGATACAGGCAATACTTCGCTGACTATATCGAGCATCGGGCTCAGCGGGGCGAATGCCGCAGACTTCGCGCAGACGAATGATTGTGGCAGCGGTGTCGGGGTGAGCGGCAACTGCACAATTTCGGTGACCTTTGCTCCCTCGGCGGCAGGCTCGCGCAGCGCTTCGCTTCTGGTCACCGATAACGCGAGTGGCAGCCCGCAGACCGTGAGCTTGAACGGCACGGGGTTCACTCCGGCAACCACCCTAAGCCTCTCTGCCTCGAGCCTGGCGTTCGGGCAGGAGAACATGGCCGCGACGACCGCACCGCAGACCGTCACACTCACCAACACCGGCAAGGTGACTTTGAGCATATCGAACATCACCGTCGCCGGCGCGAATTCCGGCGACTTCGCCCAGACGAGCACCTGCGGCGCCAGCGTCGCGGCGGGAGCTAACTGCAGCCTCAGCGTGACCTTCGCGCCGACGGCGATGGGGTCGCGCACCGCGTCGCTTTCCATCTCCGATAATGCTTCCGGAAGCCCGCAGTCAGTTAGCCTGACCGGAACGGGGGTTCCGCAGGCCACACAACCCGGGAACTATGTCATCGGGTATAGCGCCCAGAGCGGCAATGACGCGCATTCTGGACAGCTTAATGTGACCGTGCAGTAGTTTATTAATTGGGCGCCATTAAGGAATGCCAGGTGCAAGTCATCGCCTCCAACGTGTATCGGCGCACACTGGCTGTGCGCTGACTCCTCCCGTCGGACGCAGAGCTTCGCTCTGCGGGAGCCACGTGAAAGTTGACACAGGGGAACAATTGGAGGTACGTTTAAGAGTACGCCTGGAGGTTGTTTCTATGGCACGTGTGCCGGACATCATTCCGATCACCGACTTGCGACAGGACGCCGCTGCGGCTTTGAAACGCGTCAAATCTTCGCGCCAGCCTGTCGTCATCACGCAAAGAGGAAGGGCCACTGCGGTTCTTCTCAGCTTAGAGGCCTACGAGCGCAGCGAGCATGAGCGCCAAATTCTGCAGCTCCTGGCGCGCGGCGAGCAGGAGATTAAGGCCGGCAAGGGCTTCGACCTCGACGAGGTTCTGGCGGAAGCGGATAACCTGCTCGCCGGCGGCCCAAAGTGAAAGTCCGGTTCACACCTTCCGGACGAATCCAGTTCCTCAGCGCGATAGCTTATATCGCGCGGGATAATCGCCAAGCGGCCTTTCGGTTCCGTAAGAAAGCGGAGCTCGTGCTCCGCCGCCTATCGAGATTCCCGCAGTCCGGCCGCCTCATTCCGGAATTTCCAGATCTCCCCTTTCGTGAAGTTATCGTTCCCCCGTATCGCTTCTTCTACCGCCGTGAGGGCGAGAATGTCTGGGTGGTGGCATGTTGGCATGGAGCGCAGTTGCCGGCAGACCCAAAAGAAGAGTCCACTACGGAGCACACCACGGTCACAAAGAAGCGCAGGCCATAGTGCAAGACTCGGGATCTCATAATTCACTATTCACCATTCGCTATTAGACACCACCTCAAAGCGTTTTGGGCACCACGTTCCAGCCGTCGATCTTCACCACCGGCTTGCCGGAGCGCAGGCGGCGTTTGGTGTAGGTTGCGGTGATCTCGCGCTTCTCGCCCGGCAACAGCGAAACATAGTTATCCGACCAGAGGATGGGCAGGACTTCGTCATCGCCGCCCCCGCCTCCTTCCTCAAAACCGAAGCGTGCGCCCTCGGCGGCGACCTTGAAATGCACGAAGAAGGCCAAGCCGCGGCTGGGGTTCTCGACGCTAATCCGCGTGACGCCTTCGTCGCCGTTCATTTCGGACTGCGCCGTCGCTTGCACGTCGACTTTAGGCAGCCCCTGAAGCGCCGTCAGGTCAGCAAACGTCTTGGTGGGGGTGACGTACCACGTCGAGCGATCCCAGTCGAGCACGTCCGGTCGAGTAGAGAGCCAATAGAAGTTGCTGCTGACGTTCTTGCCTGTCGCGTCGTTCAAATCGAGGCGCACAAAGTAAGTCTTCGAAAGGTCCGCGAGGGTGGGCAGGGTAAACACTCTATTCGTGCTGTCCGGTCCGACGTCGATGGTGGCGTCCTTCGAGAACTTCGGCGACATGTCGAGGTTGTAGACTTTCGCGGAGACTTTCATCCCCGGGAAGGCTTGATAATAGGAGTTCACCACCACGATCGACTGGTCGTCATACGAGTACTGGACGTGGAGGTATTCGCAGCCCTTCTTGGCGCCGAAATAGGAGCCGCCAGGCCGCAGGTAATAATCGTAAAGGTGCCAAATCAATGAAGGCCAGGAGTTGTTGAGCATCCACTGGATGACGCCCGTGGAGGTGTACTTGTTGCGGCCATAGGCTTCGAACATGGCTCGCTCGCCCTCGTAGGCCAGGACCTGGGCCTTCATGGCGTAGTCTTCGAGGCCGGTGGCTTGTCCGTAGCGGTTGTTAAGGGCCTCCGTAAACACATGAATGTCGCGGAAAGCTCCGCCGCCCGCGTGATAGTCCCAGGTGCTGTTGATAGGCCAGAGGGAATCGGCAGGCAGCATGCGCTTCAGGCTCTCAACGGGGGGAACCGCGGGTCCGGGGCCGGTTTCGGTGTTGAACCCGTGCGCGCCGCCTGCCTCCTTATCGAGCAGCCAATAGGAGGGCGCAACGTATTCATAAGGCCCGGTCATCTTCAGACCGGTCTTGCCGCTCACGCCGGTGGGCTTGGCGGTGGCGGAAGACTGGTAGGGATTCGGCCAGTTGTATTCCTTTAAAATTTGGATGTAGGTCTGCTCGACTTTCTCCACGGGCGGGCCGTCGCTGCCGTTCAACCAGTCGAGCAGGCAAGCGTGGCTGCGCAGGCGGCGAATCTGGTCCTTCAGGGATTCGGCGGAAACCACGAAATCCTCGCTCTTCCAGTCGCGCCACCGCTCCCAATGGTCGCAGCAGCACCATCCGGCCTGAACCAGGATGCCCTCACGATCGCAAATGTCGAGGAAGTTCTCGTCTTCGAGTTTGCCCTCCAGTCGGACGGTGTTCAGATGCATGTCTTTAACGTACTGCAATTCCGCCTGCTGCCGAGCCGGGTCGGCGCGCAGCAGCATGTCGAAAGTGTACCCTGCGCCGCGAATCAGAATAGTCTTACCGTTGATCTTGAAGAGGCGATGATCTTTGGCGTCGAGGTCGGCAGTGATCTCCCGGATGCCGAAGGTCAGCGACCGGGCATCGGAAGTTTCGCCGCCGGTCTGGAAACTGAGGTCGAGTTGGTAGAGGTTCTGCGGCCCCAAAGCGTATGGCCACCAGATGCGCGGATGTTCGAGCGCCAGTTGCGGGAAGCGCTCGGGTGAGAAGCTGACCACCTTGGTCTCTTTGGGTTGAAGCGAAACGGGCGTCGAAAACTCCAAGCTTTCGATCTTGCCTTTCAGCGTCCCTTCCACCGCTTGGTCCGAGGCGTTATGAAGCTCGGCAGTGACGGTGAGCTGGGCCTTATCGAGCGAGGGCAGATTCAGCTTCGAGATCACCTGCGGGTAGCGCACGCTCACCGGTCCACTGGTGGTCAGATACACCTCGCGCCAGAGGCCCATATCCTTGTCGGCGGGCAGCGGGTTCCAATCCACGAAAGTTATCGCCAGGTCGTCCGGCTGGGGCGGGGAGATCTCCACGGCAAGCGTAGCCGTCTGGCCGGGAGTGACGAAGCGAGTGACGTCAAATTCGAAAACCCGCCACGCTCCTACCATCTTGTCCGGAGAGGCGATTTGCTGCCCATTCAGCCACACGCCGGCGCGGTAGTTAATGCCGCTGAAATGCAGCCAGATGGTCTTCCCGGCAAACTCCTGCGGCACTGGGAATTCGGTACGAAACCACCAGGGCACCCGGAAGGGACTGCCCGGCGGCATGGCGACGCCCGAGAAATTGGTGCCCATGGCATAGGTGGTTCCCGGAATCGCTCGCAGGTTCTTTCCCACGTAGGGGTCTTCGAAGACGCGTTGGCGGACGAGCGCGGCAATGACCGTCGAGGGCACGCTCGCCTTGTACCAACCGGACGGAGTGTAGGCGTGGGTTGAGACGACCTCACCCGGAGCCGAGACATCGGCCGAGGATTGAATCGCCCATCCGTCACGGAGAAACAGCGGGCCGCCGGAGGCCGGCGCCGGGACGGACTGAGCCAATGCGGCATGGCCGCCGGCGATGAAGGAAATGATTGTGAGTGCGGAACCAAGCCTGTTCATGCGTGAATTAATCCCTGAAGGTAGTGGACGCATCGGATCTCCTCCCAGCTCAAAGGTGAGGAGAATATCACCCGCGGGGAGAATTGGGAAGCGTTGGCACCGGTGTGCCACAGCAGGCGAGACGCGCGAGCTACGACCCGATTCGTCTTGGCCGGGCCGAAATTGTACGAACGAACCGGGAATGTTGATGAAAACAAAGGCCAGCCCTCTCAAGAACCCCAATGGCTCGATAAGGGGCCAGGGCCGCAGTCTTTGCTTTTTCGTACTCCCCACACAAAATCTCGGTCACAATGCCCGCTTTCTTGGCAGGGGCCCGCTTCACTCCCGATCCCCTCGCCCCCTTGGGGGAGAGGGTGGACCGAGACGGCGTTTTCATCAGCCGCCGCGGGCCGGGTGAGGGGTTGGTTCCGGTCCACATCGACATTCTTTCCCTCTTTCCTCTCATGTAGCTCAGAGTCCTGGCGTGCCTCTCCGTTCCGCCGGAATTGCGGCGCAGTCAACTCAAGTTCCCACTCTAGGCGAGGCAAAAACCCCTCACCCGTCACGCTCCGGCTGATGACACCGCCGGAGCCTGACAGCCTCTCCCCTCGGGAGAGGGCTCTTCATTCACATCGCTGCGGCTCTTGTGGCCGCCCTCTCCGTCGGCCTGGGCGCCCACAAGGGGCGCCCCTACGTCCTCGGCTGGCGCAGACCTGCTTTCCAAGGTCTGCGGCGCATGCGTTCGGGCCGCCGCTTTCCGCAGGCTCAGCAGCAGCTTGATCTTCCGGTCGATCGCGCGGTCCAGCGACTCTTCCCGCCTCAGCAGCATCCGCCACTCTTCGCCTGACGGTGCGAGGCAGGCATCGCGTTCGATCGCCGTCTTCTCTTCGTTCAGCTTCTCCTCGTACTCGAACTCCTGCTCGACGGCC
>Ga0209517_10005611_pt1 | contig 15930 bp, 15 predicted proteins | sample PeaSoiMetSII2010_FD_187695 | JGI IMG/M metagenome (GOLD analysis project Ga0209517, IMG submission 187695) | Peat soil microbial communities from Weissenstadt, Germany - SII-2010 (SPAdes) (version 2) | ecosystem: Environmental > Terrestrial > Soil > Wetlands > Peat | place: Germany... | reverse complement strand
CAAGATTGTCACCAACGATTTCAACCTTAATAAGGTTGCGCAGCTTCACGGCGTGGAAGTGCTGAACATCAATGAGCTGGCCAACGCCCTGAAACCGGTGGTGCTGCCCGGCGAGGCGATGCGCGTCTTCATCCTTAAGGAAGGAAAAGAATACAACCAGGGCGTCGCGTATCTGGATGACGGGACCATGGTGGTGGTGGACAATGCGCGGAAGATGATTTCGAAAACCATCGATATCGCGGTCACCAGCGTGCTGCAAACCACGGCCGGCAAGATGATTTTCGGCCGCTTCGACGAGCGCACCCATACGGTGCATGAGAAAGAGCGTCCGGACCGGCGCGAACATGCCGCCCCCGCGCCGGCCGCGGGCGCAAGCAGCTAGAAATACAGCGGCTATCCTTCGCGATACAATCAAAGATCGCGCCATGAAAGTTTCCGTCATACTGCCGGCTGCCGGCCTGGGCACGCGCATGGGCCGGGAAAAATCGGGCGTCAGCCGCAAACAGTTCATGCTGCTGGAAGGCGCGCCGATTCTGATCCACACCATCCGCAAATTTCTGCACTGCCCCATGGTTTCCGAGATCGTGGTCGCGATCCGGAATGAGGATCTGGATTGGGCGCGCGGCCTGGTGCATCAGGAGCATCCCTCGAAGCCGGTGAGGTTCGTCGAAGGCGGCGATAGCCGTCAACAATCGGTGGAGAACGCGCTGGCGACCATCGAAGCCGATACTGAACTGGTAGCCGTCCATGATGCGGTGCGGCCGTTCATCGACAGCGAGCTGATCGAAAAAGTGATCAGCGAAGCAGCGCAGACCGGCGCGGCGATCGTGGGGATTGTTCCCGTGGATACGGTGAAACGGGTCCACAAGAATAAAATCCGCGCGACATTGCCACGCGAACACCTGGTGCTGGCGCAGACTCCACAGGTATTTCGTTACGACCTGCTGAAGCGCGCTTTCGAGATGGCGCGGCAGGACGCCTTCCTGGGCACCGACGAATCGAGCCTGGTGGAGCGGCTGGAACAGATCGACGTGAGCGTGGTGCAAGGCAGCGACCGCAACATCAAGATCACCAAGCCGACGGATATGGATCTGGCTCGACTGTTCCTGACGGAAGAGTTGACGGCATCGTGATCCGGACCGGATTGGGGTGGGACGTCCACCGCCTGGTCGCGGGGCGTCCGCTGATTTTGGGAGGCGTGACGGTGCCATCCGAGATGGGCCTGGAAGGACATTCGGACGCCGACATCCTGTCGCATGCGATCACCGATGCGCTGCTGGGCGCGGCGGCGCTGGGTGACATCGGGATGCATTTCCCGGATACCGATCCACAATGGAAGGGAGCCGACAGCTCCCAATTCCTGGCGCATGCCGCGAGGCTGGTTCGCGAACGGGGATACGAGATTATCAACGTCGATAGTACGGTGATTCTGGAGAAGCCGAAGCTGAAAGATTATCGTTTGCCGATTCGGGAAGCGCTCGCGCAGACGCTGGGTGTGGAACTGGATCGGGTGTCAGTAAAGTTCAAGACCGCCGAGCGAGTCGGGCCGGTAGGAGAAGGCCGGTCGGCTGAGGCTCAGGCGATTGTTACGTTGTCGAACGAGATTTAGCTCGTTGCAGATCTTGCATCTTCCTGATCTCGGCGCTAGCCGCCCTCCTGTCGATTCAGCAATTCATCCATTATCTGCTGGCGGTAGCGGAAATTCGTCTTCTTGATCCGCTCGAATGCATCGGCCAAATCAAGGAGGTCGCGGCTGGCGCCCAAGGCAAGCACCCCAAGGGTGCCGATAACGCGGAAACCTTTGCCGCGCGCAATCCTTACGCCCTCGCGGTCGTCCATGAGTACCAGATCGGCTGCGAGCGACGCCGCCAACGTCAGTGCGGCTCGCTCTCCGTCGTCGAGCTTCTCCAGCAACGCATCATCGAAAGGCTCGGTTGGCTGTGGTCGCACGTCAAGCCACGGCGGAGGAGCTTGCATCCAGCGGCGAACGATATCCGGCGCTTCCGCCTGAGTTAGCTCAGCATACACCCACGGCTGGAATGATCACTTTTTCGAACAGGGCGGGAAGAATCTCGCTTTGCCCGATCAGCGCCAGGTAATGAATGGGCCCGGTATCGGCGACAACGACGCGCACCAGAATCAGAATCCGGAGCTGCGCAAATCCTCGCGCTCGCGTTCGAGATCACCGAGTGTCGGCAAATCGTGAATCACTGAGTGCGCCTTAAGGAATCCGTCGAGTTGGTCGCGGGTCGAAAAGCCGAGCAGACGGCGTAAGGCGGGCTTGGTGAGACGCCCGTTCTTGTATTCTTCGAGCGCGAATCCTTCGAGTGCCCTGCGAGACAGATCGCCACCGGCCGCAGCCAAGTCGCGAGCAAGCTCGTCCGGAATTTGAATGGTGAGATTCATGCTCTTCCTTTAGCTTAACTCGGTTAATGTGCTCCTGGCAGGGCTTCGGGGTCGTTCCAACGACAGTATCCGGAGGTTTAGCTCGGATAGACCGAGTCTGTCCCTCTGAACCAACGGCACGTGGGTCCGACTACTAACTCCTCACTGTACGGCGATGGTTGCACCTGGGAAAGTCGGCGGGCCGTTAATGAAAATCAAAAGCGGCAAGGCGTCGCCGGAGACTCCGGCCGGAACTTGAATATCGAACTGGTATACACCGGTGACCAGGCCCAGCGCCGCTCCAGCGAAACTTACCTGAGCGGGCACATCGCCGATCATGGCGATCACGGTGCCGGAGGTTGGAGTCCACTTCGCTAGCGGCATCTCGGTAGTAATCGAGTTCACTGAGCCCGTCACGCCCGGCGGGCTCGTCATACCACATCCGGTCGCATAAACGGAGATGAAAGAGCCTTGCGTGGCCGGCGAACTCGGCAGGGTTATTCCTCCAATGACGACGCCGCTGGCCGGGCCGTTGTCAGTTCCGGCCGTAGGTCCAGTAACGTTTGCCGAAACCGCCTGGCCCTGACCAGTCGCGTTGAACGTGAAGATCGATGGCATAGCCGGAACGACCTGTATCGAGGTGGGTGCTGACTGTGCGCCCTGGTACAACACCGAGAGGTTGGTGGAAGTGCGGCCCGCAATCTCGTATGGCACGGCGACGTTAATCTGTGTCGCAGAAACGTAAGTGGGGGTGCCCGGAAACGAGTCGAACATCACCTGGACTCCGGCGAGGATTGAATCCACACTCCCTTGCGAATTCAGCGTGAAGCTCGCTGGAGTGGCGGGGCCGAGATTGTATCCCTTAATGGTGATGAATTCACCGGGCGCGATCGCTCCCGTCGTTTGGTTGGCGCTGTTTTGGATCGTCACCGGTAGTGGCAGTGAGGAGGTTGGCTGAGGAGGGCGACCAATGAACGCGCCGAATGCGACCGGATTGCCGCCGACACTAACCGTCGTCTTCACCGTCTTGGTTAAAATGTCGATCACCGACACCGAGTTACTGCCGTAATTTGCGACGTATGCTTCAGTGCCGTCCGGCGTAATTGAGACACCGTTTGGTTGAACACCGACGTTGATCGTGGCGATGACTGTGTTCGAATCCGTCCCAATCACCGAGACCGTGTTGTCACCGTTCGTCACGTAAACCTCGCCGCCGTCTGGTGTGACCGCGACGCCGAGCGGGCCCAGTCCGACCGCGATCGTTGCCGTTACCGTGTTGCTGAGCGAGTCGATAACCGACACTGTATTACTCCGCAGGTTCGCGACATAGACCCTGCTACCATCGCTCGAAATCGCTACTCCAGTCGGCACGGACCCCACGTCGACAGTCGCAGTAACCGTGTCGTTGGCTGTGCTGATGACTGACACTGTGTTGCTCTGGCCGTTCGTCACGTAGACGTAGGTCCCGTCGGGCGTTACCGCTACTCCCTTTGGACCTGATCCGACGTTGACATTCGCTATGATGAGGTTAGTGGCAGTATCGATCACCGATATCGTTTGGGATGCGGCGACGTATAGTTTTTTGCCGTCCGGCGTAATCGCGAGGCCGAACAATGGCTCTAAGATAACGATTGTCGCCGCGACGGTGTTGGTGACCGCATCGATCACCGAAACGCTCAAGCTCGACGCATTGGCGACATATACCGTGTTGCCGTCAGGCGATACGGCAACTCCATAGGGAGCGGATTCAACGTGAACTACCCCAGTGACGACGTTGGTAGCAGTGTTGATGACATACACGTTGTTCGTCTGGAAATTCGTGATGTAGGCGTTTTGGGCGAGCGCATGATTGGTGGATAGCGCCAAATAGAATCCTAGAGCCTTGCGCAAAGCGGTCATATTCTTGGAGAAATAGTGAGTTTACTACACAAATACACGCGCCGAACTGAGGGGGACAGACCGGAGCAAGCTGCCCGTTTGCCGATTAAATGAACAGGCTCGATGAGACGTGGAAGAACTCGCACAATTTCCGCGCATGTGCTTTGCTGATCGATCTCTTCTCGTTGATGACGTCCGACACCACGCTGCTGGATCCGAAAACGGGAATCAAATCGCGCTGCCGGAGATTGCGCTGTTCCATGAAAAAGCGCAGATTTTCGACCGGCTTCGCATGGCCCAGCGGATAATGCTGTTCCTCAAACCGCTGTATGAGCAGGGTCATGAGATCGGCGAGCTTCTTCTCCTCCGGCGTCAGCGGACGTTCGCGCGTATCCAGCCGTTCCAGCTCGGCAATCATCGCCTGGTTATCTTTTTCGGTTTCGATCACGCGTGGCAACACCCGTGCGAGTAGCTTTCCGTAGGTACGCTCGTTGATCGTGGCTATAGCCATTTCTTCCATCTTCCTTTGCTGTATTCCGAATGGCTGAGGAACTCCTTCACATAAATCCTTTGGTACCGAAAGACTACGCGAACGATCAAGCGATAGTTATTCCCGCGGATATTAAAAATTGCCAGATCGCCCAGCATATCCGCCGATGGAAACACGGTCCGAATATCCTCCAAACTGCGCCAGGAGGCGCCGATTGCCGTATCAAACCAGGTCTGCAGGGCGGACGCCGCGTCGGGATATTTCGCAGCTCCCTCGATCAGCCCGCGTTTACTGATCACGTTCACTCGTTATTATACTAGCATTTTGCTAGGGGTTGGCTGTTGTTCGTCGTTGGCTATGCCTGGTTGATTTTTGCCGTTACGCGCTAATGAGACCGCTCACGGCGAGGCTCGGTCAGCCGATGGCCAGACTAACGGACTCGAAGTCGTACGGACTGCAACTCCATCTGGCAGGACAAGGGCGGGCCGGCTGAGGCTTAGGCGATCGTCAGGTTCTCGAACGAAAATTAGCGCGTTCGCGTCAAAAAGGCTGCTCCAGCGACGGACTCTGCGGCGTGAACAACTCCGCGCCGTTCTCGGTAATGTGCATGTCGTCTTCGAGCCTCACGCCGAACTCGCCGCGAATATAAATCCCCGGCTCGTCGCTGAACACCATATTCGGCGCGAGCTTCAATGTGTTCCCGCGCACCAGGTATGGCCACTCGTGTCCGTCCATCCCCATGCCGTGACCCACTCGATGGGCGAAGTGATCGTAGTTGGCTCCATAGCCCGCGCCGGCAACCACTTTACGAGCCGCCGCGTCCACGTCCTGCGCCGCGACGCCGGGCGCGGCTTTCTTTACGGCCGCCGTCTGGGCCTGGTGGACGAAATCGAAAACCTGCTTCATCTTCGCCGTCGGCTTTCCCAGCACGAACGTTCGGCTCAGGTCGGAATGATATCCTTCCACCTGGCAGCCGCCGTCGATCAGCAGGATGGTCCCTTCCCGAATCACCTGCGGCGTGACCGACCCATGCGGCAGCGCCGAGTATTCTCCGCACTGCACTCCAGCGCCTCCTGGAAATCCCAGCCGTGCGTGCGCCGCCGAAACCAGCGCCGCGAAATCGTTTTGGGTCATGCCTTCGCGCAGGCTCTTCCACGCCGCTTCGTACGCCTGCAAAGTGACCTGCGAAGCGAGACGCATCAGCGCGATCTCATGCACGGACTTGATCGATCGGCAGCCCGCCGTCACCGGAGTCGCGCTCACCAGCTTCATCGCGGGAACCGCTTTCGCAATTCCGTCGGAGAACACGAACTTCACCGTCTCTTCCACGCCGACCGTGCCGGTGGCGACGCCGCGCTCCTTCAACCCGGCGGCGACGCGAGCGTACGGGCTCTCATCTTCCTGCCAGATCAGCAGGCGAGGATCTTTGCCTCCCGGCCCCAGCGCGATCTGTTCGCGCGCGCGATCCTCTTCAAACGCAGGCGATACGAAGAACGGTTCGCCTTTGGCGGGCACCACCATGGTGAACAGACGCTCGCTGAGTCCCCACTTGATGGCGCCGAAATATTCGAGCGAGGTTCCACCGGTCAGCACCATCGCATCGATCTTGTTTTCACGCATCAGCTCGCGGGCGTGTTCGATGCGGGCGCGGCGCTCCTCGAGCGTAATCGGCGTCGCCTCGCCTTTCCGGCTCTTGAGCTGCGTGATGGGCGAATCGGCCGGAAGCTTCTGCGCGGCTGCCGTGGCCGCGGCGAAACCCAGAGTGGACAAGACTCGTCTGCGGGTGATCATCCACACATCGTACAACGCTAGACTGGTTGGTTATGATTCGTGCGTCCATCGGAGCCCTCGCCGTCGCGGTGTTGGCGCTGCTCGCGTCGATGAGCTCGTATAAAGTCTCGGAGCAGGTGGCGCTGAAATCGCCGGATCCGTTTCGCATTGCCGATTCCGAAGTCCGCTTCGCGCCTACGCTGGCGCTAATCCCGCCTTCGGGCGTCATCGGATACATCACCGATATGCCCGTCGGGGAGCGCACAGGCATCATCGCGCTGATGTCGACCCAATACGCCGTGGCTCCGCGCGCGTTGGTCGCGATAGAGACGCAGAAGCCCGAATGGGCGGTCGGCAATTTCGATCGCCAGGGCGACTACGTCGCGCTCGGCCTGGCCGCCGGCTACAGGCTGGTGCGCGATTGCGGCAGAGGCGCGGTGGTGTACCGAAAGGCTCGCCAGTAATGCTCGATTTCTTGGCAATGGTGCCGGCGTTCATTCTTGGATGGATCGTGGTTCGTCTGCTTGCGCCGCTGCGTTCGTGGGTATTGCAAATCTCGCTCGGCGTAGGGCTGGGAATTGGAATTACGTCGTCCGTTTATTTCTTGCTCGTATGGATCGGTATCGCGAATCGGGTGACGGTTCTTTCGGCTGAAATAGTCTTGTTAGCCGTCGCGGCCGTATTATTTTTTCGATCGAAGCCCGCGTTTCAAACACCGCCTCAGTTCGCGAAGCCTTCCTGGATTTGGGCGCTGCGCGGCGCGCTGATTTTAGGGGTATGTATTTTCGCGCTCGATTGTTCCGAAGGCCTCACTGCAAGTCCGGGAGGCGAATATGACGCGGCGGCGATCTGGAATCTGCGGGCGCGCTATCTGGCCGCGGGGGCGCCTGCATGGAAGTACGCGGTTTCCGATAAGACCGGGACGAATCATCCCGGATATCCACTCTTGACGTCCGGATTTATCGCGCGCACCTGGACGCTGATCGGCGATACGCGCGCGTCCACGCCTGCCGTGTTCGGATTGACGTTCGCCGTCGTGACGTTCGGCGTGCTTTTCGGCTCGGTTAGTCTGCTCGCGGGCGAAGCGATCGGGATGCTCGCCGTGCTGGTCCTGCTCGCCAGCGAAGGGTTCGTATCGCAGGCCACGGCGCAGTACGCGGACATTCCCTTGAGTTATTACCTGCTATCGAGCCTCGCTTTACTTGCGCTGAGCGAGTGGTCGCCGCCGATGCTGGCGCTGTCCGGCGCATTCGCGGGCTTCGCTGCGTGGACCAAAAACGAAGGCTGGCCGTTCGTCGCATTTGTTTGCGCGATCGCTCTGTGGCGCGGCGGGCGACGCGCGCTGGCGTGGATCGCCGCGGGCGCCGCATTTCCGTTGGTCTTGACGCTGGCGTTCAAACTCTTCCTGGTGGAAGGGCGCGAAGGCATGTTCCCCGCCACCGCTGCCGCGGCACTGAAAATGATCGTCACCGGCGGGCGGTGGGGAGAAATTATCGGATCGTTCGTGGGTAGTTTCTGGACCTTGGGCTTCCCATGGGCGCATCCTTTCCTGTTAATGGCGATCCTCGCGTGGGCGTTTGGATTCGCCAGGAAACAATGGTGGCTGCTGCTGCCGCCGCTCGGATTGCTGGCGGCGGATTTCGGGATTTATCTCATTACGGCGAACGATCTTACCTGGCATTTGAACACGTCGAACAATCGAGTGGTGATGCAGGTATGGCCGGCAATTCTGTTTTCGTTCTTCATCATGTTGCGCCCGCCCGCAATTACAGCACCCGCAGTGAAGCGGGCGAAAACTCGATGACCCATTCCTGGTTATCGCGCTGGCGCTCGAATTCGGCCTGCGATACATCCACGACAATTCCGCCGGAAAATTCCAGGCGCATCGATTGCGGCGTCTCGACGGCGCGTTTGAGTTCCGCGGGAATTTGATTCGGCCCGGGCCGCCCATTCCGCGCGGATGCTTTCAGTTGCTCCGGACGAACACAGACCGTGACGCGATCGCCTTTCAAACGGCCGGGAAAATACGGGCCGTCGAGCTCATATTCGCCGATCAGGACGCGGCTTTTATTTCTTCCCGGATCGAGCGAACGAATTTCTCCAGCCAGCAGATTGAAGCGGCCAAGCAGACGCGCCACATCCAGATTCGCGGGCTGATCCAGAACTTTGCGAGGCGTTCCGGTTTGCACAATTCGTCCCTCGCGCATGACTAGCATTTCTTCGGCGAGCTCAAAGCATTCGTCCAGATCGTGAGTGACCAGCAAAATCGGGGTTTTGAAATCGGCGCGAACCTGCCGGAGCACGTCGTAAAGTTCAGCTCGCAAGGGCGCATCCAGGCCCTGCGCGGGCTCGTCGAGCAACAGCAATTTCGGCGAGCCGATCAACGCGCGGGCGATGGAGCAGCGCTGCTTCTGCCCTCCGGACACTTCGTGGGGACGGCGGCCTGCGGCGTCCTGAAGTCGAAAACGGTCGAGCATTTCGTTTACGCGGCGATGCCGCTCCAGGCGCGGGCGCTTTTCGACCGCGAACGTCAGATTCTCGCGCAGCGTCATGTGGGGAAACAGCGCGTAGTTCTGAAACACATACCCGCAGTTGCGCGCGCGGGGAGGCAAATGAACGCCGGCGCCTCCGTCGAATAGAATCGCGTCGTCCAACAAGATGCGCCCTTCATCGGGTCGAACAAAGCCGGCGATGGAATCGAGCGTCAACGTTTTTCCCGATCCGCTGGGGCCGAACAGCACGGTGACTCCGGCAGAAGCTTGAAATTCGATGTCGACCGAGAATCCCGCCGAATCGGGACGCGCGGGAAATGTTTTGCGCAGTTTGGCCTGAATCATCGAACAGCAATCCGGTTGGCGAAGGTGAGAATCAGCAGCGCGACAACCGAGATCACCAGCACCAGAGTGCGCGCGACCGCGCCGTTGCCGGCTTCAACCGCATCGTAAATGGCGACCGCGATGGTCTGCGTGCGTCCCGGAATGTTGCCCGCGACCATGAGCGTGACGCCGAAATCGCCCAAAGAGCGCGCGAAAGCTAGCGCCGCGGCGGCCATGATGGAGCGTTGCGCGAGCGGCAACGTGACTCGCCAGAACAACCGCCATTCGGAAGCTCCCAGCGTGCGGGCTGCGCGCTCATAGCTGCGGTCGACGCTTTCAAGTGCAGCGCGGGCCGACTTCACCAACAGCGGAAACGAGTGCAAGAATGCCGCGATCACTGCCGCTTTCCAAGTGAATACCAGTGGCGATCCAAAGACTTTTTCCCAGATCTGTCCAAACGGGCTGGCCCGCCCGATCAGCACCAGCAAATAGTATCCGAGCACCGTGGGCGGCAGAACCAGCGGCAGAGTCACGGCTGCATCGAGCGCTTCTTTGTATCGGAATTCGCGATTGGCGAGGATGTAAGCGATCCAAAGCCCGGCGGCCAGCGCAAGGGCCGTCGACAAGACCGCGACACGCAGGCTGAGCCATAGCGGGAACCAGTCGATGGGCATGGAACGACTATTGTAGCGTTTCACGCGCGTTTCGAAAGAACGCGCAGAGCGAACGCAGTTGCGATTAGGGGATCGTCTTCCTTTACCAGATTGCTGGAGTTCGCGAAGCTCCCGTCGGGGCGCTGCGGCGGAAGCAACACTGACAACTCGGGCATCGCGCGCGTGATGGCGGCGGCGTAATAAAAGCGCAGGCCCGCTGCCCAGGTTTCGCGAGGTCCGCCATCGAAGCCGGGAGCCCGATCGTACAAGTGATGCGCGCGGAGCCAGTTTTTCGCGCGAACCATTCGCGGATCAGATTCGGCCACGCCACAGGCGCGCAGGGCGAGAACTCCATCTGCCGTTGTTGTCCCATAGCTGCGGAATTTTCCAGCATCCTCGCCGGCTTTGTTGATACCGGCTTCGACGGTTGAAAAGAAAAAGCCGCCGTCGGGATTCTGGCAGCGGTCGAGATACACTTGCGCACACGCCAGCGCCGGATCGGGCGGACGAACCCCGGCAGCCGCCAGGCCTTCGAGGACGTATCGCGTCATAGCCAGATCGACGTGGCCGGCGTCGGGAGGACGGCGTCGGTCGCCTCCCATGCCCCAGGCTCCGTAGGGCGCGTCGGCGCGGGTCCAGCGGTTCGATTCTGTGAACTGCTGATTGCGCATGCATGCGACCATCGGTTCGCAGCCCTTGGCCTTTGCCTTGGTCAGCGCGCTAAGAGCCAAGCCGGTTGCGTAGTTTGGATAATCCGGCGCGACCGAATCCATCAAGCCGAGCGAGCCGTCGCTATTGGTGTTGCGCTTTATAAATTCGACGGCTCGCTCGACCGCGCCTGTATCGACCTCGGGAGTGTCCAGTAGCGCATCCAGAACGAAGGGAGTGAGAGATTGTCCCGAGCGCAGCAGGCCGTACGTGTGGCTGTGCCATCCTCCATCGTCGGCCTGCTGCGACCAGAGATACCTTGCCGCTTTGCTACGGCGCTGATCGCCGCGTGTGCATCCTGCCGCGGCAATCGCCGCGAAAAGGAAGGAGCGTCTACTGCGCGGGAGCATTGCGATCGGGCATCAGGTTGAGGATCGCGGCGGCAGTGGTCGCTACGCGGCCGGTGATGCAATGCTGGCCGGCCCAGGTGCCATCCTCGTTTTGAAGCTTCAGGATCGTCTGCGTGATTTGCGCGTGCCAGCGATCGTAGTCGTCGCCGCCGGTGCGCCGCAGGCTGTCGCTGATGTTGAGGTAGGAGAAGAATTCTTCTCCGCCCATGGACCCGAAGCCGGTGACGAAACGCGCGCTGGTGAGTTGCTGCTTGATCGCATTGATCTGTGGAGCGTTGGCTTTGCGATCCTTCTCGGTGCGGCTCAATTGTTCGAGCGCCTGGGCGCTTTGATACAAAGGAACGCCGGCCGATGCGGCGGATGCTGTCGCGACACCGCCGACTCTATAAGCGCCTCCTCCGAATCCGCCTCCGGATCCGGCAGAGACGGGAGGCGTGGCCATCGCTTGCTTGGTGTAGTTGTCGGCGCGATCCATTGCCCTCGCTTCCACCGTCACACCCTTCTGCTGGGCAACATACAAACTTCGCGACGCCATGGACGTGCCTAGAATCGGCGCCCATCCACCGCCGACGTTCCAGCTTCCGTCGGTCTGCTGATTATGCTCGATCTTCGCCACGCATTTTTCGAGCGCTTTGCGTACGCGCAGATTTTCCGTGGACGTCGGCATGGCGCCGTCGATCTCGGAAAGCAGCATGGAAGTCAAAAAGGTGTCGATGTAAGGGCCGAGTTTCCGCTGGATCTGAGTCCCGTTCACCTTGGTAATCTGGAGCCCATCCGCCGGGCTTTCTTCCACATTGCGCATGATGAAGTCGAGCGCGCGATTCACGGCTGGCTGATACTGTTTGCCCGCGCGCCGCAGTGCAAGCGCCGCCACGGCTGTGTTCGCTACGTCGTTTCCGTTCGATTCCAGGTGTTCGTTCTGGCGGACGTAGGAGGTTTCGCCGCCATCCTGTCCCCATCCGCCGTTTTTCCCTTGGACGGACGCGATCCACTTCGCGCCTTTTTCGACGGCAGCGGACACGGCTTGGTCGGAGGAATTCTTGGGGGCATTCGAGTCCCCGGCTGCCCATAATGCGGCCGCGACGATGGCTACCGCGCAGACACTGATGGCAATCGATCTCATAAATGAGCTCCTTTCACGTTTTCGATCGCAGCCGGAGTTATGGACGCCGGGCTGAAACGAAAAGTTCCGGCTGCTTAGACCGGGAATGCCGCCAGGAGGATTACCCTTTCACGAGCGATTAAGGAATTTCGATCGAATGGATGGAACAGGAGAGCTTCCGCTCCGCCGACTCCTCCACCACTTCGCGGACGCTGTAGACCCCGGGAGGCGCCTGCAAGGCCAGTTTCGCGTTGAGACCGGTCTTCGCCAAGCGGTTGTAAGTGGACTCCTTGAGCGACAGATCCATAGTGGCCTCCTTAGCCGCGACGATCGTGCCCTGCGCGTCTTTGAGAGCGCTCACGAACCGGATGGTCTGTTTCAGACGATCCCCTTGCTTAGTGAAATGCAGTTTCGAGATGTCGACATTCGCCACCACAAACAATGTCTTTTCAGTGCCCGAAGGTTTTCCGAACTGGGCGCTGACGTCCACGGGAAAATCGTCAATGGTGTCCGCGGCCATGACTTCCTGGTCGAACTTGGACGATGTGACCACCGGCTCTGTCTGAGGCTTCTCGGCAGGGGCAAAATACCCTGGCCGGGCCTGCACGGATTTGTGCGGGACACGAAGTACCGTTACCTTCAGCTTGTGATACGTGCCATCTTCCGGCACATCTTGAGGACGAAGGCTCAGGCGGTAGACTGCTTCCGGCGCAGCTTCCAGTTCCAGGAAGCCGGCGTTCAGATCGTTGTTGTTGTGGTAAAAGCTCCCACCCGTCCCTTCGGCGAGCGCGGCCAGCGGCTCATTCATGGTTTCCACGCGAAGGCCCATCTGGGTGGTTTCGAAGTTGTTGTGCTCCACGCCGGATTTCACCGTGCTGATCCCGAACATTTGGGTAAGGGCGACGTCCTTGGTGTTGGCCTCCAGCCACTCGTACAGGCCTTTCGAATCCAGTGCGTTGATCACCACGCCCGCCTGCAGTGCGTTGTTGATGATCTGATCGCGCTGCTGCTCGAGCGTCGCGCTAAGAAACCCCGACGACGCGAGCAACAGCACGCGCGTTCCGGGCATCTTTCCCAGGAGCTCCCCCACGTGTCCGATCGAATCCAGCGTGTCTGAGGAGATTTGGCGGGCTAAGCGCCAGGTCTCTTCGGCCTGTTGAATCCCGGAGATACGGCATTGGCGGGTCTGCGCTTTCGGGTCGAAAGTGGTGGGGTTCATCAGTTCGTTAAGGGCCTGACGGTCATTGCGAACCACGATCAGGTACGAGAGATAGGGAGCGGGGCAAGCGGATTCCGACATTCGCATGTGCGCGCGCACGCTGCCGATGATTTCAATCAGCTTCGCGGCATCGGCCGTGAAGTCGAGCGTCTGCGCGCCGGAAGCCGTGAATACGCCGATTTGAACACCCGGCCTGAGCGCCTCTTTCACGAATTTCTGGGCGGCGTCCTGCGTTTGCTTCAGATCGTTTATGTGCTGGCCGTCTTTGGCGTTCACGTCGTCGATATAGAGCGCGATAAATCGTTGACCTGCCGCGGCGGATTTGGCAGCACTGGCGGATTTTTCGCCTGGCTCGGGAGAACTGGTCGGTGGGATCGTGGTTTGCACCGTGGAAGTTGCGCTGACATCGGCGGCAAAGCTGGCGATCTCGCGCTCTTTGCCGTTGTCGTGGATCTGGAAGTTTTCCTTGGTCAAGCCTGAGATCGCTCGGCCGTGGCTGTCGCGAACCACCACTCCGATGTCGACAAATTTTGTATCGACGCGAAAGACGTTCTGCGTTTGAGGAACGTAGGCACGGCTGGTGACCTTCACTTCGTCGGGCGACAGACCTTGCGCGGCGAGAAATGGGCCCGCCAGGGCAAGGGAAATGGCCGCCAATTTCGAGGATTTCATCCCGCCTCCCCGTTACGACCGGAGTTTGTTGGAAAAGGGGACAGACTACTCTGTCCCGGCCGGCAGGTTCGCGGGTTCACGTGGAAGCTTCGCAGTGGACAGAGCGGTCTGTCCCCTTTTTCAACAAACTCCAGTGTATCCTTAATCCGTATCGCTGGCGCTGACTTTCAGCACCGCTAAGAACGCCTCTTGCGGAATTTCGACGCGACCCACGCGCTTCATGCGCCGTTTGCCTTCCTTTTGTTTTTCGAGCAGCTTGCGTTTGCGGGAGATGTCGCCGCCGTAGCACTTGGCCAGAACGTTCTTGCGCATCGCCGAGATGGTTTCCCGCGCGATGATCTTTCCTCCGATCGCGGCTTGCAGGGCGACTTCGAACATCTGGCGCGGAATCAGTTTACGCAAACGGTCGATCAGAATCTTGCCGCGTTCATAGGCAAAATCGCGGTGGATGATCATCGACAGCGCGTCGACGGGCTCTCCCGCCACCAGAACGTCGAGCTTCACCATGGGCGAGACGCGATGGCCGGCGAAATGATAATCGAGCGACGCGTAGCCGCGCGACGCCGACTTCAGACGATCGTAGAAGTCGAGCACGATCTCGTTCAGCGGCAGCTCATACACCAGGAGCACGCGGCCGGTGCCAATGTATTCGAACTTCTTCTGGGTGCCACGCTTCTCTTCGAGCAGTTTCAGAATTTCACCGAGATACTCTTCCCGAGTGATAACCGTCGCATCGATGATGGGTTCTTCGATCTGCTTGATCTCGGCCGGATTCGGAAACTTAGTGGGGTTATCGACCTCGAGTACGCGGCCGTCGATGGTGGTAATTTTATAGCGAACACCGGGGGCAGTCGTGATCAGGTCGATCTGAAATTCGCGCTCCAGGCGCTCCTGCACAATTTCGAGATGAAGCAGGCCGAGGAACCCGCAGCGGAATCCAAAGCCTAGCGCGGCCGAATTTTCGGGCTCGAATGTAAAGGCGCTGTCGTTCAGTCGCAGCTTTTCAAGCGCGTCGCGGAGCAGGCCGTGTTCATGCGATTCGACTGGGTAGAGCCCCGCGAAGACCATCGCCTTGAGCGGCTCGAAGCCGGGGAGAGGCTCGACTGCGGGATTGGCGTGATCCGTGATGGTGTCACCGATCTGGGCATCGGAGACGGTTTTGATGTTCGCGAATAAATATCCGACCTCGCCGGCGGACAATTCGTCGCACGGGACCGGTTTGGGCGATTGGTACCCGAGTCCCTCCACTTCATGCACGCTCTGATTCGACCACAGGCGGATTTTCTGCCCGAGCTTGATGTGGCCGGAAAAAACGCGCATCAGAATAATGACGCCGCGGTAAGGATCGAACCAGGAATCGAAGATCAAGGCACGCAACGGATCGTCAGGCGAGCCCTTGGGATGCGGGACCAGATGAACGATGGCTTCGAGAACGTCGGTGATCCCAACGCCGTTTTTGGCGCTGACCAGCAGCGCTCCGCTGGCATCGAGGCCGATGACGTGCTCGATCTGCTCGCGAACCCGATCGGGCTCTGCGGACGGAAGATCAATTTTATTGATCACCGGAATGATCTCCAGGTTGTGATGCAGCGCGAGGTAAGTGTTCGCCAGGGTCTGTGCTTCGACTCCTTGAGAAGCGTCGACCACCAGGAGCGCGCCTTCGCAGGCTTGCAGGCTGCGCGAGACTTCATAGGTGAAATCGACGTGTCCGGGCGTATCGATCAGGTTGAGCTGATAGTCGACGCCGTCCAGCGCGCGATAATTCAGGCGCACGGCGTGGGCTTTAATTGTAATGCCGCGCTCGCGCTCCAGGTCCATGGTGTCCAGAACCTGTTCCATCATTTCGCGCTGGGAAAGCGCGCCGGTCACTTCGAGCAGGCGGTCGGC
>Ga0209517_10005609_pt1 | contig 15933 bp, 13 predicted proteins | sample PeaSoiMetSII2010_FD_187695 | JGI IMG/M metagenome (GOLD analysis project Ga0209517, IMG submission 187695) | Peat soil microbial communities from Weissenstadt, Germany - SII-2010 (SPAdes) (version 2) | ecosystem: Environmental > Terrestrial > Soil > Wetlands > Peat | place: Germany... | reverse complement strand
TGGTCTCGCGCACCTCCACGCGGCGGCCGATCCAGTCCACCGGGACCGAATAGCGGTTGCTGTTCAGCGCCACATACCCTTCGATATCGACCAGCCGCTGATGCAGCCGGTAGACCTCCGGAATCCACGCCGGCAACGGTTTCAGATGTAGCCGCTCGATGGCGAACAGCTCACGCGGAACTGCGCGGATGTGTTTCTTGTAAGTCGCGTTGACCTTATCGCACCACTCCCGCGCCCGCTGATTCAGATCCTCTCAACTGCGGAAGGTGCGTCCGGCCAGGAAGTTTCCCTCGATAAAGCTGAACGGTCTCTCTACACGCGCCGAACGGTTCGCATTCCCAATCGCGTGCGCCACGAACTGAAAGCCGAAACGCTCTCCAAAGGCGGCCATCTCCGGCACCGGCACCATGTCGCGTCCGCTGCCGTGCAGCACCACCACGTGCGTGTTATCGATCATGGTCCGGGCTGCCGCGCCGCCGAAGTAGCGTAGCGCCCCGGTGAGAAACACCTTGCAGTCGAAACGCCGGAAGGCGGGGTAGCACTGGAAGAACAGCATCCGCGAATAGCACAGCACCGCGGACGCGGTCTGCACCTTGCGTTTCTTGCCGGCCAGTTCGAGACTCGTGGGGAGACGTGTCATGCTGCATCTCCTCGCCGGGCGCAAAATCATACTGGCCCGCCGGCGCTTTAGGCGCGTATCCGATTCCGTGCCGCCGACAGAACGCGGTCAGTGCGGCATACGACAACACCGCGCCGGAGGCCACCAACTCCTCATGGACTCGCACGAGATTCCCCTGGCACTGGTCGAAAAGCTCCAGGATCTGTTGCCGGTAAGGCTCGGCTTTCTCCGAACGCTGCAACTCCGGCACGGTGGTGGAGTTCGAGCGCAGGACTTGGCGTACCGCCACGCGGGAGATCCCCAGCACCCGCGCGATCTCGCGTTTGCTCACTTGCTGCGTATTCAGTTCCAGAATCGTGGTGCGTTGCGCTTGGCTCAACATGCGGTTCCTTTTGCGGTAGAAGTTTTTCGTCGATGCGCTGGAGTTGTTTTGCAATGCCAGCGATCTGCTGGCGCGCGGCTTCGCGCTGCTGGTGATCCAGTTCCGTGGCCGCCGCCCCCGCCAGCCGCCGATGGGCGCGGTTCACGATGGCGGCCAGCATCTCCAGATCGCGCAACAGTTCGGCGGCTGCGGTGGTGGAGCGCTTGGCTTCCTGCCGTTGCGCTTTGAAAAACAGCTCCGGCGCATCCAGGATGCGTTGGCGGATGGCGGGCGATCCTTGGCGCCAGGCGGCATACAGTTGGCCGGCTTCGCGCGTATCGCAGTGATGCTGGGCGAAGATCGCGGCCATCCGCTGGCAATCCTCCAGGCTTTGGCGCGCCACTGGCACCAGAAACTTCATCGCCACCTGCGCCAACACCTGGCCTTCGCGCACCTGCTGCTGAATGGCTTCCGGCAGAAGCTCCACCAGCGCCAGCCGCCGCGATACCCAGCTCACGCTGCGATCGAACCGGCGCGCCAACTCATCCAGCCCGTAGCCGAAGCGCTGCTCCAACTCCGCCAGCAGCCAACCTCGTTCCAGCGCGGTCTCGTGTTCCGACAAGCGCAGCGAGCGGTCCAGCAGCACCGCCGCGGCCTCGCTCATCGGCCACACCACCGCTTCCACTGTGTCCCGCCCCAGTTGCTCCAGCGCCAGAATCCGCTTGTAGCCGTCGATGACCACGTAACGGTCCGCCTGGCCTTCAGCCGCTACCACCACGATGGGGGTTTGCTGCCCGGATTCGGCGAGCGAGGCCAGCAGTCGCCGCTGCCGCCCTGCATGGCGCACCCGCAGGTGCTCCCAGCGCCGCTCGAGTTGGTGAAACTCCAGTTGCATCAGACAGGCTGAATGTAAGGCCAGCACCCCCGGTGGATCAATATCTCCGGATTAAATCGCGCGCCCGTTTCCAGCGCCGCTCCCGCTCTTCGACCCGCTCCAGCGCCGGCACGCGTGTGAACAGAAGCGCTGCAAAGGACTTCGCCGCCGGCGTGCGAAGCTCTCGTAGCAGCCCGGCCGGTCGCAGGAATGGTCGAAAAAAACGTTCCGTAGCGATTACCCTCGCGGCCTCGTTAACTGCCTCTGGCTCTGGGGGTTTCCGGCTTTTGACCCGCTCCCGGTAGCGCCGGCTTTGCCCGTTCCGTTTCTGTTTGCCCGCCCTGGTGGCCCGGTATCTCTCCTGGGCTTTCCACCGCGACCACTCCCGCGCCGCCGCCCGGCAGCGCTCGCTGCAATAGCGCTGGCGCGCTTGCCCGGGATGAAAACGCTGCTCACACCCTTTGAGCAGACAACGGCGCATCCGTGCTCGGCGGGCCATTCGCTTCCGCCGGCCAGCCCCTTGATTTTCGGAACGGTCTGTAGGATTCTCGTGAGGGCCCATGGGAGGTGATGACTCCCAGAGGCTCCAGCCCTGGAGAGGAATCCACTCCTCTCCGGGGCGCAAACCCCCGGCTCATTGCTGAATCCACAATGTAACGGAAAAGTGCGGTTGGAATCCCGGGGCGCGCCGCGGCCTCAGCTACAGGCCGCCCGGGTCATTCTTGGAAAGCAGAGGCGGGTCAGTTCTGGCGCGCGCCGAAGGCTCCACGGGATCCATCATGCTTTCCTCCGGGGACAGCGCGGCGGAAAAGGAGTGACGAATCCGAACACGCACTGGCGAAACCGATCACCCAGAGAACTCATCTCGTTGGGCCATCGGTGGAAGGGGCTGGGCCAACCGCCCGGTGCGGCCACAGACCCGGCACAACCGCCACACCACCGGCTGCTTTTCCGTCCCGTAAGGGAGCGCTGCGGATCGCAGGGGAGTCTCCGTGACGGTGACGGCTTCGACTTTTTCACGTAGGGATGATGCCGGAAAAACGGCCGCAATGGAAGTATGATCCGTCACGCGCGATGGCGCTCGGCGTTGACGATACCTCTTTTGCCGGTCGCGATGATCCTCCCGTCCTTCCGGGCTGCTCTGATAGCGGCGGTTGGCGCAACGGTGCTGGTCCAGGCGGGCTCGCCTTCGGCAGGCGAGGCTGCAATACCGTTGGCCGCAGTAACAGCGGGAACAGAGAAAGAACTCCGCATGGCATTGCCTGGCCTGGCAAACTCGACGCCAGAGAACCACTTCGCCATGTTTCGCCACGTGCCCTCGCCGGCGGCGGCTGGACAACGACAATGGCTTCGTGGCACTTGAGAACCAGCATGGATGAGTAGCCTGACGAAGGTTGCCATCTCAGGAACCCTGTCGCTTCCAACGGCAGGGTCCCTTCTGACCGCCTTAGGAACCAAAATAATCTCATATGGAGTTCCGCCCGGCGAAGCAATGCCGATGTTCCAGAGGCGTTGCATTCTTCACCTGAACATGGGATAACAACAATCACTCAGCAGCATCGGCAGTCACAACGTTGTGCCCGCCATGGCACGCGCCTCTGAGCCGCCTGCTTCGCCCCTAAATACCAGAATCCGAACTGACAAGACGTCCAACCTAGGCTCTTGGCGATTGGCCGGTTAAAAAGTTCCGATTTCTGAAGAATATTTGCTCTTTATTTTCAGCTCTTTAACTCTCTTGAGAGTACCGAATTCCAGCACGTTAGGTAGCCTTGGGCTCGGCGACCTGCATGGTCAGTCGTGAGTGTTCGATACTCAGATCGATCCACTGCTCGACCAGACTCTTGAACCGCTTGTGACTGGCGATCTGGCGGCGAAGGTCCTTCACCCATTCCCGGCGGACGTACTCGGTGCGGCTCTTCATCCGACGCGTATAGCTGATCTGCCAATAGGCCCCGGCGTGGCGTTGCGGATCCTTGTACTGGCGGGTCAGCGAGCCCGGGCGCATCGGACCGATCTCCGATAGCGCCGTCTTGATCCGATCAATCCTCCGCTCAATCTGCTGAATCCGTTTCTGACTCATGGCGTCTCCTTTTGCGTTGATAGTGTAGCATATATATGCTATGCTATCCTGCGGCAGTCGTCAACCCCGAATGCCGAAGCATCGCACCACCCGGCCAGGAGGCCGCTCAATGCTCTGGAATCACTGGTGGAATCTGGTGTGCGATTTGCGGTCCGCCTGCGCCCGGACCCGAACCTTCCTGTGGATGGCCCTCTGCCTGGCGGGATTCACCGCTCGCAAGGATCTGCTGGGCGTCACCAGTATCGTGCGCGCCCTGGGGTTGGAACCGGCCTGCTACGACCGACTCCTGGACTTCTTCCACAGCCCCGCCCTGGATCTGAACAAGCTCACCTGCGCCTGGTGCGCTCTGGTCTTCCGGCTCGACCCCGGCATCCTGCGCGTCAGCGGCAGGCCCGTCCTCGTCGGCGACGGCATCAAGGTCGCCAAGGCCGGACGCAAGATGCCCGGTGTCAAAAAGCTCCATCAAGAATCCGAGTCCAACAACAAGGCGGAGTACATTTTCGGCCATTCTTGCCAGGCGGTCGCTGTGCTCACCCAGGCCTTGGCCAGCGTTTTCGCCTTGCCTTTGGCCTGTCGCATTCACGAAGGCACGGTCTTTTCCAACCGCGACCATCGAACCCTGCTGGACAAGATGATCCTGCTGCTCGACTCCCTGGGACTGAAGCAACCCTTCTACTTCGTGGCCGACGCCTACTATGCCAGCGGCAAAATCGTCCGCGGGCTGCTGGCCCAGGGAAATCACTTGGTCACGCGGGTCAAAAGCAACAGCGGGTCAAAAGCAACAGCGTAGCTTTCTTCCCGGCGACACCCCTGCCGCCGCACCGGCCGCGGCGCCGCGGCCGGCCCGCCAAATACGGCAAGAAGATCCAGGTCGCCGCGCTGCTGAAACAGACCAGCCAACTCCAGCAGGCGTCCAGCCCCGTCTATGGGGAGAAGGGTGTGATCCTGAAGTTCCGGGCCGCCGACCTATGGTGGCGCCCGGTCGGCATCCTCGTCCGCTTCGTCGTAGTGCTCCATCCTCTGCGTGGCGCCATCCTGCTGATGTGCACCGATCTCACCTTGTCCCCACTGGACATCATCCGCCTCTATGGCCTGCGATTCAAAATCGAAGTGTCTTTCAAGCAGGCCCTCCGCGTCATCGGCGCGTATGCCTATCACTTTTGGATGGCGGCCATGACGCCACTACGGCGCGTGAGTGGTAACCAGTGCCTGCACCACAAGTCCGAGGACTACCGCAATGCCGTCCGCCGAAAGATCGCGGCCTATCATCGCCACATCCAACTCGGCCTCATCGCCCAAGGCCTGCTTCAGATCCTCTCGGCGATGCAACCCAAGTTAGTATGGCTGTCCTTTGGCTCCTGGATCCGTACGGTTCGGCAAGGACTGGCACCCTCCGAACAGGTCGTGGCCATTGCCCTGCGTAATACCTTTCCGGAATTTCTCGCAACTGCCGCCAAAACCGTTATCCTTGTGAAATTCCTCCGCGACCGCCTTGACCTGTCCAGAACTGAAGGAACCACTTTGGCGGCATGAGAGGACGCCACCACAAATCGGTACTCTCAAGTAACTCTCAAAACTCCCGTCAACGCAATCGCGAGGGTGTAGGTTTAAATCAGGAGGGGAAGACGATTCCCTGGGCCTTGCCTCTCGTCTCAAGTCCGCAAGAACTCTTGCTGTCTTTTCTTTGGAGAAACTCATGCGTCCCAACGTCGCTCGATGTGTCGAACTCCATGCCATGCCATGCCCGCCCGGAGCACAGGCGCCCGCCAACCAAGCTCTGCCCAAACCGGGCCGCGACACCATATTTTCCACAGTCCAACCAACTGAACCTACACCCAAAACCGCAAAAATGGTTTCGTTTCGTCAAAGTGCTTCTCCGACAGGGGCCGCCACCCCAGCCCCTGGCCCCTGTCCCGCGATCAGTTATGCTGGAAAAACCATGAAGAAAGCTTGCCTGTTTCTGGTTTTCGCCCTGACCGCGTTGGCTCAGGCGAAGTTTGAGTTCTGGCCCGGCGCCAGTTACGGCGCCGCGGTGCCGACTCCCAAAAAGGTGCTGGGGTACGACTTCGGCGACCGCATTTCGAGCCATGCCAATATCGTGCGCTACCTGCAGGCGCTGGCTGCCGCCGCGCCCAACCGCATGAAGGTATTCGAGTATGGGAAGACGTGGGAGGGCAGAGAGTTGGTCTACGCGGTGATCGGGTCGGAGGCCAACATGCGCCGCCTGCCGGAGATCCGCGCGGCCATGCAGAAGCTGCACGATCCGCGCAAGACGCCGCAGGCGGAAGCGCAGAAGCTCATGGCGGGGCTGCCGGCCATCCTCTGGCTGGCCTACGGGGTCCACGGCAACGAGATCTCGTCTCCCGACGCTGCCCTGGTGACGGCGTATCACCTGCTGGCCTCGCGCAACGACAAGATGACCGCCGAAATCATGGCCAACACGCTGGTGATGATCTGCCCTTTGCAGAATCCCGACGGGCGCAACCGCTTCATCCACGATTTCGAGATCAATGAAGGACTGGAGCCCGACCCCAATCCCCTGGCCGCCGAACACACCGAGGACTGGGCGGGCGGCCGCACCAATCATTACTACTTCGACCTGAATCGCGACTGGCTGGGCATCACCCAGCCGGAGACCGTCGCGCACATCAAGGTGTTGCAGGAATGGTACCCCATGGTGTTCATCGACCTGCACGAGATGGGCACCGACGCCACCTACTACTTCACACCTGAAGCCGACCCGTACAACCCGTTCCTGACCAAGGAGCAGCACGACGATCTGTACTGGTTCGGCAAGAACAACGCGAAGTATTTCGACCAGTTCGGCTTCAGCTATTTCACCCGCGAAAACTACGATGCCTTTTATCCCGGGTACGGCGCGAGCTGGCCCTTCTATTACGGCGGGCTGGCGATGACCTACGAAAACGGATCGACCCGCGGGCTGGTGGTGCGGCGCTCCGACGACACCACCATCGCCTACCGCGAAACCGTGCGCCGCCACTTTGTTTCATCGGTGGCGAGCTGCGAAGCCGCCGCGCAAAACCGCGAGAAGCTGGTCGAGATGTTCTATCGCTACCAGGTGAGCGCCCTCAATGAAGGCGGCGCCGACGGCATCCAGGAGTATATCCTGCCGCGCAAGGGGAACATTTCGGCGGTGGACAAGCTGGCGCAGTTGCTGGTGTTCCAGGGAGTGGAGGTCAATCGCGCGGGCGCGGCGTTTTCAAGTGCAGGCAAACAGTATCCCGCCGGATCTTACACGATTCCGCTGGCCCAGCCGGAGAGGCGCCTGGTGCGCGATCTGCTGGACCCGCAGGTCTCCATGGACGAGAGCTTCCTGAAAGGCGAAGAGGCGCGCCGCAAGCGCCGGCTGCGGAGCGAGATTTACGACGTGACCGCATGGTCGCTGCCGCTGCAGTTCAACTTGGAGTGCGCGGCTTCCAACGCCAGGTCGCAAGGCAGCTTCACGATGGTGAAGACCGGCGACCTGCCCACCGGCAAGGTGGAGGGCGGAAAGGCCACGGTGGCGTACCTGGTGCCGTGGGGGACCACGGCGGCGGCGCGCATGCTGACGGCATCGCTGCACGAAGGGTTGAGGGTCCGCAGCACGGACAAGAAATTCACACAGAACGGCCGGACATTCCCAGACGGCACGCTGATCATCATGGTGAAGGAGAACGCGGCCGATTCGCACGCCGACGTCCACGAAGCGGTGCAGAAGCTGGCGGCGAGCTCGGGCGCCGAGGTGGTGGCGACCAACTCGGGATGGGTGGACGAGGGTCCGAATTTCGGCAGCGCGCGGGTGATGTACATGAAGCATCCCGCGATTCTGCTGGCCTGGGACCGGCCGACAAGTGCGACCTCTGCGGGCACGGTGCGATTCGTGCTGGAGAGGCAATTCGGTTACCCCGTGACGGTGATTCGCACCCAGCAACTGGGCGGCGCCGACCTGAGCAAGTTTCAGGTAGTGATTCTACCGGAAGGCGGCGGCGGTGAAGGCTACGCCGGGGTGCTGGGCGCGAACGGGATCAGGCGGCTGAGGGAGTGGGTGCAATCGGGCGGGACGCTGATCGGGATCGGCAGCGCCCTGACCTTCATGGCGGCCAACGGAATGATGGCCGTATCGCAGGAGAACCTGCCGGCGCCGGCGGCGGGTTCCGGCGGGCGTGGTGGAGCGGGCGCCACTGGTGGTACCACCGGCGGCGGTGGTGGCCGGGGCGCGGGGGGTGGCTCGGGCGGCGGCGAACCTCCGGCCCGCGTGCCGGGCAAGCTCTACGCCACCGGCGAAGATCTCGAAAAGGACACGCAGCCCGAATCGCAGGCGCCGTGGCCGGCCCATGGATTTCTGGCCCAGGCCAAGGTGGACCAGGAGCACTGGATCACGGTAGGCGTCCCGGAGAGCGTCCACGCGATGGTCAGCGGGTCGAGCATCTTCACCCCGATCAAGCAGGACCGCGGAGTGAACGCGGTAGTCTATTCCGGCGCCGACCAGGTGATGGCCAGCGGCTATTCGTGGGAGGAGTTTCGCAAGCAGCTTGCCTATAAGCCGCTGCTGATCGTCCAGCGCGATGGCCGCGGCAACGAGATCGGCTTCACCGCCGACCCGAATTACCGGGCCTACATGGACGGTCTGAACCTGCTCTTCATCAACGCGGTATTCCGCGGTCCGGCGCATTCGGGCGGTGGCGGCGGTTTCACCGGGGAAGAGGATGAGCGGCACCAGCGGTGATTCCGGGCTAGGCGGTCTTGTGGCCGATTAAGCTGTCGATGTTCCGGATGAGGAGCAGGGGCGGGGCCATCATCGGGAAAACCGCCCAGCGCAGCGAAATCGGGAGAAGAACGGTGCGGGAAGCCGTCTGCACGGTGTGCTCGTATTTATGCTCCATCACCCGGCCGACTTCGTCGCGAACCCGTTCCAGACGGTTCGTCCGGAAGAGGAGTGCGAGAAGCGTAGTATCGGTCCAGCGAAAAAGCAGGTCTTTACCCGGCCACTGCTGGCGCAAAAACTTCGCAAAATACCTCAGAATTTCGTCCCCCGCCTCGTAGCCGAATCGGGCGTTGAAGATCTGAATGCGATCGATCTGGACGGCGACCGCAAAGGCCGGCGCTTCCTCCCGGCAGGCTTTGGCCAGCGCGTCTTCGGCCTCCGTTCGGTTTGGCAACCCGGTGACCTGGTCCGTTCCCGCGGTGAGAGGCTTGGACGGCTGTGCGCTTTCCAGGCCCTGGGTCAACCGCTCGACAGTGCGGCCCGTCTCCGCCCGTTGGCGCTCGGCCTCGCGGCGGATCTGGTCCAGGCACTCGCCGAGTTTAGCCTTGACCAGCCGCACATTCTCGATTTGCGAGGCGCTTTCCACCTGCAACTCGATGTCGCGCAGCCGGCCCACGTTCTCATCACCCGCCGCGGAGATGGAGCCGATGGTGGTAGTCAGCATTCGGACCATGGCCTGCAACTCCACACCCTTCAGCTTCAGGTAGATGGTGGTGCGCCGATTGTGATCCTCGAGGAGCTTGAGGGCGGACGCCGCCTGGGGCAGGAGGTCGGCCACGGACATCGCTTCATCTACCGTTTTGAGGATCTGGTCGATGTTCTGCCGAAACCGGGAGTAGGCCTCAAGGTCACCTTCCACGGCATGCAAGCCGATGCCCTGGAGCAGGAGCTGAATCACGCGCATCAGCGCCTGTTCGGTCTCGTTATCGGCGATGTACTTCTTTAGCGAGATCACAACGCGCTCAACACTATTTATATCGGCGGTTTCGAAAAATACCTTAGGAGGCCTACAGCAGCCACTTGAGGAAGACCGGCAGGGAATGCAACTGGTCCACGTGGTCGGGGGCGGAGTTTCCGGCAAAGCCCAGCAAACGGAACCTGCCCGCACGGGCCTCGCTCAGTTGCTGCATCCCCATGGGCCCCCACTTCAACACCGCCCGCCCGGTCAGGCCAAGCTGCGCCAGCAAGTAGTCCGCCGTCTCCGTGGTGCTGGCAAAAGTGCCGGGGAAGATCTCGGAGTGCGTCACCACGGCCCGCTTGCGCCCGGCCATCGCGTCCCGCCCCAATTGCAGCCACACGTCGAGATTCGCGGCGCCGATCTTGGATTCGAGCGGCCCCGGTTTGCCGTCCACGTAGTCCGTATGCATGCCGTCGATCAGCAGCACGCCGGTCACGCGCTCATAGGCAGCGGGCGCTTGCAGGATCTGGCGAATCGCGCCGCACCCCGCGCTCCAGCCGCCCAGCAACACGCGCCCGAAGCGGATGCCGGCCTTGGACTCGGTGTCTTCGAGCAGCGCGAGGAAGTGTTTGGGATCCTCGAACAGCCGCGCATAACTCCCCGATCCGGCCCCTGCCTGGATACTGACCACGGCCACGCGATTGCGAGCGGCCGCCATTTCCGGCAGCCAGGTCCCGCCGTGAAAGAAGAAGAGGACCGGGACGCCGGTGCGAGCTTTCAGGCCCGCCGGCAGGAAGAGCGTGCCGAGATCCAGCTTCTCGCGCCGTCCGGGAGGAGTTTCCTGTCTAAGACGCCCGTGCGCCCTTGTGTGCTCCACCATGGGCGACGGGTTCTGCACCTGCTGGGCCACGGAAAGGTACAGCAGGAATGTAAGCAACACTTAATGCCTCAGGTGGCTGTGGTGACGGCTGTAGAAGAAGTAGATGCACAGCCCAATCAAGAGCCATCCGCCCAGCCGCAGCCAGGTCATGGTGTCCAGGAAGTACATCATGCTGAAGCACACCAACACGCCCAAAATCGGCACCAACGGCACCAGCGGAGTGCGGTAAGGCCGCGCTGCGTTGGGATTCGTCTTGCGCATCACGATGATGCCGATGCAGACAATCACGAAGGCCAGCAGGGTCCCGATGCTGGTGAAGTGGCTGAGGTTGGATATCGGCACGAAGCCCGACAACAGAGCCGCGAAGCACCCGACGATCAGATTGGAACGGTAGGGCGTCTGGAACTTGGGATGAATGTACGAGAAGACCGCGGGCAGCAGGCCGTCGCGCGACATCGAGTAGAACACCCGGGATTGGCCCAGCAGCATGACCAGAATCACGGAGCTGTATCCCGCGATGATCCCGAAATAGATGGCCGTCTGCAGCGTGGAGGAAGGAAACAGATGGATCACCGTGCCGACCGGGGCGGCGTCGTTGTGGAAGGTGCGGTAGGGGACCATTCCGGTGAGCACGCGGGCGAACAGGATATAGAGGATGGTGCAAACCACCAGCGATCCGATGATGCCGATGGGCATGTCGCGCTGCGGCTTTTTGGCCTCCTGGGCGGCCGTGGAAACCGCGTCGAAACCGATGTACGCGAAGAAGATCACTCCCGCCCCCCGCATGATGCCGCTCCAGCCGAATTCGCCCGGCCCGGTGTTGGGCGGAATAAACGGAACGTAATTCTCCGGTTTGATGTAGGAGTAGCCGACGCAGATGACGATCACCACGATGGTCAGCTTGACCACAACGATGATGGCGTTCACCCGCGCCGATTCCGAAATCCCGATCATGAGCAGGCAGGAAACGACGGCGATGACGAACACGGCGGGCAGATTGATGAGGCCCGCCGGCTCGTCCCACGGGCAGTGGGTCAGGGCACTGGGGATTACGATCGAGAATCGATGCAGCAACTGGACAACGTAGCTCGACCAGCTCACCGAGACGGTGGCCGACCCGATGGCATACTCGATGACCAGGTCCCAGCCTATGATCCATGCCAGGAACTCGCCCATGGTCGCGTAGGCATACGTGTAGGCGCTGCCGGCGATGGGGATCATGGTGGAGAACTCGCTGTAGCACATGCCGGCGAAGGCGCAACCGATGGCCGCCACTACGAACGAGATCACGACGGCGGGGCCTGCATGATCGGCCGCGGCGATGCCGGTAAGCGAGAACAGCCCGGCGCCGATGATCGCCCCGATGCCCAGCGCCACCAGGTTGACGGGCCCCAGGGTCCTCTTCAGGTGGACCTGTCCACCTTCCGATTCGGCGAGGATTTTGTTCAGCGTTTTCTTTTGAAATAATGCGCTCATAAGTTGGCCCGCTTGCTTACGCGCGCGGCTCCGAGAGAACGTGCGCGGCTCCGAGGGCCAGGCGGCTGTGATGCCTGCCGTAACTGAAGTACAGGACCAGCCCGATGATCAGCCAGCCGATCAGCCGCGCCCAGTTGAGCCAGCCCAGCTTGTACATCATATATCCGTTGAAGAGGATGCCCAGAATCGGCAGTAGCGGCACCCACGGGGTGCGAAACGGCCTTGGCTGCGACGGGTTGGTCTTGCGCAGTATCATGATCGCGATGCACACGATGACGAAGGCCAGGAGGGTCCCGATATTCACCATTTTCCCGATGTCTTCAATCGGCGTCACGCTGCCCACGACGCCAGCCAGCGAGCCGACCAGGATGGTATTTTTCCAGGGCGTTCGGAACTTGGGATGGATGTCGGCAAAGAACCGCTTGGGCAGCAGGCCATCGTTGGCCATGGAATAGAGCACGCGAGTCTGGCCCAACAGCATGACGAGCATCACGCTGGTCAGGCCGGCCAGGGCGCCGATAGTAATGACGTGCGACGCGGTGGTAAGGCCGCGATCCATAAACGCACGGGCGATGGGCGCCTCGATGTTGACGTCCTGCCACGGCACCATGCCGGTGAGGATCGCCGCCACCGAAATATAGAGCACTGTACAAACGACAAGCGAGACGATGATGCCGATGGGCAAATCCCTCTGCGGGTTTTTGGATTCCTGCGCAGTGGTGGACACGGCGTCGAATCCGATATAGGCGAAGAAGATGTAGGCCGCTCCTGCTCCTATTCCGGAAAAGCCGTAGGGGGCGAAAGAGGTCCAGTCGTGCCCATAGTTCGAAGTGTTGACAAACCTGGATCCCACCGCAATGACGAATAGCACGACCGATACCTTGACCACCACGATGGTGGTGTTGAATCGGGCGCTCTCCTTGATTCCGATGACCAGGATCGCGGTGATGAACAGGGCGATGAGGAGCGCCGGCAGATTGAATCCGATTTCCACTCCGAAGATGGCCGGCGCGCTAAGCAGGTCCTTGGCGCGCTGCACCAGCACCGCGGATTGGGCGTCCATGATCTCGGTCACCTTCTGCAGAAAGGCCTGCGTGCCGGGCACGAGACTCGAATCCGCGGCCTGGGCCATTTGCCGCGCCACGATATTCTCGGCGGTTTTGAGCGCGGTCCAGTGGTCGTACGCCAGCCACAGGGGCATCTTGATGTGGAAGATGTCCAGCAGCTCGATAAAGTGGTTGGACCAGCCGGACGAGACGGTGCTCGCGCCCATGGCGTATTCGAGGGTGAGGTCCCAGCCGATGATCCAGGCGAAGAGCTCGCCCAAGGTGGCGTAGGCGTAGGTGTACGCGCTACCCGCCAGCGGGATCATGGCGGCGAATTCGGCATAGCAGAGACCGGCGAAAGCGCAGCCCATGCCCGACAACACGAACGACAGCATCAACCCCGGCCCTGCGTAGTGCGCGCCCAGGCCCGACAGCACGAAGATGCCCGCGCCGATGATGGCTCCCACCCCCAGGGCCGTCAGTTGAAACGGCCCGAGGGTCCGCTTGAGGCTGTGCTCGCCCGACTCCTTTGCCTCGTTCACCAACTGGTCCATCGATTTGGTCGCAAACAGGCTCATACGGTCGATTTCCTTCGCCAAACGAAGTATACCGGAAGGCCCAGCACCACGATGATGAGTCCGGGCCACGTGTAGTTCGGTTTGTACAGCAACAGCAAAATCTCAATCAGGCCCGCGGCCGCCATGTAAGCCGCCGGCAGCACCGGGTATCCAAAGGCCTTGTAGGGCCGGTCCAAATCGGGCTGCGTGCGGCGGAGCACGAACAGGCCCGCGATCGTCAGGATGTAGAAGAGCAGTACGGCAAAGATAACATAATCCAGCAGGTCGTTGTAGCTGCCGCTGAGGGTGAGCAGCACCGCCCAGATGCATTGCACGCCCAGCGAAAAAACCGGCGCGTGGTGGACCGGATCGAGCCGGCCGGCGCGGCGGAAGAACAGCTTGTCCTTGGCCATCGCATAGTAGACGCGCGCGCCCGAAAGGACCAGGCCGTTGGTGCAGCCGAAGGTGGAGATCATGATGGCGGCGGCCATCACCTGCACGGCCACGGGTCCGAGCATTTTAAACGCCGCCGCGGTTGCCACGCGATCCTGGTCGGCATGCTGGATTTCGGGGAACGTCAGCACGTTGAGGTAGACGAATTGCGATGCGCTGTAGAGCGCCGAGACGATGATGACGCCCAGCGCCAGGGAGAGCGGCAGGTTACGCCGCGGGTTGCGCACTTCGCCGGCCGTGAAGGTGACGTTGTTCCAGGCGTCGGAGGAGAACAGCGCCCCCACCATGGCCACTCCCACCAGCCGCACGGTCTCGAAATTCCAGCCGGAGTTGCGCCAGAAGCCGTTGAAGTTGCCGGCAACGGCTTGGGTGTTGCGCCCCACCAGGAACCCGAATACCACCAGCCCCAGGAGCGCGGCGATCTTGGCGAAGGTGAACACGTTCTGCACGTTGGCCCCGGTGCGTATGCCCCGAGTGTTGGACCACGTCAGAAAAACGATCATGAGGATGGCCAGCAGTTGCTGGGTGGTGACCCCGATCTTCCCGCTCCCCACGAGATAGTTCGCCGCCGAAATCGACGGAAAGAACACGCCCGTGTACTTGGCGAACGCCACGGCCACCGCGGCGATGGTTCCGGTTTGAATCACCATGAAGAGGGTCCAACCGTAGAGAAAGCCCCACATGGGGCCGAAGGCCTCGCGCAGGTAGACGTACTGTCCGCCAGCGTGGGGCATGGCGGCCGCCAGCTCGCCGTAGCTCAAGGCCGCGATGAGGGTGAGGGCGGCGGTGACCAGCCACGTCATGATCAAGAGCCCCGGCGATTGCACCTGGCGCGAAATATCGGCCGCCACGATGAACACCCCGGAGCCGATCATCGAGCCCATCACGAGGGTGGTGGAATCCACCAGGCCGAGACCTTTGACCAGGCCGTTTTCCCGGACTAGACTGTCTTCACGAGTTGTTGCCATTCTTCCATCCGTTGACGCAGGGATTGGGCCGTCGCCGATTCGGGCAGCAGGCCGGCGATGACGGCCACGGAATCGGCGCCGGCGTGCAGGACATCCAGGGCGTTCTCGCGCGTGATCCCGCCAATGGCCACCAGCGGCTTGTCCAGAAGCGCGCGGCAGCGGGCTACCTCGTCGACCCCCACTACCGGGTCGGGATGGCGTTTGGAGGCAGTGCGAAAGACCGGGCCGAGCGCCACGTAATCGACGGGCTCGCCGCCGGCGGCGCACAGTTGGGCGACGTTGTGGCTGGAGAAGCCGATGACGGCGTCGGGCCCCATCAGCTTGCGGGCGTCGCGCGGCGCCAGATCGTCCTGGCCGACATGCAGGCCGGCCTCCAGGAGCAGGGCGAAATCGGCGCGGTCGTTGACGATGAGGTCCGTGCCATTTTCGCGGCACAGGCGCGCGGTGCGTTTGGCCGCTTCGAAAAAGTCGCGGCTCCAGTGGCCTTTGTGGCGGATTTGGAGGATGCCGGCGCCGCCTTCGAGAAACGCGGCGGCGGCGGTTTCGAGCGAGATGCCGCGGGTTTCGAGAGATTCTGTGTCGAGGATGGGGTAGAGGCGGGGCAAACGCATAGAAAAGTCGATTGCCCATGATACATCAGGGGGGTGTGGGCGGTGTTGGTTTTGACGACAGACGGTGACGAGCGGGACTGTGTCTGTGTGTATTTTTTTGTACCGCCTTAAGTCCTTCTGGATCTTTGGGTTGCGGAGGAGGCTCGAAAATGGGTGACGCGTGGGAAGGGTTTTTTTGGCGCCACGCGTCACCCGGGATGGTTGGGGTGTAAGGGCTTTTGTTTGATAAGGCTGGGTGGATTTTGGCCGATTTTGAGTTGGTGGTGGCACGCGGTGATCGTCTCCCTGGGTTCTGGCTCCGGCAGGAGCGCAATTCTCTCCCTGATTTCAATCTAGCAGGGCGGC
>Ga0209517_10005607_pt1 | contig 15933 bp, 8 predicted proteins | sample PeaSoiMetSII2010_FD_187695 | JGI IMG/M metagenome (GOLD analysis project Ga0209517, IMG submission 187695) | Peat soil microbial communities from Weissenstadt, Germany - SII-2010 (SPAdes) (version 2) | ecosystem: Environmental > Terrestrial > Soil > Wetlands > Peat | place: Germany: Weissenstadt... | reverse complement strand
CGGCCAGCAGTGTCCACGTACTTCATCTTGCCGGTGAAGAAGGGATGGCAGGCGGAGCAGATTTCTACCGTGATGTTTTTCTTGGTGCTGCGCGTGACGAATTTGTTGCCGCAACCGCAGATCACCGTCGCTTCCGCATATTGGGGGTGAATGCCGGATTTCATGACATCCTCGGTTTCGTCTGTTCTTCAATGGAATTTCTTCGCAAGCGTTATATTCTAGAGGTTTCAGTCAAGGTGCCAAGACCAGAAAGGAGTTCCGCGAGGGCCTCCGCATAGCTCTTCCGGGCCGTTCTTATTCCACTACTTCCAGTCCCAGCAATGTGAAGTCATCCGGCTGGGGTGTCTTTTCGAGAAGATCGCGTGCCGAGGCCGCCACGAAGGGCTCGATGGCTAGCGTGCGGTGCCGCTCGGCGCAGGATAGAAGACGCTCGACATCCTGGGGATTGGGATGATCGGTTCGGCTTTCGAAACCATCGGTATAGAGCATGAACTTGTCGCCCGGCCGCAAGCACTGCGTTTCGAGCGTAAAGTTCGTCTCGAACACTCCCAGCAAGCTGCCGTGGGTCTGCCAGAGTTCCACCGGGCCCCTGCGCGGAATGTAAAGAGGATGGGGGTGACCGGCACGGGCGAACGAGAGGGAACAGGTGCGGCGGTCGAGCAGGACGTACACCATTGTAATAAACGGGCTCTCGGCAAGGGCCTGCTCCAATAGTTCACGGTTGAGATGCTGCAGGACCTCATCGGGCGGTAGCAGGCGATAATTCTGCCCGTGGATCTCTTTCGTCTTGACGGCCTTCTTGAGGAAGATCGTCAGCAAGCTGGCAGGTACCCCGTGCCCCATGACATCGGCCACGTAAAAGCCGACGTGATGCTCATCGAGGCGGAAGACGTCGTAGAAATCGCCTCCCACACGCCCGCTGGGTCGATAGTGAACAGCAAAGCGGATGGGCGGCACTTCGGGCAGCGTCTGGGGCAGGAGGCTCTGCTGCACCCGGCGGGCAAGCTCTAGCTCATGGTCGATCTGCTGGTAGGCCTCCTGCAGGCGGTGGTGCACTCGATGAAATTCGGCACTCTTTTCCGTCAAGTGATCGTGTCGCTTTTTGACGCGCAGCAGGGCGTGAATCTGGGCCAGGAGTTCACCGGGAACGAGCGGGCGATGGAGGCAAGTGTCCGCGCCCAAATGAAGGCTCTCGGCACACGCCGTCCGTTTCTCACGTTCAGCCACAAACAAGATCGGTACGTAAGCGTCGGCCAGCCGGCTCCGCATGCGGCCGCTGAACTGCACGGCTTCCGCCTCACAGCGGCTCCCCTCGACCACGATTACGTCGGCGTTGGAGTCGGCGGTTGCCAGGGCTGTGAAAGGCGAAAAGCTAACGCTATGCCCCGCGCTTTCCAGGAGTTCGCGCATATCTTCCACGGCCGCGGCCTGGTCGGCGCAGAGAAGGATCCGGGAAGGAAATAAAGCCTTCATTTCGTCATGGCCCCTTATCTCGGGCACGACTATACGCTTGATTGGCACTGTGGTTAAGAGGATATTGATCATTCGGCACGTGAATCGCGGGCCAATGTCATGTTGGATGGGCACTTTCTTGGCAGATTGGGGAAGACGGTGGCGCAAACACAATCTAGGTAGCGCCGACTCCTGCCTGGATGCGTGCAGCGTGAAGCGAAATCACTATTAACGACCGGTCAGTCTGACCAACGTTAGCGCATGCCGGAGTCGGGCATACCTACTGGGTCGGCTTCGGGGGCTGGATCTTTGCCGGTCAGCTGCCGGAGAGCGTCCCGTGCCGCGGCGGCGACAGGCGGATTAGGGTCCTTCAGTAATGGCTCCAGATCGGGGATGTTATCTTGGCAGCCGTTGGAAGCAGAGGCGAGCGCGGCCGCCCGGCGGATCTCCGGGTCTTGATCCCGAAGATTCTCCGCAAGAGTCCCCGGGGGCAAACGCATCAGCCGCTCCGTGAGAGCCGCGCGGGCCTTCGTCTTCGCTATCGCGGCGAGCCGGGGGATCGCGGCCGCCAACGATTCGGTATAAACGTCCCCCTCTCCGTCCCGCATCCGGGTCAGCAGCTTCTCGCGCCGCGTACCACTCGTGCGGACGAGTTCGTCCGCGAGCGCGGCCGCGTCGGCGTCGAACTCCGCGTGCGGAAAGAGCGTAACCCAGGCGGTGGTTTCGGATCCCGGATCCTTTCCAGTCAGTTCCCGCAGCACCCAAAGGGCTGCCTCGCGCTGTTCATAGTGCGTAGGATCCAACTCTCGGCCCTTCAGTTCATCGTCGCGAGCCGGCCGCGTCCGTACCAAAAAATCGGATCGAAGTTTCTGGATGCCCACGGTCCCGGGCTCAGCGAGCAGTTCGGAGAGGGAAAAGTCCTGGCGGAAAAAGGTGACATCGGCGCGCACATAGAGCGGCCCCACCTTTGAGCCGCTCCCGCCCGAGCCGCCGCCGCCGGAATAGCCGCCGCCCCCGGACGGCTGAGACTGCACGGTCTGCTCAGCAAGACCTTGAAGTCCAAGAGGGAGTTGGCTGGTGCTCAAGAGGGTTGCGCGGTCCCGGGTTAAACTCAGAATCACTCCCGGTACCTTGCGTGCTACCGGGTCCCGAGCGCTCAGGGCAGCGGGATGGCAAATCAAGCAGTTCACTTCGTGATGAATGCGTACCAACTCCTGGAAGTTGGTCTTACCCTTGGCCCCCGGAAACGGCCCGGCCGGGTCAGGCCGGTGAAGAAGGGCCACCACCGAAGGGACTGCATCCTGGTCATGCAAGTAAACCAGGGCCTCGGCGGCGTGGTCCGCGACAGGGGCCCACGGATAGCGAAGATAGCGGATAAAGACGCGACGGGCTTCGACACGCGGACGCTCTCGCAAGGCACGAAGGGCGGCTTCGCGGACATCGGGAGCCAAGTCCACCACCGCACGCTGCGCGAGGGCCGTGTCGGCTACCGGACCCTGTATATCTGCCAACAACTCGATCAGCATCAGTCGGACTGGCCGGTCCTCGTGCATCAGTAATTGAAGCAGGGCGGGAATGGCCTCGGGACGGAGCCATTCCGGCCGTCCGCGCAGTTTTCGAGAGCGCAGGATCGTCTCAAGGAGTTCCGACAACGGCCTGCGTGCGGGGTCGCCGTTGGGAGTGGTGAGCTGCAGCAAGACACGTAGTTCCCGAGACAGGGTCTGGAGCGTCTGGGCATCCCGCGGTCTCAATTGATTGGGCGAGAGGAGAGTCAGGCTGAACAGATCCGGCCGGACACGGAGAAGGGCATTGGGGCTGAGGTCGCCACCGGCAGCTCGAAAACGCTTGAAATAGGACTGCATAAGGGTGTTCGCCACAGGCAGCGTAAAGCTCTTGACCTCGGGAACCGAGGCCAGTTGGGCCAGGAGCTGAGCCTCGGTAAACGACCGTCGGCGCTTGATGCCCGAATTCTCCTTGAGCGTAGCCTTGGCCGGTGTTCCGGGGATCGGCTTGACCTCTCGGGCGGGCCCCTCGGGTGTCGCTTTTGAGGGTCTGGGGCCGATCGATGCAATTTCCATCGTCGGGGCAGGCGGACCGACTTGCTGGCTCTCTCCTCTAGAATGCGTCTGATCGATCGCGATGGCAGCCATAGGCAATCCTGCCGCGGCGTCCCTGGGAGAGATCACTGGCGACGCGCCGGCCGTACCCAGCTCTTCGTTCGAGGCGGGTGACTGCCCGCTATCGGACGGGTTGAATCCTGCAATGCCGTTCGGGTTTCCTGCGTTATGCACCAGCGAAGCCAGCGCCGTGGCTGCAGCCACGGCTGTCACCAGGGTGAGCGAAATTGCCACGGCGGCAGCGCGCCGGCGTTTCCTCTGATCATGAGGGTAGGTTAGCGAAGGGTCTGGTTCTTCGGCAACTTGGGAAGTGTCGCCACCTGGGTCGGGCGATGCCGTGAGACCGTCCGATCTCGCTGCCTGACGAGGAGGAGGAGGCGACGCCGCCTGCACCTGGCAAGTTGCCCTATACAGAGAGGGCTGCAGTTTCACGCCTGAGTCCGGTGGGGGAAGATACTCATTCCGAACGCTGGGGCCATCGCCCAGGCCGGGGTCGGATTCGCCAGGAATGACGTTTTCGCCCTTACATCGGGGACACTCGATCGGTGTCCCAGCTATGCCTATCGAAGTGACGAGCGTAGCGCTGCATGAAGCGCACCAGAAGCGAATGGCCATATTACACCCCGCTCGACGGCACCAATCCCCCGACAAACTAACATGCTAGTCCGCAGGATTCTAACTTGTCAAGCATCTGTCCCATAAAGCTTCGACCAGACGGCGCTGGCTCACCAGCCAAATTGGACGCCGCGCCGATTCCAGCTCCACGCTCTGTTGCGAGCAAACAGAAATTCCCGATCACTTTTATCCCTTGTTCTGAAACGACGTCGCAACTACGGGGAAAGTACGCTGAAAGTACGCCGCAAGTACGCCGTTTGGGCGCGAAAAGGAGCGAAAAGGCCGGCGCGCGGATCGCCCGCCAGGATCGATCCCTTTTCGCCGGCGCTAGTGAGGCCAAGTCGCCCTGGAGCATTGCGCAAGGAGTGCACTTTTGCCTCTGCATTCTTGCAACTCTGGTCAATTTGCGTTTTCCCAACATCGAAAACAACGACCTCGCACGCCGAGATCATTTCCCGGCGTCCCGATGAGCCAATTGTAGATCCAGCAAGGCGCAAGAGGAACCGCCGCCGAGGCGATTTGTGCCCTTACATTCGCCCCATCGCCTGGATAAACGCCGGCGCTGGAAATGCCCTCCAAATGACCGAGCTTGATTCGGCAGCAAGACCCTGTAAAGGGGACGCATCTCATTATTTGTCTCAAAACAAATAGATGCGTCCCCTTATTATGCTTTCGTCATCGAGGAGGATTCAGCGTTTGCCGATCTTTTCCTTTCTCGCAGTGGCCCTGTCAATCGTCCGTTTCACTCGTGAATAGGGGGGCGCAAGCTCAATGAGGACGTCTGCTTGCAGTTCGGCTGAATATTCTCCCCATACGCGGCCTTTTCTTCCCCTATGGCAGTTTCAACCGAATGGGCAGGTCTGTGGGTGGCCCCACTTTGCCGGTCGTGGAGTGCAATTCGACGCGTAGTATAGCACGCCCTGGCACGCACTCCTTCGGGACTCGGACCGAGTCGTGGTACAGGATGCCTCAACAGTGTCTCTTGATTTCCGCCTGCGCGCGAATCTCCTGACCGGTCCTGTCCCGGGCGATGAGGGTGGCTGTCAGACGGTCTTTTCCTGGCTGCAAGAAATGCTCGTGCACCGCGCATAGGGTATCCGGTCCGGAACCGCGACTGCCCACGAGTAGCTGTACATCAGCGGTCTTACCGATCGCGAGCACATAGTCCTCGCAGAGGGCAAACGTCAGCGGCCCCAGAATTGTCGGCCGCAGCACGGGAGCCTTCGGAGGCAACGTGGCATAGATCGTGTTGTCTGTGCCCAACCCCTTGTAGCCACCGTCGACATGATCGCGACCACCCCACTTCATAGAAAACCAGGTGCCCAGATAACCGTGGCCCTCGACGGTGACAAACTGTAGATCCGTGTGGACCAGCGACGTTCCGGGAACCGCCAGCTGCCCCACAGGAATCGTGAGGCGTTTGGCTGTTGCGTCGTAGCTGCCGGTGAATCGCTCCCCTGGCTCTGTCAAGTCACCGTTGCCGTTCCGGTCAAGGTAGAGCACATCATAATGGGGAAGCTCGGCCTTGGACTTGTCAAGCACGGCCCAGACACGGAAGCGCGCCTGCGGGTCAAAGATGAACAGGGCGTAGAGTGGCTGGGCATTGTACCTCGGCTCATTGAGCAGGCGGCGCTCGACTTTGGCGTAGTCCACCTCTACAAACGCGGGCCCAGCAGGACCCGACGCGGGTGCCGTGGACAACATTAGGCCGCCCATCACGAGAACTGCCACAATCATCACCGCTTGCTCCTTTCATCGAGGCTCCGGCTTGATTGGAGCCAACCAATTCGACATGTCCAACATACTGGTCCGTCAGGAAGGAAAAGGGGTCGGGAGTCTTAACCCTTGCTCAACTTTGGCTCCCCTTGGCCGGGCGGCCGCGCGGTCGATTCTAACCCCAGCAGCTTCGCCCTGCGCTCTTGCCAGGCTGGCACTCCAAACTGGCAGCCGCGCTGCAGCGACCGCCGCGTCGCTTCCAGTTCTCCTTGGGGGAGAAAAAAAGGGGCGAGAGTCGCCTCCCCTTTCAGAAATCACCGCCCACAACCTCGCCGCCGGCCATGGTGGACAGTGCCCGGTAAGTTGCCGGAGCGATTGCCGCATCGATGAAGTGCACGCTGCCGTCGCAGAAGAGAAAGTTACAACCGCCTGGATGAAGACTGCGGAAGCCGGAGATGGTGTCCATCATCCCGTTCCCCCTTACGCTGTTCGTGCAATCGTTGTTGAAATCCAAGGCCGGCAGTACCAGCGGATTATTCAGCGGCTCATCAAACGGAGGAGAGAATCCGCCCCGTTGGGCCGTAACTCCGAAACACGAACCCTCCAGCAATCCATCCGAGTTCAGGAGGCGCGTGGCCAGCGGCCCAGACGACCAACTTTGGTCGATCAGGTTCGACTGCCCCGGAAATAGGTCGGTGGCAGGAGCCGTGTCCGGATAGTAATGGCGAATGAGGTAGCGCGGATTGTTACCTGCGCCCTCGCCGATGGCAATCGTTTGGCTGGTGCCATCGAGAATGTCTTTAATGCGCGTCTGGGAGTTCACGTCAAAAACGCCACGTCCAGTCATCGGCACCTGCGACACCAGGCACAGCGATGCATTGGCTCCCTTGCACAACAAATAATCGCACGAAGCCGGATTCGGCAGGGCCCGCCCGGCAACCGGCACCAGGAATTGCAGATCCATCGTGCCGCTGGCGCGGTTACTTGGACAAAATAGCGTTTTGACCTGGTGCCCTACCAGGTCGAAGTTTGGTTCCACGTACCACGGCACCAGGGGCTTCCACTGGTTCAGCCAGTTGTCCTGTTCGAGGAAATAAAGGAGCTGAACGAAGCCGCCGTTAGCGCCGTCTTGCAAATCGTTGCTCGAGCCGCCAACCATGCCGGGCATGAATGAGCCAAAAGTATCGTGATAGTTATGCAGCGCCAGGCCCATCTGTTTGAGATTATTGGCACAACTCATACGATTTGCCGCCTCGCGCACTCGCTGCACTGCCGGCAGCAGAAGGCCGATCAAGATGGCAATGATCGCGATGACGACCAAAAGTTCCACAAGCGTGAACGCGGATCGCTTCATGGCAGCGGTCTCGAAGAGTTCTCGAAGTGCCGCTCTTGCACACATCAATCAGTTTACACATGCCGTTCCCGCGAATACATCCAAGTCCAAATGGGCATAGCCGTCCAGGTTGGCGCACGGGCATTCCCGCAGCGACGCGGTTACCGGCTCAGCGGCGACCGCTGGCAGAAAAAATCCAGGCCTATTTTCGCTCCTCAATCGCCGCCACCGACTAATGAATGAAGAAAGAACTGTTCCAGCTCGCGGATACCGGAAGCGTTTTCGAAGAGCACCTCATTGCGCTCCGCGATTTGCGATCGTATGTAAAGACGATAATCGACGTCTGTCCCCAGACGGACTGCCAAATTTACATACTCTTCCGGCGTGTGCACGACGCAATCCATCAAGTTCATCTGCTTATAGAGAGCGAAAGTGATCCTGCCGCGTAGAAACTCCGATGGCATCGTGACGATCGGCACGCCCGCCGCCAACCCCTCATAGCTCGTGTTCCCGCCTCCGAAATGGATCGGGTCCAGCAGAACGTCGGCCAGCGCCATCAGGCTTAGAAAGTTGTCGTAGTTCTGTGTGGGGAGAAACTGAATGCGCTCAAAAACGTGGGGCAGGGTGCGGGCAAACCGACTTTGCAAGATCTCGTCCCAATGTCGGTATTTTCCTTCGATTAGAAACACCGTGGCCAAGGGATCTCGCACCAGGATGCCTTCAAGGATGGCATCAAAGTCGGGATGAAACTTGAAAAGGGTCTGCGGACAGCCATATAGATGGCGGCCTTCGGGCAGACCAAAGGCAGCAGGCCCCTTGTGCGAAATGGAAACCGGAGGGCGATAGTAGTAAATGGCGAGGTTTTTTAGCCGCACCAGTTTTTCGGTGTAATGACTTTCAGCCCCGCTCTCTTCCAGCAGGTCGCTGGAGATAAAGTAATCGATGGCAGGAATCCCCGTTGTAACCGGATGTCCCCAGGTGACACACTGAACCGGTGCCAGACGGGAGAATGCCAGGGAATAAGTCACGGGATCGAGCCCGATATCTGTGTAGAAGAGGATGTCCAGCTCTTGGCTCGCAATGATTTGCCGGGCGGCTGGCAAATGCAACGGCACCTCGACGTAATGCTCCGCATATTGTCTGAGGAAATCGGCGATCTCGTCATGGCTGCTGCCGACGGACAGCACAGTAACGGAGAACAGGTCGCGCGTCAGGTGGGCGATCGTGCCGCGCATCAGCCGGCCAATGGTGTGGTTCTTCAGGCATCGAGAGATGAATCCGACCCGAATTTTGCCGGCGCGGCTGCGCTGCCCGGGTAGCGGCGCGTCTGGCGGGCCAGAATACAGACTCGCAATCGCTCGCTGCAATTCGCAATCATTCTTCCCCTGATACACCAAGTAAAACGGGTTGGGGGCCGCTTCCTGGGTCATGTCAAATCTAAGATTCCCCTCCTGCAAGCGCCGCACGCTTTCGGCCAAACGCTCGCGCCAGGCCCCCACTTCGCCAGTTGATTCATAAATCGGCGGCAGCATGAGGGCGTTCAGAATGTGGAGCTTGGCTGTCGGCTGCAGCCGTAGCGCCTGCTCGAAGTGATAGCTCGCGTCCGTCATCATTCCCTGGTCCTTCAGCAATTCACCCAAGGTGGCGTGGGAGCGAGCAAAAGCGGGATTGAGATGCAGTGCTTGCCGGTAGCATCTCACGGCCTTATCAACCTGGTTCAGGTCCGCCAAAGCCAATCCCAGGTTATGGTAGGCCTCCACGTATTCGGGCCGTAGGCGCACTGCTTCTTCGAAACATTGGACCGCCTCTGGCAGATGTCCCTGGTTGCGGAGCACAAGGCCCAGATTGTTATGAGCATCAGGATTACCAGGCTCAAGGCCCAGGGCGTGCCGGTAGCTGGCCGCGGCCTCTTCCAGACGGCCCTGCATGGCAAGCACGATGCCCATGTTGTTGTAGGCCTCGGCAAAACGATCGTCGTAGCTGAGCGCCAGCCGAAAGCTGTGATCCGCCTCATCAAGCCGGCCGAGCATTGCCAGCGCCACTCCCAGATGATTGTGGGCTTCGACAAAGCCTGGTCGAGCACTCAGCGCCTGCTGATAGTGACTCACGGCAAGTCCCAGCCGGCCTGTTCCGGCGCAGATCGAGCCCAGCCTCAACGCTGCATCCGCATGCTGCGGATCGAGCTGGAGGACTTGCTCATAGAGCTGTTCGGAAGAAGCCAGGTCGCCTGCTTGATGAAGACTGCAGGCGCGTGCGAACATCTCTGCCAGCGTGTGCACGGTTCGCCCATCATTCATGGATTCGGTCAGATGAGAATACAGCCGATGGCTGGTCATCTCTGATTCAGGCGATGGTATACGCAGGCATGGATAGTGCAAGAGGCAATCTGCAAGCGAGTCGGCGCACGTTTGTTACCGCACCCAAACTCCTGTCCGCGAATGAATCGCTCATGAATCCTGCTTGCGGAAGATTGCGGCGTGTTCGCGAAACGGAGTTCCCGCGACAGTGTTTTCCAACCGCGATTGGGAGAAGAGGGGAATAAGAAGAAATGGCGAGAATTCTGGCGCGGTTGGACAAATCGCCCGAAATTTCTTGACTTGGTCAGTCGAGGGCGTTAAGTTTCATCTCCAACGCCGGATTCATTCCCGTCTTGCCGGTGCCGGATTTGACTTAATTCGCTTTCCCGAATGTAGCAGGACTCGGCATCGGCGCCGAAAATGTCAATCTAACAAACTCATCCAGTGCTCGGGGGCCTTCTTCGTCACAGCCCCATGGGGCCATTGCCAAGAGCTCGGCCTGGAGGAGTTGCACCAACACGTTTTTCTCTTGCTTCTAGGGGACTCGCACCAATGAACTGGAAACCGTTCAACTTCAACCGCCGTTCAGCCCGTCGTCGCCCCTTCCGCCGCAACAACCTCCTTCGCGTGGAAGAACTCGAAACACGCGTGGTTCCGTCGACGAACGTGACAGCTTACCACCAAGCCAGTCCTATTCCGAATCCCCCGTCGACGATCGGCGCCGGCGTCAATTCCAACGAGACGATCCTGACGCCGGCCAATGTAAACTCGGGAGACTTTGGCAAGCTTTTCGCCACTGCTGTCGATGGCCAGGTGTACGCCGAGCCGCTCTACATGGAGAACGTCAATATCACCACGGGAGCGAGCCAAGGGACGCATAACGTCGTCTTTGTCGCAACCGAGCACGACAGCCTCTACGCCATCGACGCCAACACCGGCGTCATTCTCTGGCAGGACGCCTTGCTGACTCCCGAGCACGGCGGCACGGTCACGTCGGTCCCCAGTAACGCGGTGAACAGCAGCGACATATCGCCGGAGATCGGCATCACGGCCACGCCCGTCATCGACCCAGCCACCAACACGATCTTTGTCGAGAACAAGACGCAGGAGGTGGCCAGCAATGGCACGCACTTCGAGCATCACCTCTATGCGATTAACCTCGGCAGCGGCGCCATCACCAACAAAGTTCTGATCGCCGATTCGATCGGCGACACGGTCGTGAGCGGGCCGAGCGTCTCGGGGAACGGCGCCGGCAGCAGCGGTGGAGTCGTGAAATTCGATGCGCTCCGCCAGATGGATCGGCCGGGCCTGACGCTGGTTAACGGCACTATCTACCTGGCTTACGCGTCGCATGGCGATAACGGTCCTTATCACGGCTGGATCCTCGGCTACTCCGAATCGACTCTGGCGCTTACCGCTGTCTTCAATGCAAATCCCAATGGCAGCGATGACGGCATTTGGCAGGGCGGCGGGACTCTGGCTTACGAAACGGTCAACGGGAATACCTATCTCTATCTCGAAACCGGCAACGGCAGCTTCGACACCACGTTGATACAATCTCCCTTCAACTCCAGTCTGAAGATCCCCAACCAGGGCGATTACGGGGACACGTTCATAAAGCTGGAAATCGACGGCAGCACCCCGGCTTCAGGCAGCCTGGACGCCACCAACAACGCCAACGGCTGGGGCATGCACGTGGCCGATTACTTCACCCCCATCAACGAGGGCAACCTCAGCAACGGCGACACCGACCTGGGTTCCGGTGCGCCGCTCTTGCTGCCTGCCTCCGCTGGAAGCGCGGCGCATCCTAGTTTAATGGTGGGTTCCGGCAAGGAAGGCCGCATTTATCTCATCGACCGCAATAACATGGGCGGCTACCACGGCGATGCTGCCGGCGACGGCAACTCCGGCACCGATAACGTCGTGCAGGAAACCGCCACCGGTGCCATCAACGGCTCGCTCGATACCCCAACTTTCTTCAACGGCGTTCTCTATTACGTGGGCGGCTACGGTGACGAGGCGCGGACCTTCACCGTTGCCAACGGCGTCATGTCGAGCACCTCGGTAACCCAGTCCACGGACAGTTACCCGTTCCCTGGCTCCACGGCAACCATCACGACCAATTCCAGCGGCGGCAATGCGATCGTCTGGGACATCGCCGGACCCGGAACCAACCAGCTGCGCGCTTACAATGCCAGCCAGGGATACAGTTCCGAGATTTACACCAGTGCCCAGGCGGCCAGCAGCCGCGATTCCTTCGGCTCGGCTGTCAAGTTCACGGTGCCGACCGTCGCGGACGGCGAAGCCTTCGTGGGCACAACCAACTCCGTGGTGGCCTACGGTCTGATCAAGCAAGCAACGGCGCCACCCGCTGCGCCCACTAATTTATCCGCCACCGCCTTTTCGGGCAGCGTAATCAATTTGAACTGGACCGACAACGACACTGCTCCCAACACGGCCACTGGTTACAACATCTTTCAATCCAGCGACGGAGTCACGTTCAGTCAGGTCGGGACGGCCAGCGCGGGCGCTACTTCCTTTGCCATTGGCGGCCTGACGATTTCCACGAAATACTACTTCGAGATCGATGCGTTCAATGCGAAGGGCACGTCAGCGCTTTCCAATGTGGCCAACGCCACCACGACCAATCAGGCCAGCGTTCTCGACTTCTCAAACGGCTTTGCCGATTCCAGCGGCGTGCTCACTTATAACGGCAGCGCCAAGATCAATGGGACGAGCGCCGAGTTGACCGACGGCGGCGGCACCGAAGCCGGCAGCGTTTTCTCCACTAACGCCGTCGATGTCACCAAATTCTCGACGCAGTTCACTTTCCAGCTCACGAACGCCAATGCGGACGGTTTTACGTTCGCCATCCAAGGGGATGGGCCAACCGCTCTTGGTCCCTCCGGCGGCGGCCTCGGTTACGGCCCAGACACTCCGGGGGGCACCCCGGGCATCGCCAACAGCGTGGCCGTCAAGTTCGATCTCTACAACAACGCCGGCGAAGGCACCGACTCCACCGGCGAGTACACGGACGGCGCCTCGCCGACTACTCCGTTTATCGATCTCTCCAACACCGGCATCAATTTGCACAGTGGCGACGTGTTCAAAGTCGTCATGGGTTCCAACGGGACGACGCTCAATGTCACCATCACCGACACCAGCACAAACGCGTCCGCCAGTCAAGCCTACACCGTCAACATCCCGCAAGTGATCGGCAGCGGCACCGGCTATGTCGGGTTCACTGGCGGCACCGGCGGCGCGACGGCCGTGCAAAATATCCTCACCTGGGCCTACAGTCCGACTGCGTCCACGCTGCCTGCCGCTCCATCCAATCTGACCGGAACGGTCATCTCCGGCAGCGAAATCGACATCAGCTGGACGAATAATGCCAACAACGCGACGGCCGTCCTGATCGACCGCTCCACGGACGGGGTTAACTTTAGCCAAATCGCGTCGGTCAGCGCCACGACAACGACCTACCATGATACTTCGCTCAGCCCGGGCAACACCTACTACTACGAGGTTCAGGCGACCAACGCGGCAGGCAATTCGGCGTTCTCCAACGTGTTTCAGGCCTCGACCCTGACTGCCCCCCCGCCACCGACGAATTTGGTGGCCACGAATATCACTACCACGGAGGTCGATCTCTCCTGGACCAATGTCGCCACCGACGCGACCGGCATCAAGATCCTCGAGCAACTGGGGAGTAATAGTTCCCGCGTGATCGCCAATGGGTTAGCACCCACCACGACCAGCTACAAGATCACGGGGCTGACTCCCGGCTCACCTTACCTCTTCGAGGTGGATGCCCTGAATTCGAACGGACCTTCCGGCGCGACGACCATAGCGGTGGACACCCTCCCGCCTCAAGTCACAGGCGTGACCGCCACGGGGGCCCCCGGTCAGGTCACGATCAGTTGGACCGCTGACCAGGGTGCCCTCAACTACGACATCTACCGAGCAACCACCGCCGGTGGCGAGGGTACGACACCCACCTGGACGGCCATCGCGGGGACTTCTTATGTCGACGCGACAGTAACCCCCGGCACGACGTATTACTATGTCGTCACTGCCGTCGATCCGAATAGCGCTAGCCCGACGGACCCGACCGGCGAGAGCGCGAAATCGGCCGAGGTGTCGGCCATCATTACGGCCGTCCCCACGGTGGTCACCAGCGGCGGTCCGTTCGTCTACGATGGGACGGCTCATTCAGCCAGCGCGGTGGCCTACGGCGTGGACGGCGTTACCCCTGTGAATGGCACTTTCACGTTTACATATTCGGGTGTAAGTACTCCGCCCACCCGCCCTGGCACCTACTCTGTGGTGGCAACCTTTACAAGCAGCAACCCCGACTACGTCAACACCACCGGGACCGGTACCCTCATCATCACCAAGGCAACCCCCTTGTTTACCAACCTGAGTTCGCCGACCATCATTGTGGGAACCACCTCGGTCACTCTGTCCGGAGACCTTGCGGCCGGCCCGGTCTTTCCCACGGGAGACACCGTCTCTGTGACCCTCCACAATGTGACCAAAAACGCAACCGTGAACAGCAGCGGGAGTTTCTCGGTGAGTTTCGGCTCGAGCAATCTGGCACAGGGCAGCTACACCATCACCTACAGCTTCGCGGGCGATGCGAGCTATTTCAACGCGGCCGCCAATGGCACCGGCACGCTGACTGTCAACCCGAAGCCGGCTGCACCGCATGTAACGACCTCCCCGACACCTCAGACCATTCTGGTGGGCACGAGCGTCACGTTCACCGCGGCGGCTAAAGGCGTGCCAACGCCCACCGTGCAATGGCAGGTCAGCACCGATGGCGGCACCACTTACACGAATATTGCAGGCGCTACCAGCACCACATTGAGCTTCACCACGAACTTCGGGCAAAACGGCTACAAGTACCGTGCGATATTTACGAACTCGCTCGGCTCAGCTACCACCTACGCCGCCAAGCTGACCGTGGATACGCCGCCGACAGTAACTCTGAATCCGAGTAGTCAAACCGTTGCCGCAGGCCGTACCGTCACCTTCAAGGCGACGGGCACGGGCAATCCAGCGCCTACTGACCAGTGGCAGATCAGCACCGACGGAGGACTCACATGGACGAACATTACGGGCGCCACGAAAATCGAGTTGGTTTTTGTGGTCAATGCGAGCGAAAACGGTGACGAATACCGGGCGGTCTTCACCAATCCCTTCGGGACGGCGACATCTTCGGCCGCGGTCCTGACGGTCTGATGCGGGTGAGACTGGCCGGGAAGGAAGAATTAGAAGGCTTAAAACAATGGGGACAGGACCTGCAAACTTGGAGGTCCCGTCCCCCTTTCATTTCGCATTCTCAGCGCCTTTGATCGAGATGGGGTATGAGCAAGGGCCGTTCATGGCAATCGCGCTGAAGCGAAAACTGGTTCCCCCACACGCCAGCGGTCGAGAGCATCCGGAATGGCCAGCGCGATGTGCAAGGCGGCCGTCAGCTCCAGAAGATCTCCCTTGAGTCCGGATTCGGTGAGGCCGGCGCGCATGCCGTCGAGTACAAAAGTCGCGATGCGCAACTGGGGCTCGTAAACCGGTATCTCCACGCGCGGACGCTCCCGGTAAGACCGCTCGCACGCGCGGGCATCGCTGGAGGTGAAACCGCGGCAGGTCAGGGGCCGGACTGGATAGACCGAGCAACGTTCCTCTTCCAAAAAAACGCAGGGCAGTCTGCTGGCAGCCCAGCGATCGTTCTTGAGTGCCCGCCGTTTTTCGACAAGCTCCAGGGCCCGTGCCTGGAACGCTGCGAGCTGCGCCCCAGACGAATTGGCGCGGAGGTAGTGAACAATGCGTTCGACTTCTGGCACGGCCGTCCCGACGGCTTTGCGACAGCACCCGGCGCAGCCCTCGCGGCATGCCAGAGCCGGGCGCGGTGGCTGCCGTGCGCGAGCCTCCGCGCTCGTGGCCTCCGCCACGGCCTCGGCGCTCTGGGCAATAGCAATTACTTGAAGAGAGGTGCGCCGCTGCCGGAGCATCTCGACGGTTTGGAGACGCTGCGTGCGTCGCGCTTCGAGTTCGAGGCCCTCGACGCCTCGCCGACCCGGGTTCATTGACGCTTCCGCCATCGCAGGTTCCAGCAAATGTGTTCCTATTGTAGAGGATCGCCACGCCTTAGGTTTTTCGATCTTTGAAGGTCGGACCTCAGCCCCGAAAGCGAGACCGTTTCGACCGATCTCGCCCATCGAACCACCAGAGCTGGAGGTTAGCCGGGGGTTGACCCTACGGAAATCAGCCAGGAATTGGTAGCGACGTCTTTGTTCGTGTTTCGCAGATTTTTAAGTGTCGGCGGAGTAAATTGGTGTCGGCTTCTTTGCCGGTTTTGGGCAGACTTAGGTCGCTCAAAACACAAAATCGCCCGGGCAAG
>Ga0209517_10005606_pt1 | contig 15934 bp, 12 predicted proteins | sample PeaSoiMetSII2010_FD_187695 | JGI IMG/M metagenome (GOLD analysis project Ga0209517, IMG submission 187695) | Peat soil microbial communities from Weissenstadt, Germany - SII-2010 (SPAdes) (version 2) | ecosystem: Environmental > Terrestrial > Soil > Wetlands > Peat | place: Germany... | reverse complement strand
GGCCGAAACTGCCGGTGTATTGGGGAAATCGCAACTGGCATCCCATGCTGGCAGACACCGTGCGCCAGATGAAGCAGGACGGCATTCGGCACGCGTTGGCTTTTGTGACTTCGGCCTACAGTTCGTATTCCGGCTGCCGGCAGTACCGCGAAGACATCGCTCACGCACAGAACGAGGTTGGACCGGGCGCGCCGGAAATTGACAAGCTGCGCGCATTCTTCAACCATCCGGGTTTCATCGAGGCGACCGCGGAACGCCTGCAGGACGCGCTGGCCGAAGTTCCGGCGAATGCGCGCCAGGATGTTCAGATTGTCTACACCGCCCATAGCATTCCTCTCTCGATGTCGAATACGTGTGATTACGCCCGTCAACTGGAGGAAGTAAGGAAGTTGGTCGCGCACCGGCTTGGAATCGCCAACGATGCTCTGGTGTATCAGAGCCGCAGCGGAGCGCCAGGACAACCCTGGCTGGAGCCGGATATCCTGGACTACCTGCGCGACGTGAGCGCCCGCAATTTGGCCAGCGCCGTCGTGGTGGCTCCGATTAGTTTCATCTCCGATCATATGGAAGTGCTGTACGACCTCGACATTGAGGCGCGGCAACTTTGCCATTCGCTCGATTTGCCGATGGTGCGGGCGAAAACGGTTGGAGTGCATCCCAAGTTCATCGCCATGATTCGCGAACTGATCCTGGAACGAACTGCGGGAACTGAACACCGCGCCCTGGGCTCGCTTGGACCACGCCCGGATGTGTGCGCGGAAGACTGCTGCCCCGCGCCGCAGCGGCCGGTGCATCCCCAAGGCGCACCTGGCAGGGTGGACGGAGGCGGTCATAGCGGCTCCTGAGGAGCAGTATCCGCTTCCACTGCGGAGCTTCGCTCCGCCGGACAGCCGAGGGCGGCTGTCCCCACATGGCATCGCAGCGAGCGCTCAGATCATCAGCGCTCAGATCATCGAGGCGACGTTGGCACCGCAGGGTGGTCGTAGTCCGTGGCCTTGGGGCTGCCTTCGACCGCGCGCATCGTGTTAAGGATGGTTTCGATCACCGCCTGGTTGCCGACGGCTGTATTCAGCATCAGGTGATAGAGGGAGCGGGTCGGCCAGTCGGCGTTGAAGTAGTGCTTGATGTACGCGACGCGTTCGCGATCCACCGATTCCACCAGATCTTCCGCTTCGGCATGAGTATTTCCGTCGTTTACGAGGCGGCGGATTTTTTCCGCCCGTGGGGCGTAAAGAAAAACGTGAAACGCGGCAGGATTCTGGCGTAAGAAATAGGGCGCACCACGTCCCACCACGACAGCGTTTCCTTCCTCGGCAATTCGATTTGTGATCTCTTGCACCAACGACATCATGCGGTCGGTATCGAAGACCTGGCTGCCCAGAGGGGAACTGCGCTCGTAGCTGCCGCGCCAGAAGGCCTTTGCGAGCCGGTGGATGCGGCTGTCCACGCGTTCGTCGCAGCGCATGACGGCGGAAGGGTCAACGTTGGCGAGGCGGGCGATCTCTTCGGTGAGAAGGTGGTCCCAGAGCTTCCACTCGAGGTGGTCGGCGAGTTGGGCGGCGATGGGGCCGCCGCCGCAGCCGTACTCGCGCTCAATCGTGATGAGGCGAAACATGGCTACTTTTTAGTGTACCGCCATTCCTCCTCCGGGCTTAGGTTTTTTCATTAGGAACACCATGGGAACCATCAGCAGGATGGCCACGCCGAGAAACCAGAAGCAGTCAATGTAGGCCAGCATGGTGGCCTGGCGCGACACAACGCCCTGAATCAGGGCGTAGGCCTGCTGAGTCGCTCCGGCAGCACTCGCACCGTGCGCTCGCATGGCACTCGACGCTCCCTGAATCGCCGATTGCAGTGCAGGGTTGGTCTGGCTCAGATGACTGGAGAGATTCGTCAGGTGTACCTGCGTCCTGCGGTCGAGCATCGTGGTCACCACCGAAATTCCCACGCTGCCGCCGATGTTGCGAGCCAGGTTCATCAGGCCGGAGGCGGCGTTGTTCTTATCCCGCGGCAGGAAGGAATAGGCTGCCGTGTTGATCGGGACGAACAGGAACGCCATTCCCATGGCTTGGAACGTGCGGGCCATCGCAACGGTACGGAAATCAATTTCCAGGTCGAAGCGCGTCATGTGAAATAGCGACGCGGAAAGCACGATCAAGCCAAAGAGCAGCAGCCAGCGCGGGCTGTGGCGCGACAAGAGAAATCCCACTAGTGGTAGCAACAGCATAATCGTGAATCCGCCAGGCATGAGCGCCAAACCCGCCTGCTGCGCCGTGTATCCGAGCATCGTCTGCATGAACAGAGGCAACAGCAAGGTGCTGCCCAACAGGGCAAATCCCAGCATGAACATCAGCAGGTTCGAGATGCCGAACGTGCTGTTGCGGAACAGATGCAGATCGACGATGGGATCCTTGTGCCGCCATTCCCAGATGATGACGAAAATCAGCGAAGCCACGCAGATCACAGACAGGGTCACGATGAAGTGGGACTCAAACCAATCCTCGCGCTGGCCTTTGTCGAGGATCACCTGAAGAGTTCCCAGGCCCAGGGCCACGAATCCCAGGCCGACATAGTCAATGGAAGTTTCGCTGAGTTTGCGGCGCTTGAAGTAGGGGGGATCCTGGATCAAGCGCGACGTGAGCAGAATCGAGAGGATCCCGACCGGGATGTTGATGAAGAAAATCCATCGCCAGGTGAAATTGTCGGTGATCCATCCACCAAGAGTGGGCCCGATGGCGGGCGCCGTGACCACGGCAATGCCGTACACGGCGAAGGCCATGCCGCGTTTCGCAGGCGGGAACGTGTCGGCAAGGATCGCCTGCTCACTGGGCTGCAATCCGCCGCCGCCCGCTCCCTGCAGAACTCGGCAGATGATCAGCGTGGCCAGGTTCGGCGCGAGTCCGCACATAAATGAACTCACCGTGAATAAGGCCACGCAACTCATGTAGAAATTCTTGCGGCCAATGATGGATGACAACCAGCCGCTCAGAGGAAGCACGATGGCGTTGGAGACCAGATAAGAGGTGAGGACCCAGGTGCTTTCGTCCTGCCCCGCGGAGAGACTTCCGGCAATATGCGGCAGGGCAACGTTGGCGATGGAGGTGTCGAGCACCTCCATAAATGTCGCCAGCGTGACGGCGACAGCGATGATCCACGGATTCACCGTGGGACGCCACGCGGCGGCTTGATCAAAGCTGGCGGCGGCTGCACTCATTCACGAGTCCAAACCTTGGGCTCGACGGAAAGACCGGGACGCAACTGGTGATCGTTGTTCGATCCGGGATCGAGCACGATCTTGACCGGGATGCGCTGTACGACTTTCACGTAATTTCCGGTGGCGTTCTCGGGAGGCAGCAGGCTGAAACGGGCACCGCTGGCACCGGCAATACTATCCACCTTGCCCTTGTACGTCTTACCATTAGCGTCGACTGTAATGTCCGCCCGCTGGTCGACTTTCATTTTGCGCAGCTGCGTCTCTTTGAAGTTGGCGGTGATCCAGACGTCATCGAGGTTGATGACCTTCATCAATTCCTGGCCGGGCGCAACATTCTGCCCCACTTCCACGGTGCGGTTGCTGACCAGGCCGTTCACCGGTGCAACCACCTTGGTGTACTGCAGGTTGAGCTGAGCCTGATCCAGATCCGCTTTCTTGCGCTGTGCCTCGGCGAGCGCCGCCGCTGCGCGGGCACGGATGACTTGCATCTGCTTAGGAGCGGTGTTGGCGGAGCGCCAGTTGGCCTCGGCCTGCACCAGTCTCCCCTGAGCCTGCGTCACCTGTTGTTGCGCAGCTTGGGCGCTGGCGCGCGCGGCTTCCACGGCAGCCCTGCTGGCCGTAGCGGCGGCAGTTGCCTGATCGTACTGCTGCTGGGAGATCTCCTGCTTGTCCACCAACTGCTTGTAGCGAACCAGATCGTTCTGCGCCTTGACGTTGTTGGCTTCGGCCTCCTGTAGTTGAGCTTTGGCGGCTTCAAATTGCTGCTGCGCCGCCTGGATTCCGGCGTGGGCATTGTTCACGTCGGCCTCCGTCACCGAGACCTGGCTGCTGGTGTTGACCGACAAGATGGGAACGTTGACTCCGGCCGCGACCGCTGCGGCCTGCGCATCTTCAAAATCCGCCTTGGCGCGGTCGTAGGCCACCTGATAGTCGGCGGGATCGATTTCAACCAGAACCGTTCCCGCCGGTACGTACTGGTTGTCCTCTACGTTGAGCTTGATCACGTGGCCGGAGATGCGGGTGCTGATGGAATTGACGTGGCCATCCACCTGCGCGTCATCGGTGGACTCGTAGCTGGTCAGGTAGCGATAGACGAAGAATCCCGCAACCAGCGCAACCAGAACAGCGATCGTTACCCCGATGCGGAAACCCTTGCTGTCGGTTCGCCCGGATCGCGTATGAAAATCGTCTTCGGTCGCAGGCAGCGGCTTCGTGCTCGGCTCGGGCCGGGCGACCTCAGCAGGAGGGTGTTGCGTGGTTTGCGGCATACGTTATTGATTGCCTTTCAAATATCGTCTGACACCGTCTTCGGCGTCGCCGATGGAACGGGCGAGTTCCACCTTCGACAGGTTGTGAGCATAAAGGCTCTCGATGTAACTTTCGTGGGCGCCGGCCAGGGCTTCCTGGGCTTGCACCACTTCGAGGTTGTCGGTAACCCCGGCAGTGAAACGATCCTGCGACTGAGCCAGGGCCTGTTCCGCCAAGTCCACCGAACTGCGCGCCACCTCCACTTGTTCGGCCGCGGCATTCAGATCGAGCAGTGCGGTACGGACTTCGTAATCAATGCGTCCGCGAAGATCGGCGAGTTGCGAACGCGCCTGCTTCAACTGGGCATCGGCTTCGAGCATGTCGCCGTGCACGCGGTTGCCGGCAAAAATGGGAATGTTCAGGCCTCCCATCACCTGCCAGGTTCCGTTGGACTGCCCGGGCGCTATGCCAATGTCTCCGAGATTGGCGTTCACATCAAATGAGGGGTAGCGCCCCGCCTCCGCAGCCCGCCGGGAAAGTTCCGCCGCGCGCACCTGCGCCAGCCCCGCCTGATAGTCCGCGCGCGATGCATAGGCGCGTTCGAGGTATGTTTCGAGGGGTAACGCGGCCAACGCCTGATACGGCGCCTTCTCGGTAAGGACAAATTCCTGGCCCGGCGGCAGTCCGATGATGCGAGCCACGGTCAGTCTCTGCTTGGCGAGCCCGTTGCGCGCCACGATGAGTTGCTGCTGCCGAGCCTGCAATTCGACCTGTGACCGCAGGGCATCGATGGCTGGACTGAGCCCTGCTTTTTGCTGATCGGCAGCCTTGTCATAAAGCGCCTGCGCGCTCTTGACTTGCGCCTCCGCCGTCTCTACCCGCGCCGCCGCGGCAATGGCCTGTAGATAGGAATTGCCGACCGCGAGCACCACCACTTCCCGCGCATCTTTGTAGTTGAACTGTGCGGCCTTCACATTCTCCGACGCAGCCCGCTCTTTCTCGAGATTTCTGAAATTGAAGATCGACTGGTTGAGAGACACGCGCGCATCGAAGTAATTGAAAGCGGGAATCACCCGCGGGAAACTGCTGGCATTCGCGCCTGGGGGCAGCAGCACGGGAGCAAGCTTGCTGAACCCGAGCGCCGCAAGGCTCTCGGTCTGGACATTCTCCAGCACGTGCGCGCTCAGGTCCGGCAGCAAAGAGCTGAGTTCCTTCCATCTCTCTCCCCTGGCCGCCTGGGCTTGATCAACCGACAGAAGCAGGCCCAGGTTGTTGCGCAGCCCGCGATCAATCGCATCTTTGAAATCAACTTGCAGAACTTCGGCCGTTGCCTTGCCTTCGGGTGCACTCCCCAGAAACGGGTTCTGGGGCCCGGGAAGTGAGACGCTCGGCAAAGATGTTCCGCCCCCACCTTGGGCCAGCAGGCTCGGGATGGCAAGTAATGAAAGAGCCAAGCAGGAAAATACCGTTCGAATGAATTTCAATGAACATTGCATCCTTAGTCGTGGAAACGTCCGCAAAATTGAACACGCTAACCCGGACGTCCTTTCTCACCCATAGAATAACTTGTCGGATTTGATTACTTTACGACAATTCGCGATGCAAAACGATTCTGCCGGAACATAGAATACCTCCCTTCTAACCGGGCCCCGGCGAAGAGGGAGACAGCAGAAGCGTTCCCGGTACGAGACCACATCCTAAGGTCCAATAACTTCGGTACTTTGCCTGGCAGCAATCGGCCCCGGTAAGCTGGTGGAGATCGGGGGATGGTACGTTATGCCCAGAGTTGTCATAGTCCTTGCGCTTGCCCTTATTTCGTTAATGAGTCTGGCAATCGCGCAGAGCGTTCCCACGCCATCGAATTCCGAGAGGAAGGTAACCTCACGGGTCGCGCCCGACTATCCTGAGCTCGCACGCCGAATGCACATTCACGGAGTGGTCAAGGTGGCGGCCGTGGTGCGGTCGAATGGCAGTGTTAAATCAACCCGGATTCTGGGCGGAAATCCCGTGCTTGCCGATCCAGCTGCCGCAGCGGTCGGGAAATGGAAGTTCGAGCCGGCACAGATCGAGACCACCGAGGTGGTCCAAGTCGTGTTTCAATCGCAGTGAGCCACCCACTGGTGAAAGGTTTTCGAGGAACAACAGCATGTCGTCTATGCCAGGAAAAGCGATGAAGGAGGTCACCGAGCGCTTGCGGCGACGTTACGCGCGCTTCCGGTGCGAATTCCCGGTCGTCGTGAACCTGCTCTGCGGGAAGGAACATCAGCACCTCAACGCTCATTGCAGAGATGTATCCGAAGCTGGAATTGGTGTACTGCTGGCGGCGGAATTGCCCCTGGGGGAAGTTGCAACCCTCACCTTCTCCCTGCCTGAAGTGGGCCAGGCCTGGGATGTTCGTGCAGTCCTGCGACACCGGCGGGGATATCACTATGGCTTCGAGTTCCTTTCGCTCTCCGACCGGCAGGCCAAGACGCTCAGCCATTACCTGGAAGGTCTGGAGCGCGCCGATTTCGACGAATGATCCGTAGTCATTCCGCTTTTTCTCCGGTCCAGAAGCAAGGTGACTTAGGTCATCTTGAACCCCAATGATCTTCGGTCCAAGCTAGACGAGGGTCTCACACTAGAAACGGAAGAAGTGGATTACATGAGCGCGGCTGCAGGAACCGACTGGACTCGAATACTGTGCGATCCGGATCTAGTCCGGCATGTAGGCAAGCTGCTCCAGGCCTATCGCGAAGCGCCTGCGGACAAGCGGGAAGAAGCCCTGCTATCGGCGATGCGCGAGATCAAGGCCGGCACCGCCTCCGCGCACAATCCCGAAGGCAACGCGGAAGCGCCTCCTGCTCCGCAACCCGTTCCTACTCCTGCTTCCGCAACCCCTCCTTTTGCGCCCGACATGTTCACTCCTAGCTGGAGCACTGACCGGCGAAAGCACCCTCGCATCAAGTGTTTTGTTGCGGTCGAGCTGCGCGTGGATGAGGCCCAGACTCCGATCTGGGGAAACCTCGCCAACACCGGCGTCGGTGGTTGTCTGGTGGAAACGGCGAGCCCGGTCAAGCCCGGCGCCAAAGTGGAGATCGGCCTTTGGGTTCCCAACGGGAAGATCTGGGTGAAAGGGTTCATTTTGAGCGGCGTCGTCACCCGCAGCGGCCCGGCCACTGGAGTTCGCGTACGTTTCGACGCCATGCTCCCAGCGGAGCGCGAGAGTCTGCGTCAGTTCCTCAAGTTCGTCCAGGACGCGACCCGGGGTGCCAACATCGAGAATGGGTATTTCCAACTCCTGAAGTAGCGACGTTCTCTTCCACTACCAGTCATTCACTCCGCTTTAATCCATGCATCCTCGGAAATTGATACACTTTCCCCTATTGCACCTTTTCTGTAGTCAGGCACTCTAACTGATTGTCGTCAGGCCATGGCGCGGGCGCGAAGGCCGGCCGAAGGAGCAGGGACGCATGGTAGCCAGTGAACAGATTCTGGTAACAGGCAAGCAACTGGACACGCTGTGCATCAACACGATTCGAACTCTGGCGATTGACGCCGTACAACAGGCGAACTCGGGCCATCCCGGCGCTCCCATGGGACTGGCGCCGGTAACCTATTGCCTGTGGCAGGAATTCCTCCGCTATGACCCCGCCGATCCTACCTGGATCAACCGCGACCGCTTCGTGCTGTCCAACGGCCACGCCTCCATGCTGCTCTATGCCATGCTGCATCTCGCGGAGGTCCGGCAAGTCAGCGCAGACGGCGTCACAAAGGAACTCGCCGTTCCGATGGAAGAGATCAAGCGCTTCCGCCAGTTGGGGAGCCGTACTCCCGGACACCCAGAGTCGCACCTTACTTCCGGAGTCGAGACGACTACGGGGCCGCTGGGACAGGGCGTGGGCAACAGCGTGGGCATTGCGATCGCCGGAAAATGGCAAGCGGCAAACTTTAATCGCCCCGGGCTGGAGATCTTCAACTACAACGTCTATGCGCTGTGCAGCGACGGCGATCTGATGGAAGGCGTCGGCGGCGAGGCCGCCTCCCTTGCTGGACATCTCAAGCTTTCGAATCTCTGCTGGATTTACGATCACAATTCCATCACGCTCGACGGCCCCGCCGAGTGGTCGTTCAGTGAAGATGTGGCGACGCGTTTTGTTGGATATGGCTGGAACGTCACCCGCGTCGTGGACGCCAACGATCTGGAAATGCTGGCCCGGGCGTATGAGACTTTCCGCAAGACCACGGACCGTCCCACCCTCATCATTGTGGACAGCCACATCGGCTACGGCTCGCCCCACAAGCAGGACAGCAACGCCGCGCACGGCGAGCCTCTGGGTGAAGAAGAGGTCAAGCTAACCAAGAAGTTCTACGGCTGGCCGGAAGATGCGAAGTTCCTCGTGCCCGACGGCGTGCGCGAGAACTTCCGCGACGGCATCGGCAAGCGTGGCCGCGAGCTGCATGCGCAGTGGTTGGGAGTTTTTACGGAGTACTCCCGGAAATATCCGGAGCTAGCAGAGCGTCTGCGGTGCATGCAGCATCGCGAGCTGCCGGCCGGCTGGGACAAGAATTTGCCGGCGTTCCCCGCGGACGCCAAGGGTGTCGCCACGCGCGAGAGCTCGGGCAAGGTGCTGAACGCGCTGGCGCAGAATATTCCGTGGCTCATCGGCGGATCGGCCGACCTGGCGACTTCCAACAAGACCACTTTGAAGTTTGAAGGTGCGGGAGAATTTCAAGCGGGCAGTCCCGCCGGACGCAACTTGCACTTCGGTGTGCGCGAGCATGTGATGGGCGCAAGCGTCAACGGGTTGATCGTGTCGGGCATTCGTGCTTTTGGCGCGACTTTCTTCAACTTCAGCGATTACATGCGGGCCAGCATCCGCTTGTCGGCGCTGATGGAGATTCCGTCGATCTTCATCTTCACCCACGACTCGATCGGCGTCGGAGAAGACGGCCCCACGCATCAGCCCATCGAGCAACTGGCATCGCTGCGCGCCATGCCTAATCTGGTCGTGCTTCGCCCCGGCGATGCGAATGAAGTGGTCGAAGCGTGGAAGATCATCGCGCAGATGCAACACTCGCCAGTGGCCCTGGTCTTGACCCGGCAGGCGCTGCCCACTCTGGATCGCTCCAAATACGCGCCAGCTTCCGGCGTGGCCAAGGGAGCCTATGTGCTGGCTGATGCGCCCGGCGGGAAACCTGACGTCATCCTCCTCGGAACGGGCAGTGAATTGTCGCTGTGCGTGGACGCCCACGAGAAGCTGAAGGCGGAGGGCATCAAGGCTCGCGTGGTTAGCCTGCCATCGTGGGAAATCTTTGAGCAGCAGGAAGCCGCGTACAAAGAAAGCGTTCTGCCTCCGGATGTGACCGCGCGCGTTTCGGTGGAAATGGGGGCGACTTTGGGATGGGACCGGTATGTTGGCCCCAAGGGACGAAAGATCGGCATGCATCGTTTTGGAGCGTCGGCGCCGCTAAAAGATCTACTGAAGTTCTTCGGGTTCACGGTAGACAACGTCGTGGCGGAAGCGCGCGCGACGATTGCCGGAAAATAAGAAAAATAGCAGGAGATCATCATGCAGCCAACTGGAATTCTCGAAACTTCAAAGGCAACCAAAAATCCGCTGAAGGAACTGCTCAACTACGGCCAGTCGATGTGGCTGGACTACATTCGCCGCGATCTTTTCACGACCGGTCAACTGCGGAACATGATCGCCGACGACAGCCTGCGGGGAATGACGTCGAACCCGGCGATCTTCGAAAAAGCAATCGCTGAGAGTTCCCTCTACAGCGACTTTTTGAAGACGCTCGCCTCCCGCCCGGATCTCGATACCGTTGGCCGCTATGAGCAGATCGCCATTCGCGACATCCAGGACGCGGCCGACACGCTGCGTCCGGTGTACGAGGAATCAAAATTCCGCGATGGCTACGTCAGCCTGGAAGTCTCGCCGTATCTGGCGCGCAAAACGCGAGAGACGATCGATGAGGCCCGCCGCCTGTGGAAGACGGTGAAGCGTGAGAATGTCATGATCAAGGTCCCGGGCACGGCGGAGGGGCTTCCCGCGATCCGGCAGTTGATCGGCGAAGGCATCAACATCAACGTGACGCTGTTGTTCGCGCAGGAAGTCTACGAGAAAGTCGCCGAAGCCTACATGGCGGGACTCGAAGACCTGCTCGGGCATGGCGGCAACCTCAAGAAGATGGCGGGCGTCGCCAGCTTCTTCATCAGCCGCATTGACACACTGGTTGATTCCCTGCTGAATGAGCGCCTCAAGACCACTTCGGACGCAAGCCAGCAAGCTCTATTGAAAAGCCTGTTGGGCAAAGTCGCGATTGCCAACGGAAAGCTCACCTACCAGCGCTACCAGCGCATCTTCAGTGGGCCGCGGTGGCAGGCACTCGCGTCCAAGGGAGCGCAGACGCAACGTGTGCTGTGGGCGAGCACGAGCACGAAGAATCCCAATTACCGCGACGTGATTTATGTAGAGGAACTGATCGGGCCCGACACGGTCAACACCATGCCTCCGGCCACCGTGGATGCGTTCCGCGACCACGGACTGCTCCGCCAGAGCCTCACGGAAGATGTGCCGGGCGCTCAGAAGGTGATGGACGATCTGGCGCGTGCCGGGACCTCGATCAAGGAAGCCACCGACAAGTTGACCGATGACGGCGTCAAGCTTTTCGCCGACGCGTTTGACAAGCTGCTGGCTGCCGTCGCCAAGAGCACACAACAAAAGAGCACGCAGCAATAAGGATCGGCCGTGAACGAACTGAAGACTTCTCTGCCAGAAAAGCTGTCGGCCGCTGTGAAGGCCACGAGCGCCGAATGGCAATCAGGCGCCAAGATGCAGCGCCTGTGGCAACGCGATGCAACGCTGTGGACCGGCAGCGATGAAGCCAACTGGCTGGGCTGGCTCGATATTGTGGACGAGCAGATCGCCCAGCAGGACCAACTGCAAAAGGTTGCCAAAGAAGTTCAAGCCCGCGGGTTCCAGCACGTGCTTCTCCTCGGCATGGGTGGGTCGAGTCTTTGTCCGGAAGTTCTGCGCATGACCTTTGGCCGGGCCACCCATTTCCCCAACCTGCACGTGCTTGATTCCACCGACCCCGCGCAGGTGAAGTCGTTCGAACATCAGATCAATATTCCGCGGACGCTCTTTATCGTCTCGAGCAAGTCCGGCAGCACGCTCGAACCCAACATCTTCAAACAATACTTTTTCGAACGCACGAAGCAAGCGGTCGGAGTGACGAAAGTGGGAAGTCACTTCATCGCCATCACCGATCCGGGATCGAAAATGCAGCAGGTGGCCGAGGCGGATCGCTTCCTGCATATCTTCTTCGGGCGTCCCTCGATCGGTGGCCGTTATTCCGCGCTATCGAATTTCGGCATGGTGCCCGCCGCAGTAATGGGGCTGGATACAAAGAGATTTCTCGCTGGGGCGGCGGCGATGGCAAAGGCCTGCGGCGCCAGCGTGGCGGTTGAGGAAAACCCGGGCGCCATGCTGGGCATCATTCTGGGAACAGCTGCGAATGCCGGGCATGACAAGGTCACAATCATCACGTCGCCGGGAATCTCCGACTTGGGGGCCTGGCTCGAACAGTTACTCGCCGAATCGACCGGAAAAATCGGCAAAGGAATCATCCCGGTGGACCGTGAAAACCTAGCCGCACCGGAGATCTACGGGGACGATCGCGTATTCGTGTATGTCCGGCTGGAGACAGGCGCAGACTCGCTTCAGGACGCGAGAATCGCAGCCCTCGAGCAGGCTGGGCATCCGGTGGTGAGCATTACGATGTCAAGCACCTACGATCTCGGTGCGGAATTCTTCCGCTGGGAAATCGCCACGGCTGTCGCCGGTGCCATCATCGGAATCAACGCCTTCAACCAGCCCGACGTCGAGGCCAGTAAAGTCGCGACTCGCAGTCTGACTTCGGAATACGAGAAGACCGGCTCCCTGCCCGCTGAGAAACCGGTTGTCGAAGACGCGGGGATCAAGCTCTTCACTGACGAGATCAACGCAGCAGAACTGGCCAAAGCGGCGAGGGGCGACGCGTCGCTTGCCGGATATCTCAAGGCGCATCTGGCACGCATTAAGGCTGACGATTATTTCGCAGTGCTCGCCTACCTGCAGATGAATCCCGAGCACGAGCAGAGCCTCGAGGCCCTGCGCCACGCAGTGCGCGATAAGAAGCACGTGGCGACGTGTCTGGGATTCGGTCCGCGGTTCCTGCACTCGACCGGTCAAGCTTACAAGGGCGGGCCCAACTCGGGAGTGTTTCTGCAAGTGACTTGTGACGATCCCGTCGCGCTGCCAGTGCCGGGACAGAAATACACCTTCGGAGTGGTGAAGGCCGCACAGGCCCGCGGTGACTTCCAGGTTCTGGCCGAGCGAGGAAGACGAGCGCTGCGCGTGCATCTCGGAAGCAATGTAAAGGCGGGACTGGCAACCTTGCAGGCGGCGGTAGAAAAGGCGCTGTAGTCTTTTAGCAGAGGTTTGAAAGGGCGCGGCTTCCAGCCGCGCCACCTCAAGCCAAAATACTTACGGGCTTTAGCCCCTGAGGGAAAATCGCCCCGAGCACGCCGTTAGGAGCACAGCATGCAATTAGGAATGGTGGGTCTGGGCCGCATGGGTTCGAACATGACGCGGCGCCTGATCCGCAGCGGACATCAGCTTGTGGTATCCGATCTCAGCGCTGAGGCGGTCAAGCAGTTGGCCGGCGAGGGCGCGACCGGTTCCACTTCACTGGAAGACCTCATCGCCAAGCTGACGCCTCCGCGCACCGTGTGGATCATGGTTCCCGCCGGAGGCCCGACTGAGCAGACGGTGCAGCGCCTCGCGCAGAGCCTGAAGGCGGGCGACGCTATCATTGACGGCGGCAACTCCTACTTCAAAGATGACGTGCGCCGCGCCAGGGAATTGGCGCCCAAGGGCATCCATTATCTTGACGTGGGAACCAGCGGCGGAGTGTGGGGACTGGAGCGCGGTTACTGCATGATGATCGGCGGCCCGAAGGAAGCCGTGCAGCGGCTCGATCCCATCTTCAAGACCCTGGCGCCGGGCAAGGGAGAGATTCCACGCACGCCGGGAAGAGAAAAACTTGGAGGCACTGCGGAAGAAGGCTACATTCACTGCGGCCCGTCCGGTTCCGGCCACTTTGTGAAGATGGTGCACAACGGCATTGAGTACGGCATCATGCAGGCCTATGCGGAGGGCTTCGACATTTTCAAGAACGCAACCAGCAAGGATCTGCCGGAAGAGATGCGCTACGACCTGAATTTGCCCGACATCGCGGAAGTCTGGAGGCGGGGCAGCGTGGTCAGTTCCTGGCTGTTGGACTTGACCGCCATGGCGCTTGCCGAGAATCCGACGCTTTCCGAATACGAAGGCTTCGTGCAGGACTCGGGTGAGGGGCGCTGGACGATTCAGGCAGCAGTCGAAGAAGCCGTACCTGCCGATGTGTTAACCGCAGCGTTGTATGTACGGTTTCGTTCGCGGCAGCAGCATACATTTGCCGAGAAGATGCTTTCCGCCATGCGGCAGAAGTTCGGCGGGCACGTGGAAGCCGCCGCCAAGGCGAAGAAGACCGCCTAATAGGCAAAGTTTCTTTCAACAGATTCCAAAGGATTCTCATGGCTCAACTAGCGGAACAACCGGCAACCACACCGCCGCGGATCGGCAAGCAGGGCGACCCCTGCGTGATGGTGATCTTCGGTGCGGCCGGCGATCTGACGGGACGCATGCTGATCCCCGCGCTCTACAACCTGGCGCAGGCCGGTCTGCTTTCCCCTGATTTCGCCGTCGTAGGCGTGGCGCGCGCCCAATTGTCGAACGACGACTTCAAGAAGAGAGTTCGTGACGAGGTCGAGCGTTATTGTGGGAACTGCATCGAAAACAAACTCTGGGAGTGGTTCGAAAACCGCTTCTACTATCTACCGGGCAACTTCGGCGACGATGCGCTCTATCCGCAGCTCAAGGATCTTCTGGCCAAGATAGATCAGGACCACTCCACCCATCAGAACTTCTTCTATTACCTCGCCACTGCCCCCAGTTTCTTTGGACCGATCGTCGAAAAGCTCGCCGCCGCGGGATTGATGGAACAGGCGAACAATCACTGGCGACGTGTCATCATCGAAAAACCGTTCGGACACGATCTGGAATCAGCCAAGACGCTGAACCAACAACTGCTCAAGGTAGCGGAAGAAACGCAGATCTACCGCATCGACCACTATCTCGGCAAAGAAACCGTGCAGAATATCCTGGCCTTCCGTTTCGCCAACGGTATCTTCGAGCCAGTCTGGAACCGCCGCTATATTGATCACGTGCAGATCTCCGTGGCCGAGACCGTCGGCGTGGAAGGGCGCGGAAGCTACTTCGATCAGGCCGGTTCGATGCGTGACATGGTGCCCAACCACATCATGCAGCTCATTTCGCTCACCGCCATGGAGCCGCCGATTTCCTTCGACGCCAACGCAGTGCGCGATGAGCAGGCGAAGATTCTGCACGCCATCCAGCCCTTGAGCGACGAAGAGGTGCTGAGCCGCACCGTGCGCGGCCAGTACGGCGACGGAACGGAGGAAGGAACCCGGGTCACGGCTTACCGCTCGGAGCCTGACGTTCCTGCCGATTCGCGCACGGAAACCTTCGTCGCCATGAAACTGCTGATTGACAACTGGCGCTGGGCCGATGTCCCCTTCTACCTGCGTACGGGAAAGCGGATGCCGGTGCGCAACACCCACATCGTGATACAGTTCAGACAGGCGCCGTTCGTGCTGTTCCGCGACACGCCGGTCGGGCACCTCATGCCGAACCAGTTGGTACTGCACATTCAGCCCGAAGAAGGTATCTCGCTGCAATTCGCGGCAAAAGTTCCCGGCCCGGTCATGCGCCTGGGCACGGTGGACATGAACTTCGAGTATCAGGAATACTTTGGCAAGCAGCCCAGCACCGGCTATGAGCGATTGCTGCATGACTGCATGATTGGCGATCAGACGCTGTTCCAGCGGGCGGATATGGTGGAGGCGGGTTGGTCGGTGGTCAACCCGATCCTGGATATCTGGAAAGCGCTGCCTCCCCGCAACTTCCCCAACTACGCTTCTGGCACCTGGGGACCGAAGGAGGCCGACGATCTGCTCGAACGCGACGGCCGCCGTTGGAGGAACTTCGAAAAATGATCCTAGCCGGCGATATTGGTGGGACCAATGCCAGGCTGGCTTATTTTCAATCCCAGAATGGTCATCTTGATCTAGTATCCGAACGTGTCTTCCCCAGCCGGGAGCACAGCGAACTGGGCGAGATTGTCGTTCAGTTCCTGGACGAGTCCGGCCCTCGCCCGGACGTAGCCTGCTTTGGCATCGCGGGACCAGTACAAAACGGTCGCGTCGAGACCTCCAATCTGCCGTGGGTGATTGAGCAATCGAGCCTGGCCAAGCAGATTCGCCTTCCGGCCACGTTGCTGATCAATGACCTCGAAGCCATCGCCTGGGGCATCGGCGGG
>Ga0209517_10005605_pt1 | contig 15939 bp, 9 predicted proteins | sample PeaSoiMetSII2010_FD_187695 | JGI IMG/M metagenome (GOLD analysis project Ga0209517, IMG submission 187695) | Peat soil microbial communities from Weissenstadt, Germany - SII-2010 (SPAdes) (version 2) | ecosystem: Environmental > Terrestrial > Soil > Wetlands > Peat | place: Germany: Weissenstadt... | reverse complement strand
CGCCTGGTCACCCACTCTGAACCGACCGGAAGAAGAAAGAGAGCCAGTCCGGCGGCGCATACAGCCCAAAGTTGGCAGTCATTCGGAATTTTAATGGTATCGTTTCCAATTCCTTATTCATAGGGGTATAATTCGCGGAGACGTTTCGACGGTGGCGCACGGGCGCCGAATCAAAAACACCGCCGTTCGCGAAGTAAAGCGGGAGATCTGCAATGAAGAATGTGACAGGTACCGGAGATAGAAGGCGTGCGTTGAGCATCAGCCTGTTGGCCATGGCGCTCTGCATATGTATCGGACTGTTTGGCCGGGCGCTGGCTGTTGCGCAAACCGCGGAGCAGGCGGCGCAGGTCGTCAAATCGCTAGATAGCAATTCCCAGGCGGTGGTCGCCCGGCTGACCGAATTGGACCGGTTGCCGGCGGAGGAATGGCGGTTCCACGCTGGGGATCTGGCACATGGAGAGTCAACGGATCTGGACGACTCGTCATGGCAGGTCGTCAAGGCGGAGGCGCAAGGGTCACAGGAGGCGGAATGGTTCAGACGGTGGATCGAAGTTCCGCAAAGCCTCCATGGCTATGACCTGACCGGCGCGAGGATATGGTTCTCATTCTCGGCCAATGCCAATGGCCCCATGCCGGAAATCATCTATTTCAATGGGCGGCGCGTGGCTCTCGGCGACGATCTTGAACCAATCGTGCTCTTCGACAAGGCCAAGCCCGGCGACAAGGTGCTGGTGGCCGTCAAACTGCTGCACACCGTGGACAAGAAGACCTTCGGCGGAACCGAGCTGAAGATCGATTTCGCTGAGAACCGGCCCAATCCGGAAGATCTGCGCCTGGAGATTCTTTCCGCGGCATTGCTTGTCCCAAGCCTCTCAAAGAATGTCGAGGCTGACACGGCCACCCTGGAGAAGGCTGTGGGCGCAGTAGATCTGGGCGCCCTGGGTGCAAAGGACCAGGGGAAGTTCGACGCCTCGTTGAAGCAGGCCCAGTCCTCTCTTGAAAATCTGAAGCCACTGCTGCAACAGGCGACCCTGCACCTGACCGGCAACTCGCACATTGACGCCGCGTGGCTTTGGCCATGGACCGAGACGGTCGATGTGGTCAAGCGGACCTTTGGCACCGCGTTGCAATTGATGAACGAATACCCCGACTACACTTACACCCAGTCAGCAGCTCAATACAACGCGTGGATCGCGGATAAGTATCCGCAGATGAACGAAGAGATCAAGCGGCGCATCAAGGAAGGGCGCTGGGAGATCGTAGGCGGCATGTGGGTGGAACCGGACTTGAACATGCCCGACGGCGAGGCGCAGGTGCGCTCGATCCTGGTGGGCAAGCGCTGGTTCCAGAAGGAATACGGCGTGGATGTGCGGATCGGCTGGAATCCCGATTCGTTCGGATACACCTGGCAGTTGCCGCAGATCTACAAGAGATCCGGAATTGACTACTTCGTCACTCAAAAGACCGCGTGGAACGACACCAATCAGTTTCCTTTCAAGCTGTTCTGGTGGGAGTCGCCGGACGGCAGCAAGGTGCTGACGTACTTCCCGCATGACTACGCGAACGACAATTTGAACCCGGTACGTCTTTCCAACGATTTGCGCATTGCCCGGGAGCATATTTCCGGTCTGACGGAGATGATGGACCTGTATGGGATCGGCGACCACGGCGGCGGCCCGACCCGGGCGATTCTGGACGAGGGCGTGCACTGGATGCAGCCGGGCAAGGTTGTTCCCAGGATGCAGTTCGGAACCGCGCAGAGTTACTTCACCGGCGTCGAAAGCAAGCTGGCAGCGGACTCGAAGGTATGGGATTACGACTCGATCGCCAAGGGATACCAGGCGCCCGTTTCGCCCGGCGGCGGAAAGGTTGCGATTCCGACCTGGAAGAGCGAACTGTACTTCGAGTATCACCGCGGCGTGATGACCACCCAGGCTAACCACAAGCGCAACATGCGCGACAGCGAAGAGCAGGCGATCAACGCAGAAAAGTTCGCGTCGCTGGCGTGGCTGGCGGGGAAGACTTACCCCGGCGATACACTCACCGATGCGTGGAAGAAGATCACGTTCAATGGCTTCCACGATCTGGCTGCAGGCTCGGGCATCGGAATCATTTACAAAGAGGCGCAGCAGGACTACGACCAGGTGCGCTGGGAAACGAATGAGATATCGGAGCAGTCGATCAAGACGCTATCGGCCGACATCAATACGCAGGCCGCCAGTGGCGTGCCGGTGCTTGTTCTGAATCCTCTGGCCTGGGAACGCTCCGGGCCGGTGACGGTGGATGTGCAGCTGCCGGCGGCAGCCGCCGGCGGTGTATCCGTGCTGGATTCGGCTGGCCGCGTTGTGCCGTCGCAGATACTCAAGAGCGATGCCAAGACCAACAGCTACACACTGCTGATTGAGGCCAATCACGTGCCGTCGCTGGGTTACAAGGTAGTGCACGCTGTTTCGGGCGCGAAGCCGTTTGCAAGCGATTTGAAGGCGGAGGGATTGACGCTGGAAAACTCCGTGCTGAAGGTGGCAGTCGACAAGCAGACAGGCTGCATCACGAGCCTCTACGACAAGAAGACGAACTTCGAGACGCTGGCGACTGGCGCCTGTGGAAACCAGTTGCAAACCTTCAAGGATCTCCCCAAGGACTACGATGCGTGGAACATCGATCCCGGCACACTCGATCATTTCACTTCGATCGACAAGGCCGACTCTGTGGAACTGGTCGAAAAGGGACCGCTGCGGAGCGCAATTCGTGTTACTCGCACCTGGCAGAACTCAAAGCTTGTGCAGGACATCACGCTCGATGCGGGTGCGGATCAAGTGGACGTCGTCAACGACATCGACTGGCATGAGACTCATGTGCTGCTGAAGGCCGCGTTCCCCCTGGCTGCCACCAGCAACAAGGCAACATACGAGGTTCCCTACGGCAGCATTCAGCGGCCGACCACGCGCAACAACAGCTGGGAGCAGGCGCAGTTCGAAGTGCCGGTTTTGCGCTGGGCAGACCTTGGTGATGGAAAGCACGGCTTCAGCCTGCTGAACAACTCCAAGTATGGATACGACGACAAGGACAATGTGCTGCGGATCTCGCTGCTGCGCTCGCCCACGTGGCCCGATCCCGAGGCCGACCGCGGACACCACCATTTCACCTATGCTCTCTACCCGCATGGCGGCGACTGGAAGCAGGCGTTGACCGTGCGGCACGGCTACGAATATAACTACCGCCTCCAGGCGTCGCAGGTGCAAGCGCACACCGGCAGCCTTCCGGCTGAGTACGCGTATGTAACCGTGAAGCCCGAAAACGTAGTTCTCACAGCTCTCAAGAAAGCCGAGGACGCCGACGGGTTGATCTTCCGGGTGTATGAATGGGCAGGTAAGTCGGGGGATGTGGAAATCCATGTTCCCAAAGGCGCAACGGAAGCTACCGTCACGAACCTGATGGAGAGGCCTGAAGGCGCAGCGCTGAAGATTGTAGACGGGACAGTGACGGCGCCCATTCATCCCTACGAGATTCTGACCGTGCGCGTAGGATATCCCGCGAAGCAGTAGTTCAAGTGCAGGGACTCAGGCTGCCCCTGCTTTTCCTTCCGGCGCCCGGATTCAATCCGGGCGCCGTACCTTTCTGGATTCAGGCAACCGGCGGAGCACAGCCGCAGGAACTGCGCTGTATGAGGCATGTCTTCAGTTTGATCTGGCGAGCCTGTTTGGACGAATCCGGCGAATCGGTCCCGCGCTGATCGAACAACTTCTCGAAGAGAATCTCCGCGGCCCGGCGCCCGATCTCTTCAACCGGCTGCTGGATAACGCTGATAGATGGCCGAACCGTTGAAGCAAGCTCAAAGTCATCAAAGCCCAGCAAGGCGAGGGATTGGGGCACGGCGATGTTGAACTTTTGCAATGCCTCGAAGGCATAGATCGTGGTGCTGTTCTTGAGCGCAAAAATAGCATCCGGCGGATGCTGTTCGTCCAGCAGGCTCTTGATGGCGTATTCGGCGGACTTGTAGTCCTTGACTGAAGTTTCCAGGATGAAGGGCAGATTCGCGGATTCAACAGCCTTGCGGTATCCATTGATCCGTTCACGAATGGTGTACAACGTGCTTTCACCGGTTAGACAAACGATCCGCTTGTAACCGTGATCGATCAGATGCTGGGTAGCTGTCATCGCGCCCTTGAAGTTGTCGGCCACGACAGAGGTGATCGACGAATTGGCGACGGGGCGGTCGATGGCCACAACCGGTATGGCTACCCGATCAAGCAGGTCCCGCAAAGCATGACTCTGCGAGTCGGCAGGCACAATGATCAGCCCGTCCACTCGATGGCGTATGAGAACTTTCAGATTGTCGAGTTCAGTGCGTGAATCGTTGGCCGTTACAGTCACGATCAGGAGCGAGTCATTCGTGCGCGCGATAGCTTGCACGGCTTCCGCGCAACTGGAAAAAAACGGGTCCGCGATGCTCGGGATAACCAGGCCAATCGTTTTGGTGCGATGACCTTTGAGGGTTCGTGCCGCCTCATTGGGCATGTAGCCGAGTGTTTCAATCACCCGCCGCACATGGGCCAGTGTCTTTGGACTCACGCGATCGCCACCGTTAATGACTCGGGAGACGGTAGTGGTGCCAACGCCCGCTTTCCGAGCAACCTGGCTGAGAGTTGGATGCGTACTATTCTTCGCCATTGGATTGCGGCTCAGGTCTGGATACGGCGCCGTATAACAAGTCTATGCTCCCTGGCGTGGAAAGTTAAGGCCACTCTCAAAGATTTTCGCCTTCAGCAGATCAAACGTATGTCTGGAATGCTTTCAGGGAAAGCCTTGTCCCAAGATGGGCTGCCGGCAATGTGCAGTAACGGGCTTTAGCGGGCATGTTATAGCTTGAGTGCCAGGAGGATTCGTCACTTTCTACTCCGCTTCTTGCCCTGCGTCTCATTTCATCATTGCTCCGTTCGGTCCAGCAAGTTAGCCGCAATTTACCATGAATCTTAAAGTTGCCTGACAAACCGAGACACCGGGAACGTCCAACTCCGCTGATGATGTTTTTGTGGTCGTAAGCCTGCGATCGGCGACTAATCCTTTGCCGGACCCCCGCGAAAGAGATGGTTCCTGCTTTGCCTGCAATCGGGCCCTCAGGTTTGCATGCTCCGCACCGATTTTTTCCTTGACCCGCCACGTTCGACATGAGCGCACGCTGGGGAAGGGGCTTCATTCCGTCATGTCGGCACGGCGCGGCTGTCCGGACAGGTGCTTTGTCTGTCAGAAAGTGCCCTCCCGGAGAGCCTCGGGCGGGCAAAGGACCTGCAATCGAATCAATCCTTCGTTGGATTGCCTTGATTTCCCTGGCATGTTATCCGGCTTCAGGGCAGCCATGATTCAAGTTGGCGCAAAATCGGTTTGTGATATTGCCATGCATGTGGTATCGTTTCCATTTACCGCAATTGGCGGTTTGAGAATACAAACGTTGCTGCTTTGCCTCAGACATCTGTTCGCCCCGATTCCCCGTGCAAAGCAACGTCATGGTGGATTCTTGATCGCATCCAAACAGGTACGGTGATCTGAGATGGCCCCGGAAAATTCGTTAGTCTTCACCATCGGCATCGATTTTGGCGGAACCAATCTGAGGATTGCGGCATATACGCCCGATTTCGGCGTCTTGCAATCCATCGGATTGCCGACACGTCTTCACGCAGGTCCTCATGCGGTCGTCGATGATATGTGTGGCGCCATTCTCAAATTGCTTGGCCAATACTCGGGAACCCACCAGCTCGCAGGGATTGGCGTGGGATCGCCTGGACCGCTCGAACTGCCCGCCGGCCGTCTTCATCATCCACCCAACCTTCCTGGATGGGATGGGTTTCACCTGCTTGCCGAAATGGAAAAGCGCTTGCGCATGCCGATCGCAATTGAGAGCGACGCCAACGTGGCAGTGCTGGCGGAATATGCACTCGGATTGGGAAAGCAACTGGGCGTTGAATCTCTGTGCATGTTGACTCTAGGGACGGGCGTGGGGAATGGAATCATTCTGGATGGAAAACTCTGGCACGGCGCAACCGGCATGGGCGGGGAAGCCGGCCATATGACGATTTATCCCGATGGTCCTGTCTGCGGATGCGGCAATAAAGGCTGTTTGGAAGTGTGCGCTTCCGCGACTGCTGTTGCGAATGCAGCGGAGCAGATGATCGGGGCCGGCAAAGCTCATGGGCTGGCTCGACTGAAGGACGGCCGCTCTGCCTTAACAGCCCTCGATCTTGCCCAAGCGGCCCGCCAGGGTGACCCAGATGCCCTGAGCATTTATACACAGACCGGGCAAGCCCTCGGAATCGGATTAGCCGGCCTGATCAATATTCTCAACCTGCCGCTCTATGTGGTAGGGGGAGGAGTCGCCGATTCCTGGGATCTCCTGGCGCCGTCACTGTTCGACGAGCTGGAACGGCGCAGTTATGTCTACGCGCTTACAGCCCCGGGTAAACCTGCATCGAGTGGAATGCCCGGTGGAGGAACTCGCGTGCTGCCTGCAAAATTGGGACCAGACGCCGGCCTCCTGGGTGCGTGCATTCTTCCGCTGCACTTGTCGGGAGCCAGGCTGCCAAACTCCAGCGTATCCAACAAGGATGGCGAATGAATGCGTTGGGGCGCACCCGTGTCTCCAGGTCCGTTGCAGAAGTAAAAAAGGGTCGCGAACGGAGGCAACCGGAGGGTATATTGGTTCGGTGTCGCAAAAGCAAAATCGAGACTTCCAATGGGAGCAGGGATAAGACCTGCAGATCTGTTGCCGCAGGCTGACAATTGGGCGCGGGACGTAGCTCAATCGCACGCCGGCGTCGTCGCTGGAGAGTGCGAATGCCGAATCTGAACGCGCCGAGGAAGGTTTACGACGCCTGCATCATCGGCTCCGGCGCTGGGGGCGGGACGGCCGCCAAGGTGCTCGCCGAGGGCGGGCTGAACGTGGTGATGCTCGAAGCGGGACCGCGGCTCAATCCCGAAACGGACTTCAAAGAGCACGTGTGGCCCTACGAACTGGCCCATCGCGGCGCGGATGTCGGAGCCAAAGGGCGGCAGCAGTTCAACGATGAGTTCCTGGCGCCCAATGGTTTCTGGGACATCGACGGCGAGCCGTATACAACCGCGCCGGGCTCCACGTTTCGCTGGTTCCGGTCGCGGATTGAAGGCGGCCGCACGAACCATTGGGGGCGCATCGCGCTGCGCTTCGGCCAGGCGGATTTCAAAGCCCGCTCTCGCGACGGCATGGGAGACGACTGGCCGATCACCTACGAAGAGCTTGCGCCTTACTACGACAAGGTTGAATCGTACATCGGCGTGTTCGGGTCGAAAGAAAATGTCCCCAACTCTCCCGACGGTGTGTTCCTGCCGCCGCCACGGCCGCGCTGCACTGAGCAGCTAATCAAAAAGGCCTGCGACAAGCTGCATATCACCTGCATCCCTTCGCGGCTGGCGATTCTGACCCAGCCGTTGAATGGCCGCCCCGCCTGCCACTACTGCGCGCAATGCGGCCGCGGGTGCATCAGCGCCTCCAACTTCAGTTCCAGCCAGGTGATGATTCCGCCGGCCCAGGCCACAGGCCGTTTCACCATGATCGCCAACGCCATGGCCCGCGAGATTATTGTCGGCAAGACCGGAAAAGTGGAGGCCGTCTCGTACATCGACAAGGCGACGCGCAGCGAACACCAGGTGTACGCCAAAGCCTGCGTGGTGGCGGCCAGTGCCTGCGAATCCGCGCGCCTGCTGCTCAATTCGCGCTCACCGAGCTTTCCCAATGGTCTGGCAAATTCCTCAGGCGTTGTCGGGCGCTATCTCACCGACTCGGTCGGCAGCGACCTGGCCGGTCACTTCCCCCAGCTCGAAGGCATGCCCGCGCATAACCATGACGGCGTGGGCGGCATGCACATGTACATGCCCTGGTGGCTGTTCGGAAAGAAGAACGATTTTTTGCGCGGCTATCACATCGAGTTCGGGGGCGGGCGCGACATGCCCGGCGTGGGCGGCTTCGACGGCGTGTGCGCAGAGCATGAGGGTTATGGAACCGCGCTGAAGCAGAAGTGCCGCAGCTCTTACGGCACATATATCGGATTCGCCGGCCGTGGCGAGATGATCCCCAATGAAAAGAGCTACTGCGAGCTTGACCCCAACGTGGTGGACCAATGGGGCATTCCCGTGCTGCGGTTCCATTGGCAGTGGGGCGAGAACGAGATGAGGATGGCCGCGCATATGCAGGAGACCTTCCGCTCCATCGTCGAGGCCGCGGGAGGGACTGTGGTCGGCGGCGTTCGGCGCAAGAGCCAATCGGCGAGCATATCGGAGGGCGGCGCCATCATCCACGAATTGGGCACGGTGCGCATGGGGAACGATGCGAAGACGTCGGCGCTGAACAGCCATTGCCAGGCGCATGAAGTCAAAAACCTGTTTGTTGCCGACGCCGCTCCGTTTGTGACCAATCCTGACAAGAATCCGACGCTGACCATCATGGCGCTTTCATGGAGAACCGCAGAATACCTGCTCGATCAAGCCAGGAAGGGAGAGCTTTCGTGAGCACAATGAAGGAGGCCAGCGTTTCGCGGAGGAGCGTATTGAGATCGCTGAGCATGGGCGCCGTAGCAGGCTCGGTTCTGCGCGCCATCCCGCTGGATGCCGCCGCATACGCCCACAGCCTGATCCAGGCTGAAAAGGCCGATAAACCAAGCGGCTACGCGCCGAAGTTCTTCCTGCCGCACCAGTACAAAACCTTGCAGACGCTGTGCGAGACCATTCTTCCCGCGGACGCGGATTCCGGCGGCGCCATTGACGCCGGCGCTCCGGAATTCATCGATCTGCTTACCAGCGAGAATCCGCGATTCCAATTGAAGCTGGGCGGCGGCCTCATGTGGCTTGACTCCACCTGCGCCGACCGGTACGGCAACGCGTATCTGGACTGCACGCTGCAACAGCAGAAGGAGATGCTCGACCTCATCGCCTATCGCAAGAGCGCTGCACTAGACCACGATCTGACGCACGGCATCGAGTTCTTCTCGCTGTTACGCAATCTGACCTCGGACGGCTTTTTCACCAGCAAGATCGGAATCGCCTATCTGGGCTACGTCGGTAACGCGTTTTTGCTGGAGTTCCCCGGATGCCCGCCGGTGCCAGGCGTATAGCTTGCGAGTGCGGCCTGCCCCCGTTGAGACGCCGGCGTAATTCTTCGCCATTCAAAAATTGAGGGGCTTATCAGAAATGATCGCGTGTCTTCGGACTTTGGCAGCTTCCAAAAAACTGAAGGCCGCGCACGTTGTGGTTCTCTCAATCGTCGCATCCGGTTCACTGGCAACGGCTCAGACCCCAGCGAGCCCAGACACACCGGCCAGCACATACAAGGCGAATTGCGCGATCTGCCACGGCGACGATGGCTCAGGATCAGCGATCGGGGCTCGCCTTCACGTCAAGGATTTGCGCAGTAAGGAAGTCCAGGACAAATCAGCAAGTGAGTTGGAGCAGACCGTCCGTGCCGGGACGGGCAATATGCCCGCATTTGGATCTCGCCTGGACGGCGAACAGATTCAGAAGTTGATCGAGCTTATCCGGCAGAAGACACAAAAACTGCCGTGACTGGAGAAGTTGCTCCCGCCTGCCGCGTCAGCCTCTACTTCCTCTCCGCCGCGAAGGCATCGGCTTCCCGGTCCAGTTGCGCGGGCGAGGGGGCGCTGGAGTCAATGACTACCCGATAGCGGAAGGTTGCCGACTCACCTTTTTTGAGGGTGAAGTTGAATGCGGGCTGTTTGGGGTCGAAGGTTGTTCGGCCAAGCGGATTGGCGGCAAATAATCCATAGCCGCGGGCATGCCAGTAGGTTGGATAGCCGGGGTTGCCCGGATGGTCGAGGATGGCTATTTCGACCGTATGGTTACCGGTGCGGCCGGTGAGAGCGCACCAGCGACCGCGGGTTCCCCATGCGGCCGCGCCCTGAGCGCCCTCACTGGTGAGATAGGATCCGGTGGCGAGGTTTGGAGCGCCGGACTCAACAGGCGCGGCATCGACCTGGGTTGGGTTTCCATGAGCGTCCATGAAGACGCCACCTTTTTCTTCGGGAGACTCAAGCCAGCGGGCAATCCGCAAGCCGAGCAAGCCCTCCTTGTCGTCATGGAAAACAGCGCGGTCCAGAGCCGTGAGGGTGACCGCAAGATCGATGACCCGGACGTGGGGGCGGCGCGCAAATGTGTAGTGCGTGATTTGCCCCAGAATCTGCTTGCTCTCTCCGGTGACCCAGACCGACTCGACGACCAGTTCGCCTTGGTCGGGTCCGCTTTTGGTGGATACCACCCGGGAATGAAGGATGGTTCCCATCTTGCCGCGTTCTTCCGGCTTGATGGCATCGGAGTTATTCCAGAAATCGAAGCCGTTGACGTCTCCGTAGTTGAACCAGAGGCCGGCGTGATGCGGGTGGTCGACTCGCTCGCCGGGGCGCGGCTCGAGGGGGTAACCGCGGGTGACCGTGATGCCGTCGTCGTCAACCAGCGGATAGAGAACGGGCTTCTTCAACGAAGTGGGCCAGATATAGGAGGTGAAGGGTTTGCCGTCGATGGTGATGTCGACTCGCCGATGGGCCTCATCCGCGACAACCGACACACCCTTGCCGGGCGTTTGAGCAAAGGCTGCTGCCGCGAGGCTGAATCCCGCGGCAAGAAGGGCCAGCACGACTAGCTTATTCATACACCTTCCCTCCTGCGATCACCTGCTGCGTCTTGTCGTTGAAGGTCACTTTCTCACCGGTCTGGATTGCGGCAATGTTCATGCAGAGAGCGACCGAGTGGTTGTAGCCGGCTTCAATTGAGGCGTTGGGCGTCTTGCGCGAGCGCACACATTCCATCCAGTTGCGCATGTTGGCCGAAGTCTCGGGGTCGCCTCCCGTATCGGCCGCGTTGGAGACACTTTCGGCATGGTCGACAAGCGGAAAGCTGGGCAGCAGGTTGGCCTTCATGCCCATGGCCGCTGCCTCGCGGGCCTCGAGGCCGCCGTCCGGAGTAACCCGCTGCTTGTCCATATCGATCATGCCGCCGTTGGAGTAGTAGAGCTCCTTCACGCCCCCGGCGGAGTTGGTGAACCGCGACGAGTACTGCACCTGGAAGCCCTTGCTCGGGTCGTCGAGCGGGCCGTAGTCAAAGACAGCAGTCATGGTGTCCCAGTTCTGCCGTCCATCCTTCCACAGATAGATTCCGCCGTTGGCCACCACGCTGCGCGGATGCGGCAGCCCGGTGAACCAGTGAACGGTGTCGATCTGGTGAACCAGCCACTGGTCGGGAATGCCTGACGAATAGGGCCAGAAGAGGCGAAACTCGAGGTACTTCCGTGCATCGAACGGCTCATACGGGCGGTTGAGCAAATAGCGCTTCCAGTCTGTGTCCTGCTCCTTCAAGAGCAGGACCACATCGGGCCGGCGCCAGCGCCCGGGCTGGTTCACATTCCAGGTCATCTCGACCATGACGATTTCGCCAAACTTGCCGGACTGGATGTATTCAGCGGCCTTCTGATAACTGGGAGTGCTGCGGCGCTGGGTGCCAACCTGCACAATTCTGCCTGTTTGTTTGACTGCGGCAAGAAACTGGCGTGCGTCTGCCATGGTGTGGGCGGTGGGCTTCTCGACATAGGCATCGCGCCCGGCGTTCACGGCTTCCACGCCGTGCAGGGCGTGCTGGAAATCCGCGGTGGCGACAAGAACCGCATCGATGTCTTTGCGGGCGTACAACTCGTCGTTGTTGCGCAAGGCGGCGATGGGATTCCCGCTGAGCTTCTGGATATAGGCAGCGCCTTCTTCGCGACGCCGATTCCAGAGATCGGAGACCGCGACCAACTCGAAGTTCAGCTCTTTAGCATGCTCCTGAAATGCAGAAATCAATGAGCCCTTCATGCGGTCGCCGCAGCCAATGACGCCGACTCTGACGCGGTCGTTGGCGCCCAGGATGCTGGCATAGCTCAACCGACTGAACGAAGCTGCGCCCGCGGCCAGCGCCGCACCGCCCAGCTTCAAAAACTCCCTGCGATCCTTCCCCTTGAACGCCATACCTTGATCCACCCTTATGCAATTGCCGGATGCTACACAACGATTTAAAGAGCAGGCCGATTCACTTCGCACCTACTTGGTATTTGCCAGTCTTTCTGCGACGGGTTCGCCCCCCGCGCGCAAGATCCCGGGGACATTGAAATGCTGCAGATAGTCCGCATTCGACGCCAGCCTAGGCACATTCTCCAGGTGCAGCGAAACTGGAATTGGGCTGACGGCAGCCGCGAAGATGGACCACACCGCTGCGTCCCCTTGAGCGAAAACATCCACCGCGCCGCCGCTCCTGCTCGAGTAGACGACCGCGGTAACAATGTCCTGAACGCGAGCGGCGTCAATGGGAACATTGAACGTCAAGAACTTTGGCCCCCCGGCCGCGGCATCAGCTCGCGCTTCATCGTCGGCGTCGCCGGCCAACTCCGGTGTGAATCCCGCTGCGACATCTCCATTCCGCGGCGCCTTCGCGGCTCCCGTCTGAAAGACATCGAGAAGCAGGATGGGCCTTCCTTCCTTTCGCAGGCGGCCAGCAATCGCGGTTTCCAGTGCCGCGGCTGAACCGTTCGGATCCACCATGATCGCGGTCCGGCCGGAGCCTGGGATCCAGATGCCAGGCACACGATCGTTTCTCGAAGGGCGGCTGAGGACGGTGGATCGGCCATCGATGTCGGCGATCACGTTCTGCGGAACCTCGACTGCTAGTGTCTGCTTCAACCGATCGCGCAGGAACGCGACATCCTGAATGTGGCTGTTCTGCGCCTGCGCACTAACCTCCCAGGCACGAAACAGGCTCTCCAGGTCGCGAGCGTCTGCGGGCAGCACGCGGCGAGAGAGCGCCAGCATCTCCTGCAGCATCGGGATGGAGATGTCGTGTTCGGTGAGTTCCCGGCTGTCGCTCAGGCCGGGATTCTGCCTGGCGAAAAAGCGGTAAACGGCCTCGCGGCTGAGTTCGTTGAAGTTGTGCACCTGATCGATCTGGATCACTTCGACCTGATCGCTTTTTCCGTAGAGATCGTAAATCTTCCGGATCGCGGGGAACTCCTCCTTCGGGACGTTGTGAGTCCAATCTCCCGTCGCGGAAACAAGCAACATCGGTTTGGGTGCAAACAAGGCGGCAATCTCAACGTTGCTGGTATTGATTCGCAACCCGGGGGCATTCTCGCACAGGTCGCCGCCCTGCATTATCGCCGACACCATGTTGACAGGGGAGGCAAACTGGACACGATCGTCCACAGCCGCCAGCAGAAAAGTCTGTGTGCCGCCTCCCGAAGCCCCCGCTATCCCCAGTCGCGTCGCATCCACGTCGTCCAGCGATGCCAGAAAGTCGAGCGAGCGGATGGAATTCCAGAGTTGCAGGCCCAGCGGACCGAAAGACCAAAGCCGCTGCTCGGCACTGCCAAATCGATGAGGCAGTTGAATGGTGTCTGTGTACCCCACCATGTCGTACGCAAAGACGACATATCCCTGGCGCGCGAGGCTGATGCCGAAGGAAGGTCCAGAGTAGAGAGGCTCGTTCTCAAGGCGGCCATACGGCCAATGTCCATGCGGGTTGAGGATACCCGGATGCTTGGCTCTGCCATTGCGTGGCCGATAGAGATTGCCCCCGAGATAGAATCCCGGCAGTGTCTCGATCAACACTTTCTCGATGCTGTAGTCCTTCTCCTCGATCTTCCCGAAGATTTGCGCGTGAAGCGGGGTCTTTTCCGGCATGGGCGAAAGTCCTGCTGAAACCAGGATCTGATTGCGGAGGAACGTCCTGCGTTGCTCCCATGCTTTTAAATTGGTAAAGTCTGGCAGAGGCAGGTGAGTTTCGGTAGTCCGGATGTCGGTATTGCGGGCGTCCTCTGCCGGTGCATGCGTGCTCGGCTGTTGAGCCGAGAGACTCTGGTTATTTGCCGCACTCGCCGCGAAGAGGAAAGTGATCCAGATACCCGTTCTAATGAGCCTTTCGACATGCTTGCGCGCATCATCCATAGGCAACCACACCCACTCAGTCCAATACCCCTGTGCACAATGAACGGAGCCCCTGCAACGACCATAAGACTACATGAAGAACGCATATGCGCACCAAGTCCAATTTTCCGTTGACTTCAATGAGGTGCTGAGACACGCAATCGCCTCCAGGCGATCGTGGCCGCACCTGCGATTCGAGTTGCCCGACGGCCATTCGGACTTGGGTTTTCGGAATGGGAAGCAATCGGCGCCAGGAGAGATTGCGCGAATCGATTCCGTCCGGCGTTTTACCCGACCATGCGTCCTGCCGAGGACTTTACGAGTGGTCGCAGCGGACGCGCAGAGGGGCGTATACTGGCGTGTCTTTTGAATTCGAGTGAATACTTCGAGTTATTCTCAACGGCTGCAACCAGATCCAGCTCGCAGGATCCTTCACCGGAGGCAAAAATGAAAACCTTATCACGTCGCGATCTGTTGAAGACCAGCCTGCTGGCGCCGGCAGTAGCGGCGGCCCAGGGAATGAGTCCGATTGGCGCCGCGATTCAAATTGCCGGAGAAGCGTCTGTTCCGGCCTCCACAAGCACTCGACGCGAATCAACAACTCCAGGCGCCGGACGCGAACGCCTGCTGCTCGATTTCGGCTGGCGCTTCCACTTTGGGAATGCCTATGACCCGGCCAAAGACTTTGCATTCGGGAGTGGAAGGACCGGCAATTTCCAGAAGACGGGAAACTTCCTTCCTGCCGGCTCCGTTACGTTCGATGACAGCGATTGGAAAGCTCTGGATCTGCCCCACGATTGGGCCGTGGAACTGCCTTTCGAAAACGACCCCTCGCTTGCCAGCAAAGGGTTCTACCCGTTGGGACGGAACTACCCGGCCACGAGTGTCGGCTGGTATCGCCGCGTCTTCGAACTTTCCGCCGCGGTCGCGGACAAACGGATCACCCTTGAGTTCGATGGCGCTTACCGGGAGACGATGGTGGTCTTCAACGGCTTCTATATCGGCCGGCACAGCGGCGGATACGATCCGTTCAGTTTCGATGTGACCGACTTTGCGACTCCGGGCGGGAGGAATGTCCTCCTGGTTCGCGTGGATGCCACCTCGAGCGATGGCTGGTTTTACGAAGGAGCTGGAATTTACCGGCACGTCTGGCTGGTGAAGACAGACCCGGTTCATGTGAAGCAATGGGGCACGTTCGTGTCCGCCCAAGTCCGGCCCGACGAAGCTTCCCTCTCCATCCGCACGGAGGTGGATAACCACGGCAAAGGAGCACAGAATGTGCGGGTTGCCTCGACCGTTGTTGATCCCTCCGGCAAAGAGGTGGGGAAAGGGGCGGCAGCGCTGGTGTCCATCCCGGAAGGGGGAGAGCAGACCTTTGAACAAAAGATAGTGGTGAATCGGCCGCAGCTCTGGTCCCAGGAGGAGAGAAACCTTTACAAGCTGGTGACGGAGGTGAGAGCGGGCGGCGAGATCGTCGATCGCTACGAGACTCCGTTTGGCATTCGCACGTTGAAGTTCGACGCGGAGAAGGGCTTCTTTTTGAACGGCAAGTCAGTCAAGCTAAAAGGAACCTGCAATCACCAGGACCACGCGGGGGTGGGTGCGGCTCTGCCTGATGCTGTGCAGTACTACCGCGTAAGGAAGCTTCAGGAGATGGGTTGTAACTCCTTGCGCACGTCGCATAACCCGCCCACACCAGAACTGCTCGACGCCTGTGACGAGATGGGGATGCTGGTGTTCGATGAGACGCGCATGATGTCTTCGAATCCAGAAGGCCTGAGCCAGTTCGAAAATCTTGTCCGGCGCGATCGCAATCATCCCAGCGTCTTCATGTGGTCCATGGGAAATGAGGAAGGCCAGGCAAACACCGAGAAGGGCTTGCGTATTCTGACCGCGATGAAAGAGGTTGCGACCCAGAACGATGGTTCACGGCCGGTGTCGATTGCACCCATCCGGGCCA
>Ga0209517_10005604_pt1 | contig 15943 bp, 18 predicted proteins | sample PeaSoiMetSII2010_FD_187695 | JGI IMG/M metagenome (GOLD analysis project Ga0209517, IMG submission 187695) | Peat soil microbial communities from Weissenstadt, Germany - SII-2010 (SPAdes) (version 2) | ecosystem: Environmental > Terrestrial > Soil > Wetlands > Peat | place: Germany... | reverse complement strand
TGGGATCGTTGAAGTCGAACGGTGAGGAGGGAGAGGCGAATTCGATTAAAGCGGTCCCCAGTTCCGTCTTGCTTAGACGGTTCAGCACGAAATCTAACGCCGCACGTAATGTCCCAAACTGGCGCGAGCTGCCTCCCCACTTAAACCCACGGGTGGGAACATCGACATCCGCCCACCAAGAAACGCTTGCAGACTGGCTAAGGTCAATACCTTCCAAAACTGATCCTAATTGTTTAGGTCGTTCTTTGCTATGCATGGTCAAAACTCCATATTGTTTAATTCAACGTAACAACCGTTGGACCGATTCCCAATATTAGGGAAGGAAATTCTTTTCCGGTCGGCTGATCCGCCAATTGGCGGACCAAAGCAGCGGCAGACCGCCGCAGGGCTAAATAGGCAAAACGCCTCTCCAAGACCCCCTGTAGAGCGCTCCTCCAGGAGGCGGTTGCGCTACGATCCCGACAGGAGTTCCTGTACCCGGAAACACTGTGGGAGAACGTGATGTTCACGCTCAAGATTGACACCGGCAACGCCTGCAAGGATGCCAGCGAACTCCGTGCCCTGGCCGACCATTTGCGCTCGGCAGCCTCGGCCCTGGAGTCCGGGCAAACCGAAGGCACGCTGCGCGACGCCGGCGGGCGCAGTGTGGGCTCCTGGTCAGCTATCAAACCGCGTCCGTTCTGGTGGCTGAATTGGACGCCGATCCTTTGGGTGATCGGCATCGGGTTCCTCTACGTGATGGTGGCCGCCTTGGCGTTCCCGATAGCGCTGCTGTTCGGGCATGGGTATGCGGTCGCTTTCATCCTTGGCCTTCTCGTCTGGTCCGTAGGCCATGCCTTGTTTGCGTGGACGAGCTGACAACCAAAGGAGGGACTCAAATGACCACCATTGAGATAGCCGACCGCATCGACGCCGTTCGCCGCAAGCTTGCCGTGTTGGCGCTGGCAACCCAAGGCTTGCGGAGGTCGCCCCAGGACGCCGACAGCGTGGCGACCATGCTGTTTGAGCTTGGTGATGAGCTGCACGACCTCAGAGAACATATCCACCTAGAGCCCACACAGGCAGCGGCGTGAGACTGACCATTCAGCCGAGGGAAGACAGCATGAAAGATTACGAGAAAGACTACGAAAACCACCATTGCGCTAATTGCGGCGCCCCATGCGGCGGCATCCGTGACGGCTGGGCCGGCAACGATGGCAATATGCGCACCTTCAAGGTGAAATGGCGTGACGAGCTTAGGCAGCAAGTTCCGCTCTGCGAGAAATGCTTCAAGGCCGAGATGGCGGCGCGAGCGGAAGCAGACGCCGAGGCGCGGCGCCCGCACTTGGTCCCGCCGACCGAATGAGACTCCTCAAGCTCTATCTGGCGCGCCTTCTCCTGTGGCTTGCTCGGCTATTTGAGCGCCCTATGCGGCCCGACAGGCGGCGTGATAGGTTGGGCCTGAGGGATTTAATCCATGGCTAGGCTCGCGCTGGGGGCGGGCGCTGGTCGCCGCGTCGCTGGCCGAGTACCATGGCAGAGAACGATACGAACGTACCCAAGCCAGCCGCCCCATCGTTCTGGGGTATCCCGGTGGACGAGTGGTCCGGGGCTGACGCCATCAAGGCATTGCATGAAACGATCAGCCAGTTCAGGGCTGAGAGCATCAAGCAAACGCGAAAGTTGATCGTCCTGACACGGGTGATCGCGGCTCTGACCGTGGTGATGCTCATAGGCTTAGCAATCCAAATCTATTTGGCCATTCGGTGAATCCAATTGCGGCGACTTTGGCGAGGGAACGACACCGTCGCACGCTATCTTTGCAGTTGGGGGATAAACCGCGATGCCTGAGATACTGAGCGATGCAGATCGAATTTTCATTGCCCAATGGGCGCGGGAGATTATCAAAGCCGTGTTCACCGTCGGTGCGTTGCTCAGCACAATCGTCTGGGGGCCGGCTTTCCTGTCCTACTTGCGGCCTGGTGACCCACTTTTTCCCCCCGCCGCAGTCGCAGCGGTCGTGACATTGAGCTGCATGATGGCGATTTGGAATGCTCACAGGAACATTCGGAGCGCAGAAAAAACTTTGGCCCGATTTCGGGACACACGACGAGACAACGATGAATGAGGTAGTGATTACGAAGCCTACCGCCAGAACGCTCTAGCCCCCGTCAGCTTCGGTTGGCGGGGTTTTTTTGCGTCCTGGCGACATCGCGCTGTCTGCTTACATCGTGCTTACACGGCACCAAAATGAGAGCGCGCCAAGAACCAACTAAGCTGATTTTCTGATTGATTTTCCGTTATTTAAGTGGTGCCGCAGGAGGGATTCGAACCCCCGACCCCCGCATTACGAATGCGATGCTCTACCGACTGAGCTACTGCGGCTCTCTCACGGGCGACTTGCAGCCGGCTTGCAGCCGGCGGCGGAGAAAGTGACTCTTCGGGGCTAGGTTTTCAACTCTTTCCGCCACTTTTGAGGCCTGCGATTTAGTGCTTACGAATGATGTGCTCTACCGACTGAGTTATTGCGGCACGAGCCTAAAAAGACGTGGCTCGGATCGACGAAATTCGAGCCCGTGCTTACTGCCAATGCCCCCGCGTTGCAAGGTTGGGGGCGCGGCCTCTTTGCCTCAGCGGATTTGCGCCGCGCGCAGGCGCTCCAAGGACGCCGGACTCTCGTCGGCATCCGTTGGTGCGATGCCCGGATCGTCTGGAGCATGGGGCGGGACGAAGAGTTCCGGCTTCGGCCTGCCCTGGCCCAGCTCCTGGCGAGGGGTGCCGGCTGGGGCACCGCCTCGTCCGGGCTCCGGCTCGGTCGCCGGCGGCCGAAGGACAGGGCCGTCTCCAGATGGCGCGCTGGATGATGCGGCAGGGGGCAGATCGGGCTGATCCAGGATTTCCGCCGGGCTCGTTGCCGCCGGCTGGGAAGGTTCGGGCGACTCGATTCTTTCTTCGATCAGCAGCGTCGCGTCGCCCCGTCCGATTGCGTCCACTGGGGCCTTCCATTCGAAGGCATCGACGGTACCGCTGACCGGTGAGACCGGCAGCCAGCGGTCGGAGATATAGCCGTCGGCGATCCAGGCACGGTCGCGGGGAGCGCGCACGGCACGTGCGAGCCATTCGCGCTCGCGTCCCTTGTTGCCCTCGCCAGCCTCGATTCGCGCCATCAGCGCGCAGATGCGCGCGGGCGGGCGGTCATCGAGGTAGGGGGCAATCGCGGCTTCGGCCTCCCGCCATTCATGGGCCTCGATCGCGGCCATAGCGGTCGCGATCTGGCCTTCGATGTCGCCGGGGGTCAGGCTCGCAAGATGCCGCACCCGCTTCAACCGCTCGCGCGGGGGCTCCCCAGCCTTGGCGAAGGCATAGACCAGCGCAAGGTCCGGATGCGGGGCGAGCTTCCAGGTCCGGGCAATGAGACGGCTCGCCAGCCGGTTCTCGCCCCTGGACGCAAGGATGCGGCCCGCGATCTCGGCCGCTGGCACGAGCGATGGGGCAAGCCGCAAAGCTTCCGTGGCACGCGCAACCGCCTTCTCCGGGGCGGCCGCCTCCAGGTCGCGGGCTTCGGCGGTGAGCAGCGCGGCGCGACGCCTGAGCGCCACGTTCGTTTCGATATTGCCGTGCTGGCGCGCCACGGCGAGGGTATTGAGCGCACCCGCCCAGTCTCCGGAGCGCGCCTGCATGTCGAACAGGGCGTTGACGCTCCAGCCAAGTTGCGGGTCGCGGCGCACGGCCTGCTCGGCAAGGGCGCGCGCCGCCTCATTGTTGTCGGCGCGCTTCGCTTCCAAGAACAGCCCACGCAAGCCCAGCAGCTCGGTTTCGGGCCGATCGAGCATGGCCTCGAAAGCGCGCCGGGCCGATGCGCGATCCCCCTTGAGCTGGGCCGCCTGGGCTTTGAGCAATGCGGTCAACGGCTCGTTGGGAAGGTTGCGGCGCGCGACGCCCGCATATCTCTGCGAAAGCTGGCGGTCGCCGACGCCGATGGCAAGAAGCCCGCGGGTGAGCGCATCGAAGCCCTGACGGCGCCGGCGTTCTTGGAGATAGGAGGCCATGGCGGCGGGCCGGGTGAGCAAGAAGCGCAACAGCGCCCAAGCCAAGATCAGGGCGGTGACCACGGCAGCGAGGGCGAGGGCGCCGACAAAAGCGCTGGTTTTGACCTCATAGCCGAGCCACTCGATGGTGATCGAGCCAGGCCGGTCGGCGAACCAGGCAAGTCCCAAAGCCGCGGCGATGACGCCAAAGATGAAGAGTAGGACGCGGATCATGGGTTCAAGGCTTCGCTATGCCCGTCGCGCCGCCCATCGACGCGAGCACGGCGCTTTCGAGCTTGCTCAGCGTCTCGTCGGCGGAGATGCGCGCGCCTGCGTCGTCGAGCCAGCTCGCAAAGGCTTCGCGCGAAGGTGACGGGAGCGCCTCGACCGCCTTCACGGCAGCGGCAAGATCGCCCTGCTTGAGTTGCGCCTCGGCGGTGGCCAGCAGGTCACCAGGCTCATCGCCGCTCGACGCGGCGTCGATGCGGCGGATCTGGACCGCAGATTTCGCGCTCGCAATCACGCTGTCGAGGAAAGATTCGTGAGCGGGCGTGGGCGGTGCGAGACTTGCCTCTGCGAGTTTCTGCAGGGACCGGGCGAGCTCGGGAATGGTCGGGAGTCCCGTGTCGGCATGTGCGGGAAGCACGCCGAGGTCACCCGTTTCTGGAGCCAGAGCGCGGATGGCCGCGAGCTCGGTCGCGTAGGGACGCCCCGCGCTCACCGCGTCACGCAGATGGGCGAAGGCGATCGCGGCGGCGCCGGATTTCGCGGTCGCCGCACCCCGGTCGACAGCGCTGGAAAGAGCGGGAAGCGCCGCTTCGAGCTTGCCGATCCGCTGGTCAAGGGCCGCGAGCTCGGGGGCGAGATCGGAGTCGTCCGGAACCAATTTCGCCTCCGCTAGCGCGCCGAGCTTTGCCTTGAGTGCGGCAAGCTCTCCCTGAAGCGCTTCAAGGCCCCCGGTATTTGCGGTCTCCTGCGCGGCAAGCGCCGCATCGATCTTGGTCTGCAGTCGCTGCTCGATTTCGCCTACTTTAGCGTCGAGGGCGGCCGCGTCCGCGACGGAGCCGCCATCCTTGGCGGTTTTGGCGAGAGCATCCAGGGTCGCTTCGAGGCGCGCCACGCGGGAGGTTAAGCCGGAGAGGTCCGGCGGCGCCTCGACGTTGCGCGCCTCGAGGGTCTTGATGCGTGCGTCGAGCAGGCCGAGCGCTTCGGTGTCGCCGGCGGGTGCCGGCGCGGCTTCGAGCTTGTCCAAGCGTCGCTGAAGCGCCGACATGTCTGGCACGGCGGCGGTGCGAATCGGGATCTTGTTCCAAGCAAGCGCCAAGGCCAGGACGCCGACAAGGCCGCCGAGAAGCCCAGCGGCAAGATGGGTCACGAAGCTCTTGAGCTCTGACGGGCTCGTTCGAGGGGGCAGCATCCGAGCACCTGGCTTTGCCTCCGGGGCTCCCAGATCGGCCTCAGGCTCGTTTGCCGCTGGGTCGGCGGTGGCATCGTCGCCGGAGGCGGGCTCGACCGCGACCTCGGTCGCAGTTCCCTCGATGGTCGGGGCCGGCCGCTTGCCCGAACCCTCGTTCTTGTCATGGTCGCTAAAGGACTCTGCCATCACGTGTTACCTTAACTGCTCGGGGTAGATTCACGAGGATGCCGCGTCGGAGTCGATCAGCGCAAGGATATCTTCGTCGCGCGGGCGCAGGGCCACGGACACCCTGGCTTTGAGCGGCTCCACGCCTCGTGCTACCGCCACCGACAGGCAATAGCAACGCAGTCGCGCAACTTGCGTTACCGTCTCGTTCTGAAGGACGAGACGGGTGAAGATCGCCGCCGTGCGGGGCGACATGAGGATAACGCCATCAAGCCTGCCGGACCTGAGCAGCGACAGGGCCTGCTCTGGCAGCTCGGGTGCGGGAACCGCCCTGTAGAGGACCGACTGCCGCAGGCTGAATCCCTCCTTCGCCAAGGCGGATTTGAGGTCGAAGGCGACCGTCTCGCCGGACAGATGCACGAGCGGCCCGGCATCCGGTGAAAACCTTCTTCTTATCAATTCAACGAGGGCAGCTCCCGTCCCTGGACCCGTCACCGCCACGGTAAAGCCAAGCTCGGCGGCGGTGCTGGCCGTGGCTTCGCCCACGGCAATGAGCGGGAGCCGCAAGGCACGGGACAGCTCCGGATGCGAGGCAGCCGCGCGCAGCGCGTTGCGGCTCGTGACGATGAGGGCCCGTGCTCCCTTAAGGTCGAGGGGCACGTCCTCGGCGAACTCGATCGTGAGCAGTGGAGCTAGGACCGGTTCATGGCCCCGGGCAGCGAGCGCCTCCGCTTGCGCTTCGGCATCGGGCTCGGGTCTCGTGACGAGAAGGCGCATCAGCCTAGCTTGGTCCGAAGCTTGCCAGGAAGTTGGGGCCGGCGCGGGCAAGCAGCTCTTGGCCCGCCTCCCGCCCGATCCTTGCCGCATCGATTGGCGCGCCGGTGAGCTCGATCGCGTGCCACTCGGTTCCGTCCGGCTTAAGGACCAGGCCGCGAAAGCGCAAACCGGCATCCGCGATCTCGGCGTGCCCTGCGATCGGCGTCCTGCACGATCCGTCGAGCTCGGCCAGGAACGCCCGCTCGCAGGCAACAGCCGTCGCCGAGGCCTGATCATTGAGCGCCTGCAAGAACCCGCGCGTCTCGGCATCGTTGCCGCGGCAGGCGACGCCGATCGCCCCTTGCGCAACGGCCGGCAGCATCTCCTCCGTCGAAAGCACCGAAGTGACGTGACCGGCGAGGCCCAGCCTTTCGAGTCCCGCAAGCGCGAGAAGCGTGGCGTCGGCGGAGCCCCGCTCAAGTTTCGCGAGCCGCGTCTCGACATTGCCGCGGAAGTCGATGACCTCAAGGTCCGGGCGCAGGCGCCGGACCTGCGCTTGGCGCCGCAGCGACGAGCTGCCGACGACCGCCCCCCGCGGCAACGCCGCAAGCGACTCTCCCTCGCGGCTGATGAAGGCATCGCGGACGTCGGCCCGCGGGAGAACCGCCGCGATTGAGATGCCCGACGGCAGCTCCGTCGGCAGATCCTTCATGGAATGCACGGCGAGGTCCACCTCGCTCCCGAGCAGGGCCTCGTCGATCTCCTTGGTGAACAAGCCTTTGCCGCCAAAGTCGCGCAAAGGCTTGTCGCTGATGCGATCGCCCGAGGTGGTGATGACGCGGAACTCGATGTCGGCCTCTTCGAAGCCATGAGCGGCGATCAGGAGCGCTCGCACATGCCGAGCCTGCCAGAGCGCAAGCGGACTGCCCCTTGTGCCAATCAGGAGCGGGCGTTTTGGCAAGCTATGGACTCCTTGGGCTCGATCCGCTTCACGCTGGTCGCCGGCCGGCGCTTCCTTTAGCGGTAACCGCATTAATGGCCTGATCCGGCTCCCCCTTCAATCGGCCCGGTCTTACCCTGTAAAGAGGCATCATGACGAATGGCCCGATTGAGCGTTCCCTCCTCGTTCTCGGCATCGAGACGAGCTGCGATGAGACCGCGGCTGCCGTGGTGCGCCGCGACGGTCTCGGCAAGGGAACGATCCTTGGCAATGTGGTGCGCTCGCAGCACTTCTTGCATGCGCGCTTTGGCGGCGTGGTACCGGAGATTGCCGCCCGCGCCCATGTCGAGCTGCTCGATACCGCTATCGTCAAGGCGCTCGCCGACGCTGGCCTCGGGTGGGGCGCGATCGACGGCGTTGCCGCGACTGCGGGTCCCGGCCTGATCGGCGGGCTCATCGTCGGCTTGACGACGGCCAAGGCCATCGCGCTCGCCCGCGGGCTTCCCTTTGTCGCGGTGAACCATCTCGAGGCCCATGCCTTGACCGCCGGCCTGACCCATGGGCTCGGCTTCCCCTATCTGCTGCTCCTCGTCTCGGGCGGGCACACGCAGCTTCTCATCGTCAAGGAGGTGGGCTCCTATAAGAGGCTCGGAACAACCTTGGACGATGCGCTGGGTGAGGCCTTCGACAAATGCGCCAAACTTCTCGGGCTTGGTTATCCTGGCGGGCCCGCGGTCGAGACTTGCGCCTCACGCGGCCACGCCTCAATTCCCCTCCCCAGGCCCATGCTCGGAAGGCCCGAGCCGCATTTCTCGTTCGCGGGGCTCAAGACGGCGCTCCGGCACGAAGCTACGGCGCGTGCGCCTTTGAGCGAAGAGGACGTTGCCGATCTCTGCGCGAGCTTCCAGGAGGTGGCGGCCGATATCGTGAGCGACCGGACGAGGCGGGCTATGGAGATCTATGTCGGTCTGCTCGTTCCCAACGCGCAACGAGCCCTCGTTGTTGCCGGTGGCGTGGCTGCCAATCAGCGGCTCCGCGCCGCGCTGGACGGTGTGGCGGCGGAGCAAGGCTTCCGCCTTGTCCTGCCGCCGCCCGAGCTTTGCACGGACAATGCGGCCATGATCGCCTGGGCCGGAGCGGAGCGTCTCGCCCGCGGCTTGACCGACGACCTTGCCACTCCGGCGCGGGCCCGCTGGCCCCTCGACCCGGAAGCGCCGCCTGCGCTCGGTGCCGGCGTGAAGGCGTAAGCTACACGCCATTGAACAACGGCCACTAACAAAAAATAGCACTTGTCACCCCATCAAGCCCTTATATCCCCATAATTAGCTAACTAAGGGGTCACAATATGTAACGGGCCAAACTGGCCAAGCGTGTTACATATCATCACATAAACCAAGGGGGACCGCAGCATGACCAAGCAACTAGATGCCGACCAGCTCGACCGCCTCACCGACATCAAAGAGGAGATACTGGGTCTGCTGCTGGAGGCCCTGGGCCTCGTGCGGGGCACATCGGAGGAGCAGCGCGCCAACCACTGGTACGCGACCTTCCGCACAGCGCTGGACAAGGACCACACTCAAGGTAGCGACTCCACGTGCACCATGCAGGAGACCATCGACGCACTCAGCGGGCGCGCAGGTGAGGAAGCGTAGGTGGCGTGATGGCAAAGCGCGCTCTTACTCAGGCTTGGGTTCACCGGGCAAAGACACCGGTCGCGGGTCAGATCGAGGTCTTCGACGCCGGGTGGCCTGGACTAGTCCTAGCGATGAGCTACGGCGGCGCAAAGTCCTGGCGCCTCTACTACCGCATCGGCGGAAAGCAGCGTCATGCGACCATCGGCACCTATCCGGCGATGACGCTTATTGAGGCGCGCGACGCGTGGCGCAAGGCCCGCGTAGACGTTGCCCACGGTATTGATCCCCATCCCAAGCATGCGGCCGCCCTGCCGGCCTCGATGGCCTTTGAGTCGGTCATCGCCGATTGGCTCAAGCGAGACCAGGGCAGCAAGCGCTCGCTTTACCAGACCACACGCCTCGTGGAGCACGACCTGATGCCAAAGTGGCGGGGTCGCCGAATTGATACCATCGGCAAGCGGGACGTGCTCGATCTGATCGACGGAATCAATGACCGAGGCGCTCCGGTCAAGGCGAGGAACGTCTACGGCGCCTTGCACCGATTCTTTAAGTGGTCCGTGTCCCGCGAGATAATTCAGGCGCACCCCATGGCGGGACTTGCTAGGCCAAAGGCCAAGAAAAGCCGCGAGCGCGTCTTGACCGACGCCGAGCTAGTAGAAGTCTGGCGCGGCGCCGAAGGGCTAGGTCCCTTTGGCACCGTCGTTCGCATGCTGATCCTTACCGGCGCCAGGAAAGAGGAAATAGGTCAGCTCGCGTGGAACGAGGTGCACGGCGACGCCATCCACCTTGAGGGCAGCAGAACCAAGAACGGCAACGCGCACATCATCCCGCTGAGCACCCCCGCCAAGGCGCTGCTCGCCGCCGTGCCCCGCGTGGCTGGCTGCGATTACCTCTTCACTGTCGATGGTAAGAAGACGATCACGGGCTGGAGTAGGGCCAAGGCCAAGCTGGACGCCGCGTGCGGTGTGCAGGACTGGCGAATCCATGACCTCCGGCGCTCGACGGCCACCGGAATGCAGAAGCTCAAGGTGCCGCTGCCCGTCACGGAGGCGATTCTCGGTCACACGGGCGGATCGCGTGCCGGAATCGTGAAGGTCTACCAAGTTCACGACTACTGCGACGAAAAGCGGGGCGCGCTTGAGGCATGGGGCGCCCACGTCCAAGACCTCCTTGCTGGCCGCGAGCCCGGCAAGGTGCTGCCGATGCGCGGCGCGCGCTGATGCCCGGCGAGCGAATGACGGCTGGCGATCGAGCACTTCTGGCCTTTTTGCGCAAGCGCTACACGTCCGCCACTATCTCTCGTGAAAGCGAAGCACTTCCTGGCCGGCGCATATCAAAACGCGGACGGCCGAAAGACGATTTGGGAGGATTTCTAAGGGCCATCGATATTTTTTGGACGGTAGAACTTAAGCGCAACCTTCGATCTCGCTTTCTCACCCAATCCTGCAAGCTGGTGGCAGCCGAAATGCAGGCGGCGGGCGAGAATATGCAATGGGAAACCGTCCGGAAGATTCATCGGAAGATGGTCAGGTATTACAAATTTGAAGCTGCGTTCCCTCTTGAGGAGAGCCTGGCTGCCGTCCGCAAACGCCGCGGCGGCGACATGACCTATCGTAAGAGCTTCCACAAAGCGCCACCTGGGTTCAGGCCACCCAGGGTCCCACCGAGCCCTCCGCAAAAATAAATATGGGCGATAATTATTGCCCCTATTTTTGCCCCGTTTTGTTCCGGCATAGCTGCTTGCAACACCAAATAGCGATGGAGTTGCAGTATGGACGCGACCAGCGCGGGACTTCCGGACACCGACCCCACCATCATAGACCCCGCCAACGAGCGCCTGATTAGCAATCCAGCGCTTGAGACGAGGTGGAGTGTCTCTTCAATGACGCTATGGCGCATGAAGAAGCGCGACCCAGACCTCCCGCGCGAGCTTGATATAGCGGGTCGGTCCGTTGAAGAGCGCCGCTTTCTCCGCCAGCTTCTCCGGCAATCACGCGAGGCACTCCCCGGCATCCGATGTGATGGCGATCATGAGCATCGAATGCGTAGCCAGCTGAGGGAAAGATGACGTAACCCGCCCAGCTCACGCGTGCTGGCTACGCTCAGGTGACTCAGGGCGAGTCATGGACGGCTGGAAGGCGGCGCGGGTGTCTCCCCCCCCAGGGAGCCTGACAAGCGAAAGGCCGCTCAGGTGACTCCCGGAGCGGCCTAGCGTGATTGCCACAGGCTAGTTAAACCCATATGCGCGCTGCTAGTCTCGGAGAAACGTAAGCTCCAGGCGGGGGCGACCTTGTCGCGCAAGTTAGTTCTATGCGGGCTGCTAATTCTCACCGGATGTGGCCTATCGCGTCACGCTCAAAGGGAGACTGCAATCGAAAACAAAGAGCCCCCAATCGCCAAGCAGAATAATGAAGCAATCGATCAATGCCAGAAACTATATCCAGACCCCCATCGGAAGCCGATTTTACCAAGGATCAAATGTTTCAACGATGCCACGCTCGCCTACTACACAGCTTTCGCCGGCAATCCGTGGTCTGATCTGGTAAGAGTGTTCACGGCCAGAATGGTGGTGATTGCTGAAAAGTACGACGTTGGTCAAATTTCCGAAACACAGTTCGATTCTGAAAAGGCGCAAGCAGTCGCGAATTACACCGTTCAGATCATGCAGCGGCCCTATTCTACCGCGAAGGTCGATGCGGCGCCGACGCAAGCCGCAGCAGCGAGCAAACAGGCTGTCGCGACAGTCCTGCCAAAACAAATGACCTGTGCCCCAACATTCAATAGTGTGAGCTGCTATTAGTTAAAGCCAAGCCACCACAGCGGACTGAAAGCTCGGCACGACCACCGGCCCACCCGCTTGCCGTCACCATCGCGCACCACGCCGGTTGCGTGGGCTTCGATCTCATAGGCGGCTGCGTGGAGCGCGCGCGAGCGCGTGCAGCTCCTTGGCGTCAAGGCACGCATTTCCGGTTCGGATTTTCAGGATGAACATCGCCGGCTCCATGCTGAGCAGCGTCGCGCGCGTCATCCGGAGATTTCAAATTCGCAGAACTCCCCGAATTTGCCTCACCGCTGGACGACCTCTATGAGCTGAGCAAGGTGACTTGAAACCCACGTCCAGGACGCCCGCCTTGAGGCCGCTCCGAAGTCACCGGTGCGGCCTTGCATCGGTTCTTTGCTTCAGTAGCTGTCGGTTTCTCGCACCTGACTGCCATCCATTTTCATTAGGCTCCGACACCCTAGACCACGGCCGGTCGGCTTCGACCGGCGCCAGCAGACTGGCCCAGACTACGCCAGATCAGCGATGATCTTCCGATAGGATTCCTCGGAAAAGGCCTTCAGCGTGACGGTGCGCAAATTGCCGCCCGCGCCGAGGGTCAGCACGTGCTTGGCGAGGGTTTCGTCGTCGGGCGCCTCGATCACTGCAATCATGTCGAAGCTGCCCATGGTCATGAAGATATTCTCGTAGACGCAGCCCTGCTGCTTGGCCAGCGCCCGGCCGGCGTCAAGACGCTTCGCCGACTCCTTGATGTTGCGGATGCCCTGGTCGGTCCAGCTCACTAGCAGAATGTACTTGGCCATCGCTTGGCTCCTTTCGATGCATTCGGCGATTCCGGCCTTTAGACACTATCAAAAAGCGTCAGCTATCGGAGACCCCCCTTTCGGGTTTCCGCAATAGAGGGCGTCGGCTTCGGCCCGCGCCCTTAGTTTCCGCAGAGCCCAGCCCAGCAAACATCACATCCGGGGCCCCCCGTGCAATCAGACTTGTCCTGGCAATAGTGCGGCACGCACCACCTAGGCCCCATCCCCATTGCCTTCGGGACGCACTCGTGGGTGAAGCTGTCAAGAGCGAGTCCGGTTAGCTTTTTGTCCAAAGCCTGTTCCTCGCAAGTCGCATATGCATCGGTTTCACACTTCTTTACGAAGCTAAAAAGGGCTTCACCGGCAAGCCTCTGCCAAGTGGCTACTGCCTTACAGGTTAGATCGGCCGCCGCTGTTCCGCTGATAACTAAGCTGCAGCAGAGTACCGGCACAAGAACGAGACGTTTCATTTGATCCTCACTAGCCACGCACGACACGCTGCCGAGGATTGACCCGGAGATGCGCCCAAGGCGTCGGCTTCGGCCGGCGTCTCTTTTTTGTTAGTCGCGTCGCAGTTTATGAAGCGCGCGCAGGTCCTCTTCTGGTAACCGTACTTTGGCACCGTCGAGCGACCACCAAATGTTGCAAGTCATGCAGCCCGTCAGACGTTTGCCGTAGTTGTCTATCGCCGTGAGGGGTCCCTTGCATTCAAAGCAATAACTGACAGTGCTTTCCTCGGTCATTCTGGCCGTTTGAAGTGAGGCGGCGTCGGCTTCGGTCGGCGCCCTTCATGCCCTTGGTCCGACCCGGGTCACACTGAATGGCCTCAACTTAGCTGCAGGTCCGCCCGATTCACGGCCCACCGTATCTGACCCCGGATCGAGGGACCGGGGCCTCTCTCGGGGAGGCTGTCCTATTCTCGACACGGGGGGATGGGGCGGCCTCTCTCACGTGACCCGCGCGGTCCAGTGCTAGTTCTCCCGCCTATTGGTCTCCCCAACTCCCTCGCCTCGTCATTGGCGAGCTTCCAGGCGCGAGCGTGAAACTCGGCTCGCGTCGCTGGTGCGTTTTGCCTCGCTATTGGTTGTGCCCGGCAAGGTAACGACGATGCTGCCGCCTTGCACTTACGCGGAGATCAGAATCGGCAGTCACCGCGCTTTAGGCCCGACCCGCCATCAGCACGCGCTCGGGAATGCTGCAGACCTCGATTCCACGCGCTAAGCACATCTCTTTCCAAATAGCATGAGGCGCCTTGCCTTCCTTCTCGGAAAGCTCTTCAAGCGATCGAACGTCATTGGCGCCTATGCGTTCAATGAGGTCGAAGAGAAGCTCGCACTGCTTCCAATCATCGAGCTCATAGAAGTCTTTCACTTCACCCGTGGCCGGTCTCCTTGGCGAAGGGGGGCCAGCGCGAGGCCGGGCCCATCCCTTAGTCTCTCGGCGTCAAAGTCGAAACATTGACCTTCAATTTAGAGGATGGGCGCGGGACCTGCATTCTTGGCGGTCTTGAACCTCTGCATCCAGCACGATGCGGTAGCAAGTTTTGCCCACCGTGGCGCTTGTCGCCTGGCCAAGCATCACTCTTCGTCCGGGTAAGACTTCAGGAGGCGCAATTCGTCCAGATAGCGCCTCACCAATGCGTTGAAGGCCATTGGCCGCGCACCTCGCGCTCGATTCTCGGCGCCCACGAGATAAAGGCACTTCAGATGCGTAAGGAGGCCGGCGTACGTCTCGATGGTGCTCGTGCGTGGATCCCAGATATGCGTAGGCTCCCCGCCCGCGCCATTGTACTCGACGATTGTAAAGCCCTCGCCGCGCTTCATCTCTTCGAGACTGGTATACCGCACGTCGAAACGGCCGATAAAGAATCCCGGCACCTCTCTCGCAATTGTATCCAATACCTGCTCCAACGCCGGGGTGATGTGCGCTGAACCGTCTTCGAAGGCCGCGCCGCGGACGTGGTTGCCGACGGAGACGATCCGATGACTCTCACCGAATGGGATCACACGATCGAGATTCTTTTGGTTGCGCTTGAAATAGACGTCCGCCAACGCGCGCGCGCGCGTATCCAACAAGATGAGTTCCCGCAAGGTCGACGTCCCATCCCCGATTACTTCAGGAAAGTGCTTGATCGTGAGGGAGAGAATGCGTCCACGATCTTCGGAGGGCATGCGCAAGTAGAAGAGGCCTGCCTCGCCGGGACCCTCTGCATAGCGCTGGATCAAGAGGCGCACGCCTTCAGGAAACTTGCAAAGATGCTCGGCGAGTTCCTGCTCTGTCTGCACTATCCTAACGCCGAATCCGCGTCTGCCTATGTCCGGCTTAACCACGACCGGAAAGGAAAGGCCTGATGTCTCGATCGCTCGGCGGGCCTCTTCAAGCATGGAGAATCCGGTGCATATCGTGACGAACGGAGCCAGATGCGCCCGGCCGACAGATCCGAGCAGGTTAAAAAGGTCGGCCTTGGATTCTTTCGTGAGGCCGCTCCCTTCAAGGCCGGGATTGGCCACCGTCGGGAGCGTGATGCCCCGATAGCGGAGCATGAGATAGAGGGAATATGGCCCATGAAGCGCATAAATGACAAATTGTGGCACTCGTTCCATGAGCGAGAGGGCTCGAGTTTTGGGCGATGCCCCAACGCGTCTGAACCGAGGCGCGAGTTGGTCCATCATGACGGGTAGCTCGGGGCGAATGTCAGTCGGCGTTTAGATGAGACTGACGGTCTGGCGTGGGCGGCACTATCGTCCAATTCGTGGGCATGATGCACTGAACCCTCACTGCTCCAGACCTTGTCGGCTGTGAAGACACACAGACTCTCATGCATCTTTCCCTTGCCGCTTTTCCTTGGTTTGCGATTCCCTCGGGGGGAGATCAATGGCTCCTGGTACTCGCAATCATCGGCGGAACCTTCATTCACGAGGACGTTGCGACCGTGACCACCGGCATGTTGGTCGCTGACGGTGTGACCGGCGTCGGCGTGGCGCTTCCTTCGCTCTATATCGGCATCGTGGCTGGCGATCTGTGTCTTTACGGGATTGGTCGGCTGGTCGCGCTCAATTTCCTCTCTGAAGGCCTCACGGGTGGCAGGCGCTTCTTGGCCCTTAAGATGTGGCTCGACGAACGACTCGTCGCAGGGGTCCTTATGGTACGCTTTCTTCCAGGCCTGCGGATGCCAGCTTACACAACCTATGGCTTCTTCGCCATGCCGTTCCGCCGCTTCGTCGTTTCCGTCATCTTTGCGGCGAGCATCTGGACTACCGGGCTGTTCTACCTCTCGTATGAATTTGGGGCCTTGACCGCGGACTGGCTTGGTGTCTTGCGGTGGCCCGTCATTATCATCGCGGCGATCGTTCCGCTCCTTGCGATAGAACGCATCGTACGGGGCCGTGTCCCGGTAGACGTGGAGGATAAGTAGGACGAGCCTTAAGGAGGCGGAAAGGAT
>Ga0209517_10005601_pt1 | contig 15944 bp, 13 predicted proteins | sample PeaSoiMetSII2010_FD_187695 | JGI IMG/M metagenome (GOLD analysis project Ga0209517, IMG submission 187695) | Peat soil microbial communities from Weissenstadt, Germany - SII-2010 (SPAdes) (version 2) | ecosystem: Environmental > Terrestrial > Soil > Wetlands > Peat | place: Germany... | reverse complement strand
CTTCCAACGTCTTGCCGAGACCGCTCGCAATCGAAACGCCGGTCACTATCAAAATTACGCCGAGCGCCATCTTTGCAGCGGTCCCCGCCGCGTGCAGCTGATTGTGCCATCGCACCAAAACTTCCCGCGACAATAGCCCCAGAACGAGGAGCGGAAGGGCCGCGCCGATACCGAACACCAGCATCGACAGGGCCACCTGGCCAAGGTCCTTTCCTTGTGCCGCCAGCACCGATGCCGCGCCGAGCGTGGGGCCAACGCAAGGGCTCCACACTGCGCCAAGCAACAAGCCAACGCAAAATTGGCCTGCAATCCCAGGTATCGAAAAGCCTCCAAATTGCTGTTCCGCCCAATTGCTCGCGGGACCCGCTGCAACTGCTACCCGCTGCTGAAGCGAAGGCATAATGAGAACAAAGCCAATCAGGACCAGGAGAACCGCTGCAGCCGATCGGAGCAGACCCGCATCGAGTCCAATCGAAAACCCAATCGTCGCGATGAACAGTCCGATCGCGACGAAAGAGATCGCGACGCCCGCCGCGAGCGCAACTGGCCCCAGTCGATGCGCAGAAGCAGCAGCTCCAAACACGATTGGAAGAAGCGGCAACACGCATGGCGAGAGCACCGACAAGAGGCCTGCGAGAAAGGCGAGACCGGTGACACCAACGCCCATGGAGAACGCTCAGATTGCCTTCTTCAGGAGATCGCTGATCGCACTGGCGTCAGTACTCCCAACGGAACGGTCTATCTCCTTGGCGCCCCTGAACACTATCAATGTGCTCTGCTGCTGAACTTGCAGACTACGCAGCACGGCCTTCTGGGTATCGAAATCCACATCGAAAATCTGCAAATCTTTGTACTCCGGAAGCAATGATAGCTTCTCGATAATGGGCTTTTGCGCACGACATATTGGACACCAAGGTGCTGAGACGTCGACCAAGATGGACTTGCCCGCCGCTTGTGCTGCTTCAAAGGCTTTTTGATCGAATGGGATGCGGTCGGCGGCGAATGAGATCACCGCCCAAAGGGTGGTCGCCACTATTGTCATGCTTGCCAGAAGCATCCTCTTGGAGGTCATCGCCACTCTCCGATCTTAACTATGTGGTACGGAACGAAGCAGAGCCTCATTCGAACAAGGCTGTTGCTGCCAGAAAGCCCACGCACGGCTGATACTCATTCGGCCTGTTTGCTCCTCCACCGTAACATCGCGCGTGTGCCCGGCGTATTCACATGCAGTCACTTCACCGAGAGCTGGCCGGCGGTATGCGCCACCACGAGTTCTCCAGCTTGGTCTCTTCGCCAAGAAGCTTAGGAGCAGCGTGCCCACTGCGACAACATCATGGCGCATTCTCACCCGCTTTGGGTCAGTGGCGGACGATTGGCTGCGGGGCAAATGGCCTCATAGCCTGCTCGCTCCGACTCATCTGGACTTTTCCTCGTGAGAAGGCGCTTGGGATGAAGCAGGAGGAGGATTCAAAGCGCGAGTGGCCTGCTGCTGCTCACGACTGCCGTCCTTCGGCTTCTGCACCGTGTCGACGCCGAAGCAAAGCTTGATAAGATGCACCGTCATTTGCGCTTTTTCGTCCGATCACACGACACTGACGCTCGCGTGAAGCCGAGTGAGACCGGGCTGACGCAAGCGTGAACAGGAGTGACGCCAGGCCGCTGCAGTTCACGGCTATAGCTAACCTTGGTGGTCTTCGCCACACACGCATGCAACAATTGACTGGAGAGAAAGATGAAACTCACCCAGAAATCCGGCGCCACGATTGCCATGACCGCGGCCGCCCTGATCATCTCGGGCGCGACCCTGATGTCGGCCGCATCCGCCGACACCGTTAAGGGCCAGTGCTTCGGCGTCAATGGCTGTAAGGGTCAGGGCGCTTGCAAGAGTGCCAAAAACGACTGCAAGGGCAAGAACTCGTGCAAAGGCCAGGGCTTTCTCAGCATGACCGAGGAGGATTGCAACGGTCAGAACGGCCAGTTCCAGAAGAGCTGAGACTGAAATGTCGCCGGCCGGCCGCTTTGAGCGGCCGGCCTCCGCTCCGTCCAAAGGCTTTTGGAGCTGAAGCGATGAGCACGACGAAGCCGCCGTTCCTCGGATTTGGCTTAGGCCTGCGGCCGCAGCACTATCGCGAAATCCTCGACGGCACGCCCAAGGTTGATTGGTTCGAGGTGATCTCGGAGAACTACATGATCCGGGGTGGCCAGCCGCTCAGCATGCTCGATCAGATCTGCGAGCGTTATCCGGTGGTGATGCACGGCGTGTCGCTCTCCATCGCCTCCACGGCGCCTCTCGACATGGAATACCTGCAGCGCCTTAAGACGCTCGCCGAGCGCGTAAATCCAAAATGGATCTCCGACCATCTCTGCTGGACCGGCGTGCACGGCGTGAACCTTCACGACCTCTTGCCCATCCCCTACACCAAGGAGGCGCTCGACCACGTGGTGCAGCGCGTCACCCAGGTGCAAGATTTCCTCGGCCGTCGCCTGACGCTGGAGAACGTGTCGAGCTACGTCACCTTCGGCCAGTCGGAGATGACCGAATGGGAGTTCGTCAGCGAAGTCGCGACCCGCGCTGATTGCTGGCTCCTGTTCGACGTCAACAACGTCTATGTGAGCGCCTTCAATCACGGTTTCGACGCGGGGGCCTTCTTGCGCGGCGTCCCGCGCGACCGCGTGGTCCAGTTCCATGTGGCGGGTCACAGCCACGAGGAGAGCCACATCATCGACACCCACGACCATCCGGTCTGCCCCGAGGTGTGGGAGCTCTATCGCGCCGCCGTCGCCCATTTCGGTCCGGTCTCGACCATGATCGAGCGCGACGACAACATCCCGCCTCTGGCCGAGCTGGTCGATGAGCTCAGTCACGCCAGGGGGATCGCCGCTGAGGTGCTCGGGGCCGAGCGGATGGAACCGGCGGCATGAGCGGGCTCAAGGCGCTGCAGGAAAGCTTCCAACGCGGCGTGCTTGCCGGCGACGATACGATCCTGGGGGAGATCAAGGGCAGCGCCAAGGAGAGCCGCGACGTCCTGTTTGGCGTCTACCGCAATGCCTACGTCCTCCGCCTCATCGAGGTGCTGACCGATGACTACGAGCAGCTACACGCTTATCTCGGCGACGCAGGCTTCGCCAAGCTTGCCCGCGCCTATATCGACGCACATCCCTCCGACCGGCGAAGCGCGCGGGATTTCGGGCGCCATATGCCCCGGTTCCTGCGCCACGCCGACACTCACGCCAAGCACCCCGAGCTTGCCGAGATCGCAGAGCTGGAGAAGGCGCTCGGTGATGCCTTTGACGGGCCAGACGCCGAGCCCTTGAGCTTGGAGCATCTTGCCGCTATTGCACCACAGGATTGGCCTCGCCTCGTTTTCGAGCCCCATCCCACCGCGATCCGCCTGACCTTCACGACCAATGCCGCCGACCTCTGGTCAGCGCTGCATGGAGAAGCTCGTCCCCCGAAGCCCAGGCACCTCGAAGAGCGCGAAGCTGTCATCGTCTGGCGGCAAGAGTTCATGGCGCGTTTCCGGCCCCTGCCGCCCGAGGAGGCCATGATATGGGACGAAACCGCCAAGGGCGTGGCCTTCGGCGCGCTCTGCGAGATGGTGGCGACCTTCGCCGGCACCTACGGCGCCGAGCTCCGCGCCGCCTCCTATCTCAAGGGCTGGGTCGACATGGGAATGCTGACGAACTGCCGGATTGGGTAGTGCCTGGGTCGGATCCCGTCAGGGGACGTCACCAGCCGGACTTGCAGATAGTCGGGTGCGTCAGGTCCGCTTTGGGTCAGTAGCCGACGTCGCAGCGTCGTGGAGGCTTGTCAGTTTAGCGCCACAAGCCGACATGAGCTGTGCTGCTAATGCCAACTTGCCACTGAAAGTTTGAAAAAGCTATTCTCGCCGGGACTTCGGGGGATAGGGGGCAATCCATGATGAGCACGGCTTCAGCCTCCGCTTGGCCATCAATTCCGGGCGGAGCATACCTCGTCGCGGTCATCCTGACGGCGCTTGGGCCTGGATAACCTCATTGGTCAATTACTGACGTCCCGCCACGGGCGAGGTTTCACTCTCTGATAGGAGTTCCAGCAGTGGAAGCGCTAGAAACAAAGGAAAAGATCGAAGAGACAATGGAAGGCCACGAGCGGGCCCCGTCGCGGCTTCGCATCGGGCTGATGATCGCCGGGCTCGCTGCGCTACTCGCTTTGATGGAGACAGGCGGCAAGTCTGCTCAAACCGAAGCAGTCAACGCGAACCTTCAAGCCTCCAATCTGTGGGCGTTCTTCCAAGCCAAAACAGCCCGAATGACGACGATCCGCACGGCGGCTGAGACCGCCAGCCTTACTCTCTTGAATGATCTACCTGCAGCGACCAAAGAGGCTATCCAGAAACAGATCGATGCCTGGAACGCCACTGCCGCTCGCTATGAAAGCGAACCTCAGACCGGAGAGGGGCGGAAAGAACTCACTGAACGAGCACTGAAGGCTGAGGCCGAACGTGATCACGAATTGGCCGCCTATCATCTCTTTGAGATAGGTTCGGCAGCATCTCAGCTCGCGATCGTGCTCGCCTCGGCAGCGATCATCACGGGGGCCACGTTCTTAGTCTATATGGCAGGCGGCCTTGGAATAGTTGGTGCTGGATTTGGTGTTATCGCGTGGCTCGCACCGACGATGCTACATCTGTAGTCGAAGCCACCGCTCAAAGGGCTGCGTAGTCACCTCCGGTCCGCTTCTAAATTGAAAACGGCCATCGTTCTTGCGCCATGGCATGTCGCAGAAGTGCCGGAAGCAGCCAGCAGACCGCCGCGAACAGACGTATCACCACCGCCGTAGCGCCCTTCAAGCTGGGAGTGCACGCCGTTGTTCCATTCTATCGACTGCATGAGGTCCGTCTTTCTGGAGTTCGTCCGCGATGCTGCCGCGCTCCGCATCCATGTTGGGACCGATATGATGCGTGACCTGTCCGGTTGGCGTAGCCGCTGATCGGATGGAGCTCTCCCCTTTGCATCGATATCGTCTACTAACGACTTGGAGAGTTGTTATGTTTTGCTGGCCAGTTCATTCTCCCCTCGATTGGCGTCCGTAAGGATCCGAAACAGTATTGAAGGAGAACGTATATGTCCGCGCAACACGAAGCCGGCCAGCCTCCCGAACATCTCCGACGTCGCAGCTTCCTTAAGGCCTCAGGTGCAATCACTGCCATGACGTTGGTTGGTACCGGGACGCTAAGCAGCATTGCATACGCCGACGCACTGACCTACGAGCAGCGCGAAAAATTGACCCCGGACAACATTTTGGCGCTCATGAAGAAGGGCAACAAGCGTTTTTACACCGGCCAGCCCGCAAACCACAATTTCCTGGCGCAACAACGCGCCAGCGCCAAGGGTCAACACCCGGCTGCGGTACTGCTTAGCTGTATCGACTCGCGAGCTTCAGCCGAGACGATCATGGACCTCCGCATCGGTGCCATCTTCAACTGTCGCGTGGCGGGCAACGTGGAAAATTCCGATATGCTTGGCAGCATGGAGTTCGCCTGCAAGCTGGCTGGGGCCAAGGTGGTTCTGGTCATGGGCCATACCGCGTGCGGCGCTATTAAGGGCGCTATTGACAACGCCGAACTCGGCAATCTCACGGGGTTATTGGCAAAAATTAAGCCTGCTGTGGTGGCGACGACGTATACCGGCGAAAGGACGTCGAAGAATTCCGAGTTCGTTGACGCCGTCGCGCGCAAGAATGTTGAACTCACGATGGCCGACATCCGCAAGGACAGTCCCGTGCTCGCCGAGATGGAGTCGAGCGGCGCGATCAAGATCGCCGGCGCGATGTACAACCTTGAGACGGGTGTCGTGGATTTCTTCGCTGCGTGAGTTTGGGCGCGCCCGCGCCGACTGCGACTATTACGCGCCGGCCCCCTAAAACCCGCGTCCCGGTTTTGTCTTTGCGCTCATGGTAATGCCCAAGCGAATGCGGGCGTTTGGTAAAACTACTGACAGCTTGGCGCGCAGACGCGCATATTCCTCACCAGTGATCGCCCCTGATTTTATTGATCAAGCTTCTCGATCTCGTCGGCGGCACTGAAGCCAACGACACGACGCAGCTCGACGCTGCCTCTAGATTGGACGAGGACGACCTTTTCTTCGCCGGTGACTAGGGCGTGTGGCGCGGCACCTGGCATGGCACCCACCGCAGGAACTGGGAAGGGATCGCCGCGACCGGCCGCAACGCGACCCGGACCGTCATCATCATCGGCCGGTTCGCCGGTGGCAAGCTGGCGGAGGACTGGGTCGAATACGATCGGTTCAACCTGTTCCGCCAGCTCGGCACTCTCTAGCCTATTGGGTGCCCGACGCTTGGCTTGCGACGACCTGCTTGAGGAGTTCCGGTCCGACTGAGATTTCGCCGGTAAAGGGTCGACTGTAGGCAGCGATCAGCAAGACTGAGAGTCCAATACCGGTCGCAAACAGCGTCAGCGCGATGCCGCAGGTGAGCCGGTTGTCACTATGCACCATGGCAATCGCAATCAGCGTCAAAAGCGCCTGGAGCAATAAGCCAGCCCATTTGATGGAGCTAACCGTTGATTGGCTGATAACGATGCGCTGACGCCGAGCCTCCAGAGCAGTTTCCAGCGCTGTTATGATCTCGCGTTGGGCCATTCTTTGACCGTCATCAGCGAGCGTTATGGCCAGCGTGCTTTGCAATGCCTCGATTAGCGCCGCAGGTAGCGCCGATATAGTCGCACGCTGTCGCGCCATTGCCGGCCATTCGTGATTTACCGCCTCGTCAACGTGCTGGGCTATAAGTGAGCGAAGTCGCCCTTGTTGCTCGGCGGGAAGGCTTGCGGCCAGCAAGTTAACGGTACGAAGGGCGCTGGCCTCGGTCGCGACGGCTACCTTCGCCCGCTCGAAATCGCTCCACACCTGTGCGGCGATGAAGCCGACCAGCAAGCCGAAGATGATGCCGAGCGGGGGTAGCATCCCAGGAGAGAGGGCCTTGAAAGCACGCGCCCGTTCGCCCACGGCGAGTTTCGTCACTATCCAATGGACGATGGCGGCTACGAGATATGCGCCGACAAAGACAACGACCGCCATCCATGCCACAGGAAGGTTGAACAGCCAGTAGCTCATCATCAGTCCCATCGGTAGCAAAAACGGCGCTGGCGTGGCCGAGGAACTAGCTTAGCGGGTTAGCCAAGACATCACCACTTCCGGGGCTACCCGCTTTTTTAAGGGCAAGAAGCGCCTTCAGCTGGTGAGGGCACTTGAGCGACTCATCGACTGCCATGGCGAAGGTCACTACGCCGATTACACACTCAAGCTGACTTTCCCTCGTAATCCCAATGGTGCCTACCTCTTGAAATGCGGTGGGACGTGACGTGTGGCGCAGATTTGGGGTTCCGAATGCGTGGCGCTAATCGCGGGGCTAATTTTGGCAAGCGATGTGGAACACTCAGAATATTGAGCCGGCTGCGCGCAAAAACGTTGAGGCGCTGGCCGCCGGCTCGGTAGCTCCAACGTTTGGGGTCATAGGCGGCGCGATCAACTCTATACAAGGGAAAAGATCCTAGCCGTGGGGCTCTGCTCGGTCCCGGCGGCCGCAACGCCCAATGAATTGCACTTGAGAGATGGCGAAAGCCGCCGCATGGTGGTCCGGTCGGAATCGCAAAGATGCAACCGATGCGAACGGCGCTCCACAAATCGCGTCGCCGGATGGTTCCTGTCTCCGCCCCTTATTCCCCATCCGCGCGATGCGACGCAGCTCTAATCGCTGCGCTAGTCTTCGCCGTTCATCTCGCGAATGCTCTCCTTGCCGGATGGATGGGCTATCTGTCGCCTGATTCATGGGACTATCTGCGGCTGGCGAAGAGCCTCTATGTCTATGGCTATCCGAGCCTCGACGAGACTTCCTATTACGCCGTCTTTCCCTTCGGCTATCCCCTGCTTCTCGCCTTGGTCAGCCCGGGCATCGATCTTGCCCAAACCGCTGTCGCGTCCAAGCTAGCCAATGCCGGCCTCTGGATTTCCGCCTACTTCGTGCTGAGAGGCCTGCGAATTTCGCCGGTGCTCGCGGCCGCGCTGGTGACGACCCCCTTCTCCCTCTGGATTGCGGCGATGAGCTGGTCGGAAAATCTGATGCTGCTGGCGCTGATCCTGACGCTCGCACGCATAGATCGGCTGCAAGAGGGAACATCACGCAGGCAGGCTGCCTCCGTCCTCCTTCTCCTCGCCGCGCTTCTTCTCGGCATAGCGAGCCGCTATGTTTTCGGTTTCGTCATCCTGGGCCTTGCGGCGGCTTATCTCGTCTCGTTCCGCAAGACGCTTCGTCCAGGCATCTTCCTCGCCTTCGCTCTGTCGGAAGGCTTCTTCGCGCTCTACCTCCTCGTCAATCTGCGCCTGACAGGATACTCAACCGGAATGGAGCGCATCGCGGCGTCGGACAGCGCCGGCTATCTGGTGTTCACATTTGCGCAAGCCAACTATCAACTGCTCCTGTCCATGATGCTGCCCGTTGCCGCCATCGCCTTTCTCACAGCCCGGCATTGGCGGCTCAATCCCTTAGCGACAATGACAGCGCTGGCTGGCGTCGGTTATCTCGCCATCATCGTCTATCTGCGTTGGCGCAGCCATTTCGATCCCTTCGATCAGCGGCTCCTGGGGCCCGGTTGGTTCCTTCTCGCGCTGGCACTCGTTCTAGCGGCGCGGACGCATGAGCTCGAAGACAGACGCCTGCTCGGAGTGATCAGCCTTGTCTGCCTCTTGCTCTGGGCTGGCTATTCGGTCCATGGCAAAACAGCTCGTGACCTCATGGAAAGAGGCGAGGCCGGGACGACCCCAGCGCAAGCGGTGCGGAACTACGCGAAGGCCTTTCATGGGCATGACGAGATGACCTCCTTCATCAGCGTGGCTGTGCCCTCGCCGCGCGTCTCCATGGACGCCGACCCCGACCTCTATTACGGCGATCTCGACGTCTTCATCCCGCAAACGGCGCCTTCCGACCCGCGTGAAACACTCGATGCCTTCAGCAAGAGGGTTCTCGCGGCCGGCATCGATCTCGACCATTGCGCTGTCGACTTCTCACACCTGACCTCGGAGGTGGAACTCTCCAAGATCATCGACGCCCGCTATCGCGCCGGCTTCACGAAATTCGACCGCGCCTTCGATTCAGCGCTCGCTGGCCGAATCCACAGAATCTTTCGCGCCAACGCTTTCGTCCCGTGCAGGGAGTTCCTGAAAGACGAGCCTGCGCGCTGACGGCAGGGCGACCTGGCGGTAGCCGCCTATGGGCTACAACAAAGATTTGTCACGGACACCTAGATTCATTGGGTGGGAACTGAAGCTGGTGATGGAGGACAATGAAGTTTAGGAGGAAGGCAATGGCACGGACTGGATATTGGCTGACACCGCCGACGAGGCTGACGTTCATTATTTCCGTGGTTTTGGTGATCCTAGCCTTGCTCGTTCGCTATGCACACGTCTCGATCCCTGTGGTCAATGCCCACGTTTTTGAGACCTTACTCGGTAAGACCGTCGTCCCGGACAGAAACACCTGCGAGTCCGGCGAACGGACCCCGCAAAGGCCAGAACCGACCAGCCAAGGTGATCGGGGCTGCGTAAGGGAGACGTTAGATGATGTTGCTGTACCCAGTCCAAAGGGGCTGGGGGCTCAAGGTGAGCGATGAGTTCGCTGTCCTGCTCTGTGCTATTCATCATTCGGAAACCCACGCAACTGGCGACGAAAGGCGTTGATGGCAGGAACACAAGATAGATCCTCTTCCAGTGGCGTACCGCTTATGGCAGGAGAGCCGCTCACCAGTCTTGGCTCCAAATGCGACACCCACGATCGGTAAGGCGATCATTGAATCTGATGAGAAAAAACCTACCTCTCCTTAGCGCAGAAACCATATCCGAGCCGCGCGAAAGTCGGCGATTTCTCTCCATGAATCTGGCCCTTTTTCATCCCGCGGTTGCCGCGTGGTTCAATCGAAGCTTCGCTGCGCCCACACCGGCGCAAGCCGAAGCGTGGCCTGCCATTAAAGCAGGCCAGAACGTTCTGATTGCCGCACCGACGGGCTCGGGCAAAACGCTCGCCGCCTTCCTCGGGGCTATTGATGGTCTCGTTCGGCAGGGGTTGGAGGGTGGCCTCAAGGACGAGACGCAAATCGTCTACGTGTCTCCGCTTAAGGCGCTGTCAAACGACATCCAGCGGAACCTCGAAGTACCACTTGCTGGTATCCAAGAGACGTTGCGAGCGGAAGGGCTACCGCATGTGAACATTCGCACCTGGGTGCGGACCGGCGATACGCCGCCAGCTGAGCGCCAACGCATGAGCAAGGTCCCACCGCACATCGTGGTCACGACGCCGGAGTCGCTTTACATCCTGCTCAGCTCCGAGTCCGGCCGCGCTATGCTTAAGACGACACGCGCCGTGATTGTGGACGAGATCCATGCCTTGGCGCCGAACAAGCGAGGGTCGCATCTTGCCCTTTCGCTTGAGCGCCTGTCGTCCCTATGCGGGACCCGCCTGCAGAGGATCGGATTGTCGGCAACCCAGAAGCCAATCGAAGAGGTCGCGCATTTCTTGGTCGGGGCGGGCTCAGAGGACGAACCGGCCGCCGATTGCTTGATTGTTGATAGCGGACATTACCGCGAGCGTGACCTCCAACTCGAAGTCCCGTCTTCGCCGCTGGAAGCGGTCATGTCGGCAGAAGTCTGGGATCAGGTCTATGACCGTTTGGCGCAACTCGTCGAAGGCCATCGCACCACGATCATCTTTGTGAACACGCGTCGAATGGCCGAACGCGTGACGCGCAAACTTTCCGACCGTCTCGGCGATGACTGCGTGGCCGCGCATCACGGTAGTCTCGCCAAAGAGCAGAGGTTGGCCGCCGAAGGGCGTCTTAAGCGAGGCGAGCTGAAGGCGATGGTGGCGACTGCCTCGCTCGAGCTCGGCATCGATATCGGAGAGATCGAGGTCGTATGCCAGTTGGGTTCGCCCCATTCGATCGCGAGCTTTTTGCAACGCGTCGGACGTTCGGGACATAGCGTCGGCGCCAAGCCAAAAGGTCGCCTCTTTCCCCTCTCCCGCGATGACCTCGTGGAATGCGCTGCATTGATAGACAGCGCCAGTCGCGGCGAGCTCGATCGGCTGGTGATGCCTGATGCGCCGCTCGACGTGCTGGCACAGCAAATCGCTGCTGAGGTAAGCGCGCGGGAATGGAAGGAAGACGAGCTGTTTTCGCTTTTGCGACGCGCCTGGCCTTACCGAAAACTCGCGCGTGAGACATTTTCCGCCGTGCTTCGCATGCTCGGGGACGGTTTCAGCACGCGCCGCGGCAGACGCGGCGCCTTGATCCATCGCGACGAGGTCAACGGCGTGATTCGTGGGCGCCGGGGCACGAGGCTTACGGCGCTCACCTCAGGCGGCACGATCCCGGACAACTCGGATTTCCAAGTTTTGCTCGAGCCGGAAAACCATGTCGTCGGTACGGTGAACGAAGATTTCGCCGTCGAGAGCCTTGCAGGCGACATCTTCCAGCTCGGCAATACGGCCTATCGCATTTTGCGCGTCGAACGTGGAGTCGTGCGCGTAGAGGATGCCCACGGTGCTCCGCCCACCATTCCGTTCTGGCTGGGCGAGGCCCCAGGCCGCAGTAACGAGCTGTCCCAGTCTGTCTCTCGCTTTCGAGCGGAGATGGAGAGGCGTCTTCGCAACGATCCGCAAGGCGCCTTGCGATGGTTGGTGGAAGATCTTGGACTCACCGTCGTAGCTGCCGAGCAACTCGTTGACTATCTGAGAGCCGCTCACGGCGCTCTTGGCTGTCTGCCAACGCAAGACACCCTCGTCTTCGAACGCTTCTTCGACGAGGCGGGCGGCATGCAACTTGTGATCCATTCACCCTATGGCAGCCGCATCAATCGCGCCTGGGGATTGGCGCTGCGCAAGCGCTTCTGTCGCAAGTTCAACTTCGAGCTTCAGGCGGCCGCGACCGAAGACAACATCGTGTTGTCGCTGACCACGGCTCACAGCTTTGAGCTTGCCGGTGTCGCGCGCTATCTCAATTCCGCAAGCGTCAAGGACTTGCTGATCCAAGCGCTGCTCGACGCGCCGATGTTCACGACCCGCTGGCGCTGGGTCGCCAGCGTGGCGCTCGCACTGCCGCGGTGGCGAGGCGGCAGAAAAGTGCCCCCACAGCTCACGCGCATGGCGGCTGAAGATTTGATCGGCACCGTTTTTCCCGATCAGATTGCCTGCGCTGAAAACCTCGTGGGTGAGCGCGAGGTCCCCGACCATCCGCTCGTGAACCAAACCATTTCTGACTGCTTGAACGAAGCCATGGACATTAATGGCTTGGAGCGCCTGCTTGCCGGCTTGGAGCAAGGTGACATCCAGGTCGTTGCGCGCGATCTGACAGAGCCCTCGCCCCTCGCGCACGAAGTGCTAACAGCGCGGCCCTACGCTTACCTCGATGACGCGCCGCTCGAAGAGCGCCGGACGCAAGCCGTGATGAGCAGGCGTTGGACCGATCCGGAGACCGCTTCCGAGCTCGGCCAACTTGACGAATCGGCGATCACCCGCGTTCGCGAGGAAGCTTGGCCTGATCCAAGCAATGCCGATGAGCTGCATGATGCGCTCGTTTGGCTTGGCATCCTGACCGAGGCGGAGGTCGCCTCTCGTACCGATTGGAGCGAATGGCTCGGCGATCTCGCACGCGCGCGGCGCGTGACACGGTTCAGCACGGGGCAAGCATCCTTCTGGGTTGCGGCCGAGCGCCTACCGCATACTCAAGCCTTGTGGCCAAACGCGGCCCTCGACCCGGCGATTTTACCTCCCGCCAGTGCCGAGCCTTGCGAGGGCCCCGAGCAGGCGTTGGTTGAGATCGTTCGCGGTCGCCTCGAAGGCCAAGGACCCTTAACCCGAGCGGAACTCGCGACCACGCTCGGGCTCGAGACCCAACCCATAATGACTGCGCTTACGGCGCTCGAAACAGAAGGCTTCGCGCTATCTGGCCGCTTCACTCCCGACGCGCCGGCTCAGGAATGGTGTGAGCGCCGGCTGCTTGCTCGGATTCATCGCTACACGGTGAAGCGCCTGCGGGCGGAGATTGAGCCGGTCGCGGCGCGCGACTATCTGCGCTTCTTGTTCGAATGGCAGCGCGTCGCACCCGATGCACGCATGGATGGCCCAACCGCAGTCAACGAAGTGATTGAGCAACTTGCGGGTTTCGAGGCGCCAGCCGCCGCTTGGGAAAAGGAGATTCTTCCCGCGCGCCTCACCTCCTATAGGGCCGCCTGGCTCGATGATGCATGTCTCGCAGGGCGGGTTGCCTGGGCCCGGTTCTCGCCAATCAATGGCAAGGTGGGGCGCAATGGGCGTCGCACGATGCCCCTGAAGTCGACGCCGATCAGCCTGGTACCACGCCGCCATGCCCGCCTATGGGCGTCGCTTACGCTGCCCGCCGCTCCGATCGCTCCAAGCGCGAACGCCGCCAAGATCGCCCATTTTATCCGGGAGAATGGGGCATCATTTTTCGAGGAGCTGATCGACGGCACGCATCTCTTGCGGGCGCAGGTCGAAGAGGCTCTGGCCGAGCTCGTCGCGCTGGGGCTGGTCAGCTCGGATAGCTTCGGGGGGTTGCGTGCGCTCTTGGCGCCCTCCAGCGGGCGTCGCCGGCCGTCGGGTTCGGCTCGGCGGCGTGGCTCTGGCCTCGAAGGCGCAGGCAGATGGGCGCTGGCGTGGCCGAAGCAGCTGACGCAGAAGCAAGCGACTCCGATCGGAGCCGAATGCGTGGAGCACATCGCTCGAACTCTGCTTCGGCGTTATGGCGTCGTGTTTTTGCGCGTGCTTGAGCGCGAGGCCTCTTGGCTGCCCCGGTGGGGTCAACTCTTACGCGTGTACCGCAAGCTCGAGGCGCGAGGAGAGATCCGCGGCGGGCGGTTCGTCGCTGGATTTTCCGGGGAACAGTTTGCGCTGCCGGAAGCCGTTGGCAGGCTGCGTGAGGTGCGGAGGCAGGACGCGAGGGAGACGCTGATCTCGCTCTCTGGCGCCGATCCCCTGAACCTCGTCGGCATTCTCACGCCGGGACCAAAACTTCCGGCTCTCACTGGCAACCGTGTCCTCTACCGCGACGGCATTCCTCTAGCTCTGCTGCAAGGCGACGAGGTGCAATTTCTTGAATCGTTGGATCCCGGGAGCGAAGGACTGGTCCGCATGACGTTGCTGGGGCATGCGGTGCCGGCATCGCATTTGCCTCGGCGACGTCGTGCGGGCAAGTCGGCACCACCTGGCGATCAGGTCGGAACGAAGCCCCGAGAACTGCAGACTAACGTCTAGCCTTAGCAAATGTCCGCTGACAATGCTTCAGGCGGTCGATGCATGGGAGCGCCCGAGAGCTTCCGACAGGTTTCGAGTACTAAAAAAATGACGGCTTCGTCCCTCACTTCCCGAGGTAGACTTCTCCGCCTTTACGCAAATCAACCAGCGGTTCCATGGAAATGAGCGTCCGGCGTCCGGGGCGCGTTCACTTTCAGCGGAAACCATCGTGAGATGGCAAACGTGATGGGGATCTATCTTCTGATCTGCGCTGCGTGATGAGCAAGGCAAGCGCTCGCTCAAAATTGGAACCGTGGGCTAGTTCGACGCCGCGAGCCTCCTCCTGTCGAACAAAGTCCTCTAATCGGTCGGAGGCCAGTGCCTCACGCAAGCTTAAGCGCCTAAATGCCATATCCTCGCCTCATGATCGAATGGTCAGCTCTCAAGCACCAATGCTATCGGGTGAATTAGGAAAAGATGAGGCGCCAAGTAGATTCAGCGTGTGTCAATACGTCGTCAGCCGTGTCCCTAATCACCGCGAGGATCGAATGGGCTTTTGCAAAAAGCGCTGATGGGCTTTGACTCGAACTCGATGTCGCCGCTTCCGGGCTTACCAGCAAAGACAGCAGGCTTCTGCTTCTCTGCCCCAGCAACGCACCTTAACGAATCCACCTAGCCGCCCCTCTGCGTAGCTTCGCACCAGACGAGGTCTCGCGACACGACCTTTCAGCTAAGATTCGCCAATGACCCCAGAACTATAGGCAAGTGCCATGAACGTGAACGCGAACAGAAAAGGCGCGGCTACTGTCTCATCAGCTGATCGTAGATCAGTTGAAACGCCTCGGGCGACACGCCCAGTTCGCCGCGGAGCGGTTGATCCAGCAGGGCAATCACGGAGATCAGGGTAGCGAGGTAAAACGAGATGAGTCCGCCAAGGATCCAGTGAGCGTGAAGGTGGAGATCGAACAGCCATATGAGGACGATGTTGATAAGCGCCCCGACCGTGACCGTGTACCATAGAATGGCGGGGAGGCCGGAGTTAACGCTGTAAAGTCGCGTCCTTCGATCATCGTAGAAGGTGTTGAACTGCCGCAGAGTCGCTTCATGCACGATCTCTTGCGCTTTGGTCTGCGGCTCGAAGAGAACAAGCCGCGCTTGGAACGCGGCGATCCGTTGCACCGCGTCAGTCGGAATGATGCCCTCACGTTGCAGCGGCCATGAGTCCTCAATGACGGAGCGGGTATAATTTCGAAGCAAATTCTGCAACTCGGTGCGGCTCGGCTCGGGATACGCGGTTACGTCCCGGTAGAGAGCACCCAAGGAGGAAGCCTCACTGGTGACTGCCTTCTCGACATCTGAGTGATCTTGGTATGTCGCGACGGCAAGCAAACCGAGAAGCAAGCCATAGATGACCCCAAAATACTGGAGGAAATCCCCTAAAATGTCGTTCAGACGGGGCTGTTCGTGGAGCCAGGATCTCGCCAAAGGGCGCAGAAGGATAGTGCCCAGCCAGCAAACACCGACAAAGACGGCGCCGAACAAAGCTATGACTAACAGGGCTGGGATTTCGTAGATCCAATAGAACATATCTAGAGACCTCTAAGTCGCGAATGGTGCGGAGCGCCGCGTTTTGGTTCCTTGCTTCATC
>Ga0209517_10005600_pt1 | contig 15944 bp, 16 predicted proteins | sample PeaSoiMetSII2010_FD_187695 | JGI IMG/M metagenome (GOLD analysis project Ga0209517, IMG submission 187695) | Peat soil microbial communities from Weissenstadt, Germany - SII-2010 (SPAdes) (version 2) | ecosystem: Environmental > Terrestrial > Soil > Wetlands > Peat | place: Germany... | reverse complement strand
ACGAGTTCCGTCACCTCGCCCCGCTTGCGGTCGCTTGCGGGGAGAGGTCGGCGCTCGCTTGAGCGCCGGGTGAGGGGGACTCTCCACGAGTCGAATTTGCCGATAGAGCCCCTCACCCCGACCCTCTCCCCGTGAAGAACGGGGAGAGGGAGCAGTGGTCGATCGCTGCTGCGCCTCAACCCAATCTTATCCCGCGCTAGCTCAGGGCCGCACGGCCGGCGTCTCGATCGGCATTCCGCGTGCCCGCGACATCAAATAAAGCTCGAGTTCGACCAATTCCGGCGCACCGTAATCATAATTCTGAGCCCGCATCCCCGTGATGCAATTGCGCAGCCGGCGTTGCAGCGATCCCAGCGATTGCCATTCCAGCCGGTAGATTGGGTAGCCGGTCGGCAACGCCTGCGTGACCGCGGATCCGGCGAGATGCTTATCCCAATTGTCGTCGTGGCAGTTGGTGCATCCGAGATTGAGCTGTCCCTGTCGCCGCATGAAGAAGTCGCGCCCTTTAGCAACGAACGGCTCCAGTTCCGGCGTAACCTCCGGCCTTATCGCCGTGCCGCGTGACTGTTCGGCGACGAAGGCGGTCAAGGCGAGCAGGTCACGGCTTTCATAGGCGAAGGGAGTCGCCGCCTGATGCCGCGCGCGGCACAGATTGATGCGTTGTTCCAGATTGACCGGGCGTCCGAGTGTCTTGTCGAATGCGGGGTATCGCGCCGCAACGCCCTTCATGCTGGTGCGCGCGTCATCGTGGCAATCGGCGCAGGCCTTGTTCGACGTGCCAGCCTTCTTCCTCCACGAGGCCTCGCCGTCGAGCACCCACAGCATGCCGGGATTGGCGGTATCGTCGTCCTGGATCGCCTTTGTGTCCGGCGCCATGAAGGCATAACCGGATCGGCGTTCGCCTGGCGGGATTTCGGTGGCGGCGACGCCAGCGGCGATCAGCACCACCACGGCGATTATGGTGCCGGCCGATTTCATTCGACAGTGATCGCGGCCGAAGCGGTTTCACTAAAGCCGTTGTCGCCGATCCACTCGAAGTCGAATTTTCCGCTTTCGGTCGCGACCGTGAAGAAAGTGATGAACGGATTGGCTGCAATCGCCGGAAACAGGTCGGCGCGGAAAATCTCCTCGCCATTGTAGCGGCAGGTGAAGCTCGTGATGATGTCGCGCGGGACCAGTTCGCCCGAAGCGGTACGGCGATAGCCCGTCTCCATGATATGCGACATCAAGGTCTTGATCTCGATGACGTCGCCGCGCTTGGCCTTCTTGGGGACGTTGATCAGGGCAGATGCCATCAGATCACCTCCTCGGTGCAGGCGGCCAATGTCACCACGACCTCCGCCGTGGCGGACCAGAACGAGCCGTCGGAGAGCCGCGCGATGGCGATGATCTTCTGGCTGTCGGCAAGCCGGATGCGGGTGGAAATCTGGGCGCGGCCGGCGCGCGGCCCAAGATAGAAATTGCCGACATTGGGCTGCGGGTTCTTTTCGTTGAAGACGTGGATGCTCTTGACGTATTCATTTGCCGTCATCGGGCTCGCAACGCTCACCGTCATCGGCACGGTGTTGCCGTTCTCGACCAGCGGGGGAATGTCGAGCTTGACCTTGCCGGTTTGGACCGCGGCGGTGCCGACGACGGTCCTGATCGCAGCCGCCATGGTGTCGGGCGTCGCCCCGACCGGTCGCAAGCTCACCACGGGGACTGCCCCGATCACGGCAGCGCTGCCGGCAAACTTAAGGAAGCGGCGGCGCGTGGAACCTTCTGACTTGCGCATCGTAATCGGTTGCCTTCCTATTCCCGCAGCGTTGCAAGATACGCCACAATATCCTCGATCTGCTCGGCTGTAAGGATCGGTTTACCGCGCCACGCCGGGCCAACGCGATCAAGTCCCTCCACGCGATAATAGGACGGCATGATCGTCGCCGGATTGAGGCGCGACGCGTTGACCAGCCGAAGCCGAAGCTGGCCCGCCGACCAGCGGCTGCCCGAGCCCGCGAGGTTTGGCGCAAGATCGCCCTGGAACTTTTCCTCCGGAAACGGGCCGCTGTGGCAAAGAATGCATGTGCTGGTTCGCTCCAGCACCAGCGCGCGACCCCGCGCCGCGTCGCCGGGCATAGCCGTCAGCGATTCCATGATGGCATCGCCGCTGATGGTGTAGGGCCGCAACTCCTGCCCGGCGGCAGCGGAAGGCGCGGCGAGCACCGCCGCTATCAGCCACGTACCGGCAATTTCAATCGCTGACCTAGCCAAAAGTTTCCACCGTGATCGCCTTGTACCAGGATTGCGCCTGATCGGATTCACGTTTTCGCACCTCGCGCGGCGCATCGACCGGGCTCGTAAAGCCGCTGCCTTCTACTTCGGCGAAGATGTCGTCCCGCGGCTGATAGATGCCCGATAGCGAGAACGCATAGCCGGGCGCGACGGTGTTGTAGCAGGTGCCGTCCAACTTAGGCACCGCAGGAGCCGTTCCCGCGATCAGGCTTGCCACGACGCCGGCGCACGCCTTGGCTTCGGCATTCGCGGCCGACGCCGATTTTGGGATGCCGCCGCCGATACAGGCGTCGCCGATGACGTGAACATTCGGTACGAGCGTCGAGGCAAAGGTCACGGGGTCGATCGGGCACCAACCGGTGTTGTCCACCGCGCCCGCGAGGCTTGCGATGCGGCCGGCCTTCTGCGGCGGGATGACGTTTGCGACTTGCGCGTCGTAATTGCCGAAATCCGTGACGAGCGTATTGGTCGAAGGCTCGACCGAAACGACCCTTCCGCCTTGCGACAGCGATATCCGCTCGATCATGCCGGGATAGAATTCTTTCCACGCATTTTCGAACAGCCGTTGTTGAGAAAAGGCATCCTTGGCATCGAGAATGAGTACCTTGGAGCGCGGCTTCTTCGCTTTCAGGTAATGCGCGATCAGGCTCGCGCGTTCGTAAGGCGCCGGCGGGCACCGATAGGGCGCCGCGGGCACCGCAAGCACAACGGTGCCGCCGTCGTCCATGGCCTCGAGTTGGCGGCGCAGCAGCGTCGTTTGCTCGCCGGCCTTCCATGCATGGGGCATTTTTGCCGCCGCTGCCTCGTCATATCCGGGCAACGCATCGAACCGCATGTCGATGCCGGGCGCGAGCACGAGGCGGTCGTAGGCAAGCTGCGTGCCGTCGGCGAGGCCGACCATCCGCGTTTGCGGGTCGATCTTGACGGCGGTTTGCGCAACGACGTTCACGCCGTCGGCGGCAATCCTGTCATAGGTGAATTGCTGCGCCTCGATCTCCCGCAAGCCCGCGACCACTTCGTTGCTGAACGGACATGCCGTGAAGGTCCGGTTCGCCTCGACGAGCGTCACCTGCAGTTTGGCATTGATCCGTCGCAGTGCACGCGCGCAATTCGCGCCGCCGAAGCCGCCGCCGATCACGACGACGCGCGCGACGGATTGCGCGTGGGACGGGCATGGGAAAGCAAGGGCCGTTGCCGTCGTCGCGATGCCACGAACGACGTTTCTCCGCGTCGTCATCAGGCGCAGCGCATCCATCAACACGGTCCGAAAAATTGTGCGGCGGCCGTTAAGGCCGCCGCTTCAAGGGTTCATGCGAAGGTGATGTTCTGATCTTTCAGCGGTACCGAGCGGATTCGCTTGCCTGTGGCTTCGAAATAGGCGTTCAGCACGGCGGGCGCTGCGACGCAGATCGTCGGCTCGCCGACGCCGCCCCAGAAACCGCCGCTCGGCATGACGATCGACTCCACCTTTGGCATTTCCGCTATGCGCATCGAATTGTAGGTATCGAAATTGGCCTGTTCGATGCGGCCATCCTTGACGGTGCAGCCGCCGTAGAACAACCCTGAGAGGCCGTAGACAAACGATCCGGCAACCTGGCGGTCGATCTGCGCCGGATTGACCGCATAGCCCGGATCGGTGCCGCCGACGATCCGATGCACCTTGATCTTGCTGCCGTTGTCCGTGACCGAGATTTCCGCAGCTCCAGCGACATAACTGCCATAACCCATATATTGCGCGATGCCGCGAAACACGCCTTGCGGTGCCGGTTTTCCCCAACCAATCCGTTCGGCCACGGCGTTGAGCACCGCAAGATGCTTTGGATTCTTGGTCATCAGCTTGCGCCGGAATTCAAGCGGATCCTGGCCGACCGAATGGGCGAGCTCATCCATGAAGCATTCAAGGTAGATCGCATTGTGGTTGACGTTGACGCCACGCCAGAAACCCGGCGGGACGTGGGGATTGCGCATCGAATGTTCGATCAGGAGGCTGGGAACCGAATATCCGATCGCCGTCTCGCCGGACGCGTTGAGGCCCTGGAAGGTCACGGGATCCTTGCCGTTGACGAGTGCCTCCGGACGCAGGCTGAACAGGATCGATTGCCCGGAAATCCGCATATGCAACGCGGTCAGATTGTTGTTCGCATCGAAAGCGCCGGTCATCTTGCATCTTGTGACCGGGTGATAGTTGCCGTGCTGCATGTCCTCTTCGCGCGACCACAGCAGTTTGACCGGCGTGCCCGGCATTTGCTTGGCGATCGAAACCGCCTGCCGGACATAGTCGGTCTGGCCGCGACGGCCGAAGCCGCCGCCGAGCATTTGCTTGTGAACGTCGCATTTGTCGGCCGGCAGACCGGATACCTCTACCGTTGCTGCAAAAGCGGCCTCGCCGTTTTGCGTACCGCACCAAACCTCGCACTTGTCCGCGGTGTAGAGCGCGGTGGCATTCATCGGCTCCATCGTGGCGTGGTTCTGGTAGGGGTAGTCGTAGAAGGCTTCCACCTTCTTCGCGGCTCCGGCGATCGCGGCCTTGGCGTCGCCGTTCTCGTTGCCGATATAGGCCGGCTGCGAGGGGTCGAAACCTTCCTCAAGCCATTTTGCGATCGACGCGCTCGAGACCTTGACGTTCTCGCCTTCGTCCCAAACGATCGGCATTGCATCGAGCGCGGTCTTGGCGTGCCACCAGGTGTCGGCAACGACCGCAACCGCGGTGTTGTCGACCTTCACGACCTTCTTGACGCCCTTCATGTTGGCGATTTTGGCTTCGTCGAAGCTCTTCACCTTGCCGCCGAAAACCGGGCATTGCTTGATGGCGGCGTTGAGCATTCCCGGCAGCTTGACGTCGATGCCGTAAATCATCTTGCCGGTGGTCTTGTCGGCGGTATCGAGGCGCTTGACGCCCTTGCCGACGAGTTTCCAGTCCTTCGGATCCTTCAGCTTGATGTCGGCCGGCGGCTCAATCTTCGCCGCCGCTTCCGCGACCTTGCCGTAGGTCGTCGTCCGCCCTGAAGGCGTGTGGGTGATGACGCTGTTGGCAGCCGAGCATTCGGAAGCCGGGACCTTCCATTCGTTCGCGGCGGCCTGGATCAGCATCACGCGCGCGGTGGCGCCACCTTTGCGCACATAATCGTTCGAGGCGCGGATGCCGCGGCTGCCGCCGGTAGAGAAATCGCCCCAGGCGCGTTTGCGGGCGACGCTCTGTCCCGGCGTCGGATATTCGGTCGTGACCTTCGACCAGTCGCATTCGAGCTCTTCGGCGACGAGCTGGGCGAGGCCGGTCAGCGTCCCCTGGCCCATTTCCGATCGGGCAATGCGGATTACGACGGTGTCGTCGGGCCGGATCACAACCCAGGCGTTTACTTCGGGCGAGCCGTCGGCGGCGCGCACGACGGTGGGGCCGCCAAAGGGAATATCGAGGCCAAGCGCAAGGCCGGAGCCGAGGGCGGCGCTGCCGACGACAAAGGCGCGACGGTTGAGTGTGGGCATATGGTTCATGATGGTCTCCTCAAGCGTTAGCGACGGCATGGATCGCCTCGCGCACCTGCTTGAAGGTGCCGCAGCGGCAGATATTGGTGATGGCCTCGTCGATGTCCTTGTCGGTCGGCTTCGGCTTGTCCTTGAGAAGGCCGGCCACCGCCATGATCATGCCGCTCTGGCAATACCCGCATTGCGGGACATCGTTGGCGATCCAGGCTTGCTGAACCTTGTGCAGGGCGCCGTTGCCGGCCAACCCCTCAATGGTGGTGATTTGCTTGCCGACGGCCTCGCTGACCAGGACGCCGCAGGAGCGCTGCGCGACGCCGTCAATGTGGACGGTGCAGGCCCCGCATTGTGCAATGCCGCAACCGTATTTCGTACCTGTCAGGCCGATATTCTCCCGAATTGCCCAAAGCAGCGGCGTATCCGGCTCAACATCGACGTCGAATGATTTCCCGTTAATTGTGAGGTTTGCCATCGCGATCCCCTGTTTAGTCCAATCCATCGATTGAACTTCGAGGGCGGAATTTGGACCGGAACCCGGAACAGTTCAAATCAATAATCCGCGTTTGTGACGCGCAAAAACCCCCTTGGGAGGGCCGTTATTTTGCGCTATTGGCGCGGATCGACCCGGTCCCACCTTCGCAAGCCCGGCCTATCGCGATATGGACGGTCATCCATTTGCTGACCGCAATGAAGGGGCTAAGGAACTCAACATGCGCATGGTCGTTCTGCCGGGCGACGGCATCGGGCCGGAGATCGCAGCGGCGACAACAAATGTCCTGCGGGCCGCCTCGATGCGCTTCCAGCTCAACGTTCTGATCGAAGAGCACCCGGTTGGGCATGCGAGCCTGCAGCAGTTCGGCGCTACGGTCCGGCCCGGACTGCTGGAGATCGTGCGGTCGGCGGACGGCCTGATACTCGGCCCCACCGCCACCTTCGATTTCAAGGACGAGCAAAGCGGCGAGATCAATCCGTCGAAATTTTTCCGGAAGAATCTGGACCTCTTTGCCAATGTGCGGCCGGCGCGGACCTACCCGGGATTGCGCAACCGGTTCGGCGAGTTTGACCTTGTGGTGGTGCGGGAGAACACGGAAGGATTCTACTCCGACCGCAACATGGAGCAGGGCAACAGCGAATTGCTCGTGACGGCGGATGTCGCGATTTCGCTCCGCCGCATCACGCGGCACTGTTGCGAGCGAATTGCGAAGGCGGCTTGTCAGCTGGCGATGCGCCGGAACAAGCACCTCACCATCGTCCACAAGGCCAACGTCCTCAAGATCGGCGACGGCATGTTCCTCGACATTTGCCGCGAGACCGCGCGCGGCTTCCCTGGCCTTGTCGTGGATGACATCCTTGTCGATGCCATGATGGCGCATGTGGTGCGCCAGCCGGATCGCTTCGACGTCATCGTCTCGACCAACATGTTCGGCGATATCCTCTCCGACCTGACCGCGGAGCTATCCGGCAGCCTCGGCCTCGGCGGCTCGCTCAATGTCGGCGCGGGTCATGCCATGGCGCAGGCCGCTCACGGCTCCGCCCCCGACATTGCCGGGCGCGATGTCGCCAATCCGTTCTCCCTGATCTTGTCGATGGCGCTGCTCTTGGCCTGGCATGGCGAGCGCGCAGGCGCCGCGCGATTTGAGGAGGCCGCTCGCGCCATCGAGAATGCGGTGGCGGCAGCGATTCAGGGTGGCCGCGCGACCAGGGACGTCGGTGGCAATCTCGGGACCGCCGCGATGGGGCAAGCCATTGTGGAGATATTGGCCGCCGGCGACAACAAGCCGGTTTTGAGGGTTTGACTGGAAATGCGGCCAGTATTTTTGGGCTTCGACCAATAGTTTGAAATTGATTCCATTTTCCGTCATGGCCGGGCTTGTCCCGGCCATCCACGTCTTTCTTGCTGTTAGAAAAGCAAGGACGTGGATGGCCGGCACAAGGCCGGGCATGACGAGATAGATGCCTGAGGACCCCCGCCGCATGGGCCATGTGGCAGTAGACGGCGGGGTTGCCGTGCGGCAAGGTCAGACCAGCTTTTGAAGATCAAGAAATTTGGGGAGGACGCCGTGTCGAACAACAAATCATTGGGATTAGCGCATCTGAATCGCCGGGCGATGCTTTCCGGCACCGCCGCGGCTCTCGCCGCGCCTTATATCGTTGCTTCGGCACGTGCGGAGGCGCCACCGGTCAATGTCGGTGTCATCCTGCCGCTGTCGGGACCGAATGCCCAGTTCGGCATCAATTCGCGCAACGGCATCGAACTCATCGCCGACGAAATCAATACGGCCGGCGGCATCGCCGAGCTCGGCGGCGCGAAGATCAATCTGGTGATGGCGGACGCGACCTCGACACCGACCACGGCAGGCACCGTGGCCCAACGGCTCATCACCCAGCAGGACATGACAGCCGTGCTCGGCGCATTCGCCTCTTCGCTGACGATTGCGATCTCGGAAGTCACCGAGCGTCGCGATATTCCGCTTCTGACGATGTCGTTTGCCGACCAGATCACCGGGCGTGGCTTCAAGAATATCTTTCAGGTAGTGGCCAAGGCATCCGTGATCGGCAAGGCGCAGTTCGAATATACCGCCGCCATCGCCCAGGCCGCCGGCGCCAAAATCGAAAAGATCGCCATCATGTATGAAGACACCGCCTACGGCACCGCGCAGGCGAACGGCCTGCGGGCGGGCGCGAAGGCGGCAAATGTCGAAGTGGTCATGGATGACGCCTATCCGCTCGGCATCACCGATACGACGCCGCTCATCAACAAGTTGCGTGGCTCGGGCGCGCAGGCCGTGTTCCCGGTCTCGTATCTCAACGACAGCCTTCTGATCATTCGCACCATGCGCCAGCAGAAGCTCACTATCCCCGCCATCGGCGGCGCGGCCGGATACGTCATTCCGGATTTCGAAAAGGGGCTCGGCGAGTTCGCCGAAAACGTGCTCTCGATCGACACGTCGAACTATGACCTCGCACCGGAGCTCACGGAACGTTTCCGCAAGCGGTTCGGATATTTCATGGTGCATGAAGCGCTCGAGCACGCCGTCTGCCTGGAGGTGCTGGTGCAGGCGATCAAGAAGGCGAAATCGGCCAAGGCCGAAGCGGTCACTGCTGCGCTGCGCGGCGCCAAATTCACCGGCGGCTGGATCAACGGCATGACCGGCGGCGCGGTTGCTTTCGACCAGACCGGATTGAACGTGCTCTCGGTGCCGCTGATGGTGCAGTGGCGCGGCAAGGATATCGTCACCGTCTGGCCGAAGGACATCGCCAAGAGCGCGCCGGTCTGGCGATCCTGACCGGCGGCCGGCGCGACCAGCGTGTCGTTTCTTCAGGCCATTCTCGACGGGCTTCTGATCGGCGGCGTCTATGCGGTGATTTCGATCGGCCTCACGCTGGTTTACGGCGTGATGGGAATCGTGAATTTCGCGCAGGCCGAATTTCTCACCATCGGAATGTTCGTGGCGTGGTTTGCCTGGGCCTTTCTCGGGCTCGACCCGGTTCTGGCCGCGCCGCTTTCGTTCGCGGTCGCCTTCGCGATCGGCTGGGTGGTGCAGGGGCAATTGATCGCGCGGGTTCTGTCGGCGCCCTCGGTCGCGCAGATCTTCCTCACGGTCGGCGTTCTGATTGTCATCGAAAATGGATCGCTGTTGCTGTTCGGCTCGCAGTTCCGTTCGGTCACGACCTCCTACCAGACCATGTCGTTGTCGCTGGGTGCGCTTTTCGTCAGCGTTCCCTATCTGATCGCGTTTTCGATGTCGCTCGCCTGCGGCATCGCGCTGTGGTGGTTCATGCGCGCGAGCTGGTTCGGCCGCGCGATGCGCGCCACGGCGCAGAATCCTTCCGCCGCGCGGTTGATGGGTATCGATACCGAGCTGATGTACAAGATCGCGTTCGCCCTTGGCGTCGGTTTGACGGCCTTCGGCGGCGCGGTGATCTTGCCCTATGTGACGGTCTTTCCCGGCGTCGGCGGCCAGTTCGTGGTGCTGATGTTCACCGTCGTGGTGCTGGGTGGCCTTGGCAGCGTCGCCGGCGCCGTCGTCGGCGGCCTTGCCGTCGGCGTGATCCAGGCGTTGTCGTCGCTGTTCTTTCCCATTCAACTGCAAAACCTTGTGCTGTTCATCGTCTTCATCCTTGTGCTCGCGGTGCGTCCGCAGGGCCTGATCGGAGCAAGCCGATGAAGCGATGCCTCCCGCTCGCCGCCGTGATCGTCCTGACCGCTCTGTTGCCGTTGCTGCTCGATCCGCGCGGATACTGGATTCGCGTTCTCACCATCACGCTGCTGTTTGCCGCCATGGCGCAGGCCTGGAATATCGTGGGTGGCCTCGCCAATCAGACCTCGCTCGGGCACGCCGCGTTCTTCGGCATCGGCGCCTATACTTCCACCGTGCTGCTGCTCAAATTCGGGATCAGCCCGTGGCTCGGCATGGTAGCGGGCGGCGTGCTGGGCGGATTGGCGGCGTTTGTGATCGCGATCCCGACCATGCGATTGCAAGGGCATTATTTTGCGCTGGCGACGCTGGCCTTCGGCGAAGTGATGCGCGTGATCGCCAATGTCTGGACGTCGTTGACGGGCGGCCCGAGCGGGCTTTCCGTGCCCTTTGTGCCGCCGAGTTTTGCCGCCTATTCGTTCAAGCTGTTGCGCCCGCACGCCTGGATCGCGCTGGTGGCGCTGGTGATCGTGACGGCGATTTTCGAGGCGATCCGGCGCGGCGCGATGGGATATCGCCTGCGCGCGATCAAACAGAACGCTGCTGCGGCCGAAGTGATCGGCGTCGACACCACGCGGGTCAAGCTTCAGGCGGCGGTGATTTCAGGCGCGCTGATCGCGATGCTCGGTACCCTCTACGCTCAGGTCGCGGTGTTCTTCGACCCCGACACGGTCTTTAGCATCGCGGGCATTTCGATCCGCATCGCGTTGATCGCGATCATCGGCGGCGTCGGAACCGCGGCAGGGCCGATCCTCGGCGCATTCTTCATCATCCCGCTCGAGGAGATCATGAACGACCTTCTGTCGTCGCGCGCGGCCGGCCTGTCGCAGCTTGTCTTCGGCATCATCCTGATATCAGTCATCCTGTGGCAGCCGCGCGGCTTCATCACCGTGTTCGGCTCCTTGCGGGCGCGGCTGTCGCGCACGGTGTCGCCATGACGATCCTCGATGTTCGCGCCGTGTCGCGCCGGTTCGGCGGCTTGCAGGCGCTGTCTGAGGTGATGTTTTCCGTCAGCAGGGGCGAGATCGTCGGCGTGATTGGCCCGAACGGCGCGGGCAAGACGACGTTGTTCAGCACATTGGTGGGCCTCATTCGTCCCGATAGCGGCACGGTGACGCTCGACGGACGGGACCTTGCCGGTCTGAAGCCCCACAGGGTCGCAAGTCTGGGGATGACCAAGACTTTCCAGAATGTCGCGCTGTTCGCCGAGAGTTCGGTGCTCGATAACGTCCTGACCGCGGGCCTTCTCCACCACGGCGTGGACGCTGCACGGGGCGAAGCGCTCAACTGTCTTGATCGCGTCGGCTTGAGGGGCGTGGCGCACAAACAGGCGGGCAATCTGTCGTTTCCGGAACGCGCCCGGGTCGAGCTTGCCCGCGCGCTTTGCACCGCGCCCAAGGTGTTGCTGCTCGACGAGGTGATGGCGGCGCTCAATCACGCGGAGATGGCCGAGATCATGCAACTGATCCGCTCGCTGCGCGACGATGGGGTTACGCTTCTTGTGGTCGAGCACCACATGCGTGCGATCATGAATGTCTGCGATCGCATTCTCGTGCTGAACTTTGGCCGGCTGTTGGCCGATGGCACGCCCGAACAGGTCGCCCGCGATCCGCTTGTGATCGAAGCCTATCTTGGCCGCTCTCGCGAGGCGGCGCGCCGATGAGTGCGGCCCTCCTCGAGATCAGGCAACTCCGCGCCGGCTATGGCGAGGCGGAGGTGCTGCACGGCATCGAGTTATCGGTTTCGCAAGGCGAATTCGTTTGCATCATCGGGGCGAACACCGCGGGCAAGAGCACTATTCTCCGCGCAATCTCGCGGCTGGTTCCGAAGTCGAGCGGCATCATGCGATTTGGTGAAACCGATCTCATGGCATTGGCGGCGCATCAAATCCCCGCGCTGGGCATCGCTCATGTCCCTGAGGGGCGTCAGATCTTTCCGGACATGACGGTTGAAGAGAACCTTCTGCTCGGCGCGTTCTCGGTGCGCAACGCGCGCGACTTGCCGGCGCGAATTGAGGACGTGCTCGATCTTTTTCCGCGCCTGCGCGAGCGGTTCGGGCAGCTTGCGGGAACGCTGTCGGGCGGCGAACAGCAGATGGTCGCGGTCGGGCGCGCCCTGATGCTGCGGCCGAAGCTTTTGCTGCTCGACGAACCGAGCCACGGCCTTGCGCCGAAAGTGGTCGAGGAAATGCACGACGCCTTCAAGACCATTCACGGCAGCGGCACCTCGATCCTCTTGGTCGAGCAGAACGTCGAACTGGCGCTCGACGTGGCGACGCGCGGCTATGTCCTTGAAGCAGGCCGCGTGACGCTGGAGGGAACGGCGGGCGAGCTTCATGCCAATCCCGCAGTGGTGGCGGCGTATCTGGGGTTATAGCGGGGAGGGTGCTGCGTTCTATTCTGGCGCTCGGCGTGGCAATTATGATTCCCAGTATTGGTGGAATCTGCATCGACGGAAAGCCCCAGTTTTTGGTGAGTGCTCGCCGCGCACGCCTTTGGCTGCCAATCCCATCGTGCGCCGCGCCTCAGAAGCGGAAAGCGAGGTGCCCTTCGATCTTGAATTTATACAGTGGACTCGCCGTCTCAAAGAGCGGAACGCCAATTTCGATGCCGGTCAGGAAACCTTTGGTCCATTGCTTTGCGAATTCGACATCCAAGGGGACGAACCACTCACGGGTCATGAAGTTATAACGAATGTCGGTCACGGAAATATTGCCACTGAGAAGCCATTCGGCAGTCCGATGTTGAGGGTCGGGCCGAGCTGTAGGTTGCTTGTGTGATTGCGGTTGGGGTCACCGGCAAAATCAAATTGATAGCGGGTTACGATCTGAAAATAAGAGTCCTGCGATAGTTCGGGCAGGCTGTAGCGATACCCGGCAGCAGGCGCCATGCGCCAGCGTCCGTTACCGAACTGGTCATCGGTCGCTGTTGGAGCATAGAACCTCAGACCAAAGCCAAATCCTTGTCGCGCATCAAGCTCTTTGCTCAACACCGCCTGAAACTGGGTATCACCCAATCCAGTAGCAAATGTTCCTAGGGGATCGGATCCGTCGTTGGTGCTGATTGCCGTAAATTCGACGCGCGCGGAGACCTTCCATCCGTCATAAAGATCGAAAGGACGTTCATAGCGTACCTTTGGCGTCCACGTTGTGCCGCCGGCCGACTGCGTATTCTCGAGAAAGAAATCGAGGCGATGTATCGGCTTGGTGATATCGTTGTTGATGGGTACGACCTGACCCAGCGCCTGCTCGCATTCGCCCGCAAACAGCCGCTGCAGCCGCGCGAGGTCGATGTCAATTCACTGGTTATGGAGGCCGCTAATTTGCTGCGGCCGGCGCTGGGCGAGCAAATCGAGGTCCACATGGTGCTCGCCGGCGATACGTCGCACGCAATGATCGACCCCAGTCAGCTCACCAATGCGATCCTCAATCTCGCGCTCAATGCCCGTGATGCGATGCCGGATGGAGGCAAGCTTGAGATCGAGACAGGCAACATCGTGTTCGACGACGGCGGCGCAAGCATTTACAGCGATGTCGTCGCCGGAAGTTACGTCATGGTTACGGTGACCGATTCCGGCCACGGCATTCCCGCCCGCATTCTCGACCATGTGTTCGAGCCGTTCTTCACCACCAAGGACGTCGACAAAGGGTCTGGCCTCGGCCTCAGCATGGTCTACGGATTCGTCAAACAGTCCGGTGGACATATCAAGATTGACAGCGAAGAGGGCCACGGCACGACGGTCAGGATTTATCTGCCCCAAGCGAGCGGCGTTGCTCAGCCCGAAGATTTGGCGATCACTTCCCCCATAGAAGGTGGCCACGAGACTATCCTGGTCGTTGAAGACGACAACCTGGTGCGAACGTTCGTGGTCGGCCAAATTCAAAGTCTGGGCTACGCCACGCTCGAAGCGGTCGATGCGGCGGCAGCCTTAGTTATCATCAATAGTCCTCAGCGAATCGATCTGCTGTTTACCGACATGGTCATGCCGGGTTCGATGAGCGGTCGCCAGCTCGCAGACGCCGCGCGACAGCGCCGGGCCGCACTGAAAATATTATTCACCTCCGGATACACGGAAGATACGGTCATTCACTCCGGCCGCCTCGACGCTGACGTGATGCTGCTCGCCAAGCCGTATCGCAAGGCGGATCTTGCGCGGATGATACGAACTGCACTTGGCGCTGATGCGAAGTTACAACCCATCGCCCGAGACCGGATTGTCGGTTTACGTCGACATACGGCGTGACGGCGAACTTCGAAAACACTCATGGCTTCAAGGCGGAGCATCCGTAGCGCGGATGAGCCAACGGGTCGCGCAATGCGCGCCCGATGACAGGCTCCGCGACACCCGGGGTCATTACATCTGCCAACGTTCCCGCATATCGCCAGCGCCCATGCGGGCTACGATACTATGGCGGGGCGGGTGTCACGTTCTATTTGGGCACTCAGCGTGACAATGATGATTCCCGACATCCGTGGAATCGGCATCGACGGAAAGCACCGGTTTTTGGTGAGCGTCATTTTATTGGCGTCGTCGTCTATGTCGATGATCCAGGCCGTGAACCCATAAATGTACCGGGCGAACGGCTTGCCAAGTCCGCAATGCCCCCGATGTGCATGGCAGCGAAACGACGCTATTTGCCAATTTCAGCCGCGAGCCACCCTTCCTCCTACTCGGGCTGTCGTATATGAGAGATTTGCCACCGGCACGTGCCGATAGTCCCCAGGAGCGAATTGGCGGCGTGGATGGTGTGCGGCGGCTAGTTAATCCGAAAATCGCGATCTGACACTTGATCGACGCAAGCGCGGACAGGCATTTCAACCGGGGCATGGCATGGTAAAACGATTTACGACGGCGCAATCCACCGGGGCGATGCGGCGTTGGGGGCCTCCCGCCATTGTGACGCTCGCGGCGCTGGCCGCGCTGACGGCGCCGACCGCCGACGCCGCGGCGAGACAGGCGCGCCCCGCGCCACCCACCGAAGCGACGGCGCCGCGCGATGCAGGCGAGCCGATCATGGCGATTGTGTCGATCAAGACCCAGCAGGTCACTTTCTACGACGCCGACGGCTGGATCCTGCGCGCACCGGTGTCGACCGGCATCGCGGGACGCGAGACGCCAGCCGGCGTCTTCGCCGTCCTCGAGAAGGACATTGACCACCACTCGAGCCTGTATGACGATGCCTGGATGCCGAACATGCAGCGCCTTACCTGGAACGGCATCGCGCTGCACGGCGGGCCGCTGCCCGGGTATGCTGCCTCACACGGCTGCGTGCGGATGCCCTACGGCTTTGCGGAGAAGCTGTTCGACAAGACGCGGATCGGGATGCGGGTGATCATCTCACCGAACGACGCGGCCCCGGTCGAGTTTTCCCACAAGGCGCTGTTCGTGCCGAACGCGGAGGCAGTCGCGGCTGCTCCGGCGCGTGCCGAGACGCTCGCCCGCGAAGCCGCGGAGGCCGCCAAGACGGCCGATGAGGCGAGGAAAGCCGCCGCGACCGCGGCGCGCGAGACAGCGTCGCTCACGGCGTCGGTCCGCAAGCTGGAATGGCTCAAGGCCCGCGCCGACGCCGAGCTCGCGTTCGCCGACAAGGCGCTCGCCGCCGCAAAGACGGACCAAGCCAAAGCGCGGGCCGAGGAGGCGAAGCAGAAGGCCGCCCCCAAGGCTGCGGAACTGGGGACGCAGCTCGACACCGCCAAGGCCGACGCGAAGTCGAAGCTCGACGCCGCCGCCACCGCAAAGGACGCCGCCAAGGCGGCCGCGACCAGGAAGGCCGACGCCGCCAAGGCGGCGAACGAGGCAAAGCTCGCGCTAGAGCCAGTCTCAATCTACATCAGCCGCGCGACGCAGAAGCTTTACGTACGGCGCAACACGCATAAGCCGTGGGCGGACGGGGGCGAGGTGTTCGATGCGACCATTGAGGTTCCGGTCACGATCCGCAATCCCGACAAGCCGATCGGCACGCATGTGTTCACGGCGATGGCGCGCAACGACGCG
>Ga0209517_10005599_pt1 | contig 15944 bp, 13 predicted proteins | sample PeaSoiMetSII2010_FD_187695 | JGI IMG/M metagenome (GOLD analysis project Ga0209517, IMG submission 187695) | Peat soil microbial communities from Weissenstadt, Germany - SII-2010 (SPAdes) (version 2) | ecosystem: Environmental > Terrestrial > Soil > Wetlands > Peat | place: Germany... | reverse complement strand
CGGGGCTATGAAATCTTCTGCAAGGGCGAGGACGCGGGACTGATCTGGGACACCATCTTGAGCGAAGGGAAATCCATGGGGATCATCCCGGCGTGCTTCACGACGCTCGATTACTTGCGGGTGGAAAGCTCGCTGTTGTTCTATCCCTATGATATGTCCCAGATGTATCCCTTCGAGCACGATCCGCCGGGCGACAGCCTGTGGGAATTGGGGCTCGATTTCACGGTGAGCCCCGGCAAGAACGATTTCCGCGGCGCCGACGCGCATATGCGCCTCAAGGGCAAGGAGCGGTTCAAGATTTTCGGTTTGGCCGTCGACGGCAAATCAGCGGCCGACATGGGTGACGCGGTGTATTCCGGCGACAAGAAAGTCGGCGTCATCACCTGCGCCATGGTCTCGACGCTGACCGGTAAGTCCATGGCTATCGCGCGCCTCGACGTACCGGTCGCGGTACACGGCACGCGTTTGGAAGTTCGCGGCAAGAATGTCAAAGGACCGGCGACCGCTCATACGCTGCCCTTCGACGACGTCGAGAAGAAGAAGCGCACTGCGGTGGGGTGACATCAGCGCTTTGCTGCATCCATCGCGATGAGTTTGGCCTCGATGGCGGACCCGAAATAAGCCTGCGGGTCGGACGCGGTGACGTGTTCGCTGCGCTCGCGCGCGGCAATCGCCTTCTTCGCAGTCTCGAAGGCGTCGCGCAGCGACCGCGCGGCCGGCAGCGCATCGCGGTAGAAGGCCTCGCCGAAGTAAGTCAACTCGCTGTCGCTCGAACAGCCGAACGAGGCACGGTCCGCTGCCGCGGCGGTGATGATGATGGTCTTGGGATCGCGCAGGACGTTGATGAATCCGCCGGCATAGCACGCGGAAATGATGATTACCCGCCATTGGATGCCCGAGTCGTGCAGAACGTCGACGAGATCCTCACCCGAGAGAATCTGCAGCGGAAATTGCGAATTGGACACCGCAATCGCAGGCGCTTCCGAACCGTGCGAGGAAATCGACAGGAACAGCACGTCCTTGTCCAGGTCCATCCGCGCGGCGAGGCCCTGCAGCGCATACCTCAACCCCGACACGCTCGCGAGCGGCGCACGCGTGAGGTCCCCTTCGTCATTGATCAACGCCAGATGCCGGTCGCCGACGCCGAACCGCTGTCCCACTACGCGGGAAGCCAGGCCGATTTCCTGCGCAAACACTTTCTCATCGCCGACGCCTGCAAAGCCCAAGAAAAACGCTTCGGAGTTCGCAGCATGATCACGCTGGACGGACTCGAGCGCCTCATCGATTCGATCCGACTGTTCGAATAGCGCGGTTTCACGTTCGGCGAGTTCCCCAGCGGACACGAACGAGTTCGCATCCCGCGGATTCCAGACGTCGGGTATCGCGTTCACTGCATCGCTTGCATAGATGAACAATGCGATGAAGATGACGCCGGCGAGCGCCGCGAGGCGCTGCGATCGTCCGGTGAGCGCCCGCAATCCGCGGGCGAGAAAAATCAAGCCATAAACGGCAGCGGCAGCGCTGACGCACCAAAACCAGTCCGTTTCCAGGTAATAACTTCCGACGGACGCCAACAGCAACGGCACCGGCGTCAGACCGAGCGCCAGGACGAGCGTTGCCCCGATGGCCGGCCGGGGCGTCGATCTCCAACTCAACAATCCCGCCAGACTCAGGATCGCCAGCGCATACCAGGCCAGCAGGGGAATGCCGTCGAGCGAGAACTCCGGGGTCGGTTGCCGCTGCCACCGATCGATGATCACCCACGCCGCGAGCCACGAGATGCCGAGCGCCGTGATCGCAGCGACCGGATTGCCGCGCGGCTCGGCATCGACCGTTCTCAGACACCACAGACGCATCAAGGCGCTGAACCAAGATGGCCGCGTGCCTGCGGCGGAGGTCTCCCCTCCGCCCACTAGGAGCCTATCTCCCGGGTCTGCCGCCTACTTCGCCGCAACGATCTTCTTGAGATTATCCAAACCCGACTGATACACACCGGTGATCGCGTCGGTGGCCGCCTTGTCGTTCTCGTCATCCGCGGGCGTATCGCCGACGTTCTTGCGCTTGAAACGCCCGGACCAGGTGACCAACGTCTTGTTATCGGCAAGGGAAGTGACGACCAAGCTCGACGTGTAATGCGTTACCGGGATGACCCCTTCGACGATGGAGTAGCGGAAGCGGTGGCCGCTGGCATCGAACTGGAGCAGCTTTTCCTTGATCGTTCCGCCGCCCTTCAAGGTCAACAGACGAACCGCGCCCGGCGTATTGTTGGTGCCGCTGACGATCTCGTCGCTGGCGACCGCAGGATGCCAGGTATTCAGTTCGTTGAAATTCTTTACCGCATCCCAAACCTTGTCCGCAGGCGCAGCAATGGTTACCGATTTCTTGACATGCAGCTCGAGTGCAGCCGCGCCGCTCAATCCGGATGCCAGCAGCGACATCGTAAATGCCATCGCGATAATCGTTTTCATTCTATCCATCCTCGTGAAAGGTGACTCCCCGTGCGGATTGTACATCGCCCCTCAGCGTTCGGTGGTGCGCCGTATTGCCCCCAGCGCAAGCCCGGTCAACAGTAGGAACGCCGCGCCGCTGAGCAGACCCTGCAAGCCGTGGCGCGGCCAGGCATCCATGGCCATGCCGCCGACGCTTGGCCCGATGACGCCTCCCAAGCAATAAACCATCACGAACACGGTATTCGCCGTCGGCAATTCGGACGCCGCGAATGTACCTCCGAGTAATGCGATACCTTGGCTGTAGAACGCGTACAGCGTGCCGCCCCAAATGAACAGCAGCGGCCACAGCAGGGCGGGAGTTGAAATCCATGGCTGCAGGAGCAGCGGTCCCACGCCGCTTAAAGCGGCACAGACGCCCAGCATGGCGCGGCGCCCGAACCGATCCGCGAGCAGGCCTATGGGCGCCTGCAACACGACATTGCCCGCCATGAACACGGTCACCAGGAGTAAGGCTTCACGGTCGTGGAACCCGGCATGGATGCCGAACAGGGGCAGAAGGGTCAGTTCGGCCGATTCGACCAAGCCGGCGACCAATGCCGCCAGCATAATGACCGGCGCCCCCCGGATGGCGCCGCCGAGTTCGCGCATCGGCGTGAATGCCTGCGGCTCGCTCGTGACCCGGCGCAGGACGACCAGCGGCAGCAGCGTCACCAGCAAGACCACTGCACCGATCGCGAACGGTTGCCAGCCGCGCGTTCCCGTAAACTCCAACAGCGCGGGACCCGCCATGGTTCCGATCGAAAACACCGTGCCGTATATTCCCATGACGGTGCCGCGGGCATCGGCGCCGCTGACGTTGTTCATCCACACTTCGCTTGCGATCCAGCTCAAGCCGAGGGCACAACCGGTCAAGCATCTGAGAAACAGCCAGCTCTCGACGCCGGGCCACGCCGGCATGATCATGAGGATCAGGGCGCCGAGGGTCACTCCAGCCACCACGGAGCGCTTCAGTCCCAGGCGCGCCAACACGCGCGGATACACAGGCCCGAGCAAGATGACCGCGATCAGGCTCGCGGCCGTCACGGCGCCGATGGCGAAATTCGAAGAGCCGCCTCGGCTCAGCACCAGCGCGATCAAGGGTGGCTGAAAGCCGAAGATCAGGCCGACACCCAGACTGCTGGAGAATACGGCGGCGAGCACCACACGCCGTGAGGCAGGCGGCACGCTCAGATCCGGGGCACGGATCGCGACGCCCGCCCTGCAATTGTGCAAATTCGGCAACACGGATCAGCCCAGCGGCATTGGCGTCGGCACACAGAATGCGGTGTTGTCATCTCGTGCCTTGCTATTGAAACATCCAGGCAACCGCGCGAATTGTATTTTTCGTGCCTGTTGCGCAATAAACTTGCGTGTGAGTAAACGCTATGTTACGAATTGGCTCTGCCGATCACAAGGGATCGCAATCAAAACGCGAGCGGGATATTTCAAACGAGCCGCGCATCGAATTGTTGCCTGGATGACACATTGCACGTGCGCCATCTAGTTTGTCCACTTAGGGAGAACCGTTGATGAAAAGAATATTGTGTCGAGCAGACGGCAGTGCTTCGCGAGTTGCCGCTGCCATCTTGGGCGCGGTGCTCGTCTGCGCATCTCTGTCCCATTCAGCGCTCGCGGCGTCGCCCGGAGCGAACCCGGGCGCCGAAAACACCGGCTTGGAGGAAATTGTCGTTACGGCCGAAAAGCGCGAGTCGACCGTCCAGGCGACGCCGATCGCGATGACGGCCCTGAGCGCGGGCGATCTCACCGAGCAAAACATTACGTCGATCCAGGACCTCGTCGGCGCCATCCCCGGTATCTCGCTGCGCACGGCGGGTCCGGGCCAGACCGAGTACGAGATGCGCGGCTTGGCCTCCTCCGGCGGCTCCGTGGCCACGGTGGGATTCTATCTCGATGAGACGCCCCTGTCGGCGTCCGCAGTGGCACTCAACGGCCGCACGGTCATCGACGCCGACCTGTACGATCTCAATCGCACCGAGATACTGCGTGGGCCGCAGGGCACTCTATACGGCGCCGGATCCATGGGCGGCACCATCAAGCTCATCACCAATCCGCCCAAGCTCCATGCCCTGGAAGGGTCTGCTTACGTCGACGCTTCTCAAACCACCGGCGGCAGCACCAACGGCCGCGGCAGCTTGATGCTCAATTTTCCGATCGGCGACATCGCGGCGCTGCGCTTCGTCACGACGGATAAGTACATCAGCGGCTGGATCCATCGTTACGTCATCGCGCCCGGGCAATTTCCGTTTCCGACGAATTTCGGCAATTGCGGGGTTTACTACTGTACCCGCGGCGACGTTCAGGACGCACCCGTCGCCCAAGACCACGCGAACTCCAATATCGAGCGCTTCATTTCGTCGCGAGCATCGTTGCTGGTTCAACCGAGCGATGCTCTGTCCATCACCGGTAACTTCATGTATCAGCGCATCGATGCCGACGGATACAACAACTATCAGGCCCCGCCCAACAACGAAGCCATCTATCAACCCTACGATATCAAGGAGCCGTACTACGATTCCTTCCATCTATGGAGTCTCAAGGTCAGCTATGACATGTCGTTCGCGAATCTGACCTCGGCATCGTCCTATTGGAAGCGCGATGTATATCAATCGACGGATTCGACGGAAGCCCTGCAGAACATCTTCAATTACACGACATTTGTCCCGAACCTCTACTCGGACAACGATACGACGTGGCAGATCGCCCAGGAACTGCGGCTCACGTCGCGGGGTGAAGGGGACTTCCAGTGGGTGGGCGGCCTGTATTATTCGAACCTGCACTCGGGCTACGTCACGAAGAATCAGGCGGTTGGGTTCGTAACGACGCCGGTCTGTTCGTTGCCCGGATTGGGGGGCGATCCTAGTTTGGGCGGCCATTGCGCGCCCGGCTCGACGTACCTCTACGCGCCACCCCTTACGGGCCCGAATCCGGAGGGCATCATGTTCAACGACAACAATCCGAACATCCTCTCGCAGAAGGCGATCTTCGGCGAGGCGAGCTACAAACTGACGCCCACCCTCAAGCTCACGACGGGCTTGCGGTTCTACAAATTCAACATCAGCAACAACGCCAACCAGCGCGGCCTCGGCACGGCATCGGGAGATGCCACACCCACGATCGACAGCGCATCCGGAAGCAATACCAGTCTGTTGCCGAAGGTGAACCTGTCGTATGAGCCCTCCTCCGATCTCACGCTCTACAGCACGATCTCCAAGGGCTCCCGTCCCGGCGGCGTGAATCTACCCATCCCGCTGGTCCCGTTCAGCCAGGGCGCCTTCTATTACTGCGGCCCGGGCACCGGACCGAGCTACCTCAACAGTCAGCCGTCGTACTATGCACCGGACGATATCTGGAGCGTGGAAATGGGCGAAAAGGCCCGGTTCGCCGATCGGCGCTTTACGGTCAATGCGGACGTTTTCTACGTCAAATGGCACAACATCCAGCAGTTGATCGTGCTGTCCTGCGGCTATCCCTACAATACCAACGTGGGCGATGCCAAGACGTATGGGCCGGAACTTGAAATGGCGGCGAAAGTGACCGATGCGATCACGGCCGAACTCTCCGCCGCATATACCCAGGCCTACATCAGCAGCCCGAAAGACACTCCAGGACTTCCGGTCTTTTCCGGTACGCGTGTCACCAGCATTCCCAAATACACGGGCAACCTGGCCGTGAGCTACGAAACGATGCTGCCCCAGGAGTATAAAATGACGTTCCGGGTCGCGGAATCCTACGTCGGCCCGGTTTATGACACTGCCTATTACGCCGAGACCTTGGGGTCGTACGGCTTGATGGACTTCAGGATGGGTGTGGGTAAGGAGGCCTGGACAGCGTCCTTCTTCGGCACCAATTTGACCAACAAACACGCCGGCCTGACCATCGACAACACGGTCTTCGCGTGGCAGCAGCCAACGATCACGCGGGTCTCGACCAATCAGCCGCGCACGATTGGAATAGCGTTCGAAACGAAGTTCTGATTCGAGTGCGTTCGGGACGCGTGTCGGGGGCGGCGGAAGCGCGGGGGCGGAAGCCCCCCCCGTTCTTTGTACGATCTTTGTATGATGATGCCGTCGCGCGGGCGATCTTGTTTGTTGGTATAGGGTTTTCAGGGAGACGGGGTGAGCGACAGTTCCATCAAGGCGGCCGATCAGGATGCCGAGCAACTCAAGGCCTTGGGGTATGTATCCCACTTCGACCGGACCATGTCGAAGTGGGAAAACTTTTCGTTGGGATTCACCTACCTGTCCCCGGTGGTGGGCGTGTACACCATCTTCGCGAGCGCCTTCATCGCCGGCGGTCCGCCGATGTGGTGGACCTACCTACTGGTCGGCCTGGGTCAACTGATGGTATGTCTGATTTTCGGCGAGATCGTTTCGCAGTTCCCCATCTCCGGGGGGCTTTATCCCTGGGCGCGCCGGCTCCTGGGCAAGCGCTGGGCGTGGATGGCCGGATGGGTCTATGCATGGGCGCTGTGCTGCACCATGGCGGGCGTCGCGACCGGTGTAGCGCCCTTTCTCGCGCAATTATTCGGCCTCGACAGCACGCCGCTGGCAACCACCATCATTGCACTCATCCTCATCGCGCTGACGACCTTTTTGAACTTGAGCGGGACCCGGTTGCTGGCGCGCGTCGCCATGTTCGGATTCGTCTGCGAGCTGGTCGGCGCCATCGTGGTAGGCGGGTATCTTCTGCTGTTCGCCCGGCATCAGCCGCTTACCGTGCTGGTGGACACCTCGTTCGTGCAGCACCATGGCCATTATTGGCCTGCCTTCCTCGCCTCCTCGCTCGCAGCCATGTTCTGCTACTACGGCTTCGAAGCCTGCGGCGATGTGGCGGAGGAAACGCCGGATGCGAGCCGGATGATCCCCAAAGCCATGCGCATGACCATCTACATCGGAGGCGCGGCCGCATCGTGGGTCTGCCTCGCATTCGTCCTGTCGATCTCGGATATCGGCGCCGTAATCTCGGGCAAGGACGCCGATCCCATTGTGACGCTGTTGCGGGCTGCAATGGGTGAGGCCGGTTTCCGTGCCGTCATCGTCGTCGTGTTGGTGTCGTTTATTTCCTGCCTGCTGAGCTTGCAGGCCGCGGCAAGCCGCCTCATTTTTGCCTACGCTCGCGATCAAATGATTTTCGGCAGCAAGTACTTGAGTCGCATGTCGCCGCGCCACCATGTTCCGGCGACCGCGTTGGTGGTGATGGGCACCATCCCTGCGGTGATTGCGCTTTCGGCACTGTGGCTGCAGGACGCGATCGCCACCATCATCAGCTTCGCGGCCATCGGCATTTATATTTCGTTCCAGATGATCGTGCTGGCTGCGTTGATCGCGCGCGCCAAGGGCTGGCGACCCGCCGGCCCGTTCACGCTCGGCGGCTGGGGCTGGTTGGTTAACTTTATCGCCTTGGGCTACGGCGTCAGCGCCATCGTCAACATCTTGTGGCCGCGGCCGCAGACGCCCAACGATCCGTGGTATGCCAGCTACGGGATGCTCGCGACCACCGTGGGTATCGTGGTGCTGGGGGGCATTTATATGATCATCGCGAAGCCTTACGAGCGCGGCAATGCGCCCGCCGGCGACGCTCACAAGCTCCCTGTTCGGAGCTACGGGTAAGGCCCGGCGGTAGCATCATTTCCGCCATCGACGGTGAGGTTGGAGCCGGTAACGTAGCTCGCAAGATCCGATGCCAGAAAACACACACAACGCGCCACTTCGGTGGGATGTGCCAGACGCCGCATGGGAATGCCGGCAGCCAGTGCCCGCAAGTTCTCCTCAGGATCGCCGCCGCGCTTTGCCAGGATGTCGTCGACCATGCGCGTATGGATCTCCCCGGGGCTGACCGAATTGACGCGGATGTTGTCACGTGCATGATCCAGCGCCATGCAGCGCGTGATTTGCAGCACCGCTCCCTTGCTGGCGCAGTACGCAACGTGATTGGGTTCGCCGTTCATGCCCCATTCCGATGCGATATTGACGATAGCGCCCTTGCCTGCGATGCGCATGTGCCTGACGGCGGCGCGACTCGCGTAGAACAACGCATTGACATTCACGGCCATCGTCTCCAACCACTGTTCGTTGGTCGTGTCCAGTGCATTGGCGGTGTATAGAATGCCGGCATTATTGACCAAAATATCCAAGCCGCCCATTCGAGCGACGGTCTCATCGACGAGGCGCTCGCAAGCGCCCGGGGCGCGCAAATCCGCCGCAGCGTACTGCGCTTTGCCGCCGGCATTTTCTATCGACGCGACGACCCTGCGGCCGCGTTCCGCATCGCGCCCGCATACCATGACGGCGGCGCCCGACTGGGCAAATACGCGTGCGCATGCCTCGCCGATGCCGGTGGTCGAGCCGGTCACCAGAACCACCTTTCCTGTAAACGTCATTCACACCACTCCACGGCTGCGGGTTTGACAACCCGGGGCGAAGGATACCTGCATGGCCAGAGAGCCGAAACACGATGCCTCATTTGAATCGATCAAGCTCGGCCCGTGGGCTGAGCGATCCGACCGACATCGGGCGACCCGCAGGTCAACGTCGAAGCGCCCGCAGGTCAACGTCGAAGCGGAGTAATATGCCCAACCGATTAGAGAGGTACCGTTGATGACTGCGTCCATACCGAGCGAACAGATCCCAGGAAAGAACGAGCTGAGTCGCTCGCTCAAGGGCCGCCATTTGACGATGATCTCGATCGGCGGAATCATCGGCGCCGGCCTTTTCGTGAGCAGCAGCACGGCCATCATTGCCGGCGGCCCAGCCAGCTTCATCAGCTATGCCATCACGGGATTCCTGATTCTCTTGGTCATGCGAATGCTGGGAGAGATGACCACCGCACTGCCCAAGGTACGTTCTTTCACCGAGTTCGCCCGCGCCGGATTGGGCGAAGGCGCCGGATTCGTAGTCGGCTGGCTATATTGGTATTTCTGGGTATTGGTGGTTCCCGTCGAGGCAATCGCGGGCGCCAAGATCCTCAAGCTGTGGATACCGTTGCCGCCCTTGGCCATCGGCATGGGATTGATGACCGTGATGACCTGTGTGAATTTGATGTCGGCAAGGTCCTATGCCGAATTCGAGTTTTGGTTCTCGTCCATCAAAGTCGCGGCCATCCTGGTGTTCATCGCGATCGCGGCCTCGTATGCGTTTGGGTGGACCGCGCCGCATGGCTCCACCTTCGGCAATCTGGTCGACTATGGTGGATTCACGCCCCACGGCTGGATCGCCGTGTTCGCCGCAGTGCCCACCGTGTTCTTTGCCATGATGGGCGCGGAAATCACGACCATTGCGGCAGGGGAATCCATACAGCCCGGCCGCGCGATCGCTAGGATGAGCACGCAAGTAATCGGACGCATCCTGGTTTTCTACGTGATTTCGCTGTTCCTGATCGTCGCGGTCACCCCCTGGAATACCGTCCGTTCGGGCGAGTCGCCGTTCACGCTGGCATTGAACACCATGCACATTCCGTGGGCGGGCGCCATCATGACCGTCATCATCCTGACGGCGGTACTGTCGTGCATGAATTCCGCGTTCTACGTGAGTTCAAGGGTACTGTTCGTGCTCGCCGAGCGCGGCGATGCACCGCAGTCCTTGGTCAAGTTGAACGCCCGCCGGGTGCCGGTGGGCTCGGTTTTGATGGGCGCGCTGGCGGGCTTTCTGGGGATCATCGCCGCCACCGAGGCGCCGCAGGTCGTCTTCGACTTTCTGGTGAGTTCATCCGGTGCAGTGATCGTGTTCATCTATATCGCCATCGCGATGTCGCAAATCGTCTTGCGCAACCGCCGCGAACGCAACGGCGAGCCCAAGCCCGCCGTGACGATGTGGCTATTTCCCTGGTTGAGCTATGCGGCCATCGCGGGGATGAGCGCCGTATTGATCGCCATGGCTTTCACACCGGGCCTGCAACAAGACTTCAAGTTCAGCTGCATCACGCTGATCGTCGCGGTCGTCGCGTACTTCATCACCAAGCGGATTCGACGGCCGGCAGCGGTTTCCAGCGTCAGCGTTTAGCGATTCCGCGCTTTAGATTTTAACTGCATGAGCTTCTGACCGGCCGTCACTTCAAGCGGTCCTAGACCTACTGATTTGACATATTCATCGAATTCGCCCGATTGGCGGCATTTTACCCATGAATTTCTGTCATATTTCTATTGTCAAGCGAAAAAAATTACACCATCACGTACAAAGAGTACGCTGCACATCGCAGTATTTTTGGCAGTATAAGTCATGCCTTGCGGTGGCCCCGCGAAGGCGACAGGTTTAGGAGAATCTCGCGCCGGCAAGCCAGCCAACTCCCCCGTCGGTGCGATATCCCGGCGGCGTGGGTACCTCATAAGGCCCACGCCGTTTTTTATTGCCGGCCGATCTTAATCTGTCCATAGGAGATCTCATGCCGATCGAGCGAAAGCACACCGGACCTCGAATGTCCCAGGCCGTGATCCACAACAAAACCGTGTATCTCGCCGGGCAAGTTGCGGCAGGCGCGCCCGGCAAGAGTGTAACGGAGCAGGCCAAAGACATCTTGTCGAGAATCGATGCACTGCTTGCCGAGGCGAAAACCGACAAGAGCAGGCTACTCAGCGCCACCATTTGGCTTACCGACATGTCGACATTTGCGCAGATGAACCATGTATGGGACGCGTGGGTGGTATCCGGCGCGACCCCGGCGCGCGCGACCGTCGTGAGTCCGCAGCTGGCGTCTTCGGAATACTCGATCGAGATCGCGGTCATCGCAGCTCAAGCGTAGCGCTCGGCCGGCGTGCAGCGCCGGCCGGGACCCACCGTCCCAAAACGCATTGCCGGCCCGAACCGGCCTCCCAACTACCGTTCAAACTTCGTCGACAGGATGATCGACGACGTGGTCCTTTCCACCCCATCGAGCGCGCCGATGCGGTCGATGACCTGATCCATCTCAGCAACCGTCGCCGTCATGGCGACCGCAATCAAGTCGACGTCGCCGCTGACCGAGTGCAGCACACGCACGTGGTCGATGGCACGCAACGCCGCCGTTACCGCGCGTGTTTCTTTCGGCCCCACCTTGATCATGACGTGCGCGCGCACTGCGCCCAGACCATGTTCGGGCGCCAGGCGAACGCCATACCCGACGATGACGCCCTGCTTTTCGAGGCGCTCGATCCGGCTTTGCACGCTGGTGCGCGACCGGCCCACCAGGCGGGCCAGTTGCGCGGTAGACGCGCGCGCATTCTCCCGCAGCGCAGATATCAGCTTTTCGTCGATGGAGTCCATGTTGATTCGTCAGTTTAACCTTTCACAATAACGGAATTATACCTTAAAAACGTCAAATCGTCCCTACCATTCGAAGGGTCTGGGGTCGACAATGAGCGTCCCGTTGCGGAGGCTGGCATGAAAAATATCGTTATCGTTGGTGCAGGCAAAATTGGTTCGATGATCGCGGAGTTGCTCGTCGGATCCGGCGATTACGCCGTGACCGTAATCGACCGTTCGCAGCAACAACTCGACCGCCTAGAGACAGCGCTGGCGGTCACCAAGATTGCCGCCGACATCACGCACGGCGACACGTTGCAGAAAATTCTCACGGGCAAATTCGCGGTACTGAGCGCGGCTCCCTATCATGCGACCCGGCTGATCGCCGAGGCGGCGAAAGCAGCCGGCGCTCACTATCTGGACTTGACCGAGGACGTGGCCAGCACCCGTGCGGTGAAGCAACTCGCCGCAGGAGCGCGCACCGCGTTCATCCCCCAGTGCGGCCTGGCTCCGGGTTTCATCACGATCGTCGCCAGCGACCTGGCCTCTAAGTTCGACAAGCTGCAGGACGTACGCATGCGGGTCGGCGCGTTGCCGAAATTCCCCTCCAACGCGCTCAACTACAATCTCACCTGGAGCACGGACGGCGTCATCAACGAGTACTGCGAGCCCTGCGAAGCGATAGTCAACGGCCAGCTGCGCGAGACTCAGCCGCTCGAAGAGCTCGAAGAGTTCTCCCTGGACGGCATCCTCTACGAAGCATTCAATACTTCCGGCGGTCTCGGCACCTTATGCGAAACCCTGGCGGGTAAAGTGCGCAATCTCAACTACCGTACCATTCGCTACCCCGGCCACGCGGCCATCATGAAGGCGCTGCTGAATGATCTGCGCCTGCGCGACCGGCGCGATTTGCTGAAAGACATCTTGGAGAACTCCGTTCCGATCACGCTGCAGGACGTGGTCATCGTCTTCGTCACGGTCAGCGGTCTGCGCGGCGGTCAGCTCGTCCAAGAAACGTACGCCAACAAGATCTATGCCGCGCCCTTGGGCGGTCGTGTGCGCAGCGCCATTCAAATCACGACAGCCGGAGGCATCTGCGCCGTGCTCGACATGTTGAGCGCCGGCGATCTGCCCCAAGCCGGACTCGTCAAACAGGAAGACATCAAACTGCAACGCTTCCTCGGCAACCGCTTCGGTCGCTGTTATGCGATGGCCGCACCGGCGGCGGCGGCCAACGCCGCCTGATCTGCCCGATGCGGCGATGCGGCGATGCGCCGACGTGCCGGGGCTGCGGTGCATTCGGCATCATGCCGGGTGCCCTGACCGCGTGGTGGATATATCCATCCATTATTTCGCCGCCAGTCAGCGGCGCGCATGGGATTGGCCCCGCCAGCCAAGCGGCCTATGATCACCTGCTATGACTGATACCCATCTGTTGCAGCTGATTCGCTCGATAGTAGGCGACCAGGCGGCGGACGATATCCTGGGAATGCTGCACATCGACCGCACGTTTCTGATCGAAAGTGCCGGTGCCGTGTCGCGTGGCGCGTTCGCCATGGCGCTCAACGCAATCTTGTTCCATGACTTGCTGAGCGGCGTACCCACCGGCGCCGCCTATGTCGCCGATCGCCGCCGCCAGCGCGAACGCATCGTCTTCGACCACGGCGCCTTGCGAACCATTCGCCTCGGGTCGCGACCCACCGGCGCGCTGCCCGCAGGGGTAGGATCATTCTCCCGCATCTTGGAGCCCCTCGGGTATCACGTGACCGGCATTTATCCGCTCGATGACTTGCGCATGACCGGCCGTGGGTTTACCCACCGTGAGTTTCCGGAGGCCTTGCCGCAGTTCTTCATCAGCGAATTGCAGGTCGATCGGTTCTCCAAAGAATTTCAAGCTGCTGCCGAACGCGTATTCGGCAACAGCCGCGATCCGTTGACGCTAACCACGCACGCGGCACTGGCGGAATTCGCCGAACAGGGCCGCTGCAAGATGAGGCTCGCCGCACCGGCACTCAAGGAAATCGTCGCCGCTTTCGGCCGCTGGCACGACACGCCTACCTTGGCCGACTACCGGATCTTGTTGGCAGAATCGGCGGAGTGTGCGTGGACGGCGACCGAGGGTTCAGCATTCAACCATGCGACCGAGCGTGTTTCGGATGTCGCGATGACGGCGTGCGCGCAACGCTCGCTCGGACGGCCGGTGAAAGACACCATCGAGACTTCGGCCTCAGGTTCGGTGCGCCAAACGGCGTTCAAAGCCGATCCGGTGAGGCGGTCGTTCCGCGCCGATGACGGCTCGGAAATCGAAATGACTGTGCCCGGCTCGTTCTACGAGTTCATCTCGCGGGACGCGGTGATGGGCTCGGACGGCAGGAGACGCATGGACCTGCGGTTCGACAATTACAGCGCACAACGCATTTTCAAGATGACGGCGGCCGGCTGACGAAAGCTTCGATGTCGGCCAGGGTCGGCGCACGCCCGCGCGCCGGGATGCTGAGCGCCGCGATCGTGTCGGCGTGCGACACCTTGGGATAAAGCTTCAGGGTTACCGGCACACCTTTGGCCCGCAATGCCGCCGCGAGATTGATGGCGTTCTTCGGCCACACTGCGTCGTCTTTCAGCCCCTGCACCACCAACATCGGCGGCGCATCGGCGCGCACGAAATTGATTGGCTGCGACTGCGGATAGAGCGCCGCCGGGCCGAACATGTCCTTGAGGTCGGGGTCGGTCAGCGGCAGGAAATCGTACGGTCCCGATAAGCCGATTACGCCGGTGATGTGAGGTACCGGGCCACCGGTGGCTAGAAAATAGCGTCTATCCAGCGTCACCAAAGCCGCCATGTGGGCGCCGGCAGAATGTCCCATGAGGAAAAAGCGCCCCGGATCGGCGCCGAGTTCTGCGGCATGTTCGAGTGCCCACAGCGCCCCACGTGCCGCATCGTCCATGAACCCCGGCATCTTAACTCGAGGGTAATGTCGATAATTGGGCAGCACCGCGACATATCCGAGCGCCGCCAAGGCCGCGCCCACGAATCGGTACTCAGCCTTGTCGCCCGTCTCCCATCGCCCACCGTAAAAGAACACCACCAACGGCCGCGGCGACACGGCCTCGCCATCGGGCAGGTAGACATCCAGTTGCTGCTGGGGATCCGTACCGTAAGCGATGTCCGTTCGGCGTTTATGGGAACCGAAGGAGGCCGGCACATTGGCCGCGACGAATTCCAATTTCGAACAGGCCGCCGTCGTCAGCCCGAGCAGACTCGTCAATGCAGAACGGCGCGACATCTTCATTCCGGCGCGCGGCACGCATAGGTGATGCGGCTCTCGTCATCGATGAGCCCCCGTTGCAGCAACCATTGCCGGGCGTCCTCGGCATCTTCGGCGAACCAAATCGCGGCGCTGCCAAGGCGAAAGGTGTATCCCCACTCATCCATATCGCGGCACATGCGTTCGCGCCCTACGTTCGGTAGGACGTCGGCCAGTAGAATCTGCAGATAACACACGGCATTCTCTTCCCAGTCGTCGCCGCCCGCATCCGTATCCAGTCCGGCGCGCCGCTCAGCGGTCATGCACATGAAATGCGCGCCCTCATGCAACACGGAGTGCACGGGCGTATCGAGTCGCACGTAGATCTTCGAACCGATCAATCCAGCCTCGCGCTCGCCCCAGAAAGAACCCGGAATGACTTGCTCCGGCGCGACCAATGTCAATTCCAATCCATACCGGTCCAGAAGCATCTCCAGAGGCAATCGATCGATGGAATTGACCAACAGCATGCTTGAGGTCCCGGCAAACCAACGGGCTATTTCAAGCTCGTCAACCGCCGCATGGCGATGGCCACGAGATCGCGCGCCATCTGCCGGCGCAAGATATCCGCCTCGTGTTCCTTGGCGAGCAGCTCTTGCTCGACGAAGCTGTAATCCTTCGACACATTGATGGTTTGGGGCTTCAGCAGCTCCTTATCGGAGCCTCGTACCGCAAAGGTCACCGTATACGTCAGCTCGTATTCCGTTGGAATGTTGCGTGCCGAGACGGATAGCGTGCGCTGTTCGACCAAGTCCTTGGTCACTTCGATGGTTGCCGTGGACTTCGCGCGTATCTCCTGGACCAGCGCGCCCGAGCTTTTCAGCTGATGTTCGAACTCGCGCGCGAAATCGGTATAGGGATCTTTGACCGACAGATACGGTCGTGCCAGGATTCCCGGCAGCGGCTCGCTGCCGGCC
>Ga0209517_10005598_pt1 | contig 15953 bp, 17 predicted proteins | sample PeaSoiMetSII2010_FD_187695 | JGI IMG/M metagenome (GOLD analysis project Ga0209517, IMG submission 187695) | Peat soil microbial communities from Weissenstadt, Germany - SII-2010 (SPAdes) (version 2) | ecosystem: Environmental > Terrestrial > Soil > Wetlands > Peat | place: Germany... | reverse complement strand
CGAAGCCTCAAAATTGTTGAGGAGAGGGCCCCCCAAAAAATAGCGGTAATCTTTACAAAACCGCGCGTATCAATTCAAATGTTTACCACGACAGTTCGTGCAGCAAGATCTCCTACTCTCTGACAATTTTCACCCCGCCGCATAACAATGACGCCAAGCAAGTAAGGAACAAAAAACGGAAACGCGTCAACGATTCGTAGTACATTTCTCGTTACAGAATCACCCATGCTAATGTTATGTAAATCTTCATTTACAACTTTTATGCCGAGTAGCCACTTACCTATAGTAACGCCTTTCACTCCCTCCAATGACGTATAATATAAAAATAATATAATGAGGTAAGTAACGACGAAAAGAAAAGTGAATTTCGCACCAAATAGCAGGCGCATTTCATTAAATGGCGGTATTAAAAACGTCGACACCATTAAGAAGCCAATTAGTGTCATATCAATTAAAGAGGCGAAGAACCTTGACGAAAGTGAAGCGAACTGGCGTTCTATTGGTGCCAACTGCTTAACATCCTCTAAGGGCTCTGGCATCGTCTCTGCTTCAGCTATAGGCCCACTTTCTTCGGCCATCGAGGGCTTTAACAATTGCGTCACCTAACAATTATAGTACTTCTTAACTATTAGCTGCACTTAATCGTATATCATCTATCTTAATTTATGAACTGACCGCTCTTGCCCTGTTATTCATACGCTTTTGCCTTCCGAAAAATGCGACCAGATTATCCTTTTTGTCAGCATCCTGATAGTGGTTCGCAAATCACTTAGGTTGTCATTTTAACGATATAAAGTCGCAAAAATCACATCTTTAAAACAGAACTATTTGAAAGATCGGCAAGCTACTGAAAGAAATGAGAGGACAATTAAGATTTAGTCGAGCACAATTTGCATTTTGGATTGCGTGAAATCCGCACTCTATCAAATTTCATTATCTCACCATCATAAATCAACATCTCATCAGTCAGATTAACTCCTGTGCCAGTGATATACTTGATAGCCTCAGTAGACTGAAGTGCTGCTATCACCCCAGGAGTTGTTCCAAGCACTGGAAATATTTTTGAAGGAGGGACGAGCGGAAAAACGCATTCAAGACAAGCAGTCTTCCCCGGAAAGAGCGTCACTAACCTGCCCTCATAGCCGTAAACAGCTCCGTGAATCAAAGGCACGCCGTGTTTTAATGCGGCCTTGTTAAGCAGGTGCCTTGCTTGAAAATTATCCAAGGCATCTATCAGCACATCGTGCTTTGCAGTTAGATCCCATACATTCTCTTCATCAATTTTTGTATTAACGACGTCAAATTTAACCGATGAATTCACCTTTCTTAACTTCTCGAGCGCGGATCTCACCTTTTCCTTTCCCACATCTTCATCCCAGTGGAGTATTTGCCTGTTCAAGTTACTTAGATCAACCTCGTCCATATCTATAAGCCTCATGTTGCCAACTCCGGCTGCCGCAAGGTAAAGTGCTATTGGAGAGCCAAGGCCACCCATGCCAGCTATTAAAACATTTGCCATCTTTAGTTTCTTCTGACCCTCGGTTCCAAATCCAGGGATCATAATCTGCCTGCTATATCGAATTAAATCGTAGTCAGTGAGGGTCAACAAGCGACTTCCCTCCTAATTTTTCGATAGAACTCAGATGAAGCGACATAATCGGCATCTAGCTTATTTCATCATATCGTTATGAGCGATACGATATTATGGGTTCCTAATCATCGTTCGATCAGAGTACAGCATTATCTTGACATCCTTCTTATATTCGTTTTCGTAAAGCAGCTCGTAATTTCCGTTACTGTCCTTCGACCTTAAATTGTAAATTTTCACGACTTCTATATCGATGGGACCCTCAAGCAGCTGCCCCCCTTCAACAACCTTTGTTGGCACGTCTATGACCTCGCATATACTGTCTTCGCGCTTAATCCACACATCAAAGATGGTAAGTTTGTTCTCTCTTAATATACTGATTAAGGCTTCTGTGACCTCTTTATGGAATTGCTGCTTCTCTTTCCACAGATCTGTCCCTTTCACAATTGCATTCAATGATGTTGACAGTGCCTCATCGAGCTCCTCATCAGTCATACCAGCTATGTTCATTGAATAGGTTTTTTCTTGCATACTTAAACCACCTTAGTTCGTACTAACAATAAAGATATGGATGCAATTATAATCGATATATGAAAGATTTGCGCGATTATAAGAACAGCTTACGCAAATTGATCGGACTCGTTAGTATACTCCGTAACGATGAATTGGCCAGTTTTAAAAGAGATTATTCGTCATGTACTTTGGCTAGATAGAAATGCAGTTACCACTTGGGAAATTAAAATGTCAATCTAGTTGATGCAAAAAGAGCGACATGGAGAGTAATGTGTGGTGTATTATGCACGTCGATATAGTCGCTTGTTGATGAAAGGGCATTTGGAAGTGTATATCCCATCTTGCACAGTATGAACTTATAAGTATCCTATTTGCATATACCCTTCCCCTCAACGAAATAGAACTGCAGAGTTGCAACACGTTAGTTTGTGCAGATGTGTCCTCTCTGCGCTTTCAGTATTTGACACATATCAAACGCTTAAATATTACGCAAAGCTAATGGGGCTACTATGAGGGGCAATTTCCAGAAGAAAAGCTGGTAGCTCCTTAAACCGCAAATGACTCAGTTCCCTCGCAAGAACGTAAAATGATGATCAATAAATTAGTCACTTTACCGTACCGAAAAAGCTGTACAGCTAAGCATTAAGCGAATAGCCTAAAAATAGATGGAAGCAGATCTCATGGCTTGAAAATGAACGTAACTCGAACATTAAAAACTTCGTTCTTCGAGCAGAGGTATCATGTTGATAGACAGCGCGCTCCGTATTCGAATAGGGATCTTATAAGCGGAAAAATAGAAAATTTTGACTCACTTACCTCTCCATCGCCTTCAGACGACCTGTTCCCCAGTAGAATATACATAGTCGTTTGCCTGACACTGATTTAGATTTCTCATATTTGGTCACGTTCGGATCGTCGAAGTAAAGTTGACATTCTGTGTAATGTGGGCAACTTTTTTCATCACATTTGTATTTCATTTTATCCCCCTGTAACAAGTTTTTCGGCTTCCGATCTAGTACGCAATTAAAATATGTCGTTCAAATTACGCATATAGGTATCGCTACACATTAATCATGTGGTGTTTTACGGGTAACACCTTAACCTTAAATACCTTTGTAACAAGTTAAAACACTCTATTATGCTATCCATCCATCGTTTGGAGTCTGATTAGTAGAGAGATACCCTATCGGAGATAATATAACAGAACGCTCTAATCATTATGTTAGTTGCTTACAGGAGGGCTATAGGTGAGTCATTATGAATTGGTGCCAAAACATATTAAACTGGTAATCAACTGTCGAAAATTTTTTGAAATCATGCGGCTTTCAGTAGACCTTGACATATATTCAAAAATGGAACGTCCTGTCACCGTGGAGCATCTATCAAATGAACTTGAAATTGACGAACAATTCACCGAGTACTTTCTTAAAGTCTTGTATAAATTTGGCTTCGTAGACGTTATAATGAGCGGCAAAGATCTACTATACGTTAATTCCAACATTTCCCGTCAGTATCTGGATAGCCGAAGTGTGATGTATTTGGGCAAAGAGTTATTTGACGACATTGAGACTGGCGCAGTCCTGCAAAAGTACGTGACACAGGGCCCAGCAATCCGTGATATAACAAAAGATTATTGGTCGCGCGAAGTATTGCACAAGATAGCATCAGTCTCTCTTCTCGGAGGGGTTCAGATTGCAGTGAAAAAGATTGACCTGTCAGGGCACAGTCGATTACTCGATGTAGGTGGCGGCCACGGACTCTACAGTATATTCTTTACAAAGAAATATCCTAACCTAAAAGCTTGCGTCCTTGATTACCCAGAGGTAACTGAAATAACGAGAGAGTTTGTCAACAAATATAGTGCTCAAGAGCAGGTAGAAGTAATAGCTGGGGATTATAAAAATTTTAGCGCCCAGCAGAGCTTCGATGTCGTGTTTATTTCAAATGTGACTGCTTCCTATAACGATTTGCTCGAGTTGCTGGCAAAATCTAAGAACTGGCTCATCGCAGGAGGGTTGATGATCCTTCGAAACTATGTGACTGACATCGATGTAGATGTGTGGTCATCTATGAACACTCTAGAAAGGTATGCGAGGCGTGGCAAAAAGGGAATTACCTCTAAACAGGCAGAAGCTGCGTTACAGCGTAATGGTTTTACCGACATAAAGCGATTATGTGAAGGAGAGGGCATAATTATACTGCAGGGGATAAAAAAATAAAAACAGGTAATTTTTTAATGATGCGCATGGATGTCTTACTTGAACTTTAGCAGGGTTTCCGAGCCTAACCGCTGAGTTGGTAAGTTCGTGTTGTGATACGTCACTCTGCAAAACTTCAAAATGAGCACTTTTGAATAAGTTTTTCGTTCTTTGCGAGTGGCTCTTAAGCTTAAGAGCTCAATTTAACGTTCGAAATTACGCTGAGGGAACAAAAAAACTGCAGTACTTGTTTTATATGCCTATTCGTCAATTGATGGGATAAATATAGCTAGTTCCCTATTACCACTACAGGTAAGTGATAAGCAACCCATAATTCGTTTTGAAAAGCTTTTTAGACATTTTTAAGTCCTACGATATCCTCGACGCGCACAAGCTTCCATATAAGACTTCTTTTTTCAGTTACAATTGATTCGACAGGTTCTTCAGGTGAGTGGCCGAGGGCGGCTACAATGTTTTTCGAAAGATTTTTATTCTTAATCAGTTCCACGAACTTCTTCCGAATGGCCATATCTTCTGTAACATCATCAATTTGTTTAAGACGCCCTTGCAATGTTACAAATGTGTAATTTGCAAGATCTGAACTAAATTTTTCGATTTCGACCGCCACGTTAGGGCTTTGGTGGAAGAGCTGTATCTTTTTACCGTACTTTGTTGACAGGAAATATATGAAATTTCCATCGAAAACATACAAAAATGGTGCAATATATGGATACTCTACTCCTTTGAAGGCGATTCGACTGATGTGTCCTTCACGAATCAACTGGTCGTATTCCGTTTTATCCATACGGGGAATCTTTACTAAGTCCACAAACATCACCACTTATACATTTAAGTATTACTTTAATAATTTGTTTACAATTCTCGCCACGTACATTAATTAAAAAACATAGTGTTTTTAATACGGGTAAACGCGAAAGACGGTGATCCATGTCGATGGAATACACATAAGAAACGAGGTGCTTTAGTCTCAGACCTCGTTTTTCGTCCATTCGAAGTGACTTATACTCAAACGTAGACACGTCATAAACGTGCAAAAGTAATAATGGCCTGAAAACTTCAATAGGATGTTACGAGAGGCCCGGATGAGTGCAACAGTAAAAACTTCAATGATTTTTATGATTAGCCGAGAGATCATCAGCTTTTGAACACATATGTGGATATCTTTATTTATTTTGATACGAAAGATCAACGTATGAAATGTATCGTCCTGTATGATAGCAAATACGGCTCAACTGAATCGACCGCAAACTGGATTGCTGAAGGGATTAGCGAAAAGTGCGCTACTGACGTACAGAAAGTCACAGATGTAAAGAAACTTGATTACGATCTAATTGTAATTGGATCGCCAATATATGGGGGGAAACCGCTCGACAGTGTGGCAAATTTCTTGAAGGAAAACCGTTCCGCTTTGATGGGAAAGAAGGTTGCAGTTTTTGCAGTTTTTTCTGGCCTCTGGCAAGAAAAGATCCCGGACTATTTAGCTTCACTAAAACAGTTAATCCCTGAAAACGTCTGGGATGCACGGGGATTTACGGGGGACTTGAATGTCAGCAAGCTGGATAAAGAGGATAGGGAAATAGTAGAGGGCGTGTTTAAAAAGATGGACAAACGCTTTGATATGCTTGCTCAATTGAATAAGGGTTCAGCTGTTGATTTCGGGAGGCACCTTGTCCTTCCTCCTTAAAAACGAAACGTTCTGCTTCTGAACATCAATTGGCGTTTCTTGCGCATCTGTAGATATCCCACTTGTTGGGATGTCTCTGCGCTCTTTTATCTTAATTTTGCTATGAAGCTAATAATGTTCCCTGCTGCTCCATTTGACTTTGAGTTAAGCGCCGCAATATTTTCAGATGGAGATACGCAAATCCGCACCTATTATAAAGGGAAATTTTGGCAGGTCATCCGGATAGCAAATGAACTAGTTTGTGTCGTCATCACATCTATAGGAGCCATCGATAAACCTAAACTCCTCGTTGAGGTTAGAGTTGATACAGAGTTTTTAAACGAGCACCTCAAGATGGTTAGAGAAACTGTCGTTAACCTTTTTAATTTAGATTTGGATCTCACGCAGTTCTATAAGGAAGTCAACCGTGACGACATTATGTCAAAATTAATTGAACAGCTTAGAGGATTAAAAAGTCCAACTACGCAAACTGTTTTTGAGGCATTAATTTCATCAATAACAGAGCAGCAAATTTCGCTAGGTGCCGCATTTAGCATCCAAAAACGAATGATTAAAACTTTTGGTGATATCGTAAAAATAAATAAGAGTGTCTACTACGCTTTTCCTGCACCAGAAACACTTGCGTCGGCAACCATTGGGCAGCTTCGTATGTGCGGGCTAATCACGAGAAAAGCGGAATATATCAGAGACGTAGCAGCATTAATTTCAAATGGTAATCTGAATTTAGAGAAGTTCAAAAGTTACGAAGATACAAATGAAATCATTGATGAGCTCTGTAAATTGCGCGGAGTGGGAGCTTGGACGGCGGAACTTACGCTAATTAGAGGAATGCATAACCTAGAGGCTATCCCTGCTGATGACTTAGGATTAAAGAAAACTATTTCACACTACTATTGTAACGATAAAAAAATATCCAGTAAAGACGCGCGTAGTATTGCTAAAAAATGGGGAAAATGGAAAGGACTGGCCAGCTTTTACTTAATTATGGCTGGAAGACTAGGAATCGAAATATGAAATCTTAAAGCCCGCTTTTAACCCGATTTATGCATTAGTAGTGGGGAAGTGACAGGTGCCCCCGGTTATAGCAAGCCCATTAAGTCTCAACTTCTGCAAATTGGTTTAAAGTGGCCTTTTTAAGGGACCTGGCAAAATGCGCAAGATCACGAGGAGATGTCCCATTTTCAATCTCCTTGACGAATGCTGAACCAACGATCGCACCATCAGCTCCAGCAGAAATCGCAGCTTCCACATCTAAGGGCTTTGAGATGCCAAATCCCACCAATTTAGGTAATTTAAGAAGCTCGTATCGACTCTCAACGGATTTTACTCTGCTGACGAGGTCTCTTAAATGTGCATAATCAGTCACACCTCCCGTAACTCCGAGGCGAGAGACGATGTATGCAAAACCACTTGTTGACTTGAGAATTTCGGCCATTCTTTCATTGGAGGTAGTTGGGGCGATCAGAAAGATGTTACAAATGTCATTGTTGCTGCAATATCTCCTGAGCTCTGAAGCTTCTTCAAGGGGCAGGTCTGGAACAATTATGCCATCAACTACGTCTCTCGCGTCTCTTGTTAGTTTTGATACCCCGTAGCGATAAATGAGATTATAATAGGACATAAGAACTGTTGGGACATCTGTTTGAAGCTCTTTTAATAACGATAAGATGTCAGCTAACGTAGTAGGACGTCCTCTAAGAGCCCTCTGGCCGGCCCGTTGTATAACCGGCCCGTCGGCAATCGGGTCTGAAAATGGGACTCCCAGTTCCAACGCGTCAACCTCACGCGAGAGGGCACTAACGTATTCAGCAGTTTTCTGTAAGGCAGGATCTCCTGCCATTATATAAGCGACAAGCGATTTCTTGCCGTCCAAACGCTCAGTTAGTCTGTTTCTTACTTTAATTTTCTACCCCCCTTCGTTCGATTACGGTGTTCACGTCCTTGTCTCCCCTACCAGACAGGTTTATTAGCACAAGTGCTCCTGGTTCGAGGTCTCCGGCATCGCACGCCCTCATTGCATATGCTAGAGCGTGTGATGATTCGAGCGCAGGAATGATACCCTCAGTCTTACACAGAATTTCAAAACCTGCAAGAACCTCATCATCCCGAGCGAATCTCGGTAGAACCCTCCCAATGTCCACAAGGTGAGCGAGCTCTGGTCCAACACCTGAGTAATCAAGACCTGCACTTATGCTCGTTGTCTCAAGTATCTGGCCGTGTCTGTCTTGCAGAACTCTCGTCTTCATGCCATGGAAGACCCCAATATCACAATTAATGAGCCTTATTGCGTGGGGCGCCTTCATACCTTGTATCTGGGCGTCATCACTGAATATGCCTCCTGCCTCTACAGCTATTAATTCGACGCTATCGTCAAGAAATGGCGTGAAAATTCCCATTGCATTGCTGCCGCCTCCGGCGCACGCAACAATTGCATCAGGCAATCGCTCCTCAAGCTCACTGATCTGATTTTTAGCCTCTATTCCTATCACGCGCTGAAAATCTCTCACCATCGCTGGATAAGGATGAGGGCCCAACGCTGAACCCATAAGATAGTAGGCATTTTCTGCATTTGCAGTCCATTGTCGTAACGCCTCATTTACAGCATCTTTCAGTGTGCGGGAGCCACTTTCAACCGGGATCACTTCAGCTCCAAGCAGCTGCATACGAATCACATTTGGCTTCTGACGTTCCATGTCACGAGTTCCCATGTAGACTTTGCATTCAAGACCCATCATCGCACAAGCCATGCTCGTTGCCACTCCGTGCTGTCCCGCCCCCGTCTCACAGATTACAATTTTTTTGTCAAGCTTCTTTGCGATCAAGGCCTGACCTATTACGTTGTTTATCTTATGCGCGCCACTATGACAGAGATCTTCACGCTTCAGGTAAATTCTAAGACCGCAAAGCTCAGAGAAACGCTTCGCACGGTAAACCGGGGTGGGCCTGCCAGCGTAGCTCTTTAAATAGTAATCGAATTCGGCCATGAACTCGGGATCTTCTTTCAATGTTTCATAGGCTTTTTCGAGTTCAAGCAGAGGTGCCATGAGGGTCTCGGCAACGTACTGTCCGCCATAGGTAGCGTACATCCCTTTTTTACCCTTCATAAGGCGCAGGCCTCCTGCAGTAAACGAACTGTTTTACTTTTTCCACTATATCAGAGCTTTGCATTATAGAAGTCCCCACGAGGACCCCATCGCATCCTGCCGAGAGCACCCTTTCAACATCATGCGGCACGTTGATACCGCTTGCACTTATTAACGTTGCCTTACTGAAGAGCCGTCTCAATATCGGAGCTAGCAATTCAGTCGTCATTAAATCGACGTTGAGCGTCTGTAAGTCTCTGTTATTTATAGCAATGAAATTGAGGTCAAGGTCCGATATCACTGCAACATCTGAGATGCTTCCTACCTCGACGAGCGGCTCTATGTCAAGGGATAGGGCAGTTTCCACATAATCGTTAATGTTGCCACTGAGTCGTTCGATTAGTCGTACGATAAGTAACGCTGCGTCTGATCTCACTTGTTTTAACTGTTCAGGTCTCCTAATAAAGTCCTTTCTGAGCACTGGAACATCAACGACATTTCGCACTGCCTGGACATCATCTATCGATCCGCCGAAAAAATGCTCATCTGTGAGCACTGATAATGCAGCTGCTCCCCCGCGAGTCATTTCAAACGCCGTCTCAACGAGTGGCTTTTCTGTTAGTCGCTTCCCAAACGCGGTGTGTTTGATTTCGGCAATAACTGGCACTCTCCCATCACGTTGGGCCGACGTTATACACTTGACGATGTCTCTTTTTGGCGTAGTTTCAAAACCGCGTTCAGCTATCGTTGGGATTCCCAGCTTTAGCAACTCACCCAAGACATCAGCGTGTCCTTGCATTTATCGTCCCCTGACTTTCCGACGTGCAACGTCTAAGAAATTGCTAATGATCGATTTGCCTGAAGGTGTCAGCACACTTTCGGGATGAAACTGAAGTCCGTATGTCGGGAAATCCGTATGCTTTATCCCCATTATGATGCCATCTTCTGTAGTCGAAGTCGCTTTGAGCTTAGAAGGAAGGTCATCTAACACAAGTGAGTGATAACGCCCTGCAATGACGGGATTTGGAAGTCCTTTGTAAATAGCGGAGCCGTCGTGGAATATTCGATCGGGCTTTCCATGGACTGGTTTAACTCTTATGATTCTCGCCCCGTATGCAGCCCCAATCGCCTGATGTCCAAGGCAGATTCCAAGTATTGGCGTACCTTCGAACTCTCGTATTATTTCAAGGCACGACCCTATATCGCTGGGTATTTCAGGACTTCCCGGACCAGGTGATATCACAATCACGTCTGGGTCGAACGACCGCACGTCAGACAGTGGCACTTCGTTCTTTACAACTTTAGTAAAGTGACCAAACGTTGATATGTAGTCGACCAGGTTCCAAACAAATGAGTCAAAGTTATCGATAAACAACATTTTAAGATGGTTCTGCTGTTCTTTTCGTTGCACCTTTACGTTCATTTTAATTCACTTCGCTAATGTCGTAATGTTATAAAGCGCAGCCTCAAGTGCCGCTAATTTTCTTTTTACCTCTTCGTACTCTCGTTGAGGGACAGAGTCAGCGACGATTCCAGCCCCTGCTTGATAAGAAACTTTTGTCCCCTCAATAACAAAAGTCCTGATCGCTATTGCAAAGTCTGAGTCGCCGTTAAATGTGAAATATCCAACTCCACCGCTATAGATTCCTCTCGGCATCGGTTCGTATTTATCGATTAACTCCATTGCTCTAATCTTGGGGGCGCCTGACACAGTTCCCATTGGCATCACAGCCCGAGCTGCACTAAATGCATCATGGCCATCTCGTAACGTACCTGCCACGGTACTTTCGATATGCTGAACGTGCGAGTACTTTACAACTGACATTGTATCGATTACCTCCACTGATCCGCCCTCGCAAACGCTCCGCACATCATTGCGGCCCAGATCTACGAGCATTAAATGTTCAGCCCTCTCCTTTGGGTCATTCAGCATGGTGTTTGCAAAAGTTACGTCCTCAACCTCATCCGACCCCCGAGGACACGTCCCTGCGATCGGGTTAGTTATGAGGCTATCGCCACAAACCGAAAAAAGAGTCTCAGGACTTGACCCAATAATCGAGACAGCGCGAAACCGTAAGAAGTACATATAAGGACTCGGATTTAGCCTTCTGAGTTCTTCGTAAAGCATTCTCTCAAAGTACATCTTTTCATACGGCGTTGGTTCATTAACGACGCCATCCTGATGATCACATCTAATTTCGACTTGGTGCCTTATTGAAGGAAGTACCTGAAAAACATCTCCAGCGTAGATGTGTTCTATTGCTCTCGTCGTTGCAAGCTCGAACTCTTCTTTAGTCATACTTGCTTTTAGAACACGCTTAAAAAATAGCGGTGGTTTATCGAAATTTTGCGAATCAGCAATAAATGAAGATTGCTGAACATAGTGCTTTAGTTGATAAATCCTTGTGTCTGCGTCTCTCATAAGCTCTTCCAAGTCGCTTGCACTGTCCAGAATTACATTGGTGACTGCGTATATGGAATCATCAGAATGATCGAAAACGAGGACATCTTTTACGATATAGAATTCAAATGCATGACCCCTCACGTTATTCGTGGGAGCGCGAATCTGTAACTCTTTTACTGCATCGTAACTTATGTACCCTACAGCTCCACCGGTGAACAACTGCCTCTTACAGATTGTTCTAATTAAGCTATTTGAATCCACATAATCGGCGAACTGTACACATTTTCGTAAGGCGTCAAATATGTCAAGGCCCTGTTTGACTTTGAGAGTTATTTTCTCTCCAATCGAGAGCTCACCTGCATCTTGAATGCTCTTTACTAGCATCTGCTTTAGTGATTCATCAAAAACCTCTATTTCAATGGAGTTTGATACCACATCCCCCGTAATTAACGCAGCTGGATTATGTCCGACAAAAGAGTAAGCGCCGCCCCCAATGCTCGGGATCTTTGAAGTTGACTCAAGTAGAAACGAGCGTTCGCCTTCTCGATCAATCAGCTTCAAAACACCTAGTGGGCTCACGTCGTTTATGCTCGATGAGGTCAAGATTTTTACGGCAACAGGAATGATGCACGGCCTAGTTAATCCATTTTGCAGTTCAATTAACCGATCTTTATCCATTGTTAACTCAAAAAGGGGTGATTTAAACAAAGCAAGCCGCCTCCCGTGCACTTCTAACGAACGAGCTGATAAGTGAAGCATCCTTTTTACCCTCTTTCTCCACGCCACTCGCGACGTCAACGCCAAAAGGCTTTACGTTCTCTATAACACCGCTAACATTTGCAGGAGTTAAATTTCCGGCAACTAAAACAGGTTTCTTACACTTCTTTACGAGAGTCTGACTAAATTCAATGCTCGGAGGATTGTTTCTCGCATCTTTATCTACGAGTACATAATCAGTGTAATCGTAATTGACTCTTGAATCGGCATTCACCACGGTAATGACCTTGGATCCGCTTTCTTCATAGATGCGTTTTTGCTCAACGTAAGGCAAGACACAGTGAATTTGAAGATAGTCAGGCTCTAGGGCGCATGATAACTTCAAAGCCTCATAAGCATCTTCGGGCATGATCACTGCTGCAGTCTGCACTCCATAGTCCTTCGCCATCTCCATAAGGTCTCGCGCAAGAAATACCGAAACCTTACGCGGTGTACGAACCGGAACGTCTACAATGAAGCCGACGGCATCAACGTCGAACTTTACTGTTGTACAGAGGTCCTCTTTACAAGTCAGGCCGCATACCTTTATGAACATCAAAAGACACCTCTCAATTCGTTTAGCTTATTTATCGCAAGCCCCTCTTCTAAAACGTCATTGGCTATCTCAATTCCCTCAACGATGCTACAACCAGTTCCCACGGAAATTGCCGCACCAGCATTTAAAAGCAAGAATTCTAACTTGTATCGATCCTTAACGTGACCTTCGAAAAGTCCTTCAATGATAGCTGCGTTCACCTGAGGGCTTCCACCAACTAAACTGGACTTTTTAGCTATTGCAAGTCCAAAATCATCGGGCGCCAGCTCATACGTTTCTACTCGTTTGTCCTTAAGCTCGGAAACTACTGTGGTGCCCGTGTTTGTGAACTCATCTAGTCCATCACCGTGCGCTACATATGCCCTTTTTAGTCCAATTCCGTTTAACACGTTCGCTAAAGGTTCACATAACTTGGGATCATATACCCCCACCACCTGGACATCCGGATATGCGGGATTTGTAAGGGGTCCAAGTATGTTGAAAATGGTTCTGAATCCAAGCTCCCTCCGTATATGAGCGACCCTCTTCACTGCTGGATGAAACTTTTGGGCGAGCATAAAGCCAAACTTTCGCTCTTCAATGGACCTCCTCACCGTTTCTAAATCCATGGCAATATTTATTCCAAGCGCTTTTAGAACATCAGCGCTGCCTGAGTGGGAAGTTATAGAATAGTTTCCGTGCTTTGCTACGAATAATCCAGCAGCTGAAGCCACTAGAGCTGATGCGGTGCTTACGTTGAATGTTCCAGAGCTATCTCCCCCTGTCCCACATGTGTCAATGAGCTCGTTATTTATGTTCGGCACAACTTTAAAACAAGTGTCTCGCATAGCGCGAGCAAATCCTAGGATCTCCTCATTGCTCTCCGTCCTGCACTTTAGTCCCATCAAGATCGCACCAATTTCCGCGTCGGTCGCGCTCTCTACAATATAACGATAAGCTGAGTACGCTTCGTTTACTGAGAGGTGCCCCTCAGACAATTTTTGCGTGATATTTACCCTTGTAGTGCCTGTCGAGATATTTCTTGAGATCATAATGCTACAACAATGTATAATATTGTACATTAACGTAATGTAATAAGCAATATAAAAACTTGTTGTTTGTCATTCATCGTCAGTGATAGGATTCAAACGTTTAATTTAGAGTTTTAATTTAAAATTCTTATTGAGAAAGTTCTACGATCTTTTTCGCTATTTTAATAGATTAGGCTAAATAAAAAAACCAGCTTTGATGACTACTATTGACATGCCTCATCAGTACGTTTAGTTAGACTAAGCAAGCTCTCAGCCTAGCTGGTGCCCTAAGTAAACAGAATTTTCAAAAAATGACCAAATGAATTCGAAGTTAACTCTACAAACGTATTGTAGCTTGTTGCGCTAGAATGAACATCGGTCAGGAGCCATTCAGACAAAATGTCATTCCTTGTAGCCATAATACGTTCATTTAATCAAATGCACACTCAAGCGTTAATACACAAACTCTTGACAGGATAACAGCTCTTGGTATTACCAAAAATTTAACTGATACCCGTAATGTACGATATATGCTATCGATTTAAGTCATCTGACGAAGTTAAAGACCAATAGCCATAAATTCACACCGTGCCTACGAGTAAGCATACTGCCATATCATCTATGACGTAAACGGTTATTGCATTTTTAGCGAAATTAACGGTAACGAATAACACCTTGGGTGGTAAAAATCGACACACAATGGGCAAAGCACATGTCGTCAGAGAATCAAAAAACGCTCTCATTTTTGTTAGTCGGGATCATCTACGTGATCCTTGGCGCAATCTTTCCTTGGTCGACGGATGGATATCAAATAATTAAAGGCATAGACCTTAGAATAGACCCCCTATACTCCAGCAGTTACAACGTAATTATAAAAGCGGCGCCGATTAGCGTTAGTATAATCGTAGTCTCTCTGATAGCGTTGTCGATCACCGCGTACTCTCTCTTAATTTTAAACACAAATGCCCTTCGAATATTAAACCTGCTATTTGGTGGTTTTATATTGTATCTTACTTTTTATGGATTTCAAATATTGAAACTTATATTATTCGACCGGGGAATTATAATTTCCGCCCCAATTAGCGCAGGATTTATTTTCACCGCGTTAGGGGGTTTGGTAATCTTCGCTGACGGGTTCATTTTTCTATTTACTTTTTTAAAGAAATTGTCGCACTAGCATTTCATTAATTGAAAATATGCAACTACTACCCATAATTTATTTAATATTTAGCCTTTTCTTATACTGGTTTTTCAATGAAACGACTAGCCTTAATAATAATCATAATTGGTATAATCTCAGCTACAACTTTTGGATGTATTTCAAACTCTAGCACCAGTAATGTATCGTATTCAAAAAGGGTAGAAACTGACACAATTGTAATATCAATTGTGGAATCGCTAAAAGACAACGCTAAAAAAAATTCGACAGTCACGAACTTGAGCGCAACGTATGAAGGTAATAAAACAGCAACAATAAATTACACTTTTTCTAATGCGATAACGAATGAAAGCGGCACCGTATCATACAAAATCCAGAGGTTCAATTCAATCACTGAGGCGAAAGAATTCACAAATATCAGTTCAGTAGGGTATACAAAACTGTCGACGGCATCAAACGATTCAGCACAACGCAACTACGTTAAAGCTGCTAGGCACGAACCAAAAGTTTCCGTATTGTTTATCAAGTTGCAATATTCCCCTCCCGAAGAGGATTTAATCGTGCAACTTGATGACGTGGTAATAATGGGCGCTATCAAGATCTCCAATTTGGATTTTGACGCATAAATATACCCTGTCTTAACGTGAAAATGTTATAAGGTGTTGATTTTTCGTAAAAAAATATTGTAGAATTGTTGAAAACTTGTGCATTCAACAATTCAATCAATGTCAGCTCTGCCACAAAGTGGTACCACAATTTTAGCTAATTACGTTACTTTATTATTAACCTCACTGCCTTCTTTGCAAGAGAGTCTAGACACGCGACAGAATCTTCTAATCACAACCTCTCTAACAGAGACTTATCAGCACCACATAAAGGGCACATCCAGTCTTCAGGAAGTTCATTGAAAAGCACGCCTTCAACCTCTTCATCGTAAATCCATTCACACATAGTACAAATCCATTTCGCCAATAGACCACC
>Ga0209517_10005597_pt1 | contig 15954 bp, 11 predicted proteins | sample PeaSoiMetSII2010_FD_187695 | JGI IMG/M metagenome (GOLD analysis project Ga0209517, IMG submission 187695) | Peat soil microbial communities from Weissenstadt, Germany - SII-2010 (SPAdes) (version 2) | ecosystem: Environmental > Terrestrial > Soil > Wetlands > Peat | place: Germany... | reverse complement strand
GAAGGACGACCCCGCTCAAAGCAAGCCGGACTCGACAAAGGCGGAAGGGTTCAAAGCAGAGCAGCAGGCCACCAAAGGTTCGGTCACGATCGCAGGAACAGCGACACCCTATGACGCCGTTGCCGGCACGATCGTCGTGCATCCCAAAGGCTGGGACGACGTCCCGCAGAACGCCGATAAGGATGATAAGGATAAGGACGATAAGAGTCTCGATGCCGAAGCCAGCATGTTTTACGTCGCCTATTTCAAGTCCGGCGACCAGCATGCGCCGCGGCCGGTGACTTTCTTCTATAACGGCGGCCCAGGTTCCTCCACCGTCTGGCTGCACATGGGAGCGTTTGGACCGAAACGCGTGATCACTCTCGATGACTCCCACACCCCGTCGGCGCCCTACTCCATCGTCAACAACGAGTACAGCCTGCTCGACACAACCGACCTCGTATTTGTCGACGCCCCCGGCACCGGCTTCAGCCGCGTCGCCGGCAAGGACCGCGAAAAAGCGTTTTATGGCGTCGACGCCGATGCAGACGCGTTCGCCGATTTCATTTCGCAATTCTTGGCGAAGTACGGACGCTGGAATTCCCCGAAGTATCTCTTTGGCGAGAGTTACGGCACCACGCGTTCCGGGGCCTTGATCAACGTGCTCGAGACCGGTCGCTTCATTGACTTCAATGGAGTCATTCTGCTTTCGCAGTGCTTAAGCTATGACACTTTCGCGGACGCGCCGCAGTTCAACCCGGGAATCGATCTGTCCTATCAACTTGCCCTGCCAACCTACGCCGCGACTGCCTGGTATCACCACAAGTTGCCCGACCGCCCCAACGAACTGGCGCCGCTGATTGCCGAGGTGGAGCATTTCGCGATGACGGAGTACGGAGTCGCCCTCGCCGCCGGATCCACGCTGCCCTCCGACCAGCGCCAGGCAATCGTGGCAAAACTCCATCGTTACACTGGCCTTCCCGAAGATTACATTGAAAAATCCGACCTTCGAGTAAATGGAGGGCAGTTTGAGAAGACTCTCAAGTCCGACAGTGATACAACCACTGGCCGGCTCGACACGCGCTTCTCCGGACCGACGCTTGACCCGCTGAGTAAGGAGGCGGAATACGATCCACAATCAGCGGCGATAGGCTCGGCGTATGTCTCCGCCTTCAACGACTATGTGCGGAAGGACCTGAAGTTCGGCGACAACCGGGAGTACAAGCCCGAAATTGACGTGGAAAAACGATGGAATTTTCTGCACCAGCCCCCGGGAGCTCCCATGCCGTTGCCGCAGGCGACCAACGTCATGGTCGATCTTGCCAGCGCGATGAAATATAACCCCGACTTGAAAGTCATGGTAAACGCCGGATATTTCGATCTGGCAACGCCCTTCTTCGAAGGCGTATTCGAAATGCAGCATTTGCCAATCCCCGCCAAGCTGCACAAGAACATCGAATTCAAGTTTTACGAGTCGGGACACATGGTGTATGCGCACGAGGCCTCATTGAAAGATCTCCATAGCAACGTCGCCGCCTTCATCGTCGGTACGGAGAATTCGAAGACGAGGTAGCCGCAAGGAAGATCGAAGCGGTCACGCGTCAATGAGCCGACAATTCTGGGCGGATGACGAGCAAACCGGAAGTTAAGGTCAACTGACGCTAACAGGCGTGGCTGTTGAAAAAGGAACCGAAACAGTAATTTCAGGCAATTTCAGCGCCTACGGCGGACAAACATTCAATAACTACAAACGAATTTCCTTGGCGAAATTCCCTGAAAAGAATTCTTCAGCACCCACAGGTGATAACACTCATAACTGATCCGGATCTTGGTCGTATAACGGGCTACTCGGAAGGAACTCTGCCTTGAGTTTGCGCTTACGGAGAGTGAATCCCGTCTTCGACTGCGGCCACGGCTACGGGCCTGAAGGGCGGCTCCGACGACGTCGATAACCTAATGGAATCGCGGAGGTACGCGACAGACATTCTGGGTCAGACATCTTGCAACATACCCGCGTTCTACCGTGCTGCGCTTCTGGCCCCTGAAGTTCCGAAGTGGATTGCCGATGAAACCAGAAGGCGGCGCGGCCGGCCATGTTCCACAACCTTCTTGAGAATCCGAAGCTGTTCCGGCATGTGCTGGAAGACTTGCCGGTGGGGATTTGCATCGTGGACCGGGAACGGAAGATCCGTTTCTGGAACCGTTGCGCGGAGCACCTCACTGGACACCTGGGACAGGAAGTGGTTGGACACGTTCTGGAGGACATTGTGCAGGCCTGCGACCGGCGGGGCAACCGCTGGACTGGCGAACAGTGCCCAGTGACGATCGCCCTCTGGCACGGACTGCCGCAACAATGCACCGCTTACTACCTGCACAAACATGGGCATCGGGTGGCTCTGCGGATCCGCACTCTAGCGGTACTTGGACCCGGAGAAGCGATCGAGGGAGCGGCGGTTCTGTTGGAAGAAACGTTTGTGTACAGCGAGGAGTTGCCTGGACCGCCGATGTACGGGTGCGTGGACGCGACCACGGGGATTCCTTCGCGGCGTCTGACGCGAGCGGTGCTGAACGAATGCATGGCGGGAGTGGAAGAATCGCATCTGGGCTTTGGGGTGCTGCGGATTCGGGTGCTGGGGCTGGAGGAGTTTCGCGCCAAGCATGGCCCGCAGTCGGTTGTGCCGTTTCTGCGCACCGCGGCGCAGACGCTGCGACACAGCCTGGATGCGGAAAATTTTCTGGGATGCTGGGGAGAGAACGAGTTTCTGGCGGTACTGCCGACGGCGAGTCCGGTGACAGTGGCAACCACGGCGGAGACGGTATGGAACCTGCTGCGCCAGTCGGAGGTGTTGTGGTGGGGCGACCGTTTTCCGATTGAGAGCGAGGTGGCCCACGCGATGGCGGCAGCCGGCAGCAACTTGGAATCGCTACTGAGAGAGATGGTGGCTTCGCATTCGAGTGCGGAGGCGAAGCCGGCGGCGGCAGGCGACGACGATTCCGGGCAATTGCGAGGATGATGTTCCATGTTTTCGATCATTGGGATCGTGGTGGTTTTCGGCTGCATCTTGGCAGGCTACCTGATGGAGCACGGCAACATCAGGGTACTGCTGCAACCGGCGGAGTTGCTCATTATTGGCGGGGCGGCGCTGGGCACGGTACTGGTTTCGAATCCAGTGCACACGCTGAAGAAAATGTTGAGCGGAGTGATTGGGGTATTTGGGTCCTCAAACTACAGCACCGAGCGCTACGTCGATTCCTTGAAGATGATGTACGAACTGCTGCAAAAGGCGCGCAAGGAGGGCCTGGTGGCGCTGGAGTCGGACATCGAGGAGCCGGACAAGAGTCCGCTGTTCTCGAAGTACGAAGATTTCGGGAAGGATCACCATGCCGTGGATTTCGTGTGCGACACGATGCGCATGGCGGTGAGCGGCGGGGTGGAAGTATTCGATCTGGATCAGATGCTGGAGGCGGACATGGACGTGCATCATCACGAAGCCAGCGAACCGGTGACGTCTCTAAGCACGATGGCGGACTCGCTGCCCGGGCTGGGCATTGTGGCGGCGGTGCTGGGAGTGGTGATCACAATGAGCGCGATGGGCGGGCCTCCGGAAGAAATTGGGAAGAAAGTGGCAGCGGCGCTGGTGGGGACGTTTCTGGGCGTTCTGTTGTGCTACGGGCTGGTCGGACCGCTGGCGTCGCGTATGGGCAAGATCGCAGACGAGGAACACGCCTTCCTGCTGGTGTTGCGGGTAACCATGATTGCTTTTCTGAAGGGTGTAGCTCCGATCATGGCGGTTGAGATTGGACGGCGGACGGTGCCCGGGCATGTGCGTCCCGGGTTCAAGGCAGTCGAAGAAGCTTGCCGGGGCGCGAGGGACGAAGCAAAAGCAGCGGCTGCGACACCGGATGAGGCGACGGCACCGGATGCGGCGGCCACAGGCGCGGCCGCGGGATAAGCAGCGTCATGCCGACACCACCCATCATCATCATCAGGAAAAAAGGCGGCCATGGCGGCCACCACGGCGGCGCGTGGAAGGTTGCCTATGCCGACTTCGTCACGGCCATGATGGCGCTGTTCATTGTGTTGTGGCTGATGAACAGCAGCAAGCCGATTCAGGTGGCCATCAGCGGGTATTTCAAAGATCCCAGCGGAACCGGGAAGGAGACTGGAAGCAGTCTGACGGGAACCGGCGAGAGTGTGCAACCGGGCAAGCAGGACATGGCGAAGCTCAAAGAGGAGTTGCAAAAGAGTATCCAGGGCATCAACGACTTCGCCAAGCTGAAAAACAATATCGAGATCACGGTGACGCCGGAAGGCCTGCGCATCGAGTTGCTGGAATCGGAAAAGGGAACGTTCTTCGAGAGCGGGAGTTCCACGCTCAACAAGAGCGGGCAGGAGATTGCGGCCCTGCTGGCAGCGGAACTGGGAAAGGCTCCCAACCATGTTTCGATCGAGGGACATACGGACGCCAAACCCTATGCCGGCAAGAGCAGTTACAGCAACTGGGAACTGTCGGCGGATCGGGCGAACGCGGCGCGTCGATTGATGCAGCAGTCGGGATTGCGCAGCGACCAGATCTCGCAGGTGCGGGGCTTCGCGGACCAGCGCCTGCGTAACGTCAAGGATCCGCTGGACCCGTCGAACCGTCGCATTTCGATCATCGTGCAGTACCTCAGCGGCGAAGGGAAAGCCTCCGAAATGGATGCAAGAGAATCGGAGGAAACAGGGTCAGCAACGGGCGCGAAGGCGGGGTCTGGAACCACCGGGGAAAAAGTCCCCAGCCCCTAAAGGGGCATCCATTGTTGACGAACTTACGGTATCGCTAAAGCGATACCCCGATACAAACCTGCATTCCCCGCAGTCTTTTCTGCCGGCGGTTCTTGCCACCAGCTAGCTGGCTTCGGGGGTGGAATGGAGGTAGGCGCGCATCATGCGTACTTCATCGTCTTTTTCGTCGAGATTGTGGAGAAGGATGTCGCGCAAGGAAATGACTCCCTTCAGCTCACGTCCGGCGCAGATCGGCAGATGCCGGAAGCCATGCCGCTTCATCAGGGTCATGCAGGTTTCGAGGGGCTCGTCGGGCGCGATCGTCAGAGGGTCTTCGGTCATGACTTCGCCCACCAGGGTTTGAGCGGGATCCTTGCCGGCAACCACCACCCGGATCATCAGGTCGCGCTCGGAGAAAATGCCGATCATCCGGCCTTCCTGCAAAACCGGAACGGCCCCGATGTTGTGCTCCATCATCAGTTTGGCAACTTCCAGCACCGTCTGATGGGCCTCGGCGAAGATGGTGACTTGATTCCTCAGCAGATCGCGGATCAACATTTGCACCTCCCGTAGAGTTGCGCTGGAGTATTGTGTCCGGCGAACAGCTTCCAAAGATCTTGAATGAAGGATACAAGTGCAGCTTATGTGTCGGCCCCAGGGGCGGAGTATATGTCGAAAATCGGCGGAGGGGAAGAAAAAAATGAAGACGGGCGGTAGGCCGGGCGGGCCGGGAGCACCCGTTTCCCTGAGGATTATCCCCCAGTTGCCTTCCCCGTCCGGCGGGATTACTATTTTCCCAATTCATATCACCTCGGCGGAATTTTCTCACTCGACTTTGCACTAAGAAGGAGGATGTATGGGCATTGCAATTTCCCCAATGCAGATTGATTCGCGCGTGGGCGACTTCATCGGGAAGCCCCGCAAAATGCTGATCGACGGCAAGTGGGTGAATGCCGCGTCGGGCAAAACTTTCCCAACCTATAATCCGGCCACGGGTGAAGTTCTGGCGCAGATCGCGGAAGGCGACCGGCAGGATATTGACTTGGCCGTGAAGGCCGCGCGCAAGGCGTTCGACAGCGGTCCCTGGTCGCGCATCACTGCTTCCGACAGGGGCAAGCTAGTGTGGAAACTGGCCGACCTGCTGGAAGAGCACCTGGAAGAATTCGCGACGTTAGAGACACTGGATAACGGCAAGCCGCTCACGGTGGCGCGGGCCGCCGATGTTCCGCTGGCCGTCGATATCTTCCGCTACATGGCGGGATGGGCGACCAAGCTCGAAGGCACCACGATTCCGCTCTCGGTGATGTATACGCCCGGGGTCAACTACCACGCCTACACGCTACGCGAGCCGGTCGGCGTGGTGGGGCAGATTATTCCGTGGAATTTCCCCCTGCTGATGGCGGCGTGGAAGCTGGCGCCGGCGCTGGCCTCGGGATGCACGGTGGTGTTAAAACCGGCCGAACAGACGCCGCTTTCGGCGCTGCGTTTGGGCGAGCTGATCATGGAAGCCGGATTCCCGGATGGCGTGGTCAACATCGTCCCGGGATACGGCGAGACGGCGGGCGCAGCGCTGGCGGAGCACGATCTGGTCGATAAGGTTGCCTTTACCGGGTCGACGGAAGTGGGCAAGCTGATTGTTCATGCGGCCACGGGAAATCTGAAGAAAGTTTCGCTCGAACTGGGCGGTAAATCGCCGAACGTCGTTTTCCAGGATGCGGATCTGGACACCGCGATTGGCGGGGCGGCCAGTGCCATCTTCTTCAATCACGGACAATGCTGCTGCGCTGGTTCACGACTCTTCGTGGAACGGCCGGTGTTTGATCGCGTGGTGGAAGGGGTGGCGGCGAAGGCCAAGAAGATCCGGGTGGGATCGGGCCTGGAGCCGGACACAGCGATGGGGCCGCTGGTCTCCCAAGAGCAGTTGCAGAGGGTGTGCAACTATCTGGAGATTGGCTTGGCGGAAGGCGCGACCGCAGTGGCCGGCGGAAAGAAGCTGGGCGACAAGGGATACTTCGTCGAGCCCACCGTGCTAGTGAATACGAAAGACAACATGCGGGTAGTGCAGGAAGAAATCTTCGGTCCGGTGGTAGCGGCGATTCCGTTTGACAATCCGGAAGAACTGCTGCCGCGCGCCAACGATTCGATGTACGGACTGGCGGCGGGCATCTGGACGAAGGATATTTCGAAGGCGCACCGAATGGCGGCCATGCTGCGGGCGGGAACGGTCTGGATCAACTGCTACAACATCTTCGATGCGGGGCTGCCGTTTGGCGGCTACAAGCAGTCGGGGTGGGGACGCGAGATGGGCAAAGACGTTCTCGAAATGTACACGCAGACGAAGGCGGTGTGCGCGAGACTGTAGCTGGGGTTAGATAGCATTCGAGGGCGGCCTGCGGGCCGCCCTTTTTTTGTGCAGGAGACGTGGGAAAACGAATTTGGAGGCGCGGGTGAGAATCGAACTCACGATAGAGGTTTTGCAGACCTCGGCCTTACCACTTGGCTACCGCGCCTTGCTTAAACTAAAGCCGCTAACGAGCGCTGACCGATTCGCGGCCGGAGATGTTCAGGATGGTTGGGGCTTGCTCTTTGATCTGAGACCGCCGCTGCGCCCAGTTCAGTACCCAGAATAGACCCCAAAAATTAATGCCCAGGGCATTCGCTAGTCTGTTCTTGTCCATTGCGGAGAAAATCACGTATAAGCCCAAGCCTACAGCCTGAACAAGCTTCAACCAGGGAACTACTCCAGCCACTGACATCCCCCGCTTCTCAGCGATGAAACGCAGCACCAGCCAGAGCAGAAGGGATGGTATCCCAAAAGCTAGGGCGATGAGAACGCGAAGAATAAAGCCGTCCGGCATAATCTCACTCACCCTGCGAAACTATCAGGCGAAGAGAAACTGGAGCGGGAGACGGGATTTGAACCCGCGACTTCGACCTTGGCAAGGTCGCACTCTACCACTGAGTTACTCCCGCTCGACTTCATGAGTATAAACGAGGCCGTCCCGAGGGAGCAAACGCGGCGTTCGTGGCGCCGCGCTGGGGGTCCCACTCATCGCAAGGTGCGCGACGAGTGGGGTACCCGGCGGGCATAAGGCCCCCGTCGGCGGACAGGATTCAGCCTACTCTCCATCATCTCTTCATTTCATTTTGTATGCTGAAGGTCGAAGTGACTGCTGTTTCCCACTCGACCCCTCAGGCGTACTCGCGAACACAGTGTATGACGGCGTGCAAGTGTCACCCGCCAGCGTCGTATTCGTGACGTTCATGACGGTATTCGGAGCGATTGTATTGCCCGCGCTGGTAGGACCAATCAGAATTCCTGCGCAAGCTTCGTTAATCGTATTACCGGTCGCGATGGTGTTGCTTCCGGTAGATGGCGGACACTCGTCATCCACGTGGATGCCGGATTCGGCGCTGCCATAGATAACATTCGATTGCGCCGTATTGTTATCGCTGCAAAGATCGATGGCATCGTAATTCTGTGTTCCCCCCACATGGTTGGACTTAATGATTGTCCCGTTTGCATCTCCGTAGGTTGGGTCGGTGGCGGGGACAATTCCAAGCTGCGCGCTCTCCACCGTATTGCTGGTAACGGTCAAGCCGGCGGAGGCGTAAATCAGAATACCGGATGAACCATAGTAGGGCCCGGTGTAGATGTTGTCAGCCACGTAGTTGCCCGTGACTGATCCCGTCGCGCCAAAACCTATCTGAATGCCGTTTTGGGCGATGACCGAAGTGGCACCTAGACCGATAACGGTGTTTCCGCTGACCGTGACGGCCGGCCCCCCGCCAGTGCCGGGGCCGCTGGCAGTAATTCCATTCTTGTCGTAGTTCCGCACGGAATTCGCTGAAACAGTAACTATGGGAGCGCCGGAGTTGCTTTCCACGTTGATCGCCAATCCGACCTGGCAACCCTGATCAGCCGGGTCCATAAGCTGATTTCGGACTGCATTGTCGGTTATCTTCCCTGACACATTCTGGTAGTAGATTCCTATCGGGTTGACGCCGCAGCCGGACAGCAAATTGCCGTTGCCATCTACGGTGAGATGGGAAATCGTGACGTTATTCGCACCTTGAACAAAGATCTGCGCGGCTACGGGCCTGCCAAGAATGTCCGAACCATTCGAAACCAAGCCGCCGGCTGGCGGCACCACCACCGCAGCGTAACTGGTTCCGCTTAGAACTCCGATCAAAGTCAAGTTCTTGGTGATTAGGACCTGCTCGGGGTAAATACCAGGACACACGTCAACCGTGGATCCTGCCGGAACCGCGGTAACCGCCGCCCCAATGGTGGTGAATTGCGGAAGGTTGGGCTTGCACTTCCCGACGGCAACGGTGGACGAAAAGGCTTGTCCGCTGAGTGCGGCAAGCATGACCAAAGCCAGGCAAAAGAACGTGAAACTACGAGTGATGTGCATTGATGTTCCTCCATGCGAGTGATTCGCAGCTGATGGCCGAGCGTGATCGTTGAGGGGGGAGGACGAGTCGGGGCAATCATATGCTGAGGGCGGGGTTCAACGCAAACTGAATGTGTCCCCGGGGGCAGATTCCAGGACAGGGCTGCCGAGCTTTGCTCGGCTTGGACGGGCGGGCCGCCGTCCCCACACAAGCTTTAGGTCTATTCTTCCGGGTGAGGGGTTGCGTAGTAGCCGCTGCGGGCCTGGACTTTGTAATCCCCCTTCTTGGGCCTGATCTCGACTTTACGAAACGAGCCGTCGCGTGCGGTATTCGTGGGGGTATAACCGGCGTTGTACTGGCTGCGGAGTTCGGCGGAAATGTCGTCGAACGCCTTGCGCAGCTTGTCAATCTTGTTGCCAACTTCGATGACGCGGCCACCAGTCTCCTGAGTGAGCTTTTTCATTTCCGCGTCGCCGTTATAGCCGAAGCCGCCGCCCATGCCGTAGAAACCGCGGTCGGCGATGAGCAGCACGTAGCAGATGGCGTCAGCCTTCTGGGCGGCTTCGATGGCATCTTTGATCTTGAGGCGGCTGCCTTCGTCTTCTCCGTCGGTGAGCAGGATCATGGCCTTGCGGCCAACTTCGTGGCTGAGTTCGTCGTGCGAAGCGAGATAGACAGCGTCATAGAGCGCGGTGCCACGCTGACCGCTGGCAGAGCACGGAATCGGGCCCTGCGGGCCGATCGGACCGCCGGCGCAGCCGACTCCACCGGCATTCATGCTGGCATCGTCCAGCGCATGCCGGAGCCGGCTGACGGAGTTGGTGAAATCCTGCAGCAGGGTAATGTCGGTGCCGAAGCTGATGACGAAGGCCTCGTCTTTGGGGCGCAGAATACTTTCGAGGAAGGAGCCTCCGACCGTCTTTTCCATACCGAGGACGCGCATCTGGCTGCCGCTCGTATCGAGGAGGATGCCGAGGGTTAACGGGAGATCGGATTCGGCCTTGAAATATTTAATGGTCTGGGGCTGGCCGTCCTCGAACAAGTCGAAGTTATCTTTGTTGAGGTTGGGAATCAGCGCGCCATGCTTGTCTTTGACGTTGAAGAATAACTGGACGACTTCGACGTTGACCTTGAGGGTCGCGACGGACTGGTCTTGCGACTGGGCGTTGGAGTCCGCCGCCGGGGCCGGGGAATTCTGTCCGGCGGCTGGCAGCGACAAGGCTATGGCAACAGCGAAGAAGCCTGTTGCCAGGTACCGTTTGCAATGGAGTTTAGGCATCAGCGTTTTTATCCCGAGACTTTGCTAGTCTATCCTGTAGGAGCCCGTAACGGTTAGATGCACCAAAGGCGGCGCGGTTGGCATCTGAATGGGTAAAAAGCGATCAGAGCAGCAAGCTCGAAGAAGAAAGATAGAGGATTCCAGGGATGGCCACGAAGATTAGCGGGGTTTTGAGGCTGGGGCTGCCGTTGTTGCTCTGGGGGTTGCTGGCGGGCAACTTGGCGGCGCAGCAGAAGCCTGAGGACATCCCGGACGCTCCGTCGGCGGTTCGTCCGATCCCACCACCGCCTCCGCCCAGCCCGCGTCCTGGGGCGGACGATGAGAACATGCCGGATACGCCGCCAGCGGATAATTCCGGCGCAGGGGTGAACCCCGGGTCGGAGAAGATGCCCCGGAGTGCGCCCGATTCTGCCACTCAGAAGACAGAGGAGACACCGGCTCCGCCTCCAATGCCTCCGGTCAGGACGGTGCCGGCGGGCAGTGTTCCGCGGGATGCGGAGAGTGGGCAAGATGCCGGTTACATAATCCGGGTGAACCCAACCCTGGTGCTGGTTCCGGTTACGGTAACCGACAGCGAGGGACGATTGGTGGGCGGTTTGCAGCCCAAAGATTTTACAGTTCTGGAAAGTGGGCAAAAGCAAACGTTGAAATTTTTCACCAGCGATCCGTTTGCGCTGTCGGCGGCGGTAGTCATTGATACCGGCATGGCGGATGTCGGTTTGAAGAAGGTGCAGGAGACGCTATCGGCGTTGCAGGGAGCGTTCAGCCAGTTCGATGAAGTTGGCGTCTACACCTACAGCAGCACGGTAGGCCGCGCCTCCGACTTTACCGGCGTGGGTAAACAGTTGACGGCGACTCTGAACCAGGTCAAGGAATACAGAGGAGAAAATAATGGACCTCCGGTGACGAGCGGGCCGCTCGGTCCGCAAGGACCGTACATCAACGGCCGACCGGTGGACTATCCGGTAAACCCGGTTTCCACGCCGCCGAGGATCGCGCGGGTAATGAATGATGCCATCCTGCAGGCGGCGCGCGATCTTTCGAAACGCGATCGGACGCGGCGGAAGATTATCTTTGTTATCAGCGACGGACGGGAACTGGGCTCGACGGCCAGCTACGCTGACACGCTGAAAGTGCTGCTGACCCAGAACATCACCGTGTATGCAGTAGGAGTGGAAGGCGCGGCGATCCCGATCTACGACCGGCTGCAGCGAATCCACCTGCCGAAGACGGCTGCGGCGATGGGCTACAGCGACATTTTGCCGAAATACGTCAACGCAACCGGCGGAGGCACGGTGCACGGCGAGTTGGCGCAAGCCGACATCGAGCGGGCTTACGCCCAGTCCATCGGAGACGCGCGCAACCAGTACACCCTGGGGTATTCGCCCAAGTCGGCCATCGGAGGCTACCGGGAGATCGAGGTGCAGGTGCGGCGTCCAGGCGTGAAGGTCTACGCCAAGCATGGATACTATCCGCTGCCGACGGCGCGATAGTCAGTGGCCAGTGGGCGGTGCAGCCTGTAACCGCAATCCCGCAGGATGGTCTCGATCCCGCAGCAGCACAATCGTCGAAAAGCCGGGTAGTGGCCACTCCCAAGGCGTGGTCGTTTAGTAACGTGCGTAACCAGCGCCAGAGGCTTCCGGTGTGGTATAAAAACCAGCAGTAACCGATACTGTTACTGTAGTCAGGATGGAAATGTGGCGAGAAGGCTCGCGCGTTGAGGGAGTGGTTCGCAACGGGCTTTTTCGCAGGAGTTTTTGAGGAAACCTTTTGAGTTTCATCAACTTCGCAGCACGCGAGATCAACTGCAAGATCGTCTACTACGGCGCCGGGTTGGGCGGCAAGACGACGAACCTGCAGTTCATCTTCCAGAAAACAGCCGAACAACAGAAGGGCAAGATGATCTCGCTGGCCACGGAGACCGATCGAACCCTGTTCTTCGATTTTCTGCCGCTGGATCTGGGTTCGGTGCGAGGCTTCAAGACGCGCATTCACCTGTACACGGTTCCGGGGCAGGTGTTTTACGACGCCAGCCGCAAGCTGATTCTGCGCGGCGTGGATGGCATCGTGTTCGTGGCTGATTCCCAGCAGGAGCGGCACGACGCCAACGTCGAAGCGCTCGACAATCTGACGGCCAACCTGAAAGAACACGGGTACGACTTCAACAAGATTCCCTATGTCCTGCAATTGAATAAGCGTGACCTGCCGAATGCGCTGCCGGTGGAAGATCTCTCCCGGGAACTGCGCAAGAAAAACGAGCCGGTGGTGGAGGCGGTCGCATTTCAGGGCGTGGGCGTGTTCGAAACGCTCAAGGAAATCGCGCGGCAGGTGCTGACGGAGTTGAAGCAGGGCGGGTAGGGCAGTTCTCAGTTGTCAGTTGTCAGTTGTCAGTAAAACCCAAAACAACCTTTCTGTAGAGACGCGACTTGCCGCGTCTGCCTTTGCTCGTGTGGGGACGGGCGCCCCGCCCGTCCAAGCCGAGCGAAGCTCGGCAGCCGCCTGTGGTCGCGGCCGCGCTAGATTCTCTATAGAATCTCCTGAGAAAACGGATTCAGCGTTATCAGATGCGAAGGGAGTGTTACGTGAGAAAGCACTGTGCCCTTGTGACTGCATTTGTCCTTCTACTGATGATTTTGGGCATGCGTTCATCAGCAGTAGCCGATGCTGGCGTGTTCACCGGTAACGGGCAGAGTTTGCACCAGATCTCCTCCAAGAATGTGCAACTCGTCAGCATAGATGTTGTGATCGTCCCTGGCCGCGGTCGGTTCCTGTTTGACGGCTCGGTGCCGGGCATGGATCAGGCGGATTACAACTGCACTTTTGTCCTCCGCAGTTTGTCGGATAAAGAAGAGGATGTGCGGATCGGCTTTCCCGTGGACTCACAGTTCGCACGAGAGGCTGGGAAAGACTCGGCTCCGATATCGCCTAAGGAGTCCAGCGAATGGGTGCAGTCATACTCGTTCATCGCGCGCGATGAAAATAGTACCTATCACGTTGAGTTTGTCCGTCGGAAACCATGCGGAGGTCCCGGAGAATTCGGCGAGGTTTTCACTTGGAATATGCGCTTTGCGCCGATGGAGACGCGAACGCTTATTGTCCAGTACCGCTTGCCGATTACCATGGGGCTGGCTTCAACCAGCAAAGATGATAGTGCTAAACATGCGTTCGATGCCCCTCTCGAACAAGAGTTGCTGAACCTCGCCATGGAGGAAATAGTGGGATATATCACTTCCACCGGCTCCTCTTGGGCCGGAAACGTAGAAAAGGCAACGTTCACAGTGATCACGGAGCCGTTTGAGCGTTATTTAGATGTTCGCGGATTGGAAGAGCGGCCGCCTGCCGCTCTCGACGCAGAGCAAGACGAGGGCGACAGAACGTTCCAAGAGTCTTTCCCTGTCATTCACCCGTGGTGGTTCCGGCAAATCAAGCCCGACGGGTGGAAGAAGGTGGAGCACGGCGTGCACTGGAGCTACACAGACTACAAGCCGCAGGGCTCGCTCGTAATTAGCTACTTCATGACGGCGCTTCCTCAACTGCCGGACGACGTAGACCCATTCGTCAATCGGTTTCTCAAGAATCTGGCAGACAGCAACTCATCAACAGTCGACACACAGCACCCGAAGCCCCTACTGCAAGCGCCCGACGGCAAGCAGCAAGAGAATCACGCAGCAATACAATCCGCTGTCGAACTGCGCCGTCTGAAACAGCTACTTTTGGCGACCTATGGAAAGGAACCGGAAGACGCCGTCGTGAAAGATCACGTTTCCGGGCAAATCTGGTATGAGCCGAAGAAGAACTTCGGCATGGAGAGTCTGAGCAAAACTCAGAAGGCTGTGCTTAAGAAACTCGACGACAGGATTGCAGCAGCTACCACAAAGTGACAGCTCGGACAGCTTGCAATCAGCCTCCGGTTCAAATGGAAGTGCTAGCCCGCCGTTTCCAGCGCTTCCGACAGCTCTTCCCACTCCTTCATCAGTCTCCGCAGCGCGCTCTTGTGACGAGCCAGTTCCTGAGTCTGCCGCTGGGTTTCTTCCGCGCTCACAAAGCTCTGGAGTTCCGTTTCGCACAGCGCAATCGCGGCTTCGGCGCGCGCAATCTCTTCTTCTATTTCGTGCAGGCGGTCTTCCATCTGCTGCCGCTTGATCGGATTCAGCCGCTTCGATCTGGGCTCGACGGCGGGCGAACCCGCGTCAACTCCATCGCCGTTCGGACCGTTGGCTTGGGACTGAGAACTGAGAACCGGGAACGGAGAACTCACTGGCAACTGGCTACTGGCAACTGGCTGCTGTTTCCGCCAGAGATAGTCTTCGTAATTTCCCGGATAGATTTCTACTTTGCGTTCACCGATTTCGAAGACTCGCGTGGCTAGTTTGTCGATGAAATAGCGGTCGTGGGAGACGAAGACTACTGTGCCGCTGTACTTCATGAGGGCTTCGAGCAAGACGTCTTTGGCGCGCAGATCGAGGTGATTGGTGGGCTCATCGAGTAGCAGGAAGTTGGCGGGATGCAGCAGCATTTTGAGCAGCGCGTAGCGGTTGCGCTCGCCGCCGGAGAGGACGCCGATGCGCTTAAACACGTCGTCGCCGGAGAAAAGGAAACAGCCGAGCAGGCTGCGCAGCTGGGTTTGCGTGGAGGCGGGCGCGAGTTCTCCGAGATCGTCGAGGATGCGGGCTTCCGGATCGAGTTCTTTGTATTGATCCTGTGCGAAATAATCGGGGTGGACTTCGTGGCCGAGTTTGTATTCGCCCGCGCTCAACTTCTCTTGCTGCGCGAGCAGCTTGATCAGGGTGGACTTCCCTGCTCCATTGACTCCTACCAGCGCGATGCGCTCGCCGCGTTCGATCATGAAATCCACCTTTTCAAACACTTTGTGATCGCCGTAGCCTTTGGCAACGTTCGCGAACTCGGCTACAATGCGCCCGCTCGGCTTGGGCTGCGGAAAGGAGAAGTGGACGGTCTTCTCTTCTTCCGGAATCTGAATGCGCTCCATTTTTTCGAGCTCTTTAATGCGGCTCTGGACTTGCTTGGCCTTGGTCGCGGTGTAGCGGAAACGATTGATGAAGACTTCGAGTTGCTCGATGCGGTCGTGCTGAGTTTTGTAGGCGGATTCCAGTTGCTCCTTGCGCGCAGTCTTCGCCGTCAGGTACTGATCGTAGTTGCCGGCGTAGAAGTGGATTTGCTTGTTCCAGATTTCGACGATGCGTTTGACGGTGATATCGAGAAAGAAACGGTCGTGCGAGATGAGCACAAACGCGTAGGGATAGGTGGTCAGGTACTCCTCAAGCCAGTTGCGGGCTTCGAGATCGAGGTGGTTGGTGGGTTCGTCGAGCAGCAGCAGGTTGGGCTTCTGCAGCAGAAGTTTGGCGAGGGCGATGCGCATCTGCCAGCCACCGGAGAACTCTTCGGTATGGCGCTTCCAGTCGTCGCGATGAAAACCCAGTCCGGTTAAGACCTGACCGACCTGGGCTTCGAGCGTGTAGCCGTCGCTGGCTACGAATTCGTGTTCGAGCTTCTGGTAGCGGTCAGCTACGTT
>Ga0209517_10005596_pt1 | contig 15955 bp, 16 predicted proteins | sample PeaSoiMetSII2010_FD_187695 | JGI IMG/M metagenome (GOLD analysis project Ga0209517, IMG submission 187695) | Peat soil microbial communities from Weissenstadt, Germany - SII-2010 (SPAdes) (version 2) | ecosystem: Environmental > Terrestrial > Soil > Wetlands > Peat | place: Germany... | reverse complement strand
GACCTTCGCCCCCTCGTCGGCAAAGAGCCAGGCCGTCGCGCGTCCCATCCCGCTAGCGGCGCCGGTCACCAGCGCCACTTTGTCCGCGATCGAGCGCGAGAGCATCGAGAGCCGCCGTTTCGTCATGGCGAGAGAAAACCATACGCGGTTCCATGATCGCAACAGTCCGTGGCTTTACCTCATCGAGGTGAAAAGCACGGGCTGATCGGATATTGTCGCGCGCGATGATCGGGTTACTCACGCCGATGTTGCGCGCCGGACGGTCGCCTTTTGCGAGCCCCATCCGATAACGGCGCGCGCTTCCCGGCGGTCGTCAACCGGGCGTGCATCGTGATTCTGGCCGCCGCGATGATCGCGGGTGTGGGGTTGCGCGTCGTGCGCCTCGATCAATCGCCGCCCGGTTTCATGCAGGACGAAGCCTGCGACGGCTACGACGCCTACTGCCTCCTCAAGACCGGCCGCGACCAGCACGGTCACTTCCTGCCCCTCACGATGCAGGCGTTCAACGACTACCGCATGCCGCTGTTCGACTACTCGCTGGTGCCGTTTGTGGCAGCGTTCGGCCTCAAGCCTGTCAGCGTGCGGCTGTGCGCCGCGATGTGGGGCATTGCGGATCTGGCCGCGATCGCGATTATCGCCGGCCTCACCCTCGGATGGCCCGGCGCGGCGATCGCCACGCTGCTGATCGCATTCTCGCCATGGCATCTGCACTTCAGCCGCTTCGGAATCGAGGGCACCGCCGCCTCCGCGACCGTCGATCTGGCGATGGCATCCTTCTTCCTATGGCTGACCGGGCGCAGAGACCGCTGGCTGCTGGTGAGCGGTTTTTTCTTCGGTCTCTCGCTCTATTCGTACTCGATTACCAAGGCGTTCGTCCCGTTGATGATCGGATGGCTGGCGCTGCTCTACTGGCGCGATCTGATGCGCTCTGCGCGCGCCGCGGTCGCTGCGATAAGTCTCGTGATCCTGTTCGCGTTGCCGCAGGCCGTGATGCTGCTGCAGCGCACGGCCGATATGCAGGCGCGCTTCAGACAGATTTCGGTATTCAATAGCGATGCTTCGATGCTCGACAGCGGCGATTCGATGCTCGATCGCTTCAATCTCTTCCGCTCAGGCCTGGCCAGCTACTTCAGCCCGTCGTATCTTTTTGTGAACGGCGACGACACCCTGGTGCTCCATCCGCCGGGCTTTGGCGAGTTGTTGCCCGAACAGGCGCCGCTGATCGCTCTGGGACTGTTCGCTCTGCTCGGCGTCCGGCGGCGGAAGCTCGCGCTTTTGCTCCTGGGATGGATCACGATGGCGGCGTTGCCTGCGGCGATGCTAATCCCGTCACCGCATTCGTTGCACGATTTCCTGGCGTTCGCGCCCTGGACCCTGCTATCCGCGCTGGGATTCGTGGTCCTGCTCGAGAGCGCCCTTCCCTATCCCCTGCTCAAGCTTGCCACCGCCGCGGTTCTGGCCGCCGCAACTATCGTCAGTGGCGTGCAGTTCGTCCGATCTTACTTTCGCGACTATCCAGCCCAGGCGAGGCTCGAATTCAGGTACGGCCTCGACCAGGTAGTGCGGCAGATAGAGCAGTACGGCGACGACCGTCAGCGGGTGTTCCTGACCGAATTGAACCAGGGCTATATCTACGTGCTGTTCTTCCGGGCTTATCCGCCGGAGCTGTTTCAACGGACACCGGTGACCCGGGAAGAGGGTTTGTTCGGCAAAATCCTGGGTTTCGATAAGTACCTGTTCCCCATTATCAATCCGCAATCGATCTACGAGTCGATCGAGCACGGGGTCTTCGTCTTGGGCGAAGGCGACACCCCGCCGGTACCGCCGGCGGCGACGATTCGTTATCCCGACGGCGCGCCCGCTTACTACATCGTAGTCAAGTGAAGTAGCTCGTCGCATTTGACGGGGACTTCACAGGCTCTGCTCTTGTCGTAGCGCCGGCCTCCGTGCCGGTATCTTTTTTCTCCTGGCCCACGATGCAAGAAGAAATCACCGGCACGGAGGCCGGCGCTACGGGAGAATCAGCGCTACGGAAGAAAGGGTTGGCGTTACAGAAGGTAGCTACTTACGGCAGACGTATACTGCGGCGGGGGCGCCGAGGATCGTCACGTTGAAGACCCGCGCGATCCTGAAGCGGCCGCGCGCGAGCGATTCGCGGAGCAGGCGGGTCTCCGCGGTCAGCAGCACCATCGTGCCGTCCGGAGCGAGCACGCGATAGAACTCCGCGAGCAGCGCCGGATAGAGCCGCAGGTTGCCGGCGTGGGAGCCCGACTTGACGCCCCAGGGCAGATTGGTGACGATCTTCGTAACGCTCGCATCGCGAAGCGGAATCGCCGCCGCATCCCACGGCACGAGCTCGATCGGCTTGTAGCGAGGCCCGACGTTGGTCCGCGCGGCCTCGAGCGCGCCCCGATCGAAGTCCCCGCCCAGCAGCAGCCGATAGCGCGCGAGTTGCGCTCGTTCGATCAATACGGTTCCGGCGCCGCACAGCGGATCGAGCACGATATCGTCGTCGCGCGGCTCGGAGAGCAAGCCCATCGCGGCCGCGACCGCGGGCCGGAGCGACGCCGGGCGATGCGCGACCTTGTACTCGCGATGGCGCATCCGCTCGTCGCTGAGCCTGAGCGCCAGCACGAACTCGTCCGCAAGCATCGTGGCCCAGAACTCGACTTCCGCATCGTCGCCCGCCAGGCGCAAGCGCCGGTCGCCGCACTCCTCGATTCCACGCTCGACCGCGCGCTGAAAGTCGATTCGCCGGAACTCGTGCTCGCCGCCGGTCAGACGCGCCACCACCCGGAAGCTCAGCCGGCGGCCCGATCGGCTGCCGGGCAAAAGCCGCACGCGCGCATCGAGCGCGGCCTCCAGGTGTGACGCTCCGCGCGCCGCGACGCGGATGGTCTCCAGCGAAGATCGGTCGAGGCCAAGACCGTGCCGGTACGCGACGATTGCGAAAATGTCTTCGGCGGTCCGCAGCGCCTTGAGCGGATCGGGACGAGGCGCGGAGAAGAACAGCATCCCGGCGCGGCCGGGCACCACGCGCCGCCCCGCTTCTCTCGCGCCGGGAATCCGCGCACGGACTTCCTCCCAGGCGACGGCTTCGAAGCCCGGCTGCGTGTGCACCGCATACAGGTTGGACGACGAGCGAAGCGGCGCGAGGGCTGGACGCTGCCGCCCGGCGGCGCGATCGGGTTTCGGCGGCTGTGATCTGGTCGGCGCGGGCCTATGCGGCCCGGGCCTATTTGGTGCGCGAGACGTACTCGTGGGTCTCGGTCTTGATCGTCAGAACGTCGCCCTCGGACACGAAGTGCGGCACCTGGATTACGAGCCCGGTCTCCATGGTGGCGGGCTTGAGCGTGTTGGTCACCGCCGCGGTCTTCACGCCCGGCTCGGTCCGCGCGACCTTCATGTCTACCGTCTTGGGCGGGGTCACATTGAGCGGCGTGGTTTCGTGGAACTCCACCTGGACCTTAAGGCCGGGCGTCAGGAATCCTGCGACGTCCTCGATCAGATCTTTGGGCAGCGTGATTTGATCGAAAGTCTCGGTGTTCATGAAGTGGAAGTCGTCGCCGTCCTGGTAGAGGAACTCCATCTCGACCTGGCTCAGCACGATCCGCTCGACGCGATCTTCCGAGCGGAAGCGGTTTTCGGTTTGCGAACCGGTCTTGATGTTGCGGAGCTTGGTTTGCACCATGCCGCGCCAGTTGCCCGGCGTGATATGCGTGACCGTCATCACGCGCCACAGTTCCTTGTTGTACTCCAGGACCATCCCGGAGCGCAGTTGGGTCGCTTGAATCTGCATTCGTCAGTAAAATCCGTCCGTAAAGATTGAGCCGTATAGATTAGGCCGTAGAAATTCTGCTCTCAAGTTATGGATCGAGCGCCCACGTAGCAAGCCGCTTCAGTGCAGCAGCTTCTGCCACCAGGGCGTGCTGCTCGACGGCGGCGGAGGATAGGAGCCCGGCGGATAGCCCGGCGCCCCATAGGGATTGACCGCTCCATAACGATTGATCGCGTACGGGTTGATGCCCCCGACCATCAGCGGCTGCTCGACGAACTGGCCGCTGGTATCGAACACGCGGATCGTGACCGGCCCCGCGATCGGATTGACCGTCGCGGTGAAATTCACCTGGCGATACGAGCTCGAACCGAGCGCGCTCAGCAGGCCCGCCGACACCGGCAGCGTCTGCACTTCGATTCCGTTCTGGTAAGCGCCGGCGGCCGACAGGTTCTTGCCCGACAGCACGCCGCCGATGACCATCGCATTCGCCGCAATCTGCCGCACCCCCGTGATCTGCACCGCGAGCTGATTGGGGTTGGGATTCATCACGATCGCGGGCATCTCGGAGATGTCGCCCCCCGGCATCTCCGGAACCGCCGCGGCGAGATTGATCGGACGCTCGATATATTCGTCGCGCACGTTGTAGACCCGCACCGTCGCGTGGCGTCCGTTCATCTGAAAGGTTTCATCGAAGGGCTCGACCGTGAACCCGTCTTCAGGGTCGAGATCGATCGGCCGGACCAGTTTGCCGTCGACGTAGATTCCCGCATGACTCACCCGGCTGCCGTTGATTTGGCCGATCACGTCGTAAGCGTGGGTCTCGGCATCGTCCAACGTCGCGCTGATGATATTCACCTGGAGATCGCCGAGTTGAGAGTTCGGTGCGCGATGGGCCACATGGCGCTGCGACGGCGACGCCGACGACGGAATCTCGGCCACGTTGCCGTCAGGCGCATTGACCTCCACCGACGGGGGCTCGTCGCCGATACTCACCGGCGCGTCGCTCGGCGGTCCAAGCTCGACCTCTTTGGCTCCGCCGGTGCCCTGGATCCCGAGCCGCGAGGCGATCGAGGCTTCGGCGCTGAGGCCGGCGCCGTCGTAGACCCGCAGCACCATCCCGGGCTCCACCTCCTCCACCTCGATATCGAAGTTGACCTGCTGCCGGCCGGGGAGCTGGTCAACCTTGAGATCGCGCACGAGCTGGTCGTCGTTATAGATTCCGGCCGATTTGAGCGCGAGTCCCTCGAAGAATCCGCGGATCCGGACCGAATGGCCGGTCACCGCGTACGAATCGATATGAACCTTGGGAACATCAGAGGACTCGGCACCCGAGGACGCAGCACGCGCGGGGGACGAGTCGGTAGTTGCGGGCGGTGGCCCGGCCGCGCCGGAAGGCGCGCCGACCGCAGGGGGAGAAACCGCGCTCGTATCGGAACTGGCGGATGCCGCCGTCGACAGCGGCTTGACCTGTGCGGCGAGTTGGTCGACTTGCTGTTTGAGCGCGCTCCACTGAGAGCTGTCAATCGCGCCCGGATGGGCCACCAGGGCCGCATCGACCGCGCTCCGATCCTGGATCAACGCCGCCATCGCGCGGCCCGCATCCGGTCCAGCACTGGCCTTGAGCGCGCTGCTCAGCGCCTGCGCGTCGCCCGCGAAGCTCGCGACCGCTCCCAGAGCCGGATTGCTGGGACCTGCCGATGACGCAGTGAGCGAGTTCAACAGGGCAAACGCGCGGTCGCTGAGTTGCGCGGCATCGCCGGTCGAGTCCTGCGCACGTGCGATCGCGGCCGGGCTTAAGTGCGATACCAGGCTCGCGCACAGCGAATACAAAAGGACCGCGGCCAGAAGGAAGCTTCCCCGGTTTCGGCGCCGGTTTCGCGCCCCGGGGCAGCCCGCTATCGTCGAAGGAAAAGCGAGCGCCGGCTCATTCGTGCTGCTGTTTGTAGCGTTCGGCAACCAATTTTACCTGACGGGACATTTTCAGAAAGACCTCGCCCTCATCGTAGAGGAACAGAAGCAGAGTCCCGCCACAGCCGATTATCAACCCGAGTATGAACGCACCCATAGCTTCATCCCTCCAAGGCAACTTTCAGTATACGCAAACGCCATACCTAACAGAACCGGTCTTTAGACCGCGACCCTACTAATGGTTATATCGACAGTCGAGCCCAATCGATGCGGCGATACGGCTGCGCAGCCGGAGTGCTGCGCACAGAAGACCTCTCCCCCAGCCCCTCTCCGAAACGGAGAGGGGCGCCCGTTTACGTTCTCTCTGGTTCCCCTTCCCGTGTCGGGAAGGGGTTAGGGGTTAGGTTCTCCGCTTTTCTCTTCTCTCGTTAGGGAGTACTGCGCGCAGAAGACCTCTCCCCCAGCCCCTCTCCGAAACGGAGAGGGGCGCTCGGTTACGTCCTCTCAGGTTCCCCTTCCCGCGTCGGGAAGGGGTTAGGGGTTAGGTTCTGCCTTTTCTCTTCTCTCGTTAGGGAGTACTGCGCGCGGAAGACCTCTCCCCCAACCCCTCTCCGAAACGGAGAGGGGCGCCCGTTTACGTCCTCTCTGGTTCCCCTTCCCGCGTCGGGAAGGGGTTAGGGGTTAGGTTCTGCCCTTCCTCCTCTCTCGTCAGGTTGTCGCGGAAGTCCCCGATTGTTACGTTTGATCTGTTTGCGACCCTTCAGATTCGTCGGCGCCGATCCGCCGGGGAGTGACTCAAGCGATGACCCAACCAACTCGTATTGCTTCACCCAATGAACGCGCGCTCAAGTCGAACGCGCGCCAGTATGTCGAATCGTTCGGTATCGCGATCGTGCTCGCGCTGGTGATGCGCGCTTCGTTCGTGCAGGCCTACATGATTCCGTCGAGCTCGATGGAGCCGACGCTGCTGATCGGCGATCACATCTTCGTCAACAAGATCGTCTACGGGCTGCGGATACCCGACACCATCCTGGGCTTGCGAATTCCCGGGCTTCCGCTGGGCAAGTACCTGTGTCACTTCGAGCAGGTCCATCGGGGCGATATCGTGGTATTTGTCGCGCCCTACGATCGCGAGACCGACCTTATCAAGCGGGTGATCGGCGTCCCCGGCGATCGGGTCGAGATCCGCAACGGCGCGGTATGGCTCAACGGCGCGCTGATGGCCGACGCGCACGCGCATTTCATGTACCCGACCGGAGATCGCTTTGCGAACATTCCGCGCGACAACCTGCCGGAGGTGATCGTACCGCCCGGCAAGTTCTTCATGATGGGCGACAATCGCGACAACAGCTATGACAGCCGCTTCTGGGGTTTCGCCAATGAGACCGATATCGAGGGGCGCGCGATGGTGATCTATCTGTCGCTGGGACATGAGGGCTCGAATCAGCTACCGATCCGATGGGACCGGTTCGGCAAGGTCCTGGATTAGACGGCGCACCATGAAAGCATCTGCCGAGGCCGGCGCTTTCGAGCGCGAATATCGCGCGCTCACGTCGGGCGTAGGCTTCCGCGTCCTCGACGATCGGATTGTCGTGCGAGTCACGGGCGACGATCGGGCCGCGTTCCTCCATGGGATGTCGACCAACGACGTCAAGGGTCTGCCCGTCGGCGGCATCCTCTATGCGCTGTTTCTCACCGAGCATGCACACGTGATCGCCGACTGCTTCATCTGGGCGGCCGAAGATGCGCTCCTGATCGAGGCCGACCGCGCGTCCTGGCCGCAGACCCGCGCACAGCTCGAAAAATTGCTGGTCGCCGACGACGTTGAGATGGAAGAGTCCGATGAAACCGTAGTGATCGATCTCGAAGGTCCGGCTTCGATTGAAGCTGTCCGGCGACTGATCCCGGATCCACCCAAGCAATGGCATTACGTTCGGGACGGCGATCTAACGATCGGCAACGTGCCGCGAATCGGAATCCGGGCGTTCACGATTCTGGCCGCCAAGGCGAGCAGGCAGCAGATCGCCGCGCGGCTCGGCGATGCGATCGAGGTCGGCACCGAGGCGATCGACACGATTCGCATCGAAAACGGGATCGCGAGGGTCGGCGTCGATACCGGCGAGAAAACTATCGCGCTGGAGGCGCGGCTGAACGGCGCGATCTCGTTCAGCAAGGGATGCTACCTCGGCCAGGAAACGATCGAACGCGCCACGGCGCGCGGCGGATTAAAGAAGCGCCTGTTCGGCCTGCGCTTCGACGGCTCGCGCGTGGCGGAGATCGGCACGGCCGTCCTGCTCGACGGCAAGGAGGTCGGCCGCGTCAGCAGCGCCGCACTGTCGCCGCGGATGGGCGCGATCGGGTTTGCGATCCTGCATCACAGCGCCTGGACGCCCGGCACGAGGCTCGAAATCAGGGGTCTATCGGGTGAGCTCGCGGCGGGTGATCTCAAGGCGGGCAATTTCGGAGCGGTTGTCAGCGACCTGCCGTTCAAGTGATACTGGTGCGCGCGGACCCGGTCCGCGTATCAGCTTCGGGAGTCTCCCAAAATGGCGAACACATTAGGCAAGCGTTATCTGTGCGAGAAGTGCGGCACTGAGGTGCTGTGCAACAAGGCCGGCCCCGGCGCGATCGAATGCTGTGACGGCCCGATGAAGATCAAGGAAGCCAAGCCGCTCCCGTCGTCCGATTAGCTTCGGCTTTGGTGGCGTACATTGGCCGCCTCGAACGCCGACCTGGTCCTGCACGACGGCGTCGTGATGGGCCATCCGGGGAGCGACTCGGTCGCGATCGCCGGCGGCCGAATCGCCGGTCACGGCCGGTTTGCGGACCTGAAGCCGCTGGTGGGCCCGCGCACGCATCTGGTGCGGCTCAACGGCCGCACCGTATCGCCCGGTTTTATCGATTGCCATCTCCACTTTTTCGGTGCCGCGTCGGCCGCGGCGGGTGTGCAGGTCTCGAAATGCCGCACGATCGCCGAGCTGCTCGCCGAGCTTAGAATCGCCGCCGGACGGACGCCGCCGGGAAACTGGATCGCGGCGTTCGGATGCGACGAAGCACTGCTGAAGGACCAGCGCGCGCCGACCCGCGAGGAACTCGATCGGGCCACGCCGCGCCATCCGCTTCGACTACGCCATCAGACCCTCCACGCGTCGTGGCTCAACTCGCGCGCGATCGCGATGCTCGGTCTCGAGCGCGCGGACTTCAAGCCGCCCGACGGCGCGCTGCTCGCGATCGATCCGTCCGGCCGCCCGAGCGGACTCGTGATCAAAATGGAACCATGGATCACGAGCCGGATGCCGCCGGTCACCGAGGCGGCGCTGGAGTCGCGCGCCCGCGTGATGAGCCGCGAGCTGGCCGCGGCCGGCGTCACCGCTTTCATCGACGCGACCGTGCGCAACGGCCCCGGCGAAGTCGCCTCGTTCGCCAAGCTGGCCCGCGACGGCGCGATCTGCCAGCGGATCGGAATGATGATCGGCGCCGAGCATCTCGATTCTGCGGCCGGCGCGATGGAAATCGCGCGCGAGGGCGGCATCAACCTGGTCGCCGCCAAGTTCATGGAGGATTCGGCCGACGACTCCGCGCTGGCCGCTGGGCGCGCGGCGCTCGCCTTTCGGCTCGGCCTGGACTGCGCCTTTCACGCCACCGAAGTCGAAGAGCTCGAGGCGGCGCTGACCGCGGTCGAAGCGGCGCGCGCGCAAGCCAAATCGCAACCGCCGCAGCCGGCCTTCACCCGAATCGAGCACGGCGGCCTGATCACGCCCAACTATGTCGAGCGGCTCGCCGCGACGCCGGATTGCTGGGTCGTCACGAACCCCGGCTTCGTCCACTATCGCGGCGACAAATACTTGAAGGAGCCGGGACTCGCCGCGCACACCTATCGCGCCAGGAGCCTCCTTCAGGCGGGCGTGAAGCTGGCGGCGGGCACCGACGGGCCGGTAACGCCAGCGCGGCCGCTGGCGGCGATCGCGACCGCGATCGCCCGCACCACGATCGACGGCAAGCCACTTGCCCCGAATGAAGCGCTCACGACGGAAGAATCATTCGCGCTGTTCACCAGCTCCGCGGCGCAACTGGCCCGGATTGAGGCCGGCGAGATCGGCGAAGGAAAGCTGGCGGACCTGGTGGTCCTGCCGACCGATCCGCTCAAGCTCAGCGCCGCGGAAATTATGGCGTTGCAGGTCGACCTGACGATCGTCGGCGGAAAGATCGTCTACGAGCGCGGCCGTCCCGCCATCGCCAACAGCGACAGCGCCGACCTGCGCACCGCGTAAGGTCAACCGCCGGCCACGATCGATTCCCGTCTTGCCGCATCCCGGCGAGTGGAGTGAGATCCTCGCACGATGCGCGCGAAGACCAACCTGGATGCGAATGGGGCCGGCTTCCGCACCGTGCTCTTCGAGGTTCGCGACGCGGTCGCCTGGGTCACGCTCAATCGCCCCGAGCATCTCAACGCGTACAACGTCGCGATGCGCGACGATCTCTACGCTATCCTGACCGCGATCCACGACGATCCTTCGATTCGTGCGATGGTGCTGGCCGGGGCCGGACGTGCCTTCTCGACCGGCGGCGACCTGAGCGAATTCGGCACCGCGCCCTCGCCGATTGTCGCCCGATGGGTTCGCTTCCGGCGCGACGTATGGGGCCTGCTGCGCCGCCTGCCGATCCCGACGATCGCCGCGATTCACGGCCTCACGGTCGGCGGCGGTCTCGAGATGGCGCTGCTGTGCGACTTCGCGATCGCGGCCGACGACACCCGGATTTGCCTTCCCGAGACCGGCGTGGGAATGATTCCGGGGGTGGCAGGGACACAGACCGCCGCCCGAAGGCTGGGACTCGGCCGCGCGCTTGACCTTTGCCTGACCGGGCGTTGGGTTGACGCCCAAGAGGCGCTGCTTGTAGGGTTGGTCGCCGAAGTGGTTCCAGCCGCCAAACTCGGCCGCGCGGCCCACGCGATGGCGCTGGGCTTGAGCCGCCTCCCGCGCGAAACGATCGCGCTGGCGAAGCTCTGTGTCTGGGACGGGCTGGATTTGCCGCTCGCACAAGGGCTCAGGATGGAGCAGCGGCTGGCGCACCGGCTGGCCACGATGTCGGCATCGAAGTCGGCGCCGGCGAAGTAAAATATGCCGGCGAGATAAGATATGCGGAGGGAACTCGGTCAGTGAACACGGTCAACTTCGTCTCGATCCCGGCCTCGATCGTTCCGGATCAGGAGGCCGTGGTTTTCGGCGAGCGACGCCTGACCTACGCGCAGCTCAACGAGCTAATCTCGCGGCTGGCGGCGGTCTTCAAGTCGCAGGGCTTGAAGCCGCGTGACGTGGCCGCCGCGCTCGACACCAACTCCCATCTGTATGTCGCCGCGTACTACGCCGCCGCCAAGGCCGGACTGACGTTCCTGCCGCTCAACTACCGGGCCCGGGAACCCGAGCTCGAATACATGATCAACACCGCCGGCGCGAAACTGATCCTGGTCGGCGATCGCTACCTCGAGCTGGCCGCGCGGCTGCGGCCCAGGCTCAAGACCCAAACGATGCTGGCGCTCGGCAACGGCGGCCCCGGATGGACCCGCGTGCAGGATCTGATCGGCCACGCGGAGCCCGAGGAAGCCGAGGCCGAAGTCGATGAAGAGGACGTCTCGGTCCTGATGTACACCAGCGGCACCACTTCTTTGCCCAAGGGCGTGATGCTGCGGTTCCGCGACTTCACCGCCTACGTCACGGCCAACGTCGAGATGGCCGATGGCAGCGATCGCGGCGTGGCGCTGGTGTGCGTGCCCTTTTACCATATCGCCGGCACCACTGCGATGATGACCAACATCTGGACCGGCCGGAAGCTGGTGATCATGCCGCAGTTCGATGCGCGGAGCTGGCTCAAGCTCGTGGAACGCGAGCGCGTGACGCATGCCTTCGTCGTCCCCACGATGATGAAGCAACTGCTGGACGAGCCGGCCTTCGCCGCGACCGACCTCACGAGCCTCACCAACCTCGCCTACGGCGGCGCGCCGATGCCGCTGCCGGTGATTCGCCGCGCGATCGAAGCCTTTCCGCCGCACATCGGTTTCGTCAACGCTTACGGACAGACCGAGACCACCTCGTCGCTGACGGTGCTCGGTCCGGACGACCATCGGCTGGCCGGCAGCGCCGAAGAAATCGAGCTCAAGCTGATGCGGCTGAACTCGATCGGCCGGCCGCTCCCGGACGTGGAGATCAAAGTCCGCGACGAAGACGGAAAGCTGCTGCCGATCGGGCAGGTCGGAGAGATCATCATCCGCACCCCGCGAATCATGAAGGGCTACGCCGGCCGCGAAGACGACGCAGCGCTGGGCGACGGATGGCGAGCGACCGGCGACCTCGGCTGGGTCGATCACGAGGGTTACGTATTCTTCGCCGGACGCAAGGACGACCTGATAATCCGCGGCGGCGAGAATATCGCGCCCGCTGAAGTCGAGACCGTGTTGATGAGCCATCCGGGAGTCGACGAGGCGGCGGTGATCGGAGTGGCGTCGGTCGAATGGGGCCAGACGGTCAAGGCTTACGTGGTCCGCCGCACGGGCCACGATTTGAGCCACGACGAGCTTATCGATTACTGCCGCTCGCGGCTGGCGAGCTTCAAGCGTCCCGAGAGCGTCGAATTCCTCGACGCGTTGCCCAAGAATCCGCTGGGCAAGATTCTGCGCAAGGACCTCCGTGCCAAAACCACCGACTAAACCGCGCCGCACAATTAAGTCGCGGCTCGCCGCTAAACCGCCGCGCAGCCGGGGAACGTCTGACGGCACGATCGAAATCAGCCGGACGGGCGGATGCGTTACCGCGATTCTGACCCGCCCCGCGATGCGCAATCGGGTCTCAGCCGCGATGGCCCGATCGCTGATCGAGTTGGCGGAGCGGGTCGAGGACGACGACTCGGCCCACATGCTCGCGATCACCGGCTCGGTAAGTCTCAGCGCGGTCGCCAGTTTCTGCGCCGGTTTCGACGCTGACGTAGATCCCCGCCTGGTCGAGTCGCTGGCGATTCTCTCCAAGCCAACGCTCGTGATCGTCAATGGCGACGCGCTCGACGAGGGGCTCGAGCTCGCGATCGCGCTGGATATCCGCGTGGCCCTCGCGCGCGCGCGGATGGGGCTCACGCAACTGGCGCGCGGTGCGATGCCGCGCTTCGGCGGCACGCAACGCCTGCCGCGGCTGGTCGGCGGCGGCCGTGGGCTCCAGATGCTGCTCACCGGCGACACGATCGACGGCGATCAGGCGCTTCGGTTCGGGCTGATCGGCTACGTCGCGCGCGAATCGCGCGATCTGCCCGCCCTGGTCGCAAGCGTGACCCAGACCCTCCTGAGCCGCGGCTCGCTCGCTGTCCGGATGGCCAAGGAAGCCATGCTCAAGGGCTACGATATGACCCTCGAGCAGGGTATAAGGCTTGAGGAAGATCTGTACGCCCTGCTGCAAACCACCGCCGACCGAGCTGAGGGCGTGAGGGCTTTTTTGGAAAAGCGCAAGCCGCTTTTCAAGGGCGCGTGAGCGCTGATTCTTTGGAAACGGAGCTTGAATTACAGGATGGCCAACCAGCTAGGCAAAGTTTATATCTGTGGCAAATGCGGTTCGCAGGTGATCGTCACCAAGGGCGGAGGCGGCGAGCTCAAGTGCTGCGGCACGCCAATGGAGCAGAAGAAGTGACCGCGCGGCGTTAGCGACAATGACCGGCGGGACGCCGGTCCTACTTCAGAAAAGGCACCGGCACGGAGGCCGGCGCTACGGGAAACGCTACAGGGACAAAAGATCCGAAGTAGGGCCGGCGTCCCGCCGGCCACACCCTCTCCCTGGCCAGTCGCCACCGGCGCGGGGAGAGGGCAAGCGGCGCGGCGTTTGCTCTTTGTCTTGCAAACGCCGTGACGCGCGGGTGAGGGTATCCCAATGGACGGGCACGCATTCGTCGCCGCTCTGGCTCGCGAAAACAACGAGCTGCTCAAGCGGCTCGCTCCCGCTCAGGCGCTCGAGGCCGAGAGCGGCGGCGACTTGAGCCCGACCGGCCTGCTGAGAATCGCGCTCAAAAACGAAATCGAGGCGAGCGAGATCGCCGCGCTCTGGATGGCGACCGCCGGGGACCTCCAGTTGAAGCTCGGTCTCGCGCGCCAGTCCGGCGACGAGGCCAAGCATTACCGGCTCATCGACGAACGGCTGCGCGAGCTGGGCGACGACTTGTCGGGCTTCGATCCGCTGGCCGAAGGATACAGCCCGCTGTTCAATTATCTTCGCGGCCTGACGACCGACGTCGAGCGCGTTGCTGCCGGACAGTTCACGCGCGAGGCGATCGCGCTGGTCAAGAATGAACAGTTTATCGAGCTATGCGAGGATCGCGGCGATCTCGCGACCGCGCGGCTATATCGCGATGTGATTCAGATCGATGAGCGGTTCCATCACGAGATGGGCGCAAATTTTCTCTCCCGGCTGGCGCGCGATGAGCAGTCGCAATCGCTTGCCCGCGGCGCCCGCTCTCGCACCCTGGAACTCGCCGAAGAGTTGCAGACGCTCGCCTGGCGCAAGAAAAAAATCCATCACGCGCCGGGCTGCTGAGCGAAACGACCAGCGGATACGCCGATGCGATCGTGGAGTCCTGCGCTGAGCCGCGCGCTCGGCGTCCTGCTCGGAGCTGCGCTCGTTCTTCCGCCGGGCGCGATCGCGCATGCCGCCGGCGTGCCGGTCAAAATCGGAGTCGGATCGCAGGGGCCGATCTCGCCGCAGGCCATGTATCAAATCGAGCAGGTCGTCGGCGAAATTCCCGGCGTGACGGTGGTGCCAATCGTGCCGCCCGGGGACCTGCTGGCGTGCGTGCGCCGCTTCGTCGCGGGCGAGCGCGACGACCGGCTCGACGGCCTGGTGGTGGTGTCGCTGCCGCCCGATTTATTCAAGGTCGAGCGCGACTCGCGCGAGGCGAGCTTCAGCGGTTCGTACGATATCTATACGCTCGACCTCTCGACCTTGGCCGAGGATCGCCACAAGTTCACCTTCTCCGACAGCGAGCCTGTCACCGGCGGGATGGCGGCGATTCTGGCGATACCCGCCGACCTGCTGGCCGAACGGACCACCGGCGCCAAGTTGATCTCCGGCAACTCGTGGCAGGCCTTTCAGGCGGTGCAAGCCCGAATCGAAGCGAAGCTGGTGGCGGCGACGCGCCTGTATATCGCGGGCGCGTCGATCCGCAACACCCGTCCGCTCGATCCTGCCCAATGCGCACAGCGCCTGCTGGACGCGGGCGAAGCCGACGCGGCGATCGCGGTATTCAAAAGCGCCGGCATCGATAATCCGCAGGCCAGCGCACAAATGAACCAAATGATCGCCAACGCCCGCGACCGGATCCGCCAGACCCGCGCCGAGAGCCTCTTCGGTGCGGCGCTGGGCGCGATCGCCGGTGGTGACGCGGATACCGCCGGCACGATCCTGGCTTCGTATGAGAAGGAACCTGCCGCGCAGTCCTCGAACGCGGCCGCGTTGCGAAATGCGATCGCCGCGATTCGCCCGTCAGCGCCCGACACAATCGGCGAGCGGACCTTGCGCGAGTATATCCCGGGGCTCGATCGCGCGGCTTTCGTCGCGACCCTCAAGCGGGCGTTCGCTGCGCGAACCGGAACTGAACCCGCCGCGGTGGAACTTGCTGCGAGCGGCGTCGAGATCGAGGACCAGCGCGCGGTTGATGGAGTAAAGACGCAGATCGACCGCTACGCGGGCGCGCTCGCCGAGAGCGCCTGGCTGATGAGCGTCAAGTGCGGATGCGAGGCGACCGCGACCCTCAAGGCAGGCCCCGCCGGGGCGGTGCTCCTGCAGGCCCGCTCCGGGCCCTCTTCCAGAAGCCGGCAAGTCGGGCTACCCTAGGGTGATCCAGTTCGGACGGGAAGGTCGAATGCGTCATTGTCACATTTGCGGCAAACATCGGTCGGTCGGCAACAAGGTCAGCCACGCGAACAACAAGACCAAGCGCCGATGGCATCCGAACCTGCAGGAAGTTCGCGCCGAGACTGCTGGCGGCGTAAAGCGAATCCTCGCCTGCACCCGCTGCATCCGCAGCGGCAAAGTCCGCAAGGTCGCCTGACGCGGCCGAATTATCCTGGCACGAATGTCTTCCGTCCGCCGATTGATCGCGATGCTCGCCGTCGCGGGTATTGTGGGCGCTGCCGGATCTTCGGCGTTCGCCGCGAATGTAAGCGGCAACCTGGTCACCGTAGACGGCAAGGCCGCCCGCAATCGCCAGATCCATTTCGAAAACCGGGTCACGCACAGATCG
>Ga0209517_10005593_pt1 | contig 15961 bp, 17 predicted proteins | sample PeaSoiMetSII2010_FD_187695 | JGI IMG/M metagenome (GOLD analysis project Ga0209517, IMG submission 187695) | Peat soil microbial communities from Weissenstadt, Germany - SII-2010 (SPAdes) (version 2) | ecosystem: Environmental > Terrestrial > Soil > Wetlands > Peat | place: Germany... | reverse complement strand
GGACCCTTCTGGGTCCGCCGGCACGACGAATACGGAAGCGGCATTTCTGGCGAACAACGGACATCACGCTGACCAATCGAGCGACATTCCGGGGGAGACGAAACACATGCCCTTAGCGATCACCGCGCTCTACGGAGCGATCTTGGGCCTAATCGTGATCGCGCTGGCGATCAACGTCACCATGCACCGCGTCAAGCTGCGAGTTCCGCTCGGCGACGGCGGCAATGCGCAGATGCAGCGCATGATCCGTCTGCACGGCAACGCTGCCGAGTACATTCCGCTCGCGGTCGTGCTAATGGCGATTTATGAACTCAACGGCGGCGGACACTTGGCCCTGCACATCATCGGCATCGCGCTGATCGGGGGCCGCGTGGTGCAAACCTGGGGCATGTGGGCAACCGACCAGACGAACATCGGACGCCAGATCGGCCAGAGCATGACCTGGCTCTCGGTCGCGGCGCTGGCAGTGCTGAATTTGTCGAAGCTCGCCTGAGCTAGCGCGTCGGCACCGGCTTTTCGCCGCGATAGTCGTAGAAGCCGCGCTGGGTCTTGCGGCCGAGCCAGCCGGCCTCGACATATTTCACGAGCAGCGGACACGGCCGGTATTTGGAGTCGGCCAATCCCTCATGCAGCACCTGCATGATCGACAGACAGGTATCGAGGCCGATGAAGTCGGCGAGTTCGAGCGGCCCCATCGGATGGTGCGCGCCGAGCTTCATCGCGGCATCGATGGCCTCGACGTTCCCGACCCCCTCATACAGCGTGTAAATCGCCTCATTGATCATCGGCAGCAGAACGCGGTTGACGATGAAGGCGGGAAAATCCTCCGACACCGCAATGTGCTTGCCGAGCTTTGTGACAAAGTCCTTGGCCGCATCGAATGTCGCGTCATCGGTGGCAATGCCGCGGATCAGCTCGACCAGCTCCATCAACGGCACCGGATTCATGAAGTGAATGCCGATGAAGCGCTCGGGCCGGTCAGTGGAGGCGGCAAGCCGCGTGATCGAGATCGACGAGGTATTGGAGGCAACGATGGCGCTGGACTTCAGCACCGCGCACACATCGTGAAAAATCTTGCGCTTGACTTCTTCCTTCTCGACCGCGCTCTCGATCACCAGATCGCAGTCGGACAATCCATCGATGGTGTCGGCGAATTCGATACGCCCCAGCGCCTGCTTGCGGGCATCCTCGGTGATGATCTTCTTGGCGACCTGACGCGACAGGTTGCCGTTGATGGTCGCCATACCCGACTTCAGGCGGTCGGCGGATACGTCGTTGAGCAGCACATCGAAGCCGGCCAGCGCCGCCACATGTGCGATGCCGTTGCCCATCTGGCCCGAACCGATCACGCCGACTTTCTTGATCATAGAAGCCATTTTGTCATCTCACCGGAACGACGCGCCCCGCGCCGCCCGTGTCCCTCACATCACTACCGGCCGAACGATGTTTCGCCCGGGAAACCCTTGTATTCTTATCGCAAATCCGGTCTCTGCGCCTGCGCAAATACGCGCCGTTTTCGATTGCCGTTACTTTCCGAGCTTGCCGAGCGCCTCGGTCAGTTCCGGGACCACCTGATACAAATCCGCGACCAGGCCGTAATCGGCAACCTGGAAGATCGGCGCATCCTCATCCTTGTTGATCGCGACAATGACCTTGGAATCCTTCATCCCGGCGAGATGCTGGATCGCCCCGGAAATGCCGATCGCGACGTATAGCTCCGGCGCCACCACCTTGCCGGTCTGGCCGACCTGCCAGTCGTTCGGCGCATATCCGGCATCGACCGCGGCACGCGAGGCACCGACCGCCGCGCCGAGCTTGTCGGCCAGCGGCTCGATGTATTTGGCGAAGTTCTCGCGGCTCTGCATGGCGCGACCGCCGGACACAATGATCTTCGCCGAAGTGAGTTCCGGCCGATCGCTCTTGGCCACTTCCTCGCCGACAAAGCTGGAAAGACCGGGATCGGCCGCCGCAGGCGCATTTTCCACCGCCGCGCTGCCGCCATCGCCAGTGGCCGCAAACGTCGAGGTCCGCACCGTGATGACCTTCTTGGCGTCCTTCGATTTCACGGTCTGGATGGCGTTACCGGCATAGATCGGCCGCTCGAAGGTATCGGGTGCAATCACCTTGATGATTTCCGACACCTGCATCACGTCGAGAAGGGCCGCGACGCGCGGCATGACGTTCTTGAAACGCGAGGTCGCGGGCGCGACGAAAGCGTCATAGCCGGGCGCGAGCGCCACGATCAGGGCCGCCAGCGGCTCGGCGAGGTCGTGCGCGTAGGCGGCATTGTCCGCGAGCAGCACCTTCTTCACGCCGGCAAGCTTCGCCGCAGCGTCGGCCGCGGCCTTGGCATTTTCGCCGGCGACCAGCACATGCACTTCGGCACCGAGCGCGCTGGCCGCCGTCAGCGCCTTGTTGGTGGAGTCCTTGATCGATGCGTTGTTATGTTCGGCGATCAACAGCGTGGTCATCTAGAGAACCCCGGCTTCATTCTTGAGCTTCGATACCAACTCGGCGACGTCCTTGACCTTGACGCCTCCCTTGCGGCCCGGCGGTTCGGAGGTCTTGATGATCTCCAGATGGGGCGTGAGATCGACGCCGTAATCGGACGCGCTCTTGTCGGCAATCGGCTTCTTCTTCGCCTTCATGATGTTCGGCAGGCTGGCATAGCGCGGCTCGTTCAGCCGCAGGTCCGTAGTTACGATGGCAGGGCCCTTCAGTTTCACCGTTTGCAGCCCGCCATCGACTTCGCGGGTCACCTTGAAATCGGAACCGTCGACCTCAAGCTTGGAGGCAAAGGTCGCCTGCGACCATCCGAGCAGAGCAGCCAGCATCTGGCCGGTCTGGTTGCTATCGTCGTCGATCGCCTGCTTGCCGAGAATCACCAGGCCCGGCATTTCCTCGTCGGTGACGGCCTTCAGGATCTTTGCCACCGCCAGCGGCTCCACGTTGCCCTCCGCCTTGACCAGGATGCCGCGGTCGGCACCCATGGCAAGCCCGGTCCGGATGGTTTCGGCCGCCTGTGCGGGACCAATGGAAACCACCACGACCTCGGTCGCCTTGCCGGCCTCCTTCAGGCGCAGGGCCTCCTCGACGGCGATTTCGTCAAACGGGTTCATCGACATCTTGACGTTGGACAGTTCGACGCCCGATCCGTCGCGTTTGACGCGGACCTTGACGTTGTAATCGACCACCCGTTTTACCGGTACCAGGACCTTCATCGACCCTCTTTCGCTTGAATATTCAGGTTTTAATCGGCTTGGGCGCGGAACCTAAAGCCCCCGCCAACCCCGGTCAACGCAAGAGGGCCAAAAATCGCCCCCGGGAAGGCGCGGGAGTCGGACCACTAGCGGTTCTGGCCGGGCACCCACAACACGTCCCCGGCACCGTTATGGTTGGTGGCGCGGCTGGCGACAAACAGGAAGTCCGACAGCCGGTTCATGTACTGGATCGCGGCGTCGCTGACCGGTTCGTCGGGTTTGGCCGCGAGTTCCACCATGATTCGTTCCGCCCTGCGGCATATTGTTCGGGCCAGATGAAGATGCGCCGCGGCCGGCGTGCCGCCGGGCAGCACGAAGGAGGTCAAGGGCCTTAGTTCTGCGTTCAAGCCATCGATGTCGCGCTCGAGCCGCTCGACCTGGCTCGACAGCATCCGCAACCGTTCCGCCTTGCCCTCGCGCTGCGGCACCGCGAGGTCGGCGCCCAGATCGAACAGATCGTTCTGGATCAAGCCCAGCATCGCATCGAGCTCGGGCGCATCCGCCAGATGCAGCCTTACGATACCGATGGCGGCGTTGGTTTCATCGACGGTTCCATAGGCAGCGATGCGCAAGTCGTACTTCGGACGCCGTTCGCCGCTGCCAAGCGCCGTGGTGCCGTCATCGCCGGTTCGCGTGTAGATACGATTGAGGACGACCATTCGTAGCTCCCGTATTCAAATCATTTCTCCGGAAGGGAGAGAGCACAGCGGTTTGGTTCAACGCAACGCGGCCGCGGCTAACGGCCCATCGCCCAGACCGTGGCCATGATGATGATGATCGCGACGAATTGCAGCAACACCCGCAACCGCATCAGTTTCTGGGACCGGTTCGGCGATCCGCCCCGCATCATGTTGACGAGACCCAAGAGCAGCACGAACGCGACAGCGGCCACCGCAACCGGAAGAATGAAAGTACTGAGAAATGAAGCCATTTGCCGTACATAACACCGGGCAATGCGATGCGCCATCGCCCCTTCGAACCGAACTTTTGTCCAACGATCTGGCTTTTAGCCCAATAATATCAGAAGGTAGGTTGATCGACCTTCTCCGGGCCGAGGTTAATTGTGCGGCAAATTCGCTACATCTTTCACGTCGGCATGGACGCGTTCTACACGTTTCTGGCCGATGACGGCTGGGCGATCGCCAGCCACATCGCGCTGTCGTCATTGATGGCGCTGTTTCCGTTCCTGATCGTGCTGACCTCGCTGGCCGGGTTCTTCGGCTCGAAGGAACTCGCCGATCAGGCCGCGGGGCTGATGCTGCAAGTCTGGCCGAAGCAGGTCGCCGATTCGCTTTCGGGGGAAATCCACGACGTCCTGACCACGACCCGCGGCGACATCCTGACCATCGGCGCGGTGCTTGCGGTATATTTTGCCTCGAACGGCGTTGAGGCGCTGCGCATCGCGCTCAACCGCGCCTATTCGGTGGTCGAAACGCGGCCCTGGTACTTGCTGCGGCTGGAATCGATCGGCTACACGCTGGTCGCCGCCATCACAGCGCTGGCGATGGCGTTCCTGATCGTGCTGGGTCCGCTGATGCTGGAAGCGGCACGGCGCCATATTCCGCTGATCGTCGAGAGCAACGAACAATTTCTCAACGTCTCGCGCTACAGCGTCACCATCAGCGCGCTGATCGTCGCACTGTTCATTCTCCATGCCTGGGTGCCGGCCGGCCGCCGCAGTTTTTTGCAGATCCTGCCCGGAATCGTCTTCACGCTGGTGGCCTCGCTGGTATCGGGCATCGTGTTCGGGCAGTATCTCGCGCGCTTTGCCAACAACTATGTGACGATGTATGCCGGGCTTGCGTCGGTGATCATCGCGCTGGTGTTTCTCTATTTTATCGCTGCGATCTTCGTCTATGGCGGTGAACTGAACGCGGCGATCATCAAGTCGCAGCTGCCGCACGGCGTGTCGCTTCAAGCAGCGCAGTCGCTAAAGCCCTCGGAGACACGGGCTTGACCAGAAAGGCGTCCGCGCCCGCGGCGCGCGATGCCGCCTCGTCATCGCCCCGGCCCGACACCCCGATGATGGCGATGCGGCCAAACGGCGGGCCGAGCGCGCGAATTCGCCTGGTGGCCTCGATGCCGTTGATGCCGGGCAGGACCATGTCCATCAGCACCGCGTCGAAGCCGCCTTGCGCGATTCGCTCCGGCGCGGCCTCGCCCCGGCCGATGAACTCAGCCTGATGACCAAGTTCGGTAAGCACCGCATTGAGCACGACGCGGCCGAACGGATTGTCTTCGACGCCGAGAATGCGCAGCCCCCGCACATGATCTGGCAGGCTGTCGGCATCCAGCCCTGGACTTGCCGCTTTCGACGCCTTGGCGCGGGTCAGCGACACCGTCAGGGTAAACGTGGTACCGCCGCCGCGCCGCGGCGCTACCACGATGTCGCCGCCCATCGCCCGCGCGAGCTGTTTGACCGACGACAATCCGAGGCCCGCGCCGCCAAAGCGGTAGGCGATGCTGACATTGGCCTGGGAAAACGGACGGAACAGGCGCTTGATCTCCTGAAGCGTCAGGCCGATGCCGCTATCGGAAATCACAAACGCGACGCCAATCTTGCCCCTGGCGCCGCCGGTCGGCTTGACTGCCAGCGCGACGCTGCCCTGCTCGGTGAATTTGGTTGCGTTGTCGACCAGGTTTTCCAATGCCGCGCGCAAGCGAACCGGATCGCCGATCACGAATGCCGGAAGTTTCTCCGAAATCTCGACAAGGGATTGCAGTCCCTTGGCCGTTGCCCGGCCGGCCAGGGAATCGCCGACGTTGCGGGCGAGCGTGCGCAAATCGAAAAAGTCTTGCCGCACGCCAAAGCCGGAACGGCCGCTCCGGGCGGCATCGACAAACAATGTCGCGAGACTTGCAAGGTGTTCGGCGCCCGCCTTGATCGTATCGACCCAGCGCCGCTCGCGCTCGTCCAGGTCGGACGTCGCCAATAGATCGCTGATGGCAAGGATTCCCGTGAGCGGCGTGCGGACCTCGTGCGCGAACGTGGCCAGCGCCGTCTCAACGATGCCTGGAGCGGCCGTCTTGGCGGGCTTGCGCGCCTTGCCGGCGGCAGCAGCTTTTTTCCTCGGCGTAGCCTGTTTCGACCGCCGCATGTTGCGCCGCGGGCGCGATTTCGACGCCATGATTCCCCCGACCCTCGCCGGCCCCACCATGCCATGGCCGGGCTTGCGGAGTCACGCCGAAGCGCAATCTCGCTGTGAATCGAACGACTGCATGGCCGGGCAATCTAGGGCAGGCCGACGAGGCGGCGAATTTCGGCCGGCGTAGCGCCCCGGGCACGGAGCTCGCGCAAACCCGTGGCCTTGGTCGATTTCGACAGCTTTTGCCCGGCATCGTCCAGGATAAGACGGTGATGCCGGTAAACGGGCTGCGGCAGCCCGAGCAGGCTTTGCAAGAGCCGGTGCACACTGGTCGCCCAGAACAGATCCTGTCCCCGCGCCACCTCCGTCACGCCTTGCAGGGCATCGTCGACGGCGACTGAAAGGTGATAGCTGGTCGGCGTTTCCTTGCGTGCGAGGATGACGTCGCCCCACGCGCCGGGCCTGGCGGCAACCGTTCCGGCCTCGCCGTCAGTGCCTTCACCGAGCTCCTTCCAGTCAAGGGCGCCGGCGCGCGCGCACGCTGCCGCCATGTCGAGCCGCAGTGCGTAAGGTTCGCCCGATTGAAGCAAACGCGCACGCTCCTCCGGCGGTAGCAACCGCGCGGTTCCGGGATAGAGCGGTGCACCGTCGGGATCGCGCGGCCACGGCGCCTCGGTTTCCTTCTGCGCGACCAGGCGCGCAATCTCGGCCCGGCTCTCGAAACTCGGGTAGATGAGCCCCTGCAGCGTGAGCTTCTCAAGCGCATCGCGATAGCCGGCGAGATGTTCGGATTGCCGGCGCACCGGGGTCTCCCAGGCGAGGCCGAGCCAGGCAAGGTCCCGATAGATGGCGTCCTCGAATTCCGGCTTGCATCGGGCCACGTCGATATCCTCGATGCGCAACAGAAACCGGCCGCCGGTCCGGCGCGCCAAATCGAAATTCAGCAGCGCCGAAAAAGCGTGCCCGAGATGAAGATAGCCGTTCGGGCTCGGCGCAAAACGGTAAACAGGTGGCGGCATTGATTTTTTACACTTGTCGTTGCCGGGCATAGCCGTCCGAAGGACGGCCTCGCTTCCGCTCGCCTATGACCCGGCAATCCATCCCTTACAAGCGTCTTTTACGATATGAGATGGATGCGCGGGTCAAGCCCGCGCATGACGACCTCAGCAAGTTGATCCTTCGAATGACCTTCCACCTCAACACCCAGGCCGACCTCGAAGAGTGCATCCACGCGCTCGTGAAACAGGACCCGCGGCTCAAACCCGTGTTCGAATTCGCAGGCATGCCGGCGTTGCGGCGGCGCGAACCCGGCTTTGTAGGGCTGGCAGCGATCGTCTGCGGCCAGCAACTTTCCACCGCCAGCGCCGCGGCGATCTGGGCCCGGCTTGCGGCCGCGTTCGATCCGTTTCACCACGATGCGCTGCGCCGCGCCCGGGCCGACCGTCTGGGCCGGCTTGGCCTGTCGGCGGCGAAGATCAAGACCTTGAAGAGTCTGGCGCGCGAGATCGCCTCGGAACGGCTCAATCTCGAGGTGCTGGCCAATGAGGATGCCGACGCCGCGCACCATACGCTGACTTCGCTACACGGTATCGGCCCCTGGACCGCCGACGTCTACCTGCTGTTTTGCCTCGGCCACGGCGATGCCTGGCCGGCCGGCGATCTCGCCGTGCAGGAGGCGGTGAAACTCGGGCTGGGGCTGAAGACCCGCCCGAGCGCGAAGGAAATGGCGCCGCTCGCGGAACCGTGGCGCCCGATGCGCGGCGCGGCGGCGCACCTGTGGTGGAGCTATTACCGGGCCATCAAGAAGCGCGAGGGCGTGATCGCGACAACGGAACAACCGAACGCTGTTTCATACAAGAAACCTGTTGCAAAGCGGTCGCCGACAAATGCAAGGATCGCGGCAGGGAAACTGCGGAGATCGAAAACATGAAATCCATCGACTTCGTCGTTGCGCGCAATGATCTGCAGCAGTGCAAATTCATCGAGCGGGAATTACCTGACGCCGTCGCTCTACCCGGCGAAGCCCTGCTGGTCAAAGTCGATCGCTTCGCTCTCACCGCCAACAATATCACCTACGCCATAACCGGCGATCTCCTGAAATACTGGGAACTGTTTCCGGCGCCAGCGAATTTCGGCATCATTCCGGTTTGGGGATTTGGCGATGTGATCGCCTCGCACCATCCCGGCATCGAGGTCGGGGAACGCCTGTTCGGCTATTTTCCGATGGCGACGCATCTGGTGATCGAGGCCGCTAACGTCAACAAGCGGTCCTTGCACGACGACGCCGCGCATCGCCAGAACGTGGCGCCGGTCTATAACGCCTACGCGCGCATCAGCGGCGATCCCGCCTTCGCCGGCCGCGAGGGCGACTATCAGGCGCTGCTGCGGCCCTTGTTCATGCTGTCATTCCTGGTCGACGATTTCCTCGACGAGCATGATTTTTTCGGCGCGCGTAGCGTGCTGCTCTCCAGCGCTTCCAGCAAGACCGCGTTCGGCCTTGCGCATTTGTTGCATACGCAGCGCAAGGGCATGCGGGTGATTGGGCTGACGTCTGCGGCAAATACCGGCTTTGTCCGGTCGTTGGGCTGCTATGACGAGGTCGTCACCTATGACCGCGTAACCTCGCTGCCGTCGGATTTTCCGGTCGCTTTCGTGGACATGGCGGGTAACAGCGAATTATCCGCGAAACTGCATCGGCATTTCGGTGACCGCTTGAAATACTCCGGACGCGTCGGGCTTACGCACCGCGCCTCCACGCCGGACGAGCCGGAACTGCCGGGGGCCAAGCCGGCCTGGTTCTTCGCACCCGACCAGATTCGCAAGCGCGCCAGGGAATGGGGACCCGGCGGCGTCGAGACACGATTTGGCGCGGCATGGTCGGGCTTCGCCCCAACGCTGGAAAAGCGGCTCACCGTAGTCGAGGGCCGCGGGCCCGCAGCAGTAAAGCAGGTCTATCTCGACACGCTTAACGGGCACATTCCCCCCGAACAGGGCCATATGCTGTCGCTGGCGGACTGAGCGGCTTTCTGGGCGATCTCAAAGGGTATAGCGTTGCGGGCGAGGAAACGCCGCGAAGGCGGCCGCTTGCGGGGTCGCGAATGCTGGACAAGACCGACGACGTCTCGATATCGGCCGAAAATTGGCTGGTGCAATTCGAAAGCGCGCTCGCGAACCCAAATGACGGCGCGCTGAAAACGCTGTTTCATCCAGACAGCTTTTGGCGCGACGTGCTGGCGCTGAGCTGGAACCTGCAGACCCTCAACGACGCCGACGCCATCCTGAAAGAGTTGCCGGTCCTTGGCCGCAGCGCGGCGCCCTGCCATTTCAGAATCGATCCCGACCGCGCCGCGCCACGCCGCGTGAGGCGCGCTGGAACCGACACGATCGAGTCGATCTTCAAATTTGAAACTACCTTGGGCCGCGGCAGCGGAATTCTGCGGCTGATTCCCGATGCCGCCGACGGCAACAAGCTCAAAGCCTGGACGCTTCTAACCGCGCTCGACGAATTGAAGGGGTTCGAGGAGCCGCTCGGCTCGACGCGGCCGCGCGGTCAAGCCTATTCGCGCGACTTTCGCGGGCCCAATTGGCTCGATCAGCGGAGGGCAGCCGCCGCCTATGCCGACCGCGATCCGGTCGTTCTGGTGGTCGGCGGTGGACAGGCCGGACTTTCAATCGCGGCGCGCTGCAAGCAATTGCAGGTCGATACGCTGATCGTCGACCGCGAGCAGCGCATCGGCGACAATTGGCGCAAGCGCTACCACGCGCTGACCCTGCACAATCAGGTGCACGTCAACCACCTGCCCTACATGCCGTTCCCGCCGAATTGGCCGGTCTATATTCCCAAGGACAAGCTCGCCAACTGGTTCGAGGCCTACGTCGAGGCCATGGAACTGAACTTCTGGACCGCGACCTCCTTCGAGCACGGCGCCTATGATGAGGCCGAGGGACGCTGGTCGGTGATGTTGCGCCACGCCGACGGCAGCGAGCGCATCATGCACCCACGGCACGTCGTGATGGCGACGGGCGTCAGCGGCATTCCGAATCTGCCGGATATTCCGACCCTGAAGGATTTCAAAGGCACGGTCCTGCATTCGAGCCAGTACACCGACGGCGAGGATTGGAAGGGCAAGCGGGCGATCGTGATCGGCACCGGCAATAGCGGCCACGACATCGCGCAGGATCTCTATTCGAGCGGCGCGGACGTGACGGTGGTTCAGCGCAGCTCCACACTGATCGTCGGCATCGAACCATCAGCGCAACTGGTCTATGCGCCCTATAGCGAAGGAACGCTGGAGGACAACGATCTAATCGCGACTTCCATGCCGCTGCCAGTCGCGCGAAAAAGTCATCGGGCGGTGACGGAAGTAGCGAAGGAGCTGGACAAGGACCTGCTGGACGGCTTGCAACGCAGAGGTTTCAAGCTTGACTATGGTGAAGACGATACCGGCTGGCAATTCAAATATCTCACCCGCGGCGGCGGTTATTATTTTAACGTCGGCTGCTCCGACCTGATCATTAGTGGCGAGATCAAGCTGAGGCAGTTTTCGGACATCGATTCGTTTGTCACCGAGGGCGCGCGGATGAAGAACGGTGAGACCATCGCTGCCGATCTGGTGGTGCTGGCGACCGGTTACAAGCGCCAGGAAGAACTTGTCCGCAAACTGTTCGGCGAAGCGGTTGTCGATCGCGTCGGCCCGATCTGGGGATTCGGCGAAGGGCAAGAGTTGCGCAATATGTATACGCGCACCGCGCAGCCCGGTCTCTGGTTCATCGCCGGCGGCCTGGCACAGTGCCGCATCAATTCGAAATACCTGGCGCTGCAGATCAAGGCGATCGAGGAGGGATTGCTCTCGAAGACGCGAGAGGCCCGCGGGCCGTGAACGCCGGAATCACACGACACATGACGCCCGAACAGATATTCGACCAACTCGCGCAGCGGACCAGAGACGCTATCATAGCCGAGGTCTATTCGCGCGTTTCTCACATTCCTTTGTTAGCGCACTACACTAGCGCCGATGCTTTCAGGTCGATCCTAAAATCCCGCGAGCTTTGGTTTTCGTTAATTCGTGATACAAACGACACAAGCGAAGCGATCGAAGGCGCCGCCCTCGTTTCAGAAGCCCTCAGAGACTATGGTCCAACCATTTTTCGAAACTATGTAGCGTTCGAGGTTGCCCAACAGTTCGAGGCAAGACGATGCTTGCTGGAAACCGACACGCACGTTTTGTCTCTTTGTGAGCACGGCAGCGACTAGCGAACCGACCGTCTAGTGATGTGGCAGGCATATGGACACAATGGAAACGGTCTGTGTCTAGTCTTAAGAAAAGAAACTATGCTCGGCCAAACTGCGCGTGGCCTTTTCCCTGTCCATTGGTGCCCGATTGAATACGATGACCGAGACGCTATTCGACAGCGCGTGATTCGTCGCCTGCATCTGATCCAACAGGCCATCAGTGCTACGCAAATGGCTGAAACTCTTCCGCCGCAGGCCCTGGGGATGCTCGTGGCAGGGTGTGTTGTTCAGCTCGTTCTGGGCCAAAAGAATGTGGCATTCGATCACGAGAAAGAGATTCGATTTGTCCGGTCCAGACTCCTTCAGGAGTTGGTCCCCCCGGAGGGGGCGGGCTACAGAACCGTCACCATCGCCGGCAAGCGGAAAAACAAATTTGTTCTACCTCTGCGCTATTATCCTGAGTTTTCGATTGACGCCTCCTTGCCCGCCCTCCTCGACCACATAATTATCGGCCCTTCCAACCGACAACAGGAAACTCAGCAAGAAATAAGCAATCTTCTTAGCCAGAACGGGTTGGGTCATGTCCAAATCCGGCTATCCAATATTCCTTATCGAGCCACCGCCTAGTCTTACTCGGCAGCGGAAAGGAGGGGTTGAGATGGAGAAGTGGCCACGTTACGAAGTCGCCAACGAAGATACTATTTTTGCCCTTGGCGTAGTTAGTATCAATTATGCCCGCGCTTCGAACGAACGCACGTATGGATGCTTAGTGCTGTCGCGAACATGGCTGAGGAACAGGCTCTCGTTTTTTTTGCTCGAACCAATGCATCAGAACGAGTCAAGATAATCGAGACATTTTTCGGGCGACGAAGGTGGCCGGACGAGGCATCGATCCCGATAAAACGCTACCTCAAAGCGATGGATATTCTAATCAAGAACCGCAACATACTTATTCACTCGAACGTAATTCGAGGTACGAACAACAAGGCGGCCATTTATTCCCTGACACGACAAGGAACAACCAATATGTTCCAATCGACACTCGAGGAAATCCGCCAGGTAGCTGACGACCTAAACAGCTACTTTGATTTCGGGCTTCAGCTCGCAAACGTAATCGCCATCGAAATTCACCATGTGGCGCGCGCCGCCGGAATGGTGGCCTTTAGGGAGTGGCCCAAGCTTCCACCGATGCCCTTACACATCGATCCTTCACAAAGGTCGAAGACGGCTTCCTAGGATTGGTTTCAAAAGCGCGCAGGACTATGACTCCTGCGGCGGCATAGTTACACACCCTTCATTCCCCCCTGACATTGGATGCCTTGATGACCGGCCACCACCGTTGCATCTCGGCTTTCTGAAAGGCCCGCAAGGCCTCCGGCGATTGCCGGTCACGCGGCGAGATCTGAATGCCGAGATCCTCGAACCGCCGCTGGACCGGGGGATCGGCGAGTATTTGCCGCATCGTGGCATTCAGTTTTTCGACGATGTCTCTCGGCGTATCCTTCGGCACCCAAAGCCCGTACCATAGCGTGGCGACGAAGCCCGGCAGCCCCGCCTCGTCCGCCGTTGGAATATCAGGTGAGGAAGACAACCGCGCGCTGCCGGTCACGGCAAACGGCTTGATGCTGCCGGTGGCGATCAGCGATTTGAAATTCGACGACGGCTCGATCATGAAATCGATCTGTCCCGCCAGAAGATCCTGCATCGCATGAGCGTTGCCGCGATACGGCACGAATTGAAACTTGGTTTCGGTCTCCTTCTGAAACGAGATTCCCGCGAGATGTCCGGTTGCGCCGACGCCGGCAATCCCTGCTGACGCCTTGTCGGGATTGGCCTTGAGATACGCAATCAATCCCTTGAGATCGTCGGCCGGCAGGCCCTTTCGGCCGACGATCAACAGCGGCTCGTGGCCGATATAGATCACCGGATCGAGGTCCCTCAACAGATCGAATTGAAGGGCGTAAAGACCGCCGGTGAGCATATGGGTGGTCGACGTGCCGATGCTGAGCGTGTAGCCGTCGGGGGGCGAGCGGACGGCGCGGCCGACGCCGATACTGCCGGCGGCGCCCCCGACATTCTCGATGATGATGGATTGCCCGAGGATTGCCCGCATCTGCTCCGCCAAATATCGCGCCAGCGTATCGGTCGCACCGCCCGCGGGAAACGGCACGATCATGGTGATGGGACGGGTCGGATAAGACTGCGCCGCGACGGTATTGATCCATCCGAGCGTCAACATAACGGCGGCCATCGCCGTCAGCCATCTGCGCATTGAAGCTCCCCGACCTCCGCGGATGAATCGATCAGGCATCACCGACCACCTCGCGCCGCCGCCGTTCGGATTCTTCGGCGTACCGCCGCATCGCGTGCGCCTCGGTCAGAATGCCGATCGGCCGGTTATCGCCGGTTTCAACCACGGCAAGCGATTCGGCCTCCGCAACGTCAAAGGCCGAAATGGCTTCCCGAATGTTCATGCCGGGATGCAGTACGATCACCTGGTGACGGAGGATGCTGCGGAGCGGCTTATTTGGATCGACATCCGGCCCATGGGCGTCCGCCACCAGCACCAGGCCCGCGTAGTGACCCTCGGCATCCACCGCGACCACCTGCGTCTTCGACCCCGGTGGGAACTTGGCGCGGAATTCTGCTATTCCCATGTCGGCGCTCACGGTCACCAAGTCCGGCCGCATCAGGCGCCGGACCGTGAGATCGCGGATCCAGCCGACGTCGGCGGCGCTGCGGATCGTCTCGCCGCGCAGGTGCAATCGCCAGGTGGCGAACGAGTAACCGAACAATTCGCGGGTAATTTGCGTGGAGATGATCACCGCGGCCAGCACGACCGTGGTCAGCCAGAGGTCGCCGGTCGATTCCAGCGCGATGAACGACATCGTCAGCGGCCCGCCGATGACCGATGCCGAGAGCGCGCTCATGCCGACGATCGCATAGACGTTGGGATCGAGGTTGAGGCCCGGCCACACCGTGTCAGCGCCAGCCGCGAACAGACGGCCGCCGAGCGCGCCGAGAAGAAGCGTGGCAAAAAACAAGCCGCCGCGAAAGCCGCTTCCCAGCGATATAACGGACGCGATCGTCTTCAGGGCGAACACCGTCGCGATGAACGCCAGCGGCATGGAAACGATGCCGGCAAAATGCAGCGCGCCGTGCCCCGAGGACATTACCTCCGGCGTCAGCAATGCCAACGAACCCACCGCGAGTCCGCCAAGCGCCGGGCGCAACGGCGGCCAGAGTCCCGTCTTCGACCACAGCGTCTCGGAGAGCGCGACGCCGCGCATGATTCCGATGCCGAACAGCGCCGCGAGAACTCCCAGCAGTGCGCCGACGGCAAGGTCGCGCCCGAGCACCTCGCCAACCGCCCCTACGCCGACGCCGATCGACAACACTGTAAATGCGTGAGCGACAAAATAACCGACGACCGAGGCGACGCCGACCGGCGTCAGACTGGCGGGTGTATATCCGCCGAGTATGAGCTCGAAGGCGTAGAAAGCGCCAGCCAGCGGCGCGCCGAACGCGCCTGAAATCGCGGCCGCGGCGCCGCAGCCGACCATCAGCCGCTGATCGGCACGGCGCAGATGAAATCCGCGGCCGAGCGAGGCGGCGAGCCCGCTGGAAAGCTGGGTGTATCCCGCTTCGAGCCCGACCGACGCGCCGACGCCGCTGGACCAGATCGTCTGCAACGCCACGATCGCGCTGCCGCGAAACGACATCCGTCCGCCATGCAGCGCATTGGCCTCGATCGGGTCGACTTCACGCGCCGGCCGCCAGCGCAACAGCAACAGGAACGCGATCCCCAGCAGTAACCCGCCGAGACTAGGAACCAGCAGGGCGCGCGAGGGCTCAATGCTCAACTGACTTGAAAGCCGATCGCCTGGCTCGAGGTTGAACAGCACCACGTGGAGTATTTCGACCGCCGCCGCCATCACCGACACCACCAGTCCGCCGATGGTTCCCACCAGCGCCGCAAGAACGACCAGGCTCGTTTCGTGAGCGCGAACGAACGCCCGGAGCCGGGGCGGTGCTTCGAGATAGCGGGACTTGGTCATCATTTTGCCGCATCCATACGCGGCCAAATAGGTGCCGCCCGCCTCGTTTAGCGGCCTTGACGGTACCCCCGCAATCCGGACGTCAAACCGGTGCGGAGGCGATAAGGCCGCCAACGCTCTTCACAATCCCGTCACGCTGCATGTAGTATGTCAACTCATGCTGCTTCGCAGCTATATGGAGGCCGGGAGCGTTACTTGAACGCACATGTCTCGCAAGGCGGTTGGCCGGTGCTGGTGTTGAATGCGGACTTTCGGCCGCTGAGTTATTATCCGCTGTCTCTCTGGTCGTGGCAGGACGCGATCAAGGCGGTATTCCTCGAGCGC
>Ga0209517_10005590_pt1 | contig 15962 bp, 17 predicted proteins | sample PeaSoiMetSII2010_FD_187695 | JGI IMG/M metagenome (GOLD analysis project Ga0209517, IMG submission 187695) | Peat soil microbial communities from Weissenstadt, Germany - SII-2010 (SPAdes) (version 2) | ecosystem: Environmental > Terrestrial > Soil > Wetlands > Peat | place: Germany... | reverse complement strand
TTCTAAAATCCTACGATATCGGCGATCAGCTCGACGATATTGCGAGTTCCGACCCACCGGCTTACTTGCGCCGCTGTTTCGCCGAGGGCATCTCGGCACCCGAGTTGTCCCTCACGCGAATACAGCAGCTCGCGGTGTGCGGGATGGTACTCGACTCCATCCTCAATGATCGAGACTACGAGACGCTGGAGCCGGAGTTGATTGCGGACTGGCGCGCTCATTACGGACAAGCCTGCGCGCACCTGAAGGATACCGCCGTCGCGGCGCTGCGCCGCGCGCTCGGGAGCTTGCACAGCCAGGATCCGGACGCGGCGGCGGAACTCGAAGAACTCGAGCATCGACTGGCGCCCCCCTGAATGAGCGACCCTGAATGAGTGAGATATGCGCGCGCGTCGCGGAGGGAATCATCGCCATCGACACCGAGTTCGTGCGACGGCGCATGGACGCCAGTCACCTCATCGTCGATGACGGTCATGCCGCGTTCGTAGATACCGGCACGTTTTTCTCGGTGCCGAATCTGCTGGCGGCCCTTGCTGCGCAGGGCCTCGAGGTCGATGCCGTCGACTACATTTTACTGACGCATGTTCATCTCGATCACGCGGGCGGCGTCGGCCGACTCGCCGCGGCCCTGCCGCGCGCACGTGTATTGGTGCATCCGCGTGGGCTCTCGCACATTGTCGATCCGTCGATTCTGGCCGCGGCCACCAAAGCGGTGTACGGCGAGGCGAGATTTGCGCAAGAATACGGCGAGGTTTCCGGTGTGCCGCCCGAGCGCATCGAGGCGGTGGAGGATGGGCGCCGAATCCGGGTGGGTCACCGCACGTGGGAGCTGATCTACACGCCGGGGCATGCACTGCATCATCTTTGCATCGTCGATCGCGACACGGCCGAAGTATTCACGGGCGATACGTTCGGAGTGAGTTACCGCGAATTGGACACGGCAGCCGGCGAGTTCATCTTTCCCACCACCAGCCCAAGCCAGTTCGATCCGCAGCAGTTGCATGCGTCCATCGACCGTATACTCGAATACAAGCCGAAGAGCGCCTATTTGACGCATTACAGTCGGGTGGGTCACGTCGATGAACTGGCCCTCGACCTGCACTCGGACATCGATGCGTTCGTGCGTATCGCGAGAACCGTGGCGGACGCTCCGGACAAAGCCGAGCGAATGACGCCGATGTTGTTCGATCATTTGTCGGCGCGATTGGCGACTCGTGGTTTTATGGGGGACGCCGCGGAGCAGCATGCCGTGCTCGACGGCGACATTGCGCTGAATGCCGCAGGACTCGCCCTATGGCTTGCGAGACGCAGCGCTTGAGGGAATACCCATCACTCACCGCGGGCGTCGCCGGGCTTCTGGTATTGGCCGCCTGCGCTTCCGCCCCCCCGACCAACGGCCATACCCAAGCCGACCGGCCGGCGCCGGCCCCTGCGCCGGCGCCGGCGCAGAACGGCACCCTGGCCGACGCCTCTTACGATTGGCACGGCCTGGTGCTCGTCCCATTCGGAACGCGGCTGCAGGCCAATCCGATTCCGCTGCACGAGGTGCTGCTGTTCCATGATGAGTCGCAGAGCGCCGCCGCAAGCGACAATAAGGACTGCTATACCGTCGACGGAGCACCGCCGCGGTTCTTGGGCCATGAGGCGGAAGAGTATTTGCTGTGCTTTCGCTACGATCGCCTGAATCGAATCGACGCGTCGGTGCGCGTGGCCGCCGCACAGGCCGAGCAAACGTTCGCCCGAGCCTGCGCCCTCTGGCTGAAGGATGCCACGCCCGCGGCGGGAACCAACAGCCGTTGCGAAGGCCGCGACGGCGGAATCGCATTCAGTGCGCGTCTGGGAGGCATTTTGGGTGAGACCGAGGCCCGCGTGTCGATAACGCTCTCCAAGGTGGCTGAGGGCGATGCGATGGGCGCCGCCCCGCCGGGTCCATGACCCGGGACGATGAATTGCAGCTACTGGTCGCCGGTGCGGCCGACTTAGGCTTGCTGCTCGATGCACACCAAGGCGAAAGGTTATTGCGTGTCGTGGACGAGTTGGAAGCGGCCAACGCGCAATTCAATTTGACCGCCATTCGCGATCGGCCTGGCATGCTGCGCAAGCACGTGCTCGACAGCTTGAGCTTGCAGCCGTATCTAAAGGGCACGCGCCTCGCCGACGTGGGCACGGGCGCGGGCTTCCCCGGTCTGCCGCTCGCCGTGGTCAATCCGACGCGGCGCTTCTCTCTGATCGAGGCGACCGGCAAGAAAGCGCGGTTCGTCGCCCAAACAGCGGAGCGCATCGGATGCAGCAACGTGGAAGTCGTGCATGCTCGCGCCGAAACCTACCGGCCGTTCGAGCTATTCGATACCGTAATGGCGCGGGCGCTCTCCTCCCTGGCCGATTTCGTGGCCTACGCCGGGCATCTATGCGCCTCCGACGGACGCCTGTTGGCGATGAAAGGCAAACGCCCGGACGAAGAGATTTCGGCAATTCCCAAATCGTTCCGTGTCGTGGCCGTGCATCGGCTGACGCTTCCGGGACTGGACGCCGAACGGCATCTTGTGGAACTCTCACCGGCCAGGCCTCAGGCAATCCGGCGTCACGCAGCCGGTCCGTAAGCGCCACTGCCAAATCGAGCAAACATGAATCGGGTCATCGCTGTCGCAAATCAAAAAGGTGGAGTGGGTAAGACCACTACCGCCGTCAATCTCGCTGCATCGCTGACGGCGACGAAGCGGCGCGTGCTGCTGATCGACTTGGATCCGCAAGGCAACGCCACCATGGGATGCGGCATCGACAAGCATTCGCAGTCTCGGACCAGTTGCGACGTCCTGCTCGGCGATTGCGCAGCGACCGAGGCGATGGTTCCCGTGGAGTATGGCGGTTTCATGCTCCTGCCGGCCAATCAGGATCTCACCGCCGCCGAAGTGCGATTGTTGACCATGATGACGGGACGCGAGTTCAAGCTGCGCAATGCGCTGAAGCCCGTCCGTGAGAATTTCGACGTGATTTTGATCGACTGCCCCCCGTCGCTCAACATGCTCACGTTGAACGCGCTGGTGGCCGCGGACTCCGTCATGGTGCCCATGCAATGCGAATATTACGCGCTCGAGGGTTTGAGCGCCTTGATCCAGACCATCGATCAGATCCGCGGCTCCATCAACCCGGATCTGCGGATCGAAGGATTGCTGCGGACCATGTTCGACCCACGCAATAACCTGTCGAACGAAGTGTCGGCGCAGCTCATCGAACATTTCGGGGAGAAGGTGTTCCGGACGATGATTCCGCGCAACGTACGTCTCGCCGAGGCCCCGAGCTTCGGCAAGCCCGCACTGTTCCATGACAAGGAATCGCGCGGCGCCCTGGCATACCTGGCGCTTGCCGGCGAAATGATTCGCCGCGACGAGCTGCCGGTTGCACCCGTATAATCCCGAATATCGTTTTCGGAAGGTCAAGTATGTCCGGCAAGAAGCCGTCTCTGGGTCGTGGCCTTGCTGAGCTGAGTCCCTTGCTTGCGCAGCGCGCCCGCGTTCCGACGACCGACTCGGTGCAAGTTGCCGGTGACCGATTGGCCACTCTGCCGCTGGATCTGCTGCAACGGGGGAAGTACCAACCGCGCGTGGATATGCGCCCGGAATCCTTGAGCGAACTGGCCGAATCGATCAAGTCGCAGGGATTGGTACAGCCCATCCTGGTGCGGCCTTTGCCGAATCGAAACCCCGGCGAATCGCAACGCTACGAGATCATCGCCGGCGAACGCCGCTGGCGCGCGGCGCAGATGGTGGGCATCGCAGAAATCCCGGCAGTGATTCGCGATGTCTCCGACGAAGCAGCCGTCGCCATGGCGCTCATCGAGAACATCCAGCGCGAGGATTTGAACCCCTTGGAGGAAGCGCGCGCGTTGTCACGGTTGATCGAGGAGTTCGGACTGACGCATCAGGCGGCGGCCGAGGCGGTGGGCCGTTCGCGGGCCGCAGTCAGCAATCTATTGCGCCTCATGGAGCTGGCGGATGAAGTGAAGCTGCTCTTGGAGCAGCGCAGCATCGAAATGGGTCACGCACGAGCGCTGCTCAGCCTGACTGCCCGGCGCCAGCAGATCGAAGTGGCCGCACTGGTCGCAAAAAAGGGTCTCTCGGTGCGTGACACCGAGGCCCTGGTGCGCCGGCTGCTGTCGCCTGCCGCCGCCGCGGATAGCCAGCCGAAGGCGGTGGATCCGGATATCAACCGCCTGGAGTTGGAACTCGCCGACAAGTTGGGCGCTAAGGTTCTGTTTCAACATACACCTTCCGGCAAGGGCAAGATGGTGGTCTCCTACAACAGCTTGGATGAGCTCGAAGGCATATTGGCGCATATCTCCTGACATCAGAAACAATGCGAATCCCAAAGTCCAAAACACCTTGATGCGCCAGCGCCACGTCCCTATAATACGGCGGCTCTTTACGACTGGCGGCGGCTTTTATGAGTAGACTCTGCGTAGCTCGCCGTGCGCCGGATGCGGTCCGATCCTCTTTGCGATGAGTGACGTTCTGGTTCGCGGCAAGCGACTGGTAGTCCGGGTCGTGCTCCTGCAAGCAGCGTGCGGGCTTGTTGTCGCGTGCGTATATCTCGGGTTTAGCGGCGCAACCGCCGGTCTTGCGGCACTGGTGGGTGGGTTGATTGTCGCTGCCGGAAGCGCAGTAGTGGGTTGGCGCGCGTTCAAGCCCGGGATCGCGGGTGCCGCTACGCTCGGCACCGCCATGTATACCGGTGTGGCGCTGAAGTGGTTATGGTTCGCGCTCGCGCTGTACGTGGCGTTCGCGCGCTTGCAGCTCGAAGTGCCACCGCTCTTGGTTGGCATGGTGGCCGCCCAAGTGGGATATTGGGTCGCGCTGATTCGGCTCAAATGACGATTGGGGACTTATGCGTTTTGGAATGATGGCCGAAGAAGACACTGCGGGAGGGATGACGGGCTATATCAAGCACCATCTGACGCACCTCGTCGTCAATCGAGGGTACGGCAGCTTCTGGGAAATACATATCGACAGCGTCATCTTCAATGTCGCCATCTCATCGCTCATCGTCCTATTCCTCTGGAGCGTGGCGCGGCACGCCACCAGCGGCGTACCCGGTAAGGTTCAGGCCGCCATCGAGCTATTGGTGGAATTCGTCGACGGCATGGTGAAGGACACCTATCACGGCACGAACAAGTTCATCGCGCCGCTGGCCATCACGACGTTCGTCCTGGTGCTCCTCGAGAACTTCATGGACATTTTGCCGGTGGATTTTCTGCCCACCGCCGCCACTGCGTTTGGTGTCCGGCATTTGCGGGTGGTGGCCACGGCCGATCTGAACACGACTGTCGGTATGGCGTTGGGCGTGTTTCTGTTGATTCAATACGTCGGCATCACGCACAAGGGCTTCGGGCTCTATTTCCGGGAATGGTTCACGGCGCCGTTTCATGCACACGGCATGATCGCCAAGGCGGTGTTGGCGCCCATCAACCTCATATTCCGGGTGATCGAGGAAGCGGTAAGGCCGTTATCCCTGTCGATGCGGTTATTCGGCAACATGTACGCGGGCGAACTCATTTTCCTGCTGATCGCGTGCTTCACGCTCGATGCGGCGTTGTCCCACGTGTCGACCTACTTTCTCGGCGTCGGTCAGTTCGTTGCGGGATTTATATGGACGGCGTTTCACTACCTCATCATCATCCTGCAGGCCTTCATTTTCATGGTCCTGACCATCGTGTATTTGGGCATTGCGGCCGAGCGCCACTAAATTCGTTTTTTTTTGTTAAGACTTCAAAGACCGACGGAGACAATATGGAAAATTTGACCCAAATCGCTCAGCTCATGAGCGCCACTGTGATTGCAGCAGGGTTAGTGATCGGCTTAGGCGGTCTGGGTGCCGCCATCGGCTTCGGCATCCTGGGCGGCAAGTTCCTCGAAAGCGCGGCGCGCCAGCCGGAACTGACGAACATGCTGCAGATCAAGCTGTTCATAGTCGCGGGATTGCTCGACGCCGTGCCGATCATCGGCGTGGCCGTGGGCTTCCTGCTGCTCTATTCCAATCCGTTCTTGGCCGCACTGGGCGCCAAGTAAGCGAGATTGCGTTGGCGCCTCCGAGGCGCCGGGCAAGGAGTAAGCAATGGACTTAGCACTTACGCTGGTCATCCAAGGTCTCGTGTTTTTCGTGGTGGCGTGGCTGGTGATGAAGCTCTTCTGGCCGGGGATCATGTCGGCTATCGAGACCCGGCAGAAGAAAATAGCCGCCGGCTTGGCTGCTGCGAGCAAGAGCGAAAAAGACCTCGACGAGGCCCAAGCGCGCTCCAAGGAGATCATCCGCGAAGCGCGTGATCGCGCGGCGCAGATCGTCGAGCAAGCGGGCAAGCGCTCGAATGAAATCGTCGAGGAAGCCAAGGGTACGGCCTCGAGCGAAGCGCAACGCTTGGTGGCGCAGGCGCACGCCGAGGTGGAGCGTGAAACCACGCGCGCACGCGAGGGCCTGCGGCAAGAAGTGGGCAAGCTCGCGGTCGAGGGGGCCTCGCGCCTGCTCGAGCGTGAGATCGATCCCAAGGCTCATGCCGAGCTGCTGGATCGATTAGCGGCCGAGGTTGCACGTGGCTGAGCGAGCGACCATCGCCCGGCCTTATGCGAAAGCCGCGTTCGAATACGCGCGCGGCGCGAATGCCTTTGCAGAGTGGTCGCAGGGACTCAAAGCAGCGGCCGAGATCATCGCCGATCCGCGTGTCGCGCCGCTCACCAAGAATCCGCAGTGGTCGGCGGCCGACTTGGGCAGTCTCATTACCGACGTGGCGGCCGACAAGCTCAATGCCGGCATGCAAAACTTCGTGCGGGTATTGGCGGAAAATCACCGCTTGCTGCTGTTGCCGGAAATCGCCGCGCATTACGAAGTTCTGCGCTCCGCAGTCGAACATACCCTCGACGTCGAGGTGATCTCCGCCGTGGCGCTCGACGCCGCGCAGCAGGAAAAACTTAAAGCCGCCTTGAGCACGCGTCTCAAGCGCCGGGTGCGCATGCGCAACGTGGTCGATTCGACTCTATTGGGCGGCGCGCTGGTGCGCGCCGGGGATTTGGTCATCGACGGCTCGTTGAAAGGCCGCCTGGAACGACTCGCGACGGAATTGGCAAGCTAGAACTGAACGTTAGGCGCGGCCCCAAAGGCTCGCAGCAAGAGGATCGATATGTCCATCAAGGCATCGGAAATCAGCGACCTGATCAAGGCGCGCATCGAAAAATTCCAGTCCGCCACGGAGGCGCGCAATGTCGGCACGGTGGTGAGCGTCACCGACGGTATCGTTCGTATCTATGGTCTCGCCGACGCACGCTACGGCGAAATGTTGGAATTCGACGGCAACACCTTCGGGTTAGCGTTGAACCTCGAGCGGGACTCGGTCGGTGCCGTAGTGCTCGGCGATTACAAGCACATATCCGAAGGTTCGTCCGTCAAAACCACCGGCCGCATCCTCGAAGTGCCGGTGGGCCCTGAACTTCTGGGGCGCGTCGTCGATGCGCTTGGGCTACCCATCGACGGCAAAGGGCCGGTGAATGCGAAACTGAAGTCGCCGTTGGAGCGCGTGGCGCCAGGCGTGATTTTTCGAAAGAGCGTGTCGCAGCCGGTGCAGACCGGACTCAAAGCCATCGATTCCATGGTGCCGATCGGCCGCGGCCAGCGCGAGCTCATCATCGGCGACCGCCAGACCGGCAAGACCGCCGTGGCCATCGACACCATTATCAACCAGAAGGGCACGGGCGTTAAATGCGTCTATGTTGCCGTCGGCCAAAAACAGAGTTCGATCGCCAACGTGGTGCGCAAGCTCGAAGAGCACGGCGCTATGGCACACACCATCATCGTCGCAGCGTCCGCCTCGATGCCCGCGGCAATGCAATACCTCGCCCCCTATGGGGGGTGCGCGATGGGCGAGTACTTCATGGACAACGGCGAAGATGCGCTCATCGTGTATGACGATCTATCCAAACAGGCCGTCGCCTATCGCCAGATCTCGCTGCTGCTGCGCCGCCCGCCCGGTCGCGAAGCCTACCCGGGCGACGTGTTCTACCTGCATTCTCGCCTGCTCGAGCGCTCGGCCCGCGTCAGCGAAGAGTACGTGGAAAAGGTCACCAACGGCCGAGTCAAGGGCAAGACCGGATCGCTCACCGGTCTACCCATCATTGAAACCCAGGCGGGCGACGTCACGGCCTTCGTCCCGACCAACGTGATTTCCATTACCGACGGGCAGATCTTCCTGGAGACCGACCTGTTCAACGCCGGCATGCGTCCGGCCATCAACGCCGGCATCTCGGTGTCGCGCGTCGGCGGCGCCGCGCAGACCAATATCATCAAGAAGCTGGGTGGCGGCATCCGCTTGGCTCTCGCTCAATACCGCGAGCTTGCCGCCTTCTCGCAGTTCGCCTCGGATTTGGACGAAGCAACGCGTAGGCAGCTCGAGCGCGGCCAGCGAGTCACCGAACTGATGAAGCAGAAGCAATACGCCCCCATGTCGGTGGCGGAGATGGCCTTGTCGCTGTACGCCGCGAACGGCGGCTACTTCGATAAAGTCGACCGCCGCAAAGTGGTGGAAACCGAAGCCGCATTGCAGTCCTTTGCGCGTAGCACGTGCGCCGATTTACTGAAGGGCATCAATGCCAAACCGGATCTGTCGAAGGACGTCGAGGCCGCACTCAAGAAGTGCTGCGACGAATTCTTCGCGACGTTGTAAGAGAAGGACCCGAGGCAGCTAATGGCAGGCGCAAAAGAAATCCGCGGTAAGATCGCGAGTATCAAGAATACTCAGAAGATCACCAAGGCCATGGAAATGGTGGCGGCGAGCAAGATGCGCAAGGCGCAGGAGCGCATGCGCGCGGCGCGCCCCTATGCGCAGAAGATCCGTAAGATCATCGGTCATTTGCGGCAAGTGAATCTGGATTACAAGCATCCCTTCACTTTGGAGCGGCCGGTACAGTCCGTCGGCATCATCGTGATCAGCACCGACCGGGGCTTGGCCGGTTCGCTCAACCTGAACTTGTTCAAGGCGACGTTAGGGGCGATCCGCGACGCGCAGGCCCGCAACGCCAAGGTCTACTTGTGCGTCATCGGTTCGAAGGCGCTGCAATTCTTTCGGCGTTTGGCCGGCGTGGAAATTTCCGCGTCAGTCACGCACCTGGGCGACCGGCCGCACATCAAAGATCTGATCGGCCCCGTAAAGGTCATGCTTGACAACTATCGCGACGCCAAACTCGATCAACTGCTGCTGGTGCACAATATCTTCGTCAACAGCATGACCCAGAAAGGCACGGTCTCGCAGTTGCTGCCGATTCAGACCGTCGACAAGGACGAGCTGCAAGAGCGCTGGGATTATATCTACGAGCCGGATGCGATCGAGTTTCTCGACGGTATCCTGATGCGCTATATCGAATCCCAGGTTTTTCAAGGCGCGGTTGAAAATGTCGCCTGCGAAATGGCGGCACGGATGGTGGCCATGAAGAGCGCCACCGACAACGCCGGCACGCTCATCGACGAGCTGCAACTCATTTACAACAAAGCCCGCCAGGCGGCGATCACGAAAGAGCTTTCGGAGATCGTCGGCGGCGCGGCAGCGGTTTAGGCAAGAGGTTATCCAGTATGTCCAGCGGCAAAATCGTACAAATCATCGGCGCGGTCATCGATGTGGAATTTCCACGCGATCAGATCCCCAAGATCTATGACGCGCTCAAGCTCGATGACGTGGATTTGACGCTCGAAGTGCAGCAGCAGCTGGGCGATGGCGTGGTACGCACGATCGCGATGGGCCCTTCCGAGGGTTTGCGCCGCGGCCTCACCGTCACCGGCACCGGCAAGGGGATTATCGTGCCGGTGGGCGCCGGTACTCTCGGCCGTATCATGGACGTGCTGGGTACGCCGCAGGATGAGAGGGGTCCGGTGCTGGCCACGGAGTACTTGCCCATCCATCGGCCCGCCCCGGCCTACGACGAGCAAGCGGGCGGCCAGGACCTGCTGGTCACGGGCATCAAGGTCATCGATTTGCTGGTGCCCTTCGCCAAGGGCGGCAAGGTCGGCCTGTTCGGTGGCGCGGGCGTGGGCAAGACGGTGAACATGCTCGAGCTCATCAACAACATCGCCAAGCAGTACAGCGGCCTGTCGGTGTTCGCGGGCGTCGGCGAGCGCACCCGCGAAGGCAATGATTTCTATCATGAGATGATCGAGTCGGGCGTCATCGATAAGGACAATCTCGCCAATTCCAAAGTGGCCATGGTCTACGGCCAGATGAACGAGCCGCCGGGCAATCGTTTGCGCGTCGCGCTCACCGGCCTGACCATGGCGGAATATTTCCGGGACGAAAAACAAGCCTCCGGCAAGGGCCGCGACGTGCTGTTCTTCGTCGACAATATTTATCGCTATACCTTGGCGGGCACCGAAGTGTCCGCGCTGCTCGGGCGCATGCCGTCGGCGGTGGGCTATCAGCCGACGCTGGCGGAGGAAATGGGCGTGCTGCAAGAACGCATCACCTCGACCAAGACGGGTTCGATCACCTCCATTCAGGCGGTGTACGTTCCCGCGGACGACCTGACCGACCCTTCGCCGGCAACGACCTTTGCGCACTTGGATGCAACGGTGGTTCTATCGCGGCAAATCGCCTCGCTCGGCATTTATCCCGCGGTCGATCCGTTGGACTCCACCAGCCGCCAACTCGATCCGCTGGTGGTGGGCGACGAACACTACGATACCGCGCGCGGCGTGCAGGCCGTATTGCAGCGCTACAAGGAACTGCAGGACATCATTGCGATTCTCGGCATGGACGAGCTGTCCGAAGAAGACAAGCTTTCCGTGTACCGTGCGCGCAAGATTCAGCGCTTTTTATCCCAGCCCTTCAACGTCGCCAAGGTGTTCACCGGACAAGACGGCAAGATCGTGCCTCTGAAGGACACGATCCGGGGCTTCAAGGCAATTATTGCGGGTGAATATGACCATCTTCCGGAACAGGCGTTCTATATGATCGGCGCCATCGAAGAAGCGGTCGAAAAAGCCAAGTCACTGGCCTGAGATCCGAAGTTCATGGCCCACACCATTCACGTCGATATCGTCAGCGCCGAGGGACAGATATTCTCGGGCGAGGCAAGCATGGTGTTCGTGCCGGGCTCGCAAGGTGAACTTGGCATCGCGCCGCGTCACGCGCCGCTGTTGACCACCTTGAAAGCCGGCGAAGTACGCGTACAGGTCGAAGGCCAAGAAGAGCAGTCGTTCTACGTCGGCGGCGGCGCACTCGAAGTTCAACCCCATCTCGTGTCGGTGCTCGCCGATACGGCGGCGCGGGCGCGAGACCTCGATGAAGCTGCGGCACTCGCGGCCAAACAGCGAGCGGAAGAAGCCGTGCGGAATCGCATGGACAAGCTCGAAATCGCCGAGGCGCAAGCCGAACTTGCGCGCGCCGTAGCACAATTGAGAGCGATAGAGCGCCTGCGCAAGAAACGCTGATCGAAGCGTTACATTCGGGAGCCGTCATGCCGCTTTCGGTCGTCATACTCGCTGCGGGTCAGGGTAAGCGGATTAATTCCGATTTGCCGAAGGTGCTGCAGCCGTTGGCGGGCGAGCCGCTGTTGCAGCACGTGATCCGAACGGCGCGCGCTTTGGCCCCGGACCACATTTACGTCGTGTACGGGCACGGTGGCGCGGCAGTGCAAAACGCATTCGCCCGCGATGCAGACCTGGAGTGGGTGCTGCAGGCGGAGCAATTGGGAACCGGCCACGCGGTGATGCAGGCCATGTGCGCCATCCCCGACGATCATACAGTTCTGGTGTTGTATGGCGATGTGCCGTTGATCCGCCCGGCGTGCCTCAAGCAACTGGTCAGCGCCGCCGATCGGGGCGCGCTCGCCTTGCTCACCGTCAATCTCGATGAGGCGTCAGGCTACGGGCGCATCGTGCGCGGTGCCGACGGCCGAGTCACCGCCATCGTCGAGCATAAGGATGCAAGCCCCGAACAATTGCGAATCCGCGAGGCCAACTCCGGCCTCATGGCCGCGCCTGCAGGGCGCCTCGAGGAGTGGCTGCTCGGCCTCGGCAGGACCAACGCACAGCGCGAATACTATTTGACCGATGTCGTGGCCGGCGCCGTCAAGGCCGGCAATCCCATTGCCGCGATTCCGGTGCCCAGCGCGCTCGAGGTCATGGGCGTCAACGATAGGATTCAGCTTGCGCAGGTCGAGGCCGGGCACCGGCGCCTGCGAACCGAGGAGTTGATGCTCGCCGGGGCTACGCTTGCCGACCCTTTGCGGGTCGACGTACGCGGCGTCGTCACCGTAGAGCAGGACGTGTTCATCGACGTCAATGCCGTCTTGATCGGGCAGGTGCACTTAGGGAAGCGCGTCAAAATCGGGCCCAATTGCCTGATCCGCAATTCGCGCATCGGGGCCGACAGCGAAATCAACGCCAATTGCGTCATCGAGCATGCCGTCGTCGGGGACAATTGCCGGGTGGGGCCGTTTGCGCGTTTACGGCCCGATACGGAGTTGGACCGCGATGTGCATATTGGGAACTTTGTCGAAGTCAAGAATGCCCAGATCGGCGTCGGCAGCAAAGCGAACCATTTGAGCTATGTCGGCGACACGATCATCGGCAGCGCGGTGAATGTCGGCGCCGGCACGATCACCTGCAATTATGACGGCGCCAACAAATGGCCAACGGTCATCGAAGACGGCGCTTTCATCGGCAGCGGCAGCATGTTGGTGGCGCCCGTCCGAATCGGCGCGGGCGCCACCATAGGCGCCGGCTCGACCATCACCCAGAGCGCCGCCGACGGCAAGCTTACGCTCACGCGCGCGCGGCAGACCACGATCGAGAGTTGGACCCGCACGGGCAAGCTCTCGGACAGCGAAAAGGCGGCGGCCATCGAGACAGCGTTGAATCCTCCGAAGGATTGACTGTCATTCGAAGCGCAGAGCGTGCCCGAAGTCGCCCACGGGTAAATGCTAAAATCCCCGCGTGCGGGCGCACTAATTGCCTTTTTTCCCCATTTACCCTTCGGAGCAAATCGACATGTGTGGAATCGTGGGTGTCGTCGCGGAGCGCAACGCCGTTCCCATCCTGATGGAGGGACTGCGCCGTCTCGAATACCGGGGCTACGATTCCGCCGGTCTTGCCGTATTGACGTCCCAGAACCGGCTGACCCGCGTGCGTTCCGTGGGAAAAGTACAGGCGCTGCAGGACGTCCTCGATGCCGATCCGCTCGAAGGCCATGTCGGCATCGCCCACACGCGGTGGGCGACGCACGGCGTCCCCACGATGAGCAACGCGCATCCGCATGTCTCCCGAGACGGAATCGCCATCGTGCACAACGGCATCATCGAGAATCATGAGGCGTTACGCGCCGGCCTCATCGATCTAGGCTATAGCTTCGATTCGGAAACGGATACCGAGGTGATCGCACATCGCATTCATCATCATCTGACCGGTTCTGCGGATCTCTATCAGGCGGTGCGCAAGACGGTGGCGGAATTGAAGGGAGCGTATGCCCTTGCGGTCGTCTCTCAAGGCGATCCGGACTGTGTGGTGATTGCCCGCGAAGGCTGCCCGGTGGTCATTGGCCTCGGCATCGACGAAAATTTCGTCGCCTCCGACGTGGCGGCCCTGCTCCCGGTGACGCGACGATTCATGTTTCTGGAGGAAGGCGACGTCGCGGAGGTTCGCCGCAAGTCCATCAAAATCCTGGACTCGGCCGGCACGCCGGCGGTTCGTCCCATGCGCGAAAGCGACCTGCCCGCGGATGCGGTTGAACGCGGCGAATATCGTCACTTCATGCTGAAGGAGATCCATGAGCAACCGCGGGCCATTGCACAGACCCTGGACGAGCGCATCGCGGGCGCCAAGCTTCTCGACGCCGCCTTCGGGCCCGCGGCGGAACAGGTGTTCAAGCGAGTCAAGGCCGTTCACATTGCGGCCTGCGGCACGAGCTACCACGCGGGCCTCGTGGCCAGCTACTTCATCGAACAAATCTGCCGGCTTCCCGCACGGATCGAGATCGCGAGCGAATATCGTTATCGCGATCCGGTGGTGACGCCGGATACGTTGTTCGTGACGATTTCTCAATCCGGCGAGACTGCCGACACGCTTGCTGCGCTCCGCAACGCAAGACACGCGGGCTATTTATCGACGCTCACGATCTGTAATGTGGCGGAGAGTTCCATGGTTCGAGAGTCGGACTTGGTGCTGCTGACTCGCGCTGGCCCTGAAATTGGCGTGGCCTCAACCAAGGCATTCACCACCCAACTGACCGCGCTTGGGATGCTCGTGGTCGCGCTCGCGAAGCACTGCCGGTCGAACGCGGTGAACGAGCGCGAGCTCGTGATGCAGTTGCTGCAACTGCCCGGTTTGGTCGAGAGGACCTTGAAACTGGATGAAGCGATCCGCGCACTCGCGGAAAATTTTGCCGATAAACGCCATGCGTTGTTCTTGGGCAGGGGGCCGCTGCATGCTATCGCCATGGAGGGAGCGCTGAAGCTCAAGGAAATCTCCTACATCCATGCAGAAGCGTACGCCGCCGCGGAACTCAAGCATGGACCATTGGCGCTGGTCGATGAGGACATGCCGGTGGTGGCGGTCGCACCCAATAACGAGCTCCTCGAGAAGCTGAAGTCGAACTTACAGGAAGTGCGTGCGCGCGGCGGCAAACTGTTCGTCTTCGCCGACCCGAACACCGGCATGGAAAGCACGGAGGGAGTTACCGTGATTCGCATGCCGGTTACGGTGAGCGCATTTCAGGCACCCGTGGTCTTTGCAGTACCCATGCAGCTGCTCGCATACCACGTCGCGGTGCTGAAGGGCACGGACGTCGATCAACCGCGAAACCTGGCGAAGAGTTTGACCGTGGAGTAGACCGGCCGATCGCCGGTGGGCGGCGGCTGTGAGGTCAACCTTGCTGGAGTTCCTGTCGCACTATGCATGCACCGTCGACCATGGCCTTCATCTTGCCGTACGCAACATCTCGGGGTAGATACTTCATTCCGCAGTCGGTGCACACGATAATGTTTCGCGGATCGATGAACGGAAGCGCGCGGCGAATACGTGTTGCCACTTGGTGTGGGGTTTCGACTTGCATATCGGACAAATCAATCACGCCGAGCATGATCGTCTTTCCGACCAACTCAGTGAGTACCGAACAGTCAAGATTGGATTGCGCCGTCTCTATCGAAATTTGATTGCATGTACAGTGCTGGAGCTCAGGCAAGAATGAATAACCGCTTGGCCGCGTATGAATTATGGCGGCATAGCCGAAGCAAATGTGAACTGCGGTCACGCCGCTAATACCCTCCAGCGCTCGGTTCAGCGCCCGCTGGCCCCATTTGCGCGCCTCGTCCGGGCGAGCTTGCATATACGGTTCGTCAACTTGTACAACGTCGGCGCCCGCGCTGAACAGATCGCGGATTTCCTCATTCAAGGCGGTTGCGTAATCCATGGCCGCCAATTCTCGGCTACCGTCGTAAAAGTCAATTTGTGCCTGTTGGGCCATGGTAAAGGGCCCGGGTATCGAGATCTTAATCGGTCGGTTTGTATGCCGACGTAGAAACCTGACGTCCTCAACCTCGACCGCGTGCTTGCGCCGAATTTTCCCGATGACTCGCGGCACAGGATTCGGATGACCGCTGCGGTCGAGCGCGATGCCGGGATTGTCGATATCCACCCCCTCTAGCGCGGTCGCGAATCGATTCGAGTAGCTTTCTCGCCGCATCTCGCCATCCGTAATAATGTCGATTCCCGCATCTTCCTGCGCCTTGATCGCCATAATCGTGGCGTCGTCTTGAGCCTCCTGGAGAAACTCCGGCGCAATGCGCCACAGTTCCCGCGCGCGTACGCGAGGCGGGAATCGCCCTGCTAGCTTTGAGCGATCTATGAGCCACTCCGGTTGTGGGTAGCTACCGACGATGGTTGTGGGCAACAGCTTCATGAGGGCGCTCCCTCGCCAGACACCAAACGGGCGGTGATCTTGG
>Ga0209517_10005589_pt1 | contig 15963 bp, 14 predicted proteins | sample PeaSoiMetSII2010_FD_187695 | JGI IMG/M metagenome (GOLD analysis project Ga0209517, IMG submission 187695) | Peat soil microbial communities from Weissenstadt, Germany - SII-2010 (SPAdes) (version 2) | ecosystem: Environmental > Terrestrial > Soil > Wetlands > Peat | place: Germany... | reverse complement strand
GTTGTTCCTGGTCGGCGAAGCCCGCGCGTTGCTGACTCGAATAGGCCTCCCGGCCTGTTCTTCGTAAAATAAAACCAATGTCCGCCCTGCGCGCCTGGCTCATCACGGACCCGCTCATCGCCCTCGCGACCATCTTGTTCGCCTCCATCAGCATGATCGTCTCGTTGTTCGATAACGCCGGCCGCCGCCAGGCCGCCATCGCCCGCGCCTGGTCGCGCGTGCTGCTGGCCGTTAGCGGAGTGAAGGTCCGCGTCGAGGGCGGCGGGAAGATCTCGCCCGGCGGAAGCTACGTCTTCGCCTCCAATCACGCCAGCTACATGGACACGCCGGCCGCCCTCGCGAACATTCCGGTGCAGTTTCGTTTTATGGCAAAAAAAGGCCTGTTCAGCATCCCGTTCCTGGGCTGGCATCTCGCCCGCGCCGGGCACATCCCGGTCTTTCGCGACAACCCGCGAGCCGCGGTCAAGACGCTGGGGCTTGCGGCCGGGGCCATCCAGAAGCACGGCATCTCCCTCATCGTCTTCCCCGAAGGCGGGCGCACCGCAACCGGCGATCTGCAGGAATTCAAGGACGGCGCCGCGTTTCTGGCCATTCGCGCACAGATTCCGGTGGTGCCCATGGCGACGATTGGCATGCGCAGCATCCTGCCGATCCATTCCCTCACGTTTCATGGCGGACATGTGACGCTGCGGATCGGCGAACCCATCTCCACCAAAGGAATGACCACGCACCAACGCGGCGAACTCACGGCGCTGACGCGGCAGAAAATCGTCGAGATGCTCGAGCAAAAAGGGGACAGCCAATGGGTGTCCTAATGAGGAGGAATCCCGTCAGCGACGAACATTGCGCAAAACTAGCGCTGGCTGTCCCCTTTTTTGCTGGAAATTACGCCAGCTTCCAGAATCGGATCACCACCTCGGCCGGATACCGCTCGCCTGTGCCCACGAAGATCGATCGCATCAGCCAGGCCAGTTCCTGCGCCGAGGTTTCGAACTTCGGAACGGTGCGGAAGTATACCAGCGAGGGGTCCACGGGCTCGCCCTTCATGAGTTTTGCCGTGACTTCGGGCGAGGCATGGCGGATACCCGCGTTCTGCACATAGATAAGTTTGCCGTCGTCGGTTTCGAGCGTGTAGCGCGTATCGAGCTCGCCCAGGCCGTCCGCGCGCACAATCTGCCAGTCGGCGCCGCCAGGGAGCACGCGGCCGCGCATTCCGGAACCTTCAAACGTGCCCCCGAGTATCGGGACGATGCGGCGGCGTCCTCCGGGAATCGGGCCGACGTCGAGCGGCGGGCCGACCTGTACGCGGAGTTCGAAGGCCAAGCTCAGAGAAGGAGGGACGAGTTCGGGTGTCACTTGGTCTTGGAGAACATTCCGAGCAGGCTGCTGAGCGAGCTCTTCTTTTCGATATCGCCACCGGCGCGGACGCCCAGGCGTTCCACTACCTGGGTCAGGCTCTTGCCGAAGGCGCTGGTGGCAGGGACGGGCTTGCCTTCCATCAGCGCCTTCTGCACCGCCTCATAGTCGCTGGGAATGCTCTCGAACACTTCGGTATGGAGCGCCGTGCCGATCACTTCGCGGCTGAGGCCGATCTCGCGCTGGTAGCGGTTGACCAGCAGCCGGATCTTCCATCGGCCCACGCGATTGGCGTCCAGATAGGACAGAGCCCGTTGGGCGGCCTGCAGCGCGGGCAATTCATTCGTGGTCACCAGCAGCACTTCCTGGGCGGCGCGCGCCTGGTTCAGATTCCAGTCGCCGTACACGTTACCCGCGTCGAGGATGATCACGTCGTAGGCGTGCTTGGCGTACTCAAGAATCGGCGAGGGATCGTTCAGCTCCGGCGGATTTTCCGTAATCAGCTCGGGCGCCAGCAGGACGTCCACGCCGTTCACGTTGGTGACCATCGCCCGAAACAGATCGGCATCCAGCTCATGGGCGCGGTGCAGAGCGTCCAGGAAACTGAAAACGGATTTGATCTTCAACAGAAAGGATAGGGTGCCGGTGAGCGGATCCAAATCCGCCAGCAGGACCCGGTTGGCGCCCATGCGCTTCCAGTAGAAGGCCAGGTTATAGGCGATGGTGGTGGCCCCGCAGGCGCCTTTGGCGGGCATTACCGCGATGATCCTGGTGGCGGAGGTCGCGGACGTCTCAGCCGCCGGCTGCAGCCGCGCGATCTTGGCCAGGACCGCGTCGAGCTGGTCGGCCGTAAAGGGTTCCAGGAGAAAGTCCGCCGCACCCGCGCGCAGGCAGCGCAGCATGAGATCCGGGTCGTTGCCGGAGAGCAGGGCCAGCACCTGGACCGGGCTGCCCAGGCGTACCATCTCGCCCAGCAGTTGCAGGGCGCGTTCCGGATCGGAAGCCAGGTCCAGAAAAACCAGTTGGGGCGATCCGCCGCCCAGCGCGCTGCTGATATCCCGCGGCGACGGGTAGCTGTTTATGAAGTTGATGGAACTGCCGACCAGATGCGATTCCAAGAGCGGGCCCAGCTCCCGAACCATTCGTGAATTGGGACTGATGACAACACCGCGCCTCAGCACGTCGGCACGGGAATCACGATTTTGCATTTGGTCGCCTAGACCAGTTTGGAAAGCGTTCCAAAGAAGTAAATCGACTAGAAGTGATCATATCATGAGAGACTCCGCACCCTACCTGAACTACTTACTGACGTTTAAGAGAGGTACTCCCAGTTGAAGAGTACTCCGAAAACGGTCTAGACCGGCCCGGCAAATTAAGACTAAGGAATGAGACATGACAACTATGAACGTTACCAGTAGCGGGAACCCCGCGACAGCGACCGGGGCCGTCACGACCGCGGAATCCGCGAAATCAATAGCCATCTGCGACACCCAGCCTGTAACGGCGGAGGGCATCCGGAACCTTTTGCGGGGCGTCCCCGACCTGAAGTTCCTCACCGCCCCGGAATCTCTGGCCCAAGCCGCGGAAGTGGTCCGGAAACAGCATCCCAACGTCTTGATTCTGGACAAAGGATTCGGGATCCAGGCGATTCTGGACTGGCTGGTCGAAATCCAGGCAGGGGACGGGACTCCGTTGCAGACGGGCATGGTGGTATGGGGAGTTTCCGTCACCGAAGCCGAAGCTCTGCGCTTCCTGCAGGCCGGGGCGCGCGGAATACTCCGAAAATCGGCGGGCGTCCAGGCAGTGGTCGCGTGTTTGCGCACGGTCGCCGCGGGGCGAAGCTGGATGGAGGATTGCGTCTTCCGCGATTCTGCCCGCTCAGACCGCTATCCGCGCAGTGAGCTGACGGCGCGGGAGCAACAGGTTCTCGAGCTGGTGGAACAGGGCTTCAAGAACAAGGAAATCGCCACGGAACTCGGCATCCGGCCCGGGACCGTCAAGATTCACCTGAAGCACATCTTCGAAAAAACCGGCGTCCGCGGCCGTTACGGCCTGGCGCTCAACGGCTTGCGGGATCGCGGCCTGGTTTCCGTGCCGGCCTGATGGAAAGGCCGCTCGTTGACTCTCGCGGTTCTGTGCAATACCGAACCGCGACAGAGATGGAGCAGCCAGAGTGCTTAAGCGATAGAATAACCGTGGCATGCCGTGTCCCGGAAAAATCGGGCTAGTGCTTTTCTGCGCGTGCGGCGCGCTGTTCCCTCTGAGTGCCCAAAAGGTGGTCAGTGCCCACGCTGGCTTGATCACCTACCTGCAGGGACCGGCCTTCATAGACGACAAGCGGGTCGTCCTCAAGACCGGGCGCTTTCCCCAGATGAAAGATGGAGAGACTCTTGCCACCGGTCGAGGCCGGGCCGAACTGCTCCTGGCCCCCGGCATCGTCCTCCGGCTCGCCGAAACTTCCAAAATGCGCATGGAAGACACTGACCTGTCGGATACTCGCATCACGCTCCTGGAGGGCGAGGCGCTGATCGAGGTCGTACAGCTGGCAGAAGGCAATCGAGTTCAGGTCACGGCTGGCGAGACAACAACGGAATTCACCCGCCTTGGCTTGTACCGGTTTGGGATATCCCGAAATGAGACACCTGACTCAGCACCGCAAAACACGCTGCGTGTGTATGGCGGAGAGGCGTTGGTTCGGTGCGGCCTCAATATGGCGGATGCGAAGCGCGGCATGGCAGTGAGTCTCAACGCCGATCTGACAGTTTCGCGGTTCGACCGCAAGCAGAAGGATTTTTTCCATACCTGGGCGGCCCGGCGCTCTTTCGAGCTATTCATGAGCGATCCGGATGCGCGCAACAAGCAGACCCACTGGCAGTCGGTTGGCGGCGGCTATGTCGAGAACAAGAACTTTGGTGTCGAATTCCACGCATTCATACGCCGCGGGGCGCCACTGGCGTCTCGCCCGCCAGTCCCACCGGCCGAGAAACAGCACTAAATGCGGCGCCCGCCACAATCCAGCACGTCCATCCCTGGTATGCTGAGAGCGTCGTGCGCTTACCAATAGCTTTATTCGCCCTCATTTCCAGCTGCGCTTTCGCGCAGACCCCCCTGGTCAAGATCCTGTCCGACGAGTTGGACCGCAACTTCACTGTTTTGAAGCAGAAGGGCGATCCGGCGCCGTACTTCATGTCCTACGAAGTCACCAGCACGGATTCCTATGCGCTGGTGGCCAGCCGCGGCTCGCTCGAAACCCAGCAGCACAATCAAACGCGCTATCTGGATGTGACCATCCGCGATGGAAACCAGAAGTTCGATAACTATCATCTGGTGGCGAATGAAAATCGCCCGCGCTTCACTCAGGCCACGCCGATTGCGCTGGAGGATAACGCAGCCGCGATCCGGCAAGCCGTGTGGCTGGCTACCGACAAGGTGTATCGCAGCGGCGCGCAGCGCCTGATCCGCCTGAAGGGCGATGAGAAGCTCCGCACGCAGGCCTCCGACACCTCCGACGACTTCGACAAAGAAGATCCTCAGGTTTACTTCGCTGCCCCGGCGCCGCTGAAGTTCAACCCCACCGAGTGGATCGCCCGCCTGCGCAAGCTATCCGCGGAATTCTCCAAGTACCCGGGCGCGCTCGATGCCAGCGTTCAATTCGAAACCCGAATCGTCACGCAGACATTGGTGAGCACCGACGGAACGCGACTGGAATTCGGCCGTCCGTTTACTCGCATGATCATAGTGGCCAACGGCAAGGCCCAGGATGGAATGGATCTGACCACCATGGAGAGTTTCGAAACGGACGATCCGGCCAAGCTTCCCAAGGACGCCGACATTCTGGCCGCGGTGCAAAAAGCCGGAGCGAATCTCACCGGCTTGCTGGCCGCCCCGCTTTCCGATCCCTACGTCGGACCGGCGATTCTTTCCGGACGCGCCGCCGGCGTGCTGTTCCACGAAATCTTCGGGCACCGCATCGAGGGTCACCGGCAGAAGGACGAATCCGAAGGCCAGACCTTCACCAAATCCGTCAACCTGCCGGTCTTGCCGGATTTTCTCAGCGTGCTCTTCGATCCCACGCGCAAACAGTTCGGCGACGTGATGTTGAACGGCTACTACCTTTATGACGATGAGGGCGTGAAAGCGCGCCCGGTCACAGTGGTCGACAAAGGGATTCTGAAAACCTTTCTGATGTCGCGTTCACCGATCCAGGGTTTTCCGAACTCCAACGGCCACGGCCGGAAGTCCCCAGGCAATGAAATCGTGTCGCGGCAATCCAATTTGATCGTCGAATCCAGCAAACAGGTGAGCGATGACGAATTGCGTCGCATGCTGATCGCCGAGGTCAAGCGCCAGAACAAGCCCTACGGGCTGTTCTTCGACGAGGTCAGCAGCGGATACACCACCACCGGGCGGCGCGGTCTGCAGGCCTTTACCGTAGTGCCCCTAGTGGTCTACCGTGTTTATCCCGACGGCCGTCCGGATGAGTTGGTCCGCGGCGTGGATATCGTCGGCACGCCTTTGGCGAGCTTCGCCAAAATCGTGGCGACTTCGAACCGCATGGAAGTATTCAACGGAATCTGCGGAGCCGAATCGGGCAACGTTCCGGTATCCGCGATCGCGCCCGCGCTGCTGGTGTCCGAAATCGAAGTGCAGCGCAAGGAAAGCTCGCGCGACCGGCCGCCGTATTTGCCCCCGCCTTCGTCCATCCGTTCCTATATTCGGGAGTTGCTCCCGTGAAGGCCCACTCGCTGCTCTGGCGATGCGCGGCGCTCACCGCGGGCTTGACCGCCTCAGCCGCCTGGCTGATTTCGCAGAGTCCGGAGCTCTCGATTCCGGCCGACGAGGTTCTTCTGCGGGCTATGCGGGATGAACTCGAACGTTCCAAGCAGTTGGCCGTCGTGGCCGGCCAGGACGCGCCTTATTTTTTCAGCTATAGCCTGACGGACGGGGAGTCGCTGCGGATTTCCGCTTCCATGGGTGCGGTGGTGAATGTTTCCAGGACCCGCTTCCGGTCGCCCGAGACCGAAGTTCGCGTGGGCAGCTACGACTTCGACAATACCGGCCACATTTACAGCGGGATCTATTCCGGCTCGCGGTACGACGGCAACGTTCCCCTGGACGACGATTACGCCAATTTCCGTAGCGAACTATGGCTCAGTACCGACCGGTCTTTCAAGGCTGCCGTGGAATCCATGGCTCGCAAGCGAGCTTCGCTCAACAACTCGGCTGCATCCTCCGCCGAACCGTTGCCCGATTTCTCCAAGGTCACCCCGGTGGTGAGTCTCGGGAAGGTGACCCGGCCGAAAGTGGACGATGAAGCCTGGACGGCGCGGGCGGCGCGCTTGGCCGCAATTTTCAGCAACTACAAGGAAGTGCTGTCCTCCGGCCTCGAACTGCAGTTGATCCAGGGCCCCACCACACTAATGAACTCCGAGGGGACCATGGTCCGCTATAACGACCACATGTATTGGATATACGCCAAGGCCGACGGGCAGGCGCCCGACGGAATGTATGTGCACGATGCGGTGTCCATTCAAGCTCTTGAGCTGGACAAGTTTTCCTCGGAAGCGGAGATGCGCAAATCGCTGACTGAGGTCGCGGAGGACGTCCGGGCTCTGGTTAAGGCGCCGGCGGGAGAAAGTTATAGCGGTCCTGTATTAATGGAGCCGCGGGCAGCCGCACAGCTACTCGCGCAACTTCTGGGCGATAACTTGCGTGTGCCGCGCCGTCCGTTGTCCGATCCCGGCCGCAACGTTCCTTTCGCGCCCAGCGAATTCGAGACCCGTATCGGTGGGCGAGTCCTGCCGGATTCCTTCGATGTGACCGACGACGCGACCCAGTCCACATTCAACGGTAAGCCTCTGGTGGGATTTTATCCGTTCGACATGGAGGGCGTACCGCCCAAGCCGGTGAGTGTGGTGGAAAAAGGCGTCCTGAAGAATTTCTTGACCACGCGCCAGCCGATTCGCGGATTCCCGCTGTCCAACGGCCACGCGCGTCTGCCCGGATCCTATGGCACCTACGCGGCGGCGATCGGGAATCTGTTCGTAAAGTCCAGCGAAACATCTTCGATGGCCGATCTGAAGAAGCGCCTGATCGATATGACGACGATGCGCGGGAAACCCTACGGAATACTGGTGCGCAAACTCGATTATCCTTATTCGTCCGGCGGGGCCGACCTCCAGTCGCTGGCCCAGGCGAGTGCCCAATCCGGCGGTTCCGCCCGGCCGGTGAGCCCGCCGCTTCTGATTTACCGCGTGTATCCGGATGGTCGCGAGGAGCTGGTGCGCGGGCTGCGGTTCCGCGGTTTGACCAGCCGCACATTGCGCGACATCCTGGCGGCTTCCTCGGAAACCGAGCTGTTCGACTTCGTGAACGTGGGGGCTCCACTGGCGATCCTGGGAGCCGGCGGGTATCTGGCGCCGGCCAGTGTAATTTCGCCGGGCCTGCTTTTTGACGAGCTCGAACTCGAGCCGCCCCAGGACCAGTTGCCCAAGCAGCCCACGGTACCGCCGCCGAATTCGTTGAACTGATGGAAGCAGGACGACAGTACCGCTCCATTACTGTCGCGGCTCGGAATCAACTAAGAATATTCGCGGCTCCATTCCGAGCCGCGACAGTAATGGAGCGGTAACAGCTTCTAGCGTATGCGCCTGCTAAGCCGCACTCTTTTCCTCGAGATCCTCTCCAGCGCGGCGCTGGGCTGCACCCTGTTCACCCTGGTCCTGTTCCTGGAAAAAGCGCGGCCCCTGTTCGAGTTCCTGGTGCGCGATTCCGGGTCGCCCAAGCTGGTGGCCTACCTGTTCGCCCTGGTGCTTCCGCAGGCGCTCCCCTACGCCATTCCGCTGGGAGTTCTGGTCGCGACGTTGATCACGCTCAGCCGCATGTCCAGCGACGGCGAGATCACCGCCATGCGGGCTGCCGGCGTGTCGGGCCGCCGGGTGGCTCCGCCGATTCTCGCCTTCGGCTTCCTGATGATGCTGGTGGCCGCGGCGGCCTCGCTGTGGCTCACTCCCTGGTCGATTCGCGAGCGCTACAAGATCCAGAATCAGCTCATCGGCGGCCAGTTGACCGCCGAGGTGCAGCCTCGCGTCTTCCAGGAGCAGTTCCCCAACTCGATTCTCTACATCAGCGATATCCCCGTGAGCGCCACCACGCGCTGGCACCGAATTTTCCTGGCCGACGTGACGCCTTCGGCCGACCGCCACGATAGCCCTCGTGTGACGCTGGCATCGGAAGCCATTGCCGTTCCCGACGCCGCCAACAATCGCATTCAGCTCTCCTTGAGCAATGCCAGCATCTATGAGGCCGGCAGCGATCCGTCCGAGTACAAGGTGAGTTCCTCGGGCCCCCGCGATCAGCTCCTGCAAGCCAAGCGAAATGACGATGTGCCCCCCAAACCGGTGGCCGAAATGGACACCGGGCCGCTCTACAAGCTCGCGTACCGCGATCTGAGCGATCGGGAACGCACTCTGGAAGCGCGCATCGAGTTGCACCAACGCCTGGCGTTGCCGTTCGCGTGCATGCTGCTCGCACTGACCGGCATTCCGTTGGGAGTGGGATCGCGCCGCTCCGGAAAATCCTCGGCGTACGTGCTCACCGTAGCGCTTGCGTTCCTGTACGACATGGGCTTGATCACCGCGATCCATTTCGGGCGCGAGGGAACCATCCCGGCCGGCTTCGCCATGTGGATGCCCAACCTGGTATTCGCGGTGCTCGGTTTTTCGATGCTCGCGCGCCTGGAAGCTCCCGGCGATCGCGACTACATCGGCCGCCTGACCAGGCTGTACCGCTCGGCGAGCCGCGCACCGCAGGAGCGTATCCCGCGCCTGCTCGACCGGATCCAGCCCAAGGTGTGGAAAGGGCGCTTCCCACTGCTGCCTCAGGTGGTCGACACCTACTTGCTCTCCAGCTTCCTGTTTTACTTCGTGCTGTGGCTGGTGAGTTTTGTGCTGATGTTCCACGTCTTCACCTTCTTCGAGCTGCTGAGCGACGTCATCAAGAATCACATCCCTATGAGCCGCGTGTTCACGTACCTGTTCTTCCTCACTCCGCGCCTGATCTATCGCTTCACGCCGGTGAGTGTGCTGACGGCGGTGCTGGTGGTTTTCGGCGTACTCACCAAGAACAACGAGGTCACGGCGTTCAAGGCGTGCGGCGTGAGCATGTACCGGTTGACCGTACCCATTCTCGTGGGTGGATTCCTGCTGAGCGGCGGCCTGTTCGCTTTCGATCACTACTGGGTTCCGGAAGCCGACCGCGTGCAGGACGCGATTCGATCCGAGATCAAGGGCCGGCCCGCGCAGACCTATCTCAATCCCGACCGCACCTGGTTCTACGGCCTGGAGGATCGCATCTACAATTACAAGTATTTCGATCAGAAGGCCAGCGTGATGCTGGGGGTGAACGTCTTCGAGATCGATCCGGCCACGTTCCGGCTGAAGAAGCATATCGTGGCGGAGCGCGCCCGCTGGGAGCCCGCGCTGAATGCCTGGGTGTTCCAGAACGGCTGGAGCCGCGACTTGAAGGACTATGAAGAGGCCGCGGTATTCGACTTCGCCGGCGGCATCCGCGTGTTTCCGGAACTGAAGGAAACGCCCGACTACTTCGTCAAGGAGGCTCTCCAGTCGAGCCAGATGAACTTCCTGGAACTGCGCTCCTATATCGGCGAGCTGCAGCAAAGCGGCTTCGATACCATCGCGCTGCAGGTCCAGCTTTATAAGAAATTCTCGGTGCCCCTGTTTGCGTTCATCCTGGCCCTGGTTTCGGCGCCGTTCGCGTTTCTGGCGGGCAACCGCGGCGGGATGGCGGGCATCGGCATGAGCTTCGTAATCTTCGTCGCGTACGTTTCCATAGACCAGTTTTTCGAGCAGTTGGGGAATTTAAGCGAGCTGCCGCCGCAACTGGCGGCCTGGTCGCCGGATGTGGTCTTTTCGCTTGTGGGACTATATTTTTTGGTCCGCATGCGAACTTGAGCGTGCGGCCTCCAGGGGGATTTCAAGGATCATGGGCGAGACACCTTCAGCCGGACGCACGCGACCGTTCACCGGGCAGGAATACATCGAGAGTCTCAAGGACGGCCGCGAGATTTATATTTACGGCGAACGCGTCAAGGACGTCACCACGCATCCAGCTTTTCGCAACACCGTTCGCATGCTCGCACGCCTGTACGACGCCCTGCACGACGAGCGCAAGAGCACGCTGTGCACCGAGACCGATACCGGCAGCGGCGGTTATACGCACAAGTTCTTTCGGGCCTCGCGCAACGCGGAAGAATTAGTCGGCGCACGCGACGCGATCGCCGAATGGGCCCGCGTCACCTACGGCTGGATGGGCCGCAGCCCCGATTACAAGGCGGCTTTTCTAGCCACGCTCGGAGCGAACTCCAGCTTCTACCAACCCTTCGAGGAAAACGCCAAGCGCTGGTACAAGAAGGTGCAGGAGGAATGCACTTTCGTCAATCACGCGATTGTGAATCCGCCGGTGGACCGCAACAAGCAACTGGAAGAAGTCCGCGACGTCTACATGCACGTCGAAAAGGAAACCGATGGCGGGTTGATCGTGAGCGGCGCCAAAGTGGTCGCGACCACGTCGACCCTCACGCATTACAACTTCATCGCCAACAATGGCGCGCTGCCCATCAAGACCAAGGATTTCGCCTTCGTCTGCATCGTGCCCACGGATGCTCCCGGCGTGAAACTGTTCTGCCGGCCGTCGTATGAGCTGGCAGCCGCGGCCACCGGCAGCCCCTTCGATTACCCGCTCTCCAGCCGCCTGGACGAAAACGATTCCATCATCGTCTTCGACAAAGTTTTCGTGCCGTACGAGAACGTGTTCGCGTATGGCGATATCGACAAGGTCAACAACTTCTTTCCGCGCTCGGGATTCCTGCCGAGGTTCATGTTCCACGGCTGCGTTCGCCTGGCCGTCAAGCTCGATTTCATCGCCGGCCTGCTGCTCAAGGCCGTGGACGCCACGGGAACAAAAGAGTTCCGCGGCGTGCAGGCGCAGGTGGGCGAAGTCCTGGCATGGCGCAATCTGTTCTGGGGACTAACTGACGCGATGGCGCGCGCCACCGTCCCGTGGACGCCGGGCTACGTGCTGCCGAACCTGGATTACGGATTGGCCTACCGCGTGGCGGCCAGCACGCTCTATCCGAAGCTCAAGGAGATCGTGGAAAACGTTCTGGCCAGTGCGCTGATCTATTTGCCCTCGCACTCCAGCGATTTCAAGAATCCGGAAATCCGGAAATATCTCGACCAGTTCGTGCGCGGTTCAAATGGTTACGCGGCCGAGGATCGCGTCAAGCTGATGAAGCTGATGTGGGACTCCATGGGCACCGAATTCGGCGGCCGCCACGAGCTCTACGAGCGTAACTACTTCGGCAGCCACGAAAGCATCCGCTTCGAGGTGTTGATGGTGGCCGAGGCGCTGGGCCAGGCCGCCAAATACAAGGGCTTCGCCGAGCAGTGCATGTCGGAATACAACCTGGACGGCTGGACCGTGCCCGACCTGATCAATCCCGACGATGTCAGCATCGTCTTGAAAAAAGCCGGGTGGAGCGGGCTTTAGCCTGCAACGGAGGCTTTAGCCTCCGATTCGATGCGGGTGCTGAAGCACCCGTTGCAGGCTAAAGCCCGCTCCACGATTATTGGCGATCCCACGCCGTGCGTATCTTGAATTGCCGGAGTTGCGAGTCGTAACCGAAGCTATCCACGGTCATCGACTTTCCATCCGCCGCGACGATGGATGTGACGCCCCCGACGATCGATCCGTCTTCTCTTCTCGCCTCACCCGTCATCGTGTGCGGGTCCGGCCGCCTCACCAAGTAGCTCAACCCGGGCATACCCGGGATGGGATGGTCCTTGCCGTCCGGGATGAATCGCTCCGGCCGTTCCGCGACCTTCTCCCCCTTCTCACTAATGCCTTCCGCCTTCTTCAGATAGTAGCCTTCCTGGTCGATTTCATAGACCAGTGTTCCCGCTTGAGGCCGATGGTTCGCGTCGAATTGCGACTTTTCAACATTGAGTATCCACGTTCCGATAAAAGGGTCGGACATATTTGTCTCCTGTTAGAACAGTAAGTGCGAGCATACAGTTGAGTCCTGAAGATTCTGCTAAGATTCGCTTAAGATTTTATGCAGGTGCGGGAATCGTACGAATTCGGGGACTTTACGCTGGACGTCTCCGAACGGCGGCTGTCGAAAGCCGGTGAGCCTGTTTCTTTGGAGCCGAAAGCTCACGAAGTCCTGCTGGCTCTGGTCCGCAACGCGGGGCGGCTGATGACCAAGCGCGAACTTCTCGACCTGGTCTGGCCCGAGTCTTTTGTCGAAGAGGGCGTTCTTGCGGTTCATATTTCGGCGCTGCGCAAGGCTCTGGGAGATCGCGGGCGAACGTGCATCGAAACGGTTTCGCGCGCGGGATATCGCTTCACGAGCTCCGTTGCGCGGCGCGCTGATCGCGGGACGCCCTGGCTGTCGTCATTCGGCATCCCCGCCGTGAGGCCCGAAGTGTACGAGCTCATCGGGCGAGGGCGCTCGCATTTGCTGAAAGCCTCGATGTTCGAGGTGCCACATGCGGTGGCCGCGTTCCGAGCGGCCATCGAGATCGATCCGGGTTACGCCCCGGCACATGCGGGACTGGCGTTGGCCTGCTGCGCACAAGCCAGACTTCGCATCGTGCCGCCCGCCGAAGCCTACACCGAGGCCAGAGCCGAGGCCCTCCGCGCGCTGGCCATGGATGACGCCTGCGCCGATGCTCAGGTCGCGCTCGGCTCGGTGTTGTTTTTCAGTGAATGGAACTGGGCCGGAGCCGAACGGAGCCTGAATCGTGCACTTCAGCTCGATCCCAAGCACACCGAAGCTTACCTGCTCTCCGGGCAGTTGCTGGAGGCGCTAGGCCAGTTGGAGCAAGGGTTGGAGATGAAGCTCAAGGCCCTGGAACGCGACCCCTTCTCAGCGCTGGTGCATCTGCAGATCTCGATGTCTTACTGGAACCAGCGGCGCTACGACGATGCGATCGAGTGGGCCAACAAGGCTCTGGAACTCGACCCTCAGCATCCTCACGCGCGCGAACATCTCGCCGGCGCGTATTTGAAAAAGGGCGACTTCGATCGCTACCTGGCGGAAAACATCAAGCACGCTGAAACGCACGGCGTCCCCGCAGCCGCCCTCGAGCCTGTGGTGCACGCATACGCCAGCAGTGGACGTGCGGGCGTGGTCCGGCTATTTCTGGAGCGCGTGGCTACCCAACCACAAGCCTTTCCAGCGATGCAGTTAGCGTTGTTTTACGGTGAAGCGGGTGAAATGGATCGGGCCTTTGGGCACTTAGAGAGAGCCTTGGAGAATCACGATCCGGCTTTGGTTCATCTCGCCGTCGCGCCGCAATGGGATAGTCTGCGGGCCGATCCGCGCTTTAACCAGTGCCTGGCGCGGATGGGTCTGCGCGCGGCGGCTTAATATCCCGTTTACGGATCGGTGATGGCGCCGCCCATCATCAGGCTTTCGCCGTCGGGGCGCTTGGCGTCTACCCACGTACCGCCGTTTTCGCCGGTTTTCAGGGGATGCAGCGTAACGCTAATCTTATCACCGGGCTTCAACGTCGTCCGGGTCCATCCCCGGCGAGCCAGGTAATTGGGGCTCATTCCTTCGATCCCCCAGGTCTCCGTCACGCCCTTGTCATTCACGACGTCGATCCAAATCCAGGTATGCGGATTGGTCCAGTCGAATTTCTTAATCGTCCCGGTGACCGTCTTTAGCTGGGCCATCTCGAAGGCCGAGTAGGAGTGGTGTGCCACTGCCAGGCTGGTACCGCCCGCCATCAGACTCGCCCCGATGATGATTCTCCACGCCGCCTGTTTCATGTTGCGTTTCATAAGGGTCTTTCTATCTCGCCGATGCGTTAGGGTTGGCGAGCTTGACTCCCGCCTTGCCGTTCGCATCCACGAAATTGCGGTTGTTCTCTTCGCAGATATATTCCGCGATGGTCCAGTTACGATGCCGCGCCAAGGTCCGGGCCGGCATGGAGTATGGCATGGTCAAAGCCTCGGGATCCACGATGGTGGTCTCAATGCTCATCGTGTCGGGCGCGGTCAAATGGAAGCGCTCAACGATTTTCATCTTGTCGCTGTAAGGGAAGGTAATCCCGCGCGGGACTTGCGCAAATCCCACCGTCTCGGCCACCAGCGTGTCGCCTTCCCAGTGCCCGACGGAGGTTCCGTAGAAGGTTGGATCGGGATCTTCCGGCAGCGGACGGCCGTCGGTGTAGATGTGACGGATCTGATTGTAGGCCTCGATCACGATGGTCACCTGGCCGGGCGTCATTAGGAATTCCATCGGATACGGTTGGCCCATGATCCCGGGCATGCCGGGAGGCAAACAGTTGGCGGTGAGATTTTCTTCCGGAGGAGGACCAGCCGGTTGCTCCTTAGCCTTGGCAGCGTATGCGGGCGTGAGAGAAGGGCCACCTGCGCGGCCCGCACCGCCCGCTCGACCTGCGCGTCCTGCAGGTGCTGCCGCAGCGGGTCCATTGGCAGCAGGCCCATTTGCAGCAGGCGCCGCCGGGGGAGCCCCGCGTCCACCAGCCCGCCCGCCTCCTCCGCCGCCCAACCCGACTTCCCAAACACCGGTGAAATCCGGAAGCTTGGCGAGCGCGGTCCAGTCTTCGGCGGTGGGAGCCTTGCGCGCGACCTTCTGGCCGACTGCGACCGTCCCGCACGCCACCACAGCGGCGAGGAAAGCAAAGCGAATCCGGCGTGCACTCTTCATATGCTTGTCTCCCAAATTCTAGCCGAATTCCAGGTGCCGCCGCCACAAATGGGGGATCACTCTACCCCCATCGGTGCCGGTCCTAAAGGGTACTACGCCATCTCCGATAGTTATATAAGCGCGGACTACTACTGCATGACCGTGGCCGAACAAACCGAGCATGTTCATGAGAGCGAGCTCGAGCTGTACCTGAAGGACCAACTGAGCAAAGAGTCCCTGGCGGTCATGGATGCTCACCTCAAGTCCTGCCGGGCTTGCTCCGGCAAGCTTGCGGAAAAGGATAAATGCCTCTGGTATCTGGCCGAGCTGACGAATGATGAAGTCAATGTTGACGGCGAAAGGCGCCGGCATCCGCGGGTTGCAACCAACGAACCGGCATCCTTACAGATACTGAATCCGTTTTCGGACGACATCTGGGACGTCCGCATTCTGGACGTATCGAAATCGGGTCTGCGAACGCATACTTCGAAGAACCTGCTGCCGGGATCGCTCATAAAAGTGCGAATGCGGTATTGCGTGGCGTGCGGCGACGTACGGTATTGTATTCCCGCGGAAAACGGATTTTACGCCGGAGTCAGGCTGCACGACTATTTTGTTCCCAAGACCTAGACCAGCCAGGACCCTGCAGCCCAGGTAATTCGCCGTCCGATAGATAGAATGAAGTAGTACATGCACCGCTATCTGCTCCATAACGACGAGATCCGCGACACCGGCGCTCAGGATCTTTCGGCGGGGCAGGTGGGATTACTCAACGGCTGGGGAGTCTTCTCCACCATCCGCGTCTATGACGGCGTGATGTTCGCCTGGGAACGTCACTGGGCCCGGATGCGCATCGACGCCGGCCG
>Ga0209517_10005586_pt1 | contig 15966 bp, 11 predicted proteins | sample PeaSoiMetSII2010_FD_187695 | JGI IMG/M metagenome (GOLD analysis project Ga0209517, IMG submission 187695) | Peat soil microbial communities from Weissenstadt, Germany - SII-2010 (SPAdes) (version 2) | ecosystem: Environmental > Terrestrial > Soil > Wetlands > Peat | place: Germany... | reverse complement strand
GCGTTCGCCAGGTCCGCGCGGCGCGCCAGGGTGTCTGGGTGGTCCGCGCCCAGCACTCGCTCGCAATCCGCGCAGACTTGCTCGTGCAGGTCCAGCGCGGCGGCCATATTGCCCGCCGCGTGGCAGGCGGACGCGATATGGCCGCGGGTCGCGATCGTGTCCAGATGATCGGGGCCAAGAACGCGTTCCCGGTCGGCGAAGGTTCGCTCGAAGTGGGCAATGGCCTCCTTGGCCCGGCCGTCGGCCAGGCAGGCGTCGGCCAGCTTCTCGCGGGCGGTCATCGTGTCGGCGTGCCGGGAGCCCTGGACGCGCTCTCGGCCGGCCAGCGCGCGCCGGTACTGCCCGATGGCGTCGGCGGGCTTGCCTGCGGCGCGGCACGCGGCGGCGAGCTCCTCCCGGACGCTGAGGGTTCCGGGGTGGTCAGCTCCGCGGACGCGCTCGCAGTCGCCGGCGGCCTCGTTCAAGACGGTGACCGCGGCGCCGGGCTGGCCGGCGGCCACCAGGGCGCGGCCCAGGCTCACCCGCGCCGCGATGGCGCCCGGATGGTCCGGCCCCAGCATGCGGGCACGGCCGGCCAGAACCCATTGCGACCACGCGACGGCGTCGGCTGCCTGCCCGGCGGCCAGCAGCGCCCGGGCGAGCTGGCTGCCCGCCATCAGGGTGCACGGGCTAGCCGACCCGAGGATCCGGTCGCTGGCCGCAGCAAGCCGGGTCCAGTATCCGGCAGCGGGGCCGGTCAGCCGCGCGGCGTCCAGGCTCTGCCCGGTCCGCAGCAGCAGCGGATGGCAGCCATCTGCCGCCCACAGCCGGTCTCCGGCGGCGTGCTGCAGGCTGGCCGCGCACGACCGCAGTCCCGCGGCCAGCCACGGCTGCGGTTCATCATCTGGCCACGCCTGCAGCAGCGCGTCCGCAGCCGCAACTGCCGCCCGGCCGAGCATCTCCTCCGTCATGGCCGACCGGACCTGCGCCGCGACCACCGGGCTCATCCGGACCGTCGGCGGCGCGGTCGCCGGGTCGATGGCCAGCAAACCGGTCCGCTCCAGGCTGAGTACCGCATCCCAGGCACGTTCCGGATCGACCGCCCCGCCGCCGCCCGCGAGGTACCGGCACGCGGCCGGCGTGGTGAGCACCGTGCCGGGAATCACATGGCCGTCCAAGAGCGCGGCAACGGCCAGGAGCAGCCCGGCGCCGGCGCCGGGCGACAGCCGTCCGGCCTGCTCGGCAGACAGCGACTGGGTAACCTCGGCGGCCGTGGCCGGCCAGTCGCCGCCGGCCTGCCCTGCGAGCTGCGCCCGCCTGTGCGTGAAGTGGGCCCGGTAGTCACCGCACGACAGCCCTGAGCTGGCGATCACCGCGCTGGCCTGAGTAAGCGCGGACGGCTCGCAGCCCAGTTCGGCGGCGAGGTCGATCGCCCCGTGGCGCTGGTCCGGGTCCGCCGTCAGCCGGCCCCGGACATAGTTCAGGGCCTCGCGGCGGCTGAACACACCGACCGGGAAAACCTGTACCCTTCGGGATTCGCCGCAGACGATCCTGTCGTCCGGGGCCGTGATCAGAACCCGGCCCGCGGGCCCGGCCGGCCACAGCCCTTCCAGGTCCGCCGCATCACGCAGATCATCGAGCACCACCAGCCACGGCCGGTGAGTCTCGGCGAGCCAGCTGACGAAGCGAGCAGCCACCGGCTCGGCGGCGCCAGCGGGATTGATCCCGACCGCCGCCGCCGCCTGCACGTAGCCGGACAGCACCGACGCCCTGCTCGTCGCAGCGACCCAGGCCAGGAAGTCCACCCGGCCGGACTGCCACGCCGACCCGGCGAAGAACACCGCGAGCTGGGTCTTGCCGGACGACTCCAGCGGTTCTCGCGACTGCTCCGCAGCCCGCCCCGGGACCAGCGCCGCAACGGCACCCGGGACGAGCGCCGCCACGAGGTCAGGCGCCGTCTCCGGCCGGGCACTGAAACCATCGGCAAGCGGAGGTACCGCCCCCGACCGGACCGGCCATGCCGGACCCGGGGCCGTCGGCTCAGCCAGCGCGGCTGTTACCCGGCTGTCTGCGCGCACCGGAACCTCCCTGCCGTGGCATGCCTCACGCTCCGGCTCCTCCGGCTATGCCAGCGGTCCTCGATGATGCGCCGGCTGCGTGGCGGCTGCGGCGGTCAGCATCGGTGACGCGCATCAGGAGCAGGTAGACGATGGCCGCGGCGAACCATCCGACAAGCCAGGAGATGTCCGCGCCGCCGAGTGCCCGGACCAGCGGGCCGATGTAGTCCGGCTGGGACACGAACGGCCACTCCGCGGCCAGGCCGATCACGTATGCCAGCAGCCCGCGCCAGGCGAATTTCCCGTAGATGCCGTCGGCGATGAAGAACGATCCGACGTCATAGCGGGCGCGGCGGACCACGAAGTAGTCGGCCAGGTTGACCGCCGACCAGGGGATGAACAAGACCAGCAGCACGCCAAGGAAGTTCGACAGGTTCGCCACGAACGACCGGTAGCCCAGCAGCGCGACCGCCACCCCGGCCGCCATCACGCACAAGAACGGGACCAGCCGCACCAGCACCGACACCGACCTGAACCGGCGCCACATGTTCCCGAACGCCAGCACCTGGAACGCGCCGGTGTAGGCATTGAACGTGCCCGCGTTGACCAGGCTGAACGCCATCACCACCAGCGCCCACGACCCCGACACCTTCCCGATCGCCGCCACCGGCCCGAGTGCGGGCAGCAGCGCCGCGAGGTAGGCGCCGATCGCGCACGAGCCGACGGTGGCCAGCACGTTCCCGGCGTAGATCGCCCAGAACAGCCGCCGCCCGTTCGTCTCGGCCGGCAGGTAGCGGGTGTAGTCGGACACGAACGGGCCGAACGAGAGCATGTCGATGACCAGCAGCGCCACCCCGGCCAGGAACAGCCCGGCAGAGGGCCGGGCCAGGCTCATCTCCCCGGCGGGCAGCGACCCGTAGCGCAGGCCCTGGACGAACATGATGACCAGCGACACGCCGACCACGATCGCGGTGGCCTGCATGACCCGGTGGATCCACCGGTATCCGAAGATCCCGATCACGACCGCCGGGACGGTCAGGATCACGATCCAGGCCGGGATGGACACCGAGCCGGTGACGCCTTGCATGGCCTGGGCCTGGATGACCAGCTGCGCGGCGATGAACCCGACGTTGATCAGCAGCACGGCCGGGAACAAGAACGCTGAGCCGTAGAAGCCGAACTGCGCCCGGCTCTGAATCGTCTGCGGCACCCCGAGCTTAGGACCCTGGGTCGCGTGCAGCGCGATCAGCAGAGCTCCGATCAGGGTTCCGGCGGCGATGGCGATCAGCGCCCACCAGAACGACAGCCCGATGGAGACGACCACGGCGCCCAGGACGACGTTGAACACGTTCACGTTGCCGCCCCACCAGAACGCGAACTGGTGCCACGGCTTCCCGTGCCGCGCCCCGGCAGGAATCATGTCAATGTGGTGATTCTCGACATACCGGCGCAGATGCTCACTCGCTACCGCGGTTTCAGACATGATCTAGTCATCCCTTTCCAGAAGAAAACTGTCGGCGTCTGCCGTGAAGTACCGCTTGCATGGCTTGCACTTCTGCGTGATCCGGACTGCTACCGGCCGCTGATCAGCTCGGCCGCCCGCTCGGCGATGGCCAGCACCGTCGCGTTCGGGTGGGCGTTGGGGAGCACCGGCATCACCGAGGCATCGGCGACCCGCAGCCCGGCCACCCCCTGCACCCGCAGTTGCACGTCCACGACCGCGGCGGCGTCCGATCCCATCCGGCAGGTGCCGGCCGGATGGTAATAGCTGCCCACCGCGCGGCGGATGTAGGCACGCAGCCCGGCGCCGGTGCGCACATCCGGGCCAGGCCACGCCTCGGCCTGCCGCGCCTGAGAGAACTCCGGGCCGGCCCCCGCCCGGCGCGCCATGTCCAGCCCTTCGGCCAGCCGGTCCACATCACGCCCGTCACGCAGGAAGCCCGGGTCGATCAGCGGGGCCTGCGCCGGGTCCGCGGAAGCCAGGCGGACCGAGCCCCGGCTGTCCGGGGCGACCACCGCGGCGACCAGCGCGTAACCCGCGGCGGGCGGCTGGAACCCGGCCGGGGCTAACGGCAGCAGAATGGGGAACAGGTGCAGGTCGGGGTGGTCACCCGCCAGCCCGCTGCGCAGCGCCGCGTACGCCTCGCCGTGGTTGTACTCACTCGCGCGCAGCAGCGAGGCGCTGGCGTACGACGCCATCACGATCGGGTGGTCCTGCAGGTTCCGGCCGACCCCGGCGATATCGGCCACCAGGTCGATGCCCAGGGCACGCACCTGCCCGGCAGGGCCGATACCTGACAGCATCAGCAGCTGCGGCGAGCCGATCGCCCCCGCGCACACGATCACCTCGCCGGAGGTTTCCGCCTCGGCCGGTGCTCCGCCGCGGACGTAGCTGACGCCCGTGCAGCGGCCGCGCCGCACCTGCAGGCGGGTGACCAGGCAGTCAGCCTCGACGACCAGGTTCGGGCGATGCAAGACCGGCCGTAAGTAGGCATCGGCCGCGCTGACCCGCTGCCCGCCGGCGATGGCCAGATCGATCCAGGCCACGCCCTCCTGCCTCGCGCCGCTGAGGTCATCGGTCACCGGGAAGCCGGCCGCGGCCAGGGCCCCGGCGAACGCGCGGGCGACCGGATGCCGGCCGCCTTCGGCGGCGGGGGCGACCCGGACCGGGCCCTCGGTGCCGCGCAGCGCCGGATCGCGGCCCTCCGCCCGCTCGCTGCGCCGGAAGTACGGCAGCAGGTCCGCGAACCCCCAGCCGGCCGCCCCGCCCGCGTCCCAGCCGTCATACACCGCCCGGTGCCCGCGGACGTGCGCCATCGCGTTGATGGCCCCAGACCCGCCCAGAGCCCGGCCCCTCGGGTAGGCCAGCGCCCCCGCATCAGCCTGCCCGACCGTGACATTGCCCCAGTCCGCTGCCGAGCCCAGGTTCTCCGGCCACGCGTTCGGCACCGTCATCGCGCGCGTCCGCTCCGAACTCCCCGCCTCCAGCAGCAGCACCCGGGCACTCGCGTCCTGCGACAGCCTGGCCGCCACCACACAGCCGGCCGTGCCGGCACCGACCACGATGTAGTCGTACTCCTTCACACCATTCCTTCCGAAAGCACCTGCCAGGGCCAATGACCTGCTGCTCCGTGAGTGATGACACAAGCCAGAACGGCCCGCCCAGTTCGCAGGCCATCTCCACGGGCACTGGCAGTCCTGCAGGACGGTAGAAGGCTCACCGCAGCGCGCGTTAACCAGGCGTTAATCGGCCCGAATGAGCTCGGCAGGCCACCGGCGGTCGTGGCCACGACGGGAGTTCAGTGCGCTCATCCGTGCAGCCATCCCGCACAGTTTCCCGCCAATCCACCGGGTCGTTCAGCCACAGGCAGGTGCCACGGACGGCGAGCGCGGCCAGCACCCCGCCGAGCCTCACCGTAGGCGAAGGCCAGCTCCGGCCCGGACATTCGCTCGTCCATCTGAAACTGGGTCGGCCGCCGGTAGTAGATCGCCCCGACCCGGGACGGATTAACTAGCTGTTAATAACGGGGGGCGTTCTGGTCTTTACTGAAGTCAGCCCATCTCCGATGGCACGAGGACATGATCATGGCCACTCAGGTGCCCGCGCAGCCGCTCGCGGCGGATTTATGCGCCATCGAGGCGGGCCTGGCCAAGATCGATGTTCATGCCGTCCCTGGAACTCCGGGTTTCCTGGTCACGATCGACGGCCCGGCCGGCGTAGGTAAGACCACTGTCACCGCGCTGGCCGGTGCCTGGCTGACCGAACACGGCGTCCCCGCAGTAGTGACCAGACAGCCGTCGGACTCGGCTATGGGCAAGCTCGCACGGGCCTCCACCTACGATCTGCAAGGGTTACCGCTCAGCCTCCTTATGGCCGCTGACCGCTACCACCACCAGGACCACGTCATTACCCCGGCGCTGCAGGCCGGCCAGGTGGTGGTATGCGACCGGTACGTGACCACAGCCCTCGTCCTGGATCAGCTCGACGGTGCAGACCCCGAGTTCATCTGGGGCATCTACCGGTACCTGCGCTGGCCGGATCTGGCCGTCATCCTCACCGGCGACCCGGCCGTCTGCCGGGCACGCGCGGCTGGCCGCGGCCTTTACAGCCGCTTCCACGAAGGCGGCGCCGCCGCGACGACAACCGAAGCCGCCCTCTACGCCAGCTCCGCCGACCTGCTGACCGGCTACGGCTACCCCATCGAGGTCCTCGGCATCGGCGACCGCACCGCTGAGCAGGTCGCCGGCACCGTGCTCGGGCTCATCCAGGACCGCATGACCACCGCCCGCACCAAGCGATGAAGGAGGCCCTGCGATGAGGGTCGCGCTGCTCTACCCCGAGGTCTACGACATGGCCCGCTTCAAGGACAAGCGCAAGGAGTTCCCGCCATTCGGGGTCCTGTACCTGGCGGCGGTCATCGAGCAGGCCGGTCACGGCGTCGCGGTCCAGGCCGTGACCCCCTCGCATACCCGCCTGGAGCTGAGCGGCTACGACGCCGTCGGGTTCAGCTTGGCGTCATCAGCGACCTACGGGCTAATGCTCCAGGCCCGCCGCCAGTCATCATTCGCTGAGCAGGCTCTGATCATGGTCGGCGGGGTGCACTGCAACTTCTACCCCGAGTCCAGCTTGGCCGATTTCGGTGCCGACCTGGCCGCCGACGGCGAATCGGAGGAGACGATCCTGGAAATCCTGGAACGTGGCGCCCGGCGGAACTTCGCCGGCATTCCCGGGATCTTATGGCGCGGCCCGGACGAGCAGGTCCACCGCAACCACGCCCGGCCGCTGATGCGCGACATCGACCAGCTGCCGCTCCCCGCCCGGCACCTCCTGCCCGCCGGGCACGTGGTGCTGGCCGACCGGCTCGCGGGCACCGACCTGCGCATGGCCCACGTCATGTTCAGCCGCGGCTGCCCATTCCCGTGCAGTTTCTGCGCCGCCGGCCAGACCCGCATCCAGTACCGCGGCGGCCAGTCCGCCCGGCTCGAACTCGAGCACCTCATCAGCGCCTACGGCATCGAAGGTTTCGCGATCGTCGACGACAACTTCATCGTTAACAAGACCAAGGTCGGCGACATCTGCCACCACATCACCGGCCTCGGCCTGAAATGGTCAGCACTGTCGCGGGTCGACACCATCGACGCCCCGCTCCTGGCCAAGATGGCCGCCTCCGGCTGCATCGAGGTCAAGTTCGGGATGGAGTCTGGCAGCGAGGACCTGCTGAAAGCCATGCGGAAGAACACCAAGCGGGAGCAGATCCGCCGGGCGGTCCACGCGACGGTCGAGGCCGGCATCGCGGCGAAAGTGTTTGTCATCCACGGGTTCCCCGGCGAGGACGACCAGACCACCGACGACACCATCAGCCTGCTCGCCGAGCTCGCGCCTGACCTGGCGCGGGTTTCACTGTTCCGGTTCGTGCCGCTGCCCGGCACCCAGGTGTACGCCAATCCGGATGCTTACGGGGTGACCGGCACTCACCTGCAGCCCGGCTGGGACGGCGACTGGTCGGCATTCCATATCCACCACAACACCCGCCGCTGGTGGGGCACCGACGCCCAGTGGGCGCAGGTCGAGTCCTCCTACGGACGGCTCCGTGACTTCGTCGAGGCCACCTGGGGTCCGCAGAGCTGATCCTGCTGCCCCATCCTGGCCAGGAACCGGTAACCTGCCGGGCACTCTCGGCTAGCCTGCCACGGTGGCCTCGCCGAACCCCATCGCGCCCGGGGCCGCGCTGCGCGTACTGGACGAGACGGCCGCCACGCGGACCTGGAACTGGATCCTCGCCCGGCAGGGACTCGCCGATTCTCGCCGCCTCATCAGTGCATGGCAGGTCGCCGACGCCGTCCTCGGGCTGCACGCGGCCCGGCTGCCGTCCCCGTATGCCATCGTCGCCGCTCGTACCGGCGACCCCGCCGTGCCAGCCAGCCTGTTCACAAGTCCGGTACGCGAGTCGTTACTCACCGTCCGGTGCATGCGCAAGACCCTGCACACCCTGCCGCTGCCCCTCGCGGCCGCCGCTCATACCGCCACCCTCAGGTTCCGTGATCGCGACGCCCGCCGCGCCGTGCTCAACGCCGGCCACGCCATGGCCACCATCGACCGGATGATCGACCGTCTGTGCGAGCTCCTGCACGACGGCCCGCTACCGCACCGCGCCATCGAATCATGCCTGGCCACCCACAGCAGGGACGTCCATACTGGCCGACTGGCCATCAAGGTCGCATGGGAACGCGGGACGATCGCCTACATCAACGCGACCACCGCATGGAACCGCGAGGCCAGAACCTTCGCCCTCACTTCCGCCGCCTACCCCGCTCTGGACGTGTCCCTCACCCGCGACCAGGCCCTCACCGAACTGGTCGCCGCCTACTTCGACCGGTACGGGCCCGCGACCATCCGGGACGCCACCTGGTGGTCTGGCCTGTCCGCGACCGACATCACCGCGGCGCTGCTGGCGTGCGATCGGGCCATCATCGCGGTCGCTACGCCCTGGAGCGAAGATCACTGCCTGATGTTCGCCGACCAGGCGGAGGAGATCGCCGCCGCCGAGGCAATCACCACGGGAGTGCAGTTCCTCGCCCACGAGGACACGGCCCTCAAGGCCTACTTCCAGACCCGCAGCCGCTATCTAGGCGGCCTGCCACAGCAACAGGCGTTCAACCAGATCGGGGAGGCCCTGCCCACTGTCCTCGTCGACGGCACAGTCGCTGGCACCTGGTCGTGGAACGCCCGTACCGCCAGCATCGACGTCGACCTGACTCGCGGCAAGATCCCTCCGCCCATCCGGCGCCAGGTGAAGGTCCGCGCCACAGCACTGACCGAGACGCTTCGCACAGCGTGGGCACCCAGCCTGCCATCGCGGCGCACCTGCCAAGTGCCGATCCCAGCCGTCGCCGCGAATAGCACCGTCGCCGACATGACCGACTGCTAGCGTCACAACCCCGGTCAGTCCCGCCGAGTACACGAGGTGACCACCGCATGGAGCCATTGAGCCAGGGCACCTCCCTGCCCGGAATACAGGACTACGTGGCCAAGATGGAGGCCGAGCGGGGGCTGGACAAGCAGGATCTGCCCTCCCAGTGCCTCAAGCTCGGGGAAGAGGTCGGCGAGCTGTACCGGGCCGTCCGCAAGCTGCAAGGACAGCCCCAGGATCCGGGTGGCCGGATCGCTGACGTCGGCGACGAAGCCGTTGATGCGCTGATCCTTCTGATGTCGATTGTCAACCGATGCGGAATCAACCTCGAAGACGCATTCCGCATCAAGGAAGCCCGCAACGAAACCCGAGTCTGGGTATAGGCCCGGTGCCTGGATAGCTGACGACGCATGCCCACACCGTCATGGTCGCATTCCGCGACGCAATCGAGCACCACCGGCTCACGCTGCAACAACGCCGCCATCACCTCATCGACCCGTACCTCGTCGGCCAGCCCGCCGCCGCAGCCCAACAGCGCCCCGGCCAGCAGCCGCGTGTCCTCGAGCATCTCAGCCGGGCGCTACAGGCGCCATGACCCACTGCAGACACGCCAGCCTCTGAACGGCGCGGCAGCCGTGCGTCGCGGCGGGACTCACGACCATCCGGGCTGCCTGGGCGCGTCCGAAGATCCCTACATGGACGACCCGCAGCTGTTCTGCGAGCCGTATGTGCCGTCCGAGCGCCCGGATCATCCCGCAGACCGGGCGCGCCGCGTCCTCCAGATCTGATGTGAGATAGTCTCAGAGCATTGAGTGCTATCATTGATACGTGCACGAGATTGATCCGCTCGGCAAGCCGGAATACACCTACAGGCAGGTGGCGAAGGCCGTCGCGGCGCGCATCGAGATCGGCAAGATCACGCACCGACTCCCCGCCGAGCGCGATCTCGCCGCGGAGTTCGGGGTCTCCTACCAGACGCTGCGGCACTCCATGAAGCTCCTGCGCGATTGCGGCCTGGTCATCACCCGCCAGGGTCGCGGCACCTTCGTCGCGCCCGCCGCCGCCCGAACCTGCCCGACGACCCCGCATCTTCCGCCTCTGACATGCCCTGGGCTTAACCAAGGTGACGACTGATCGATTGTCAGGCCAGCCGCAGCGCCGAACTGAAGCGGCGTTAACCGCCCATCGCTCAGTGCGGGATGCCCATCCGGGCGGCCATCCCCCTGACCTCGCGTGTAGCTGACGCGGCCGTCCGGTCGAGCAGGTAGGAGACTGCTTCCCGTGCGGCTGAGTTGTTGCGGGTCCACTGCGGGGCGGCCTTCTCCGCCTGAAGCAGCCACCGGACAGCCTCGCGCCTGGTACGCGGCTCACGGGCCAGCCCGCGCCCTACGTCGGCAAGGAACGCTGCCCTGCGCTGGGAATGCTCGCTCACTCGGCTGATGTCCACCTGCCCGGCAAGCTCCAGCATCTTCGCACCGGCCAGCCCCCGCTCGCAGCCAACCTGAACCCGCCAGATGCCGACATTGGTCGCCGAGAACAGCTGCCAGCTGGCCATGGGCGTATCCGGCACCCGGCCGGCCAGGGAAGCTGCCTCGTCCAGCCAGGCCCCGGCGGTGCCGGCCTGATGGATCACCGCGGCCGCCATCGCGGCAGTGAGCGTCAGCATTCCGAGGATCTGCACGCTTAGCGCATCGCGGGCATGTGGCTCAAGCTGGTGCGCAGCCCGTTCCGCCACAGTCAGCTTGCGCTCCGGCATCCCGTTACGCGGCAGAGCCATCACATGCGCCCAGGCAGCCTTCCCCTGCTCGACCGGGTCTCCCAGGATCGCCGCAGCCTCCAGGGCACGCGCCGCAGCCGCAAACGCGAGGTCGGCGTAACCCAGGACATTGGCCGTTTCCTCGGCGGCGACGCACGCATCGACCAGAGTCGACAGGGCAAGTCTCAGCGCCGCCTCATCCGCCGGACCTGCGGCGTGCACGTGCAGCTCATCGATCAGCGATGGCAGCAGCTGCCCGGCCCGCAGGTAGTTAGCATCCCGAAGCGCTGGGCGCACCTCGCCGGCGAGTTCCCCGGCAAGGTCCGCCAGCGCCCGCGCCCGGTCAGTGACCGGGCTGGTGAGCGTGTTGCTCACGATCGCGATCCGCAGTGCCGGGATCATCGCGTGCGGCCCCGACTGCACCAGGTCGGTGCCCAGGTGCGGGCCGCCCGTCAGCTCCATTTCCGACACCCGCAGTGCCGCGGCGAGCGCGGAGATCATCGAACGGCGGTCCAGCGGCCGCAGCCCGCGCTCGGCCATCGACAGGTATGCGGCCGTGACACCGGCGAGCCCGGCCACCTCGGCCAGGGTCATGTGCCGCCAGAGCCGCAGCTCCCGCAGCCGTTCCCCGATAGGGGCCTCCTCGCGCATGACGCCGTACCTCGCCTCAGTGTGGTTCTGCAACATCAGGCTACGGCGTGCGGGACTCGGGCGTAGAAAGCCGTCAGCACGCCAGCCCTTGCACAGCGCGGTAGCTGGCGGCCGTGGCGGGACTCACGACCGTGGTCAGCGGACGGGCATGGTGCCGCCAACCAGGCGCCCGGCCCGGGCCGCGTCACCAAGCGCCCGCAGGCCCGCTGAACAGATCGCCTGGCCCCACTGCGGATAGGCCGATCCCCCCGACGGGTTCGGCGACCTGTTCCAAGGCCGCGGGCCGGCCGCCGGACGTGTACGCCCTGGTGCCGCGCTTCTAGGCAAATCACCAGCGGTTCTAGGAGCGCTTCGGGATCGGTTCGATGGTGGCGGGGGACGGCTGGCGCGGTGCGGGGCGGTCGGGGTTGCCGTGCCTGGGCCGGGGGTGGCCCCAGGGCATTCCGAGGTTTTCCAGGGCGGCGGTTTCCTGTGCGGTCAGTGGCCTGAGCCCGCGCTGGTCGGGGTGGCGGTGGCGGTGGCGCTGGCGTGCTGCCCAGCGGCCGGCCGGGCATCCGTCTGGGGCCTGGTAGTGCAGCGGGATGCGGGCGTGGCCGTGCTCTGCGACGTAGCTGGCGAGGTGGCCGAGGTTGTGCTGCCAGGTGGCCGCGGCGGGGTCCCACGTGACGCCGGCGTGTTCCAGCGCCGCGGCCCGGTGCGGGGGCAGGGTGCCGGCGTCGTGGTTGCTGCGCTGGGCGCTGAGCCAGGCGCCGAGGCGGTAGCCGTCGGCGGTGACGTGGCGTCGGGGGACGGCGGCGTGACTGTGGTGGCTGGCGAAGGCCGCCAGCCGGGCGAGCCCGGCGGCCCATTTGCTGGCGCCGGGGTCCCAGTCGATGTCCAGGGCGTCCAGTGCCTGGCGGTGGGCGGGGGTGAGGCGGCCGTCGCGGCCGGCGATGCGCCTGACGGACAGCCAGGCGTAGAGCCCGAACCCGTCGGTGGTGATGTGTCCGGGCGGGACGTACAGGTGGCCGTGCGCGGCGTGGTAGCTGGCGGCGTGGTCCAGGCCGCGCTGCCACGCGGCCTCGTTCCGGGACCAGGTGACGCCGAGCTTGGCCAGGGCGTCGGCGCGCTGGGGCGCGAGGTGGCCGGCGCGGTAGGCGCGGCACTGGGCGTCGAGCCATTTGCGCAGGTCGGTTCCGCCGGCCCGGTACCCGATCGGGACGCTGGCATCGCCGTGCCCGGCGTGGTAGGCGGCCAGCGCGGCGTAATGCTGCGGCCAAGACGAGGACGCCGCCTCTACGAGGCGGATCTGAATGGCGGCGGCGAACGCGGGCGTGACCGCCGCGCCGAGCACGCTCAGCCACGGCGGCCGGCCCGGCTCGCCGGCCGGCTGGCCGCGGTGGAGGCTGGCCCGCTGCGTGTCGAGCCAGGAGGCGATCCGTTCATCGTGGGCGCGCAGTGCCCGGACCACCCGGCCCACCGTGTCGTACGCCGGGTCATCCAGCGCCTGCTCGCCGGCGTCCGCAGCGGCCAGGACCGGCACGATGATGGTGGCCGTCTTGGCGGCGCTGGTGCCGCGGCGCAGCGCCCGGCCGACCGCCTGGACCACGTCGATGGCCGAGCCCTTGGGATCGGCGAACAGCACAGCGTCCAGCTCCGGGACATCCACCCCTTCGGCGAGCACCCGGGCGTTGGAGATCACGACCGTGCGCTCACCCGGGTCGGCCAGGGCCGCGAGGCGTTCCCGGCGCCCGGCGGCGGTCATGTCCCCGGTCACGTAGTCCGCCATCAGCGGCCGGGCCGGCCGGTCGCCGGCGTCCATCAGGCCGGCGGTGTCGGCCAGGGTGGCGGCGAACCGGATCGCGGGCAGCACCCGGTGATGGTAGGTGATCACCGCGCGCAGGTCCCACGCGCCGATCGCGCGGACCAGCGCGATCTGCGCGGCGGCCATCCGGGCGGGCACGCCCCGGCCGGCGACGCTCACCAGCGCGCCGGTACCGGCCAGCGCGGCGGCCTCGCCGCCGGTCACGACCGCGACCACCACCCGGTAGTCGGCCAGGATGCCCGCGCTGATGGCCTGGGCGAACGGCAGCCGGTGCGCCACCGGCCCGAACACCGCCGGATCGTCCATGCTAGCCAGGTCCTCGCCGCCGCTGGCCATGATCCGCGGGGTCGCGGTCATGTACAGCCGCCGGGCCGCCGGGATGACCGCGTCGTGGTGGATCGCCGCCCACGGCTTGCCGCCGTGCCCGGCGGTCCGGTGCGCCTCATCCGCCACCACCAGATCCCACTGTGGCGCGTGGTAGTCGCGGTGCGCCAAGGCGATTACCGGCAGCGAGGCGTAGGTGGACAGCACCGTCACCCGCCCGTCACCGGCCAGCACCCGTGCGAGCGCCGCGGGATCGGTGCTCACTCGCGCGCCCGTGTGATCCATCCCGGCGCGGATCTGGTCAGCTTGCGCTGCCGCGTTCTCGTCGCCGCATACCGCGACGATCATGCCCGCGTCGCGGCCCAGCCACTGCGCCCACGCGGCAGCGGCCTGAGCCAGGAGTTCCAGGGTCGGGACCACCAGCAGTACCCGCCCCGTTGCCGCGACCCGCCGCGACACCTCCGCGGCCACGATCGTTTTGCCGGTACCGCACGCCGCCACCAAAGTGCACCGCCCGCCCCCTGCCAGTTCCGCGCACGCGGCACCGGCCGCCTCAGCCTGATGCGGCCACAACTCGCTCACCTGAACACTCACCTCCATGACCGGGGGCGAGAGCAATGGCGCGCCCTCCTGCCCTGACATCCGCAGCTCAGCAGCCCCTCGCACGGCAGGACATGGATCCGCCCGCCCTAGCGGCTCAGCGCCTGCCGCGGGCACAGGTGACAGGCTTGTGCCAGGCGCCGGCAGCATCTACCGGCTGCGGGCTGCACAGAACCCGAAGCGGTTGCAGGCCGTGACGGTAGAAGGCTCGCCGCAGCGGGGGTTAACCAGGCGTTAAGCGGCCCGAACTCAGAGCAGGACGCCATCCGGGCGGCCATGCCCGCAGCTCCCGGCGGAAGTCACGGCGCGTTGAACTTCGCCGACCGAATCGGCGGTCCTGTAAATTCCCCTGCGTGGACACCACAGACTGGCTGATCGCCGCAACCGCCGCCGGGTCGGTAGCTGGCCAGCCCGCTGGCTCAGCCGGCCCGGATCTGGCCCAGCCGGTTACGTTCACGATTACCGTAGCGCCAGGGCGCCGCACGTGAGAATCAGGATCGAGCCACCCGAAGGCGGCGCGTGGGGACCGACGCGAGCGCTGATCACCCGGCTGCAGGCCCTCGGCTACACCGTGACCGAATGGCGCGTGCTCGGCGTGCCCGAGCTGGAGATCACAGGCGCCTCGCGGCCCTGAGCGCCGCCAGGCAGCCACCGGGTGCCGGGCGGCATCAAGCTGAGCCAGTCGTCAGCGAGCTACTCTGTGCCCTCGCGGGCCGCAGGGTCCATGCTCAGGTTCGTCGTCGGTTAGAGCGCCCGGGTCAGGTGAGACGGGCGCACACTCTCCGGCCATGCCGACTCCGGCGTCTCGCCCCCCGCGTGTCCAGGCACGCCGACGCGCCGAGGCCAGGTAATCTATGATCATGGCGAATACTCCCCGCCCAGGACCGGGCACTCAGATCGCGGCGCATGCGATCGTGGGCGTCGCCGCCGCTGCCGTGACCGCCAAGGCCCTCGGCAAGCAGATCACCCACGGGTACGCGATCGTGGCGGCCCTCATCGCGATGGTGGCGCATGCCTGGCTCGACGCCCCGCTCGCTCAGTTCCTCGCTGGCCTCGGCTTTAGCTTCTGACGCTTCCCGCGTCCTGCTCGGCGGCGGCCCGCGCGGAGCCAGATCATCTTTGGCGGCTGGTGGCAGCGCCGTTAACGGTGTCCAAGTACGTGGGCCAGGTCCGCGCCGATTACATGATCGCAGCCCGGGAGCAGCTACGCCGATTGCGAGACCGCACCGTGCAGCTGCACGCCGTAGGCATGGCACCCGGATCCGCGGCGCCGCGCCGCGCTGCGGCCCACGCCGAGACCACCTCCCCAGTGGCTAGAAGTCGTCCTCTTCTACATCGAGTCGGCCACCGGCATCACGGATGCGCGTCTCGAGATCGGCGGTGTGCCCTTCCGCTGTGGTCAGCGTCAGGTCAATGTTGATCAGCTGGTGATCGAAGTCCTCACGCGCGGGGTCGAGCAGCCGCGCGAGTTCGCTGAGAAGCTTCCAGGCCTGCCCTCGGGCATCGGGGCCGGTGACTGACAGGTTATCGAGGCGTACCCGGTATCGCTTGTAGGTGACGGCCCTGCCTGGCGCTGGCGGGGCTGGCGGGGCCGGCGGCTCTTGCGAGGCGGGCGCCATCCCGCCAGCTGGGCCTGGCGCGGGCGGTGGTCGCTCACCTGGTGCCCACGCGGCGGCATCGGCCGGCCGCGTGGCAGGCGGCAGCCCGTTTCCTGCCGGCGGCGGCGGTGTGGCCTGGGCACGCCGCAGTACCTGGTTCATGGAGTTGACCGGGATCTGCCCTGCGCTGGTGATGCCGGCGCGCTGCCCCTCGGGGTCGACGATCTCCCACCCGAGCTGAAGCAGCTTGAACAGGGCGCGGCGGATCTCGTCAACGCTGGGGACG
>Ga0209517_10005585_pt1 | contig 15966 bp, 12 predicted proteins | sample PeaSoiMetSII2010_FD_187695 | JGI IMG/M metagenome (GOLD analysis project Ga0209517, IMG submission 187695) | Peat soil microbial communities from Weissenstadt, Germany - SII-2010 (SPAdes) (version 2) | ecosystem: Environmental > Terrestrial > Soil > Wetlands > Peat | place: Germany... | reverse complement strand
CTGATCTCGCAAACGTGCCCCCGCCTGCCGCTGATGCACGCGCGAAAGGCGATATGGAAGGGAGTCTGACGGGAACCGCCAGCGACGTTACCGTCAGCGATGCGAAGAAGGGAATTACCATCGGCGACCTGGCCAACCAGGTGGGGCAAAACAAGATTGCCATCAATTTTGTGTGGACGCTGATTACGGGTTTTCTGGTGATGTTCATGCAGTTGGGTTTTGCGCTGCTCGAAACGGGCTTGGCTCGCGCAAAGAACGCCAATCACACGATGATGATGAACCTGGTGGTCTATGGGGTTGGCATGCTGGCGTACTGGCTGATCGGTTTTTCGATTCAGATGGGTGGCGTTGGCGCCATTGCCAACCTGGGCGGCACGCCTCCTTTGAATGCGGAACACGTCATCACGCTGTTCGGCAAACCATTTGGACTGTTCGGCCAACACGGACTATTCCTGATGCACAAAGGAACATACGACGTCGGCGTCATGGTGCTGTTCTTGTTTCAGATGGTTTTCATGGATACCGGCGCCACCATCCCTACCGGGGCAGCCGCGGAACGTTGGAAGTTTTCTGCGTTCATCGTTACTTCCTTTCTTTTTGCGGCGTTTACTTATCCGCTCTTCGCGAATTGGGCTTGGGGCGGCGGATGGCTCTCTAACCTGGGCGCGAATTTCGGACTTGGAAAAGGCTACGTGGATTTCGCCGGCTCGGGCGTCGTGCATGCCGTCGGCGGATTAAGTGCGCTGGCGATCGCGATGATCCTGGGGCCGCGCATCGGCAAGTTCACGCGCAACGGCCGTCCGCAAGCGATTCTTGCCCACGATATCGTGATCGTGCTGACGGGCTGCCTGATTCTGGCGTTCGGATGGTTTGGATTTAATCCGGGTTCCACGCTCGGCGCTTCGGGGAACGGCGGGCTGCGCATCGGATCGATTGCGGTGAACACGATGTTGGCAAGCGCCACCGGTCTCCTGGCCGCGATGCTTTATATGTGGATCGTTTACCGCAAGCCGGATGCTTCCATGACCGGCAACGGATTCCTCGCCGGGCTGGTGGCGATTACCGCGCCGTGCGCCTTCGTCAATCCTGTGGGAGCGGTCCTGATTGGCCTGCTAGCGGGAGTGCTAGTGTGCATCTCCGTCAGCTTCGTGGAGCGCGTGCTGAAGATTGACGATCCTGTCGGAGCAGTTTCGGTGCACGGAGTTTGCGGCATCTGGGGCGTGATTTCCGTAGGGTTGTTTGCCGATGGAAAAAGCAACTATGGCGGTTCGTGGAACGGCGTCAACGGCTCGGTGACGGGACTTTTCTACGGAGATGCAAGCCAACTCGTCGCGCAGTTGCTCGGCGTGGCCACTCTGGTTGGCTTCGTGTTCGTGATGAGCTTTGTGTTCGGCTTCGTCATTAACTTGCTGGTCGGGCAGCGCGTTTCCGCAAAATCCGAATTGCAAGGCCTGGATTTGCCGGAAATGGGCGCGGTCGCCTATCCGGAATTCGAATTGAAGGCGGAGATGTAAGGAGGAAACGGATCATGAATAGGTTGCAGACAGTGCTTTCTCCACAAATGGAACGGAACTCGCCAGTTCTGGCCAACCACCTTTTGCCAGATGTTGCCTGGCGCGATCTTCAGTCTGTTGAACCGGAACAGCTTGCGGAACTTATCACCTCTTTGAAGGAGGCTTGCCTTCAGAATCCCGCCAGCGTCGCGCTGCGGACCTGCCTCGGCATGGCGTATGCCATGAACTATGCGGCATACGAGATGATGGACGCGTTGGAGGAGGCGCGCCGCATTGATCCGGCAAATTTCCTTGCGCAGCTAAAATACTCGGAATTGTTATTCCGGCTGCGCGTGATTGAACGCGCGGAGGAAGAAACACGGCGAGCCTTGGAACTTGCTACCGCGCCATGGGAACTCTCCGTTGCGCGGCGCCAGCTTTCCGAGATTCGCCGGCTCAAGCGCGAAGGACTCGTACGTGGCGGGTGGATGCACTCGCTGAAAGTTCCTGTGGTGGGATTCGTGGTTCTCCTGTTCCTGGTTTCCTGCGCGTACCTGGTCGTGAAATGAAATACCGGTGGCACTATTTCCTGGCAGCCGTTTTCTTTTCGGCGTACTGGCTGATTAGCCGGGGCGCGCCGCTTCTGCCAGTTGCGGCCGGATGCGTTTTGGCGGCGCTGCTCACTTGGCGGAAGATTGCCCGCAGTGCCCGCGCTTAACATCTTCCCTGGCCGGAGAGGCCAAGTGGCTGCTGTATCTAGAGGAGCGATTACATGAAGAAAGTTGAAGCCATCATGCAGCCGTCGCGCTTTGAGTCCGTGAAAGATGCGCTTCTAGCCATCGGCATTGACGGAATGACAGTGACGGAAGTGCGCGGCCACGGCCGGCAGAAGGGTCACACGGAAGTGTATCGCGGGCGGGAATACACACTGGACTTGTTGCCAAAGGTTAAGCTCGAACTGTTCCTGGCTGATGCGCTCGTGCACACTGCCGTTGATACGATCCTGAAAGCCGCGAAGACGGGAAAGATCGGTGACGGGAAAATCTTTATTTCCTCGATAGAGGAAGCCATCCGCATCCGCAACGACGAACGAGGCGAGGGCGTACTCTAGTTCGCAGGTTCTTCGGGAGGCAGCAACTGAGGAAGTAGCACAAGCCGTTACGCGCGTTTTATTATTATCGTATTGCGTCAGCACGCCCTCAAAACGGGGTACAATCACCCTGTTCCACCAAACCGAGTAGCAATTGAAGGAGAATCCGATGAGAGTACGTTTCGCGGTAGCGTTGTTCGCCAGTTTGCCGCTGATTGTAAGCAGCATGGCTTATGCCCAGGACAAAAAGGCCGCGGAAGCGGCGCCGGCCAAGGAAGCCGCGCTCAAGGCGGCCGACATCACGCCAAAGATTTTTCCAGAGAGAGTTTTCTTCCGCGGACAAACCGCCACGACGCAACTTCGCAACGCGGGGGGCGTGCGGTATGCCGATGGATTCTACGTTCTTACGGCCCTGGTGGACAGTTCCGGATATTCCACTGGCATACGTGAAAAGTATCAGGGCTATCTGATCAACGAAGTCACGATTGAAATTGGCGGGCAGAAGTTGGTGCCGGGCGCGTACGGATTTGGCTTCCTCGAAGGAAACAAGCTCGTGGTCATGGATCTGGGCGCGAACGATGTTCTGCAGATTGCTTCGACGAAAGACTCCGAGATGAAGCACCCTGTGCCGCTGCAAGTTCTCGCAACGCCCGACGGCGGGAAATATCGCCTGTACAAAGGCCGGGACTTCGTCGAATTTCACCGCGCCAAGTAAATGAAGGGGGCTGAACTTCAGCCCCCTCCTTCACAACTCCAAGCTGCACATCCGGCCCGAGATCAACCCTTGATCTGGCCGGAAGCAGCGTCCCACGTCACCGCACTGTTCCGGAAATACGATTCATTGGACATATGGCAGGCGATCGCAGCGTTGTGCCCGAAGAAGTAATCCTCCGTCACGGGTTTCCGGCTGCGCACGGCCTGAAAGAAATTCCAGAGGTGCGGCCGCACATCGTCCCATGAATCGCCCTTGTAGCTGTAGCCCTCGAGCACGGGTTCTTTTCCAGGCGCCGGATCGTTCTTTTCGTGCCACTCTTTGAAATAAGCTTCGCGCAGATCGTGCGGGAAACTGTTGGCGTAATAACTGGGGGCCGAATCCTCTCCCGTCTGCGGATAGTAGGTGATTGTGAACTCCGTCACTTCAAGGATTCCCTTGGAACCCTGGAAACGGTAAATCTCAGGCGTCTCGCAACCCAGGTTCAGGCGGAGATACACAGGGATCTTGCCATATTGATACAGGACGGGTTGTACGTCGGGCATGTTGCGTCCATCGTTGAAGCGGAGAATGGCGCCGAAGGACATGACGCGCGAGGGCGGCTCGTTCCAACCGAGCATATAATTCATTCCGCTGACGAGATGCACCAGAAGATCACCGGAAACACCAGTGCCATATTCCTTCCAGCAGCGCCAACGGGCAAAGAGTTTGCCATCGAAAGGACGCTTGGGCACGGTGCCCTGCCAGGTGTCCCAATCGAGGGTCTGCGTTGAGAGGTCCGGCGGGACAGGGTATTCCCAAGCGCCGGTGGGATCGTTGCGGCCCAGTGAACCTTCGACGAGGTTCAAGTCGCCGATAATGCCCTTCGCCAGGAGTTCCTTGGCTTTGGCGCAGATGACGGAACTGACGCGCTGGGAACCAATCTGCGTAATGCGCCCGGTCTTTTTCGCGGCGTTCACCATTTCGATGCCATCGGCGACGCTGTGGGACATGGGTTTTTCGCAGTAGATATCCTTGCCGGCATTGACGGCGTCCACGAAGATCTGCTTGTGCCAATGATCGGGAACGGCAGCGATAAGGCAGTCAATCTCCTTATTGTCGAGTAGTTCCTTATATCGGCGCGTGGTTGTGATTTTGGGCCCGGCAATCTCTTTGGCCAGGGCATGGCGGCCGTCATAGAGGTCGCTGGCGGCCACGCACTCAACTCCGGGAAGGGTTACAGCAGTGGCGAGCAAGCCGCTGCCCTGCATGCCAACACCAATGATGCCAAAGCGCAGGCGATCGCTCGGAGGCACTTCCCAGGAAGAGGGAATGCGAGCCGGGTCGAGGGCGATGCGGCGGGTAGTCATCAAGGCGCCAGTCGTCACGGCGCTGGTTTGCAAAAACTGACGGCGGGAAATCGAATTCTTACTCATGGTTTTCTCCTGAAAAACGTGAAACAGATTTTAAGACCCTTGTATCTACGGCAGGGACTGCAGACTGACTTCCTTGAAAAAGACAATGTCATTATCGCTGTGATTTTGCAGGCCAATGTAGCCTTCGTCCGGGCGACGCCCGCGCTGCGGCTCGAAATCAAATTTGCGCTCAGGGACGGGCTGGCCTTCGGTGTAATCGGTCACTTTCACGCCGTTGAGCTCGACGATGGTGTGGGGGCCGTCAATGGTAATGAGCATGGTATTCCACTCTGGGCCGGGCTTGCCAGGTTTCGCGAGGGGCCTGGTGAGGGAATAGAGCGTGCCAGTGATATGGTATTCGTCCTCATTGGAGGTTTCGGGGTGGTTGTCAATCTGGACTTCGTAGCCGTAGTGAACCGGCATCCACTCTTCACGGGGCTCGATGGGGATGCGGATAAACACGCCGGAATTGTCATTGGCGTCGCGCATTTTGTAGATGACGCGAATTCGCGCGTGGCCCACTTTCCCGCCCGTCCAATATAGCAGGCCCATGCCTCCGTGCGTCTGAATCAAGCCGTTCTCGACGGTCATGTTACCGGGGCCGACGTGCTTCCACCCCGTGAGGTCTTTTCCATTAAACAGCTGTTTCGAGGGGGGATCCGGTGCGCGCGCGGCAATAAGGAACACCGCGGCGAGCACCACAACAAAAGCACCGAATTTACGCATGCACATCTCCTTTCGGGGTGTTAGAAAGCAAATACATTTCGAACCATGAACCACAAATTGGCCGGGCGTTCCGCTAGTCGCCGGACAAACCAGGGATACCAGTAAGAGCCATAGGCCACCAGAACGAGCGAGCGGTAGCCTTCGCTCGCCAGGCGTTCCTGCTCCGCGCGCTGGATGCCATAAAGCATCTGCACTTCAAAGCTGGATTTCGCGTAGTGCTGGCGGCCGGCAAAATCGGCAATCCGCCGGATCAGGTTGACATCGTGCGTGCCGAAAGCGGCCCGCGTGCACTCTCCGGCCGATTGTGCGCACAGCATCTCCTGCGCGAGCAAGAAATAGTTTTCATCAACGTCCACCTTTTTCGGAAAGGCGATATCCGAAGACTCGTTATACGCCCCTTTCACCAGCCGGATGGCGGGGTGCAAAGGAAGCAGGCCGGCCAGATCCTTTTGTGTGCGACGGAGATAGGACTGCAGGCAAAGACCGACATTAGAGTGATTTTTAAGTGCGCGCTTATAAATATCGAGTGTCGCGTCAACGTAGCGGCTGGCCTCCATGTCCACCCAGATGGTGGCGGAGGCCGGTTGGCTCTGAATGATGCGGAGTAAATTATCGCAACAAAAATCAGGAGAAAGATCCAAGCCGAGCTGGGAGAGCTTTAAGGAGACTTCGACGGGAAGATTGGACTGGCGAATGCGTTCGAGCAATTCCAAGCAATGATCCGTGACGTTGCGCGCTTCGTCGTGATTGTTTACGTTCTCACCGAGGTGCGTGAAAACGGCGCCTATGTTTTTCTGGCGCAAGACCAGCGCGGCGGCAAGCGCTGCCTCCAAAGCTTCGCCCGGCATGAAACGGGAAACAGTGCGGCGGACAAATGGATAATTCACCGCGTGTTCGCGCAGCCAGACATTTTGCGAAGCGGCAAGCAGAATCGAGCGCATCAGCGCCATGAACCTTCTCAGCCTCCATTGGGGAGCGAAAGCGGCAGGTAAGGGTCCGCGGCCCCATTCTAGACCAGTTTCGTGGAAGGCGGCATGTGGACAGAGAGAAAAATCGGAGGTTATGGGGCGGGAGTGCGGGAGATGGAAAGTGTCAGAGCTTCCGTTAAGAGTTGCGGGAATCGCGCGCGGGCGGATTGCGCCGCTCCGCCAAGGCGCATTTCACTTTCCTGCCGCGCTTTTGCGGTGGTGGATAACTCTTCTCCTGGCGTGGTGCGCATCAGGTCCTCTGCCATCAGGAAGCAGGCGAAAACAAACTGCTCGGATTGTTTCTGGCGCTGCAGGAATTTGCCGTAGTTGAACCAGTCGGTTGCGCTGCCAAGTGCTTCACCTGAAGACTGATCGAGGCGCAAGGCTTGCTGGAACGAACTCGCGGCGTCCGCGATGGCGCCTGCGTTTTCCTGGGCTTCGGCGGCATGCGCAAGCGCAAGGCTTTGCAGAGAAGTGTCACCCATCTTGGCGGCAAACTGAGCGGCAGCTTGATAGCCTTTAATCGCCTCGGCAAACTTCCTGGCAGCGGCGTCCGCATCCGCCACGATGATGAGCGCCGAAATTACCGCGGACCTTTCGTTGAGATGATTCTTCGGATGCTTGGAGACCACTTCGAGATAGGTGCGATAGTGGCGGGCAGCGGCTTGCACTTCTCCCTGCTGGGTGAGCGATTGCGCCAGATAGAGTTGGGCGTTGGTTTGCGCGGGATCCATCTCGACAGCACGTTGCCAACTGTCAACGGCCTCCGCGTCGTGACCCAGCCGTTGTGCCAGAAGACCATAGTTCACCAACGCGTCCACATTATCCGGTGAGCGCGCAAGCAGTTGCCGGTAAAAGGCGTAGGCCTCTGCATCGCGGCCGGCGACGATGAGCCCGCGCGCATAGGCTTGTTGCAGGGAAAGATCGCCAGGATTCACTTCCGCGGCATTTTTCAAAGCGGCCAGGGCAGCATCACGATTTCCCGCGGCTTCGGCCGCCTGCGCGAGGTGTGATTGCAGGGAACTGTCGTTGGGGTTGAGCACGGCAGCGCGGCGAAGCGAGGAGAAGTTCGCGGAAACATAGGCCCAATAGAAGTGGAGCCGGTCGACACCGCCCCAAAGGAGCAGAAGGAGGACGGTCGCGATGCGCAGAGCACGCGCCACTGGGCTAGTACCCGCCAGCCAGTGAAATGCGCCGGCAATGAAATTGTGCGAATTGGCCGCAACTTCCTCGCCAGAACTGCGTTCATTCAGAAGAAGCGAAGCTATACGCGAATCGCGAAGCTTCCAGATGGCGCCATCTAGGATGAAATGGTGCAGATTAACGAGCGCCGTAAAGGTAAGAAAGCTGGCGGCAAAATCGGCGTGGAATAAGCGGCTGACGATCCATGGTCCAGGAATGAAGAGTGCGATTCCTCCCGCAACAAGCATTAGTAGATAGCGGGGGAAGCTCCAGGAAGAGTTCCCGGCAGCACGCGCTTCCTTTTTCTGGTAATAGCTGGTGATCCAAAGATATTGGGCGGAATGCAGGACGGCCAGGACGCCGCTGGAATAGCGCGTCTGCGGTACTTCCTTGCCGCTTAGCAATTCGATGATCGCAGGCAGAAGAAACCAGAGGAATTGAGTGATGACAAGCGTGGCCGATGGGAGCAGACTCCTCCAGGAACCGCGGCGGGAAAGCGAAAAGAGCGCCCACGCACTGGCGGCCACGAAAAAAAAAGCCAGCATCGCCCTGACTGGCAACGTGAACGGCGCGGGGAGGTCCAGCGAAAGAATAAGTGGATCCCCCGAAGGACCGGTGTGGAAGCTGAAGAGGAGAAGGAGGTATGACGCGATGAAAGAAAGATGCAAGGCGTGACGTTCGCCGTCGGTGGGAGAAAGCCCCGCGCGGCGAGCAAACATCATCAATAAGCCGAAGTTCTGGCCGGTGTAATGCCAGGGGCTCCAACAGATGTACAGCGTGAAGATCCAGGGCAGAAGCGGATACCAGAGATGAGCGATGAGACCGGTAAGCGCGAGCAGCAGCGCAACGTGAACGGTAAAAAAGCGGTACTTCGTGAATTCATCGTAAGAGTGATAGGCACGATAAACGGTGGCCATGAAGTGCGGATAGTTGAAGAGCAGGGCGAGCAGATAAAAGGCGAAGGACCACGCGGCAGTCCGCGAACTGGCAACATACGCCGACAGCAGCAGGAGCGGCGCAGACCAGGCGCCGCAGCCGACGAGGAGATCAAGCCACGGTTTGTAAATCCACAAACCGTTGGCCGGCACGGCATCGCCGGAATCCTTGCGGCCCGCAGCGGATGGGAATGGGATTGTAGAAGGCATCCAGTACGAGGGTAACGTAAGCTCCGAGAAGCCATGAACAGGAGGTGAAAAAGTGATGCGGAATTGGTTACGGGGGATGCCCTGTAAGCTGCGTCAAAACCGCAAATAGCTGAAATTTCAGACGCAAAAGTGGTACATGCAAATAGCTCTATGTCGCATCTAATAGCAGAGAGAGAAGCACGAAGCAAAAGGAATGAGGAGAACGAGTATGAAACACCAATGCACGTCGAGGAAGTTGGCGGTGTTGCTCGGAGCAATCTTGTTTTTTGCCGTTGGGTTCACCCAGGCACAGACCAAGGCAGCCGCTTCCGGCACAGCAACGTTCACAGTAACGGCGGTCGGGAAGAAAGAGGGAGCGCCGTCGATTGCGAAGGATGATATCCAGTTCTTTACGGGGAAGGAACGCAAGCAAATCACCGACTGGAAAAAGGACGACAATCTGTTCCTGGCGATTCTGATCGACGACTCCATCCAGAATGAAGCAGCCAGCCAGTGGAATGACCTCAAAGCATTCATTGCGAACCAGCCGGCTACCACTCACATCGCGGTGGGGTACATCCGCAACAACCAGACGCAAATAGCACAGGACTTCACCACCGATCGTGAATTGGCCGCGAAGGCTCTTCGCATTCCCCTTGGCGGAGGTGCGATCGGCTCCAGTCCATACCTGGGAACTCTGGACATGCTCAAGCGCTGGCCACAAACGGGCCCACGGCGTTCTATCCTCTTGATTTCCTCGGGGATCGATTTCTTCAGGGGACCGAGGTGGGGCCCCTTCTACCCGGATCTCGACAGCGTGACGCAAAGAGCGGAACGGCAGAACACCAACATCTGGACCATCTATTATCCAAGTGCGGGGCACCATGGCCAGAGTTTCTATTACGTGACCAATGCCCAGAACAACCTAGGCAAAATGTCGGATGACACCGGCGCAGAGTCGTATTACCTCGGAACCAACACGCCGGTCACTTTGCGGCCGTACCTGGAGGAAATCGCGATGCATCTCAGCAACCAGTACTTGCTGAGCTTCACGGGCTCGGGCGGAACCAAAGGGAAATACCAAAGCGTGAAAGTGAAGTCACAAATTCCCGATGTGGAATTCGAAGTCCCCGCGGCCGTGTTCATTCCTCCTGGCGCATAAACTTCGGCCAATCGATGGCAAAAGGGCGCCTCGGTTTAACCGGGGCGTTTTTTTTTGCACGCGCACACTTGCCTGAACGAGCGCCAGGGGCTAGACTGCAACGGAAGTGGCACTTCGGCGGAATGGTGTGTTCATCAAACGATTTAAATAAGGTGATTTGTCGACCCGGGGAAAGTACAGAGAAGGCGGAGGCAATCATGCGGATTTCTCTATTTGAACGGTTGCGCGTCAATGCGCTGGGGCACATTGTTGTGATTCTGGCGATGGCGGCGGCTTGCCTGCCTGCGGCACGTGGGGCGGAGGAGGTCACGCTGCGGGATGGCTGGATGGTGCAGTCGTCGGCGAAAGTGAGTGGCGGAGGGGAAAAGGTATCCACGGAGGGATTTGATACCTCGGGGTGGTACAAGACGTCAGCGCCAAAAACGGTTTTCGCGGTGCTGGTAGAGAATCATGTCTACAAAGATCCCTTCTTCGGCATGAACCTGCGCGAGGTGCCCGGCGTTGAGTACCCGATCGGCAGAGAGTTTTCCAATTTGGAAATGCCGGCGAACAGTCCGTATGCCGTACCGTGGTGGTACCGCAAGGAATTCGAGGTTCCCAAGCGTTTGAAGGGACGCACACTGTGGATGGGTTTTCACGGGATTAACTATCGCGCGGAAATTTGGATCAACGGCAAGAAGCTGGCGGGATCGGAAGAGGTGGTGGGAGCATTCCGGCGATTCCATTTTGACGTGACGTCGTTAGTTCATCCCGGCGGCAAAAACGTGATCGCGCTGGCGATTTCCGCGCCGAAAGCCGGGGAGCTGGGGATCACCTTCGTGGATTGGAATCCCGCGCCACCCGACAAGGACATGGGGCTGTGGCAGGAAATCGTACTGAGGGAGAGAGGACCGGTGGCCGTGCGCTACCCGTTCGTGGACACCCGGCTGAATCTTCCCGCGGCGGATGAGGCACGCCTGAGTGTGCGCGCGGAACTTCAGAATGCCACGGATGCCGTGGTCAAAGGAACGCTTCGGGGGAAAATCACCGGCGAATCCTCACCTATTGAATTCTCACAAGTCGTGGAACTGGCGGCGAAGGAAACCCGTGAAGTTGTGATTTCGCCGGACACCGTTGCGGCGCTGCGCGTGGCACACCCGAAACTCTGGTGGCCCTACCAGATGGGAGAGCCGTTCCTGCACAAGCTGTCGCTGGAATTCACCATCGAACACGAAGGCGTATCCGACGCCATAAACTTACCCTTTGGGATCGTCCAGATGGACTCGGAAATCACCACGGATGGTTCACGGTTGTTCAGGGTCAACGGCAAGCCGGTTCTGATCCGCGGGGGAGGCTGGACGCCAGACATGCTGCTGCGGGTGGACCAGAAGCGCCGTGAAGCGGAGTTTCGCTACGTGAAGGAGATGGGACTCAACACCATTCGCCTGGAAGGCAAACTCGAGGACGATTCGTTTTTTGAGCGTGCCGACCGCGACGGCATCCTGGTGATGGCGGGATGGTGCTGCTGCGATGCATGGGAAAAGTGGGACAAGTGGGGCGATGAGAACAGGCATGTTTCGGTGGAATCGCTGCGTGCCCAGATGCTGCGCCTTCGCAGCCATCCCAGCGTGTTTGTGTGGCTGAATGGAAGCGACAATCCGCCGCCAACAGAGCGCGAGCAGGCTTATGTAGAGGTCGAGAAAGCGACGAACTGGCCAAAGCCGGTGATTTCGTCGGCGACCGCGAAGAAAACGGATGTCACGGGCGATACGGGCGTGAAAATGACCGGGCCATACGACTACGTTTCACCCAACTACTGGCTCTTGGACAAGAAAGCAGGCGGGGCTTTCGGATTCAACACGGAAACGAGTCCGGGTCCGGCTGTGCCACCGCTGGAAGGGCTCAAGAGTTTTCTGCCGGCAGACAAGCTTTGGCCCATTAACGAAGTTTGGGATTTCCATGCAGGCGGAGGCGAGTTCAAGAATATTCAGCGATACACGAGTGCCCTGGAGGAGCGTTACGGAAAAGCAAAGGACGCCAGCGACTATGCATGGAAGTCGCAGGCCACGACGTATGAAGGCGAGCGGGCGATGTTTGAAGCCTTCGGCCAGAACAAGTACAAGGCCACTGGCGTAATCCAGTGGATGCTGAACAACTCGTGGCCCGGGTTAATCTGGCATTTGTACGATTACACGCTGCGGCCGGCGGGTGGATACTTCGGCACGAAGAAGGCGCTGGAACCCGTGCACGTGCAGTTTTCTTACGACGATCGGAGCATCACCATCGTGAACGGCACGCAGGAAGCCGAGAAGGGGATGAAGGTTGTCGCAAAGCTGTACGACGTTTCCATGAAAGAGCTGTTTACGAAGGACGGAACAGCGGACGTGGCGGCAGATGGAGTGACGAAGGTGTTCGCGGTGCCGGAGCCGCCCGCAGGCAATGTTACCTATTTCCTGAACGCGCAGCTCCTTGGGCCTTCGGGCCAGTTGCTCAGCCGGAATTTCTACTGGCTCTCCACAAAGCCGGACGTGTTGGATTTTGACAAGACGGAGTGGTATACGACGCCGCTAACTTCCTATGCCGATTTCAACGGGCTGCAGACTCTGCCGAAGGCCGTAGTGAAGGCTTCCATGAAGCGGCAGGAGGGCAGCGAGGAGTTTGCCGCTCACGTGACCGTTGAGAATCCGGGAACGGGCCTGGCGTTCCTGGTTCGTCTGCGCCTGGTAAAAGCAAAAGATGGCACTGAAATTCTGCCTGTCTTTTGGGAAGACAATTACCTCTGCCTATTGCCCGGAGAAAAACGGGAAGTGTCCGTGCACGCGCGGAAAAGCGATGTGGGTGAAGGGAAGCCGGAGTTGGTGGTGGATGGATTCAACGTTGACGCGGTGACGATCCACTGATTCGCGGCGTGTTGCGGCTAAATTGACCGCGTTGATTCGCGCATCACCAATTCGGGATGCAGCTTCTGGGAAACGATCGACCACTCGCGGTTTTCGTGGCCGGCTTTGATCGCATCCATCACGATGTTGACGGCGACGTTGCCCATCGTCTCCAGCGGCTGGCGCACCGTGGTGAGAGAAGGTGCGGAAAGCCCGGCAATGGCGACGTCGTCAAAACCGGTCACCGAGCAATCTTCCGGGACACGAATGCCAGCCTTGGCCAGAGCGCGTATGGCGCCGAGCGCGGTGATGTCGTCGAAAGCCAAAATCGCCGTAAATTTTTTCTTGTCGCGCAGCAGTTCTTCCGTCAAGCGGAAGCCGTGCTCGAAACTCGCATTGGGATCGAAGACGTCGGGCAGCTGAAGTTCCAGGCTGGAGTCGAGTTTGAGCTTCACGGACTGCGCAAACTTCTGAATACCGCGCCAGCGCGGAGCAGAGTCAATCAAGCGTTTGGGCCCGCGGATCACGGCGATGCGCCGATGACCTAATTGGTAGAGATGCTCCAGCGCCAGCCGCCCGCCCGCTTCGTTATCCACCATCACTGAGCTCACGTGGTTGGCAGGGAGTTCCCAGCCAATGGTGGCAGCCGGAATCTCGCGTTTGTTGAGGTCCGCCAGAACATGGATGTCGACCAGCAGCCAATTGGCGACCACAATCAGGCCGTCCACGTGGCGCTCCAGCAGCATCTCCAGGTAACGCTCAAAGCGATCGCGTTGGTTGTGCGCGTCAGCAAAAATCGGCAGGTAGCCCAAGGGATAAAGTCCATTTTCGATGCCGCGCAAAATGGGCGTGCAGAATGGGTCGGTGACATCGAACAACATTACGCCAATGCTCTGGCTGCGCCGGCTGCGAAGGAAGCGCGCCATGACGTTGGGGCGGTAGCCAAGACGCTTGGCAGTTTCTTCAATGCGCTTGCGGGTTGTGGCGGCAATGTAACGTGCCAGAGGGGCGTTGTTGAGGACGATGGAGACGGTAGCGGGCGAAAAGCCACTGGCCTTGGCAACGTCCCGCATGGTGATGAGCCGGGGCTTCCCCTGAGTGCGTTTCACAGTGGTTTCTCCCTCGACTGAGTCTATCCTAGCGACTCGGGTTATTCCTCAGGAGGCACTTCAAACGAAAGCTGCTCCCGGAACCACCGGGTCTTCCAGATGCCAAAGAGGATGCCTGCGGCCATCCAGATGGAACCATAAATCTTAGCTGGGCGGCTGAGATTCAGCCAGAGCGCCAGGCAAATCAGGAACCCAAACACAGGCGGAACAAAGTTGGTCAGTTTCTTTTCCTGAGCGCGCACATAGTAGCGCAGAAATGCCGCCAGATTCACACCCATAAACGCAATCAACGCGCCGAAGTTGAGCATATTGAGTCCAAGATCATAAGTGAGGAGGAACGACCCAATGAGCGCAATCGCACCGACAAACAAGACGTTGTTCCGAGGAACGCGATACTTGGCGTCGATAGCGCCAAAGAATGACTTCGGAAGGGCCCCGCTTCTTCCCATTCCAAAGAGCAATCGCGCAGCGCCGATCTGTGCGCCGAGACCCGAGCCAAAATTAGCCACAATCAAGGTGACGCCCACAATTCCGAACAGGGGCGCCCAGGTACGGGCGGCGGCGAACACGTAAGCGGTGTCTTCATTCGGAAATGGCTGCGACGCAGGCCACACCAGTTGGGCGATGTAAACCTCGGCCGCGGAGAGGATGCCGATGACCAGGCAGGTAAGAACCGTCGCCAGCATGACGTTGCGGCGCGGATTTTCCGCTTCTTCGGACAAGGTGGAGATGCCATCAAACCCAATGTAAGTCAGGACCGCAATCGAGGTGCATCCAAACAAATTTCCCCAAGTAAACGTTGCCGGGTCATAGAAAGGCCGGGTGAAGTAGATGGGGTCGGCCCCATGCGGAGATCCATGAATGTAGCGGATGGCGGCGACAAAAACGACGACGATCACCGCGCTCATTCCAGCAGCCAATGCGGTGTTCACCCGTGCCGAAGTCTTGATACCTCGAACATTCAGCAGAGTAAAAACCACGGCAAAGAAAATCTTCCAAGCCCACGCGGGAAGCCCTGGGGCGAAATCGTGAGCTTGCTGCGCGCACCAGATCGTGCAGATAAGTGGATTGAGCATGTAATCCATCACCATGCTCCATCCAGTTACGTAGCCGACAGCCGGGTTGATCTCCTGTGCCACGTAAGTGAAAGCCGAGCCAGCACTGGGATAGGCCCGGGCCATCCTGCCGTAGCTGATGCCCGTGAAGAGCATCGCCACCATAGCAATCAAAATGGCAGTGACCACCAGCCCGTGGCCGCGATTGTTGAGCACGCCGAAAGCGGACATCGGCGCGACGGGCTGGATCACAATGATGCCGTAGAGGATCAGGTCTCGAAGTGTTAGGGTGCGCCGCAGGCGAGGTCCCACGGTTGTGGTGCCGGCATCCGTGCTCAAGCACCGCTCCTTTTCGCCGGAGGGTTCTCCTTGGAAGCAAGGACCACGGCAAGTGTGAGATTTTTTTGCGCGTCAGGGCTGAACCCTTTGCGCAAACCAACTGCTATTCCCAAGAGCTGAACAGGAATAGCGCTGACAGCGTACCGTGCAAATTCCGGGCCGTCCAGCGCTAGTTCCGGCAGCAATTTGCCATTTCTGCGCAACAGGATCGCGGCAAGGTCTTGTGCCACAGGAGGAGCGTGCTGCTTTAGGGCAATTTCCCTCTTATTCATGGTGACGGTGGGCAAGAGAGCCTCGGGCATTCAAACGATTCAATACAAGCTATATTGCGGAATGATGGCGCCCGGCGCAAGCTCTATTTTTATAACCCACCCCCGAAAAACATTGGCCCTCGTGCGCGCAAAATGGCTTGCCGCACAGTAGGGGTATGCGGTATGTTCTGGCGACCGCAGCTTCTGCGAGTCGCATCGCGCACCCCAGTCACCCTGTCCTGTAGTACAGTCTCCAGCCATTCCATAGACGGTATCTTTTGGCTCACAGGAGAAGTTTTCAAGCGCAACGCGTGACGCCTGAATCGCTTCTAATAAGATTAAAGAAGTGTTTACGGGTTTGCGGCAGTCCAAAAGGATGCAGAATGGGCGATCTTGCCCTTAATTTCGATCACCGGCAACTTCAACGGTTGATGCTCCACGTGGGCGGCTTCCTGCTGATTTTTGTGGCAGCGTATTGGCTGCGCCTGGTCCCAGTTTGGCCC